>Ga0335081_10018787_pt1 | contig 11176 bp, 14 predicted proteins | sample Lox_Sample_35_FD_206713 | JGI IMG/M metagenome (GOLD analysis project Ga0335081, IMG submission 206713) | Soil microbial communities from Loxahatchee National Wildlife Refuge, Florida, United States - Lox_Sample_3.5 | ecosystem: Environmental > Terrestrial > Soil > Wetlands | place: USA...
TAAGTGGGAAGCCCGCTGGGCGAGATTGAAGCGACTGCGTGCCACTATCTTTGGTCAGCAGACGCCCTCCTCAACTCCCGCACCTTCGGCTCCCCCTGCCGCTCACTGGGTTCTTTGCCCGAAGGGCTGCGGTGCAAAGTTGAAAAAGAGCGATGTTGATCAACACCTTCGTCAAGCACACAAGTCAGCCCCAATCAAAGTACAGGAACCCAGAGCGATCCAGCCCACCGGATCGAAGTCCCAGTTGGAGTTTTGCCCAGTTTGCGGAACCAGAGTCAGGAGCGACAGACTGAACCGTCACTTGCGAAAGGTACATCGGAGCCGCGCAGTGCGGGCTGATGCGAAGCCCAATATATCGCCATCCGCGAGCGATGTGCTGCGGGAAAGCACAACACTGGTAGCGCCCCGCGATAAGAACTTGGATGCAACTAAGCTCTACGCGCATGCTTATCGCGAACACGGGCGGTTTGGCTCACACCCTTCGCACGATGGTTTTGACGATGAGTCAAGTCCTGATTAGCAGGACTGACTAGCAGAAACAAGACCGTATTCTGTAACAACGAGAGTGACATGGAACCTTGGTACAAAAACACGGTGCCCCGCGCAGAGGTGCGCGAGGGGCGATCCTTCAACCCTGACGAATTCGCCATTGCCCTTGAGCAAGTAGCCGCGAATAAAGGTCCGGACGACTACCGCGATCCGGTGAAGTTCTTTTCTCGCACGTGCTTCACTCGCGCACTCCGAGAGCACATGGGCATGGTTTTGCGGCGACTGGCTGGACGCACTGAGAATTCTGCGCCCGTAATGACGCTGGTCACACAGTTCGGCGGCGGCAAGACCCATACGCTGACGGCTCTCTATCATCTGGCGAAGCACGGGGATAAAGTGAAGGGTGACCCTGCCATCCAGCGGCTCCTCTCCGACGCGGGACTACACGATTTGCCCAACGCAAGAGTTGGCGTCTTCGTCGGCAATGCTTATGATCCGCGCCCCGGAGGTGAAACACCGTGGATTGACCTAGCCCGTCAACTGGCGGGCGATGCCGGGGTTGCGGCACTCGGCAATTCGGCAAAGGACATCCCACCGGGAACAGACGCGCTCTCAAAAATGGTCGAAGTGGCTGGCGGTTCGGTACTGATCCTGTGCGACGAGGTTCTGAATTACATCAACCGCCATCGTGGAACGGATGCTGAGAAGTTCTTCTCGTTCATCGACAACGTGACTCGAACAATGACGGGTATCTCTCGATCTGCGGCACTTATCAGCTTACCTCGCAGTCAGGTGGAGATGTCGGATTATGACCTCCAGTGGCAAGAAAAGATCAACAAGGTTGTCCGCCGTGTGGCAAAAGACTTAATCGCAAATGACGAAGCCGAGATAAGCGAAGTCGTCCGCAAACGCCTGTTCGAGAGCATCGGCTCGGACAGGGTGTTGAAATCCGTCGCAAAGACTTATGCCGATTGGTGCTTCGAGCGCCGAAACCAGCTTCCTCCCGAATGGACTGCGGTTGACACAGCGACAACGGACGCGAAAGCACGCGAATTCCTGCGAACCCGGTTCGAAACGTGTTACCCGTTCCATCCGGCGACGCTCTCGGTGTTCCATCGAAAGTGGCAAGCCCTGCGCCAGTTTCAGCAGACTCGTGGCGCACTAGCGATGTTCGCCCAGTGGATTTCCTATGCGGATGCCGAGGGCCAAAGAACACGACGCAACGAGGCACTGATCACGCTGGGGTCTGCTCCTCTGGAGTCGCCGACCTTCCGTGCGGCGGTTCTCGGTCAGCTTGGCGAGAGTAGATTGTTGAATGCAATCGACACAGATATTGCGGGACAAGCCAGTCATGCGCGGGCGCTTGACGCCGACACGTCCGGTGCGCTGCGAGACATTCATCGCCGCGTCGCAACGGCGATTCTCTTCGAATCATCAGGTGGGCAAACGGACAAGTTTGCGCATCTGCCGGAGCTTCGGTTTGCGCTGGGCGAGCCGGGCGTAGAAACAACGTCCATAGACAACGCCGCAAATCTCATGGAGGCGCGTGGATTTTTCATTCGCAAAAAAGGCTCTGATGGCTATCAGTTTGGTTTCAAACCTACATTGAAGAAGGTTGTAAACGACCGCAGAGCATCTCTCGATGAGGACGAGATTTTTGCCGAGATTCTGAAGATCGTTGGGGATGAGTTTTCAAAAGGCAAGTTGCTACCTGTCATTCCTTTCCCAGAGGATGGCGCAGCAGTGCAGGATACGACAAAGCTCTCGTTGGTCGTTTTATCTCCTGCGCTGGAATGGACAGAAGACGGATCGCTGCGCAAGACGATTTTGGATTGGACGCGAAATCGGGGAAGTTCGCCACGGCTGTATCCCGGCTCGCTGATCTGGTGCATTCGGAAGCCCGGTCGCGAGTTGCGCAACAAGGTCGAAACTCTGCTCGCGTGGCGCAACGTAAACCGGGAATACATGGATGGAACTCTTCCGGGCGAGTTCGACAAGTCGGATTACGAGGAAATCAAGGCTCGGCTGAAGGACGCCCAAGATGCTGCGCAGGACGAGGTTTGGGCTGGATACCGCTACATCGCTCTATACGATGCAAAGTCGGAGACTGGCATCACGGTGATTGACTTGGGCGCGGGTCATGCCAATGCGGGTGAGACGCTTACAGGTCGCGTCATCACGACCCTCAAGTCGCGGGCATTGCTCAACGAATCGCCGGGCGCTGGCTATCTTGAGCGCAGATGGGCTGAGCCGTTCAAGAAGTCTGGAGCTTGGCCACTCTCAGCGTTGCGGCAAGCATTCCTTAACGGAACGCTGGAGCGTCTTCTGGAGCCGGATAGCTATTTGAAGGCGAAGCTGCCGGGCTTCGTTATGAACGGAGATTTCGGGTACGCATCGGGCGCAAAGGGCGACGGATATTCGCGGGTGTGGTTCCGAGAGCTACTGCCGCAGGAGGAAATCAGTTTCGATTCTGATGTTTATTTGCTGCTTCCGAAGAGAGCACAGGAACTCAAGGCGGGGGTACAAGCTGTCGAGGTAGTGCCGGAGATGCCGGGAGCAACGGCGGACGGCGACATGGAAACTGGTGCTGGCCCGCTGTTTGTACCGCCTAAAGCCGTGGCTGTTGCCGTAGCAGCACGCGAAAGGACGCTCACGATTCGCGGCGAGATTCCGACCGAGGTCTGGAATCGCCTTGGTCGAACGCTTATCCCCAAGCTGAAAACCGGGAACGAACTGGTCATGAAGCTGGATGTCTCAGTTCAGGTGGAAAGCGACACCGCTCAAGGATTCCAGCAGGAGCTAATGCAAATCCTGCGTGACCTGAACCTCGCGAATACCGTGAAGATCGAGATCGTATAGGGCTGAGAAAAAGTCGGCTGCCGAAACCCAAAGTCCAGCGCGGTCGTTTGGCAACTCGAATGAAGAAATCTGTTCACAAGAAAGAAAAAAAAGGACGTCGGGTTTTCATACTTGGTGCCGGAGTGTCAGCGTCAGCCGGAATTGCTGTTGCACGCGACATTTTGCGAACGTCCATTGTGCAGTTAGCCGAGTCATCCGATTCGGAAAAGGCTGAACGCGTTCACAAACTTCTAGCTTATCTGTATCCGGGTTTCGATGAGGAGCTTCGGAACTACCCCAACATCGAAGACTTTCTTAACCTCTTGGAGATGGCGCAAAAGTTCAACACCGAGGAGTTCATCGCGAGTAAGGCGTGGTCTGAAGAACGGCTTGAAGAAGTTAAGCAGATCACTATAAAAGCTGTCACAGAATACATTTGGGAGCGGATGCGAGAGAAGGGTAGGCAAAAGATCGTAGATGAATTCGTCCGGCTTGCGATGAAGCCGCGTGACACGATTATTACCTTCAACTGGGACTTGATCATCGAGCGCTCGCTAGAAAACTATCCAAGAAACCCGGCTTTCGAATATACGTATTCCAGAAAACGAAAGAGCAACGCATTTTCGCTGCTGAAGCCACACGGTTCCATTGATTGGTTCAGGAAGTCGGTGGTGAAAAAGCTCGCTCCGAAGACTGATACTCTTCATCTTGACAAGGAACTCTGCGTTTTTCCTTACTTCAGCCGCGCCAGCAGCCCGAAGCTGCTGGACGCGGTTCCGACAATCGTTCCACCAGTGGCAGCCAAAGAGTTCAATTTTGAGTTTCTAAAAAGGACTTGGCGAGGGGTATACCGCGCTGTATCCGATGCAACCGAACTTTATGTAATCGGCTATTCGCTTCCCAAGGAAGACCAGTTCGCACGGCTCGTTCTTCGACGGGCACTGCGCTACAACATCATCAAAGCAGGACGTGGCGACAAGGAACCAGTTCGATTAACCGTTGTGAACCCGGACGAGGCTGTCGGTGTAACATTCTCGCGGCTAATGCCGAAAGACAAACCCTCGCCGTCGTTTTATCAGGCTACGCTGGAGGACTATCTTAACTGGTTAGAAGAGAGTGCTTGAGCGAGACTTTCCGATTCATAAACTGGAAATCGACCGAAGTCTCTGAACGATCTTGAGAAGTGCCATCGTGTCTTGCCCACAGTAATCCAGCAGAGCCTTCCTAATCCTCTCGCGCTCGGCGCAGTCCAACTGCCGACGCACGAGTGCCTCCCACGCAAGCCCTGCATCTTGCCCGTTCGCGACTGCCATTCCCGCGTAGCTCATTTCGGGCACTAGCGCAGGGAGCGCCGACTTGATGGAGTACGAGCCTGCGTATGCCGGATGATAAGTGTGCGCCCGCACGACAGGCAGCAGATCGAACAGGCGGGCTTGGATCGCGCCGATCCGATCCCCAAACTCAGGAAACCAACTGGCAAGTTCGGAAAGGCGCTGAGACTCGAACGAAGAATACACGACGATGCTGCCGCTCTCGCCTAGCGCGGCGCACAGCGAGGTTATAAAGTCATGCCGGGGATCGCTGGCATCTGTGGCAAGAAACTCATAGTGCTCCGGCTCCGCGCCGGGTTCGCTCTGCGTGTGCAAACTGAACTGAAAACAGATGTGATCGAATGGGCGCATTCCCGAAAATCTTGGGATTGCCGGATTACGAGTCTCAAAGTCGAGGTACGCGATGGGATAGCGAAGTGTCGCCAGTTTCGCTGCCAGCCCATCGCGGTCGAACCACGGCTCTCCCGTCTGCACGCATGTCGCGGCACGGCGCTGAATCTCCGTCAATTCGAAGTCAGCAGGTATGTTGCGGATGGACTCGACGCCCAACTCCTCCAATTCCTCCATCGCGCTGGCGTGGATTCTTGGCAGGAAGCCGATATGGTCGTTGGGGCGCGGCAGATTGCAGTGGTCGAAGAACTCGCACATGACGGGATCGGTACAGTGCCGACCGGGTGCAATGTCCGGTGCGTTAGACATGGCGAGTACGGTGAACTCCGAGCGTAGCTGGAACATCAGCTTCGGCTGCAATCTCTCGACGCGGCGTGTCAGGTTTCTGATCCTGAAGAACCGTTTCGCGTCGATGTTCTGCCCATCGAACACGAACGCACGGTTGACATGAGCCAAGCAAGCTGTAGCCAAATCCAGCGAGCGGGAAACCACACGATATTGAATCGCGACGTCTTCCAGATGATGATCCCTAACGTCTGTTGTGGACTTAACTTCGATCAAACGCCAGCGGCCGTCGCGCCGCCGGTGTAAGACGTCTACCTTCACGAGCACGCCGCCGTGCTCGAATACGCCCTCAAAAATTGCAGGCACGGATTGATCACGAAGTAGCTCGCGAGTTGCGCGGATCGCATCACTTAGTCCACGGGAACAATCAACCTCGACTCCTCCGGGGAAAAGCCTGCGAGCGAGCATGCCGACCTCGTGCCCCTGCTGGATAATTGCTTCTGCGGCGGCATCGGGCTGCGCTGCAAGCTCCGGCTGGTGAACCTGCCAGTAGAGCCTTTTCAAGCACTGGCACCCGGCGACAAATCTGCTCTTTGACAATTTCATTTTCACCGCAGTGTCTCCTCCTGCTTTAAGGACTTCGTTTCGATCCCCATTTTCACGACGCGCAAATACAGAGCTTTCGCGTGATCAGACAATCCCTGCGCCACATAAATGTCCGCCAGCAGTTCGAGGTTCTCCGGCGTAGGCTCCGTCTCGATCAGCTTCAGCATCAGCCCTGCTGCATACACTGTTTTCCCTTGATCTAAGTACGCCTGTGCCCGTTCTTTCATTGCTCCTCCTGCCTCAGCGACGCAACATTTCTCGTAGGTCGCGGAGGGCTTGTAACCGAATGCGATTGTTCGGCATCCTCGCGCCAGTCGCCCGGCACAACAAAAACGTCGTATTCGTGCTCGACGCCTCTGTTTCTGTGATCCTCCGCTTCGAAGAGGTCAAAAGTCACAGCGACATTCCGGCTCTTGACATCGCCATTCTTGTTGAGAGACAGGGTCGTGAGCACGAACACGTGGAAATAGTCCATCAATTTTCCTCTCCTCTCGTTGCGGGTCAGTCAGTGCGCGTTCCTGCTGCGCATGCTCTTAGCTTGGAGCGAGATCGCATGCAACGTTTCACGCAGTTCGCGCTCGCCCTTCGCTCGGCTGATGAAGTCCCCACGTTTCCTGCCTCCTATCCATCGGCGCAACAGCACCAACCAAACGGGCGCAAACACCGCGAACGGTGCCATCGCGAAGAACTCCAGCCGACCTGTAGCTGTGTAAATCAGCGGATGAGCAAAGTGACAGAAAACGAGAAGTGCGGCAATGGTGCCGAAGAATCCAAGGAACCAAAACCCAAATGACTTTGCTACCGTGCGGCACATACCACCTTCGGCTTCGCGCCAATCTCTGACACCAGCAAGCCGCGCTTTCTGAACCGTTTGCCAGTGACACACGATGGTCATCCAGAACGCGCAAACGAACGGAGCGCAAAATAAATAGATCGTCAGCATGTCGGAGATGACTTCCAGCTTCGCGACACGCAAAAGAAACCAAAACGGCACAATGACGTAGAGAAGGGGAGCCGAGGCGAAGATCAGAATCAACGCGATGTTAATAGCGACCAACCGAACGATGCTGCGGAAAAGGCTCTTTAGGATTTCCATTGTTTCCCCCGTTTATTAACGCCTAAGCGCCGCCGCAATGCTGCCGCCATGTTCCGACTTTGAGGCGATCTTGGTCGCTGCGGCGGTATCGCAGAGTACCTGCAAGCGTGTTCGATACTTCACCGTCAGTCCCGAAGCCGTTTCGACCGCCTTCGACGCCTTCTTTAGTTCCTTTTCGATTTCGTCAAGGTCAACGAACGTGCGGCGCACTTCTTCCGCCAACGCGGAATTTTTCTGGAGGAAGTCCGCGCCTTCGGTTCTCATCCGCTCGAACACGGGTTTGAGAACTTCAAGGTCACGCGGCAGCCATTGACGGGTCGTCCGCAGAATCCATACGCCTTCGTCCTGACCCCACCGCCGCTCGCGGTCGTGCTGCCGAAGTTGGCTTTCTTCCCGTGCGACGATGATTCCCACCGGGCAACGACGTTCTCTGGCATCGCGGATGAGCTTCCTAAGATCGCCCTCGGTGATAGAAGCCTTGTCCTTGTTGTCAATCACGACGCGAGGCTCTAGCGGAGCGCCGCTCGGATCACGATAGGCAAGAAGGAAGTCACCACCTCTAGTGAGCCGCTCTATGCAGATGCCGCCCCAAGCCCGCGCTTCTTCCGCAAAATCGAGTTCCTCTTTCCGACCTACTCTCGCAACCTTAGCCAGTTCTCCTTCGAGTTCATGGTTCTTTTCGCGAAGCTGGGCGACCTCCCTCAAGCCGTCTTCGATTTGGCGACTGAGGCTGTCTTTCTCGGACAGTGCTAGACGCAGTTCGCCAGAGAGGCGGTCTCGTACCTCGGCGGTGCGCTTCGCGAGTTCGGTTTCAAAGCGCGACCATGCGCTCTGATGCTCACGGTCGTGCTTGTTCTGGAGCAGCCTGAACGCCTCTTCCGCGCTGAGTTGTGCAACGCGGGCGAAGTCCTTCACTCCGAGCCGATCAAGAATCTCGGCGCGGGTGAGTTCGCCCGCCCCAGCACACAACGGACACGGGATGGTTTCGGTCGGCGATGTAGATTGCATAAGCGTGTTTTCCTCGTTCTGAGCCAAATCGGCGAGGAGCGAAATCCTTGGGGAAGTTAAAGAAGTTGCCGCTTATTACGCCCAACTGGTTCAAGCAGGCAAAACTCAACAGATGGATAGCAATCAACCTCGGCATGCTCTGCGGCAGTTGTTCGCGTGAATAGCTCTCCACACACGAGACACTCAAGCAATCCGTGGCGACGCACGGCAAAGACCTTTCCGATCTGGTCAGCGTTGCTCCGGGTGTCAGTCATTTCCACCTCTGAGGTCACCAAGGTATAAGTTCGTCACCGACCTGCCCCGGCTGAGTTCGACTGAACAAAGCCAGCAGCATCAACAATTCGGGCTGGCGGCTGCACGAACCCTTCATCACCAGCACGTGATCTGTTAACCAGCTTGCAAACTAAGCTGCGGGAAACACCCCACTTCTTAGACACAGCCGTCAGTGTCATTCCGCTGAGTCGGTCGCGGACGATGGCTGTGCGATCCAAGTTCATCGGGGCACGCCCGATCCGCACTCCGTCCATCTTCGCCCTACGCATCCCTGCCAAGACACGCTCTCGAATCAAGTCCGATTCGAGTTCGGCAATCATGCCAATCAGCGTTAGGAGGAGACGTCCCATAGGACCGCTCGTGTCAATGTTTTCGCGCCGGGAAATGAAGACGACGCCCAAGCTGTCGAACTCGTCCATGACTTGCAGGAAGTGCTTGACGCTCCTCGCGACCCTGTCGAACGCGGCAACGAGCACCACGGAGAACTTCTTGCGTCGTGCATCGGCGATGAGCGCGTCCAGCCCCGGACGTCTAGCTCTTTTTCCCTGAGACTCCGCTGTCTCGATACTCCTGCACGACCTCCAAGCCACGCTGCGCCGCAAGCTCGCGCAGATCGTACAGCTGGCTTTCGACGTGCTGATCAGCGGTGCTCACGCGGACATAAATGGCGGCTGTCTTCATTAGCTTAGATTCCTCCCTCGGATTCGTTAGGTTTGTGCGGACGGCTCACGTGCCCGCGCAGCCGATCAACAGCCGATAAACAGATAGTTGATTCGGGAGCGAGCAGGTTCAGATTCGACCAGACCTCATCCTCCAGCAGTTGCCCAAGATTGAAATCACTGAGTTCGCGTAGTCGCTCTGCCAGCACGCCGGGGATGAGGAGTGCCGCCGCAAATCGCTCTGCTGGATTGCTGGATCGCATTCGCCTCCGCTGCTCTAAGATGAGTTCCCGGATGGTCAATCGAACTCCCCTAGCTTAGTAATAGGAGAATTTGCGCCGTATCGTCCAGAAATCGAGGGAAAAAATGGTAAGCCTTACCAAAGATATTTCAGAGTTACTGCCTCGTTCAGGGATGCACGAGTCGTGCATTTGATCGGTGGTAGCCTATCCTGACGTGGGAGGGCATTTCCGATGAAGCCTCTTTCCTGTGCAGTGCTTTCGATGGTCATCTCAGTAGCATTGGCAATACCCAAGACGACTTCCGCCCAGACAACCCATGATGCGGATGTTCACGAGCTTGAACGGCTAGAAACGGTCTGGAATGAAGCCCACGAGCATGGAGACGCAACGGCGCTAGAGAAATTGTGGGCAGACGACATGGAGGTCGTGGTGCCCAAAATGCCCGTGATGACGAAAGCTGACGCACTCAAGTTTGCACGCTCTGGGCGCATGAAGTTCTTAAGTTACCGGACGTCGGACATTCGCGTCAGGGTATATGACAACGCCGCCGTCGTCACAGGACGTTTGCAGCGAACGCGCTCAATGAACGGGCATGAAATATCTGATGACTGGCGTTTCACGAAGACCTATGTCCGCGAGGCAGGGCAGTGGCGTGTGGTCTCATTTCATGCTTCGGAAGCAGCACAACCTTGATGGGTGCCAATGATGGACGGACTAAGGGCGGCTGGTAGCAGCGTCGGCTTTCAGCCTTTCGATGCTCAGACGTCGGATTTAGCAAACTGATTGTAAAGCCAAGCGAAAACTGCCCCGCCGATAAGCCCGTCCACTGCTCCGTAGAAAGTCCCGACGATAACCTCTGCAATGCTTCGAGTCGCATGGTAGCCGACATAGACCGACGACATTGTCTGGAGAAATTGCTGACCATAGCCGCTCCAGATCAAATTCGCCAGACCCATGCCCAGCATCGCCAATCCCCACAGGATTCCCGACGCCAACGCGAGACCCTTTGTGCTGAATTTCATGGCTTGCTCCTTTCCTTTATCTTAGGGCGTCAACGGCTTTCTGCTACCCTTGCATACCAATCGAAAAGGAGAACCCATGCGAAAACTTCTGCCCACCATGCTGCTGTGTCTTCTTGCTCTGCCCGCCTTTTCTCAGGAAAAGCAGCCCTCCGACAATCCCCTCAGCGCATTCACTAAGCGCGTCTACGGATTTCAGAAGGGCATTCTGCTCCGCTCCGCCGAAAAGGTGCCAGAGGAGGATTACAACTTCAAGCCCACCGAGACGGTTCGCAGCTACGGCCAGATCATCGGACACTTGGCCGACGCGCAATACCTGTTCTGTTCGAAATTGCTGGACGAGAAAAACCCAGAGCCGAAGATTGAGCAGACCAAGACCTCGAAGCCCGATCTGATCGCCGCTCTCAAGACCGCCTTCGCCTACTGCGACAAGGCTTACGATGGCATGACCGATGCGTCTGGAGGTCAAATAGTGAAGCTGTTCGGAACAGACACGCCGAAGCTAGGCGTGCTGAACTTTAACAACGTACACAACTGGGAACATTACGGTAACCTTGTGACCTACATGCGGATCAAGAAGATCGTGCCTCCCAGCAGCGAGCAGGCAGCGATGCCCGCACAGAAGCCGGACAAGTCCGATGCACAGCCTAAGAAATAGAGCAGGTGTGGCGGGCAGCGGATGGCTCCCGGCTCTTCTCTTTCTCAGCCTCGCGATCCAAAACAGTGTTGTCCGCGACGGGATTCATGCCCACTTGTCATGACATAATTCGAATCACGAAGGATCGCTCCCCATCATCAGTCGCGGGCACCTTCGTGAGTGCGAGAGCTAAGCCGCTTTTGGTGCATCACCAAAAAGCTGCTGAGCCATCGCCTTGCGGGATGCCTCATCACCAAGCTGTAGGCGCATTGCATACATCGCTTTTGCGTCTGCGCCAGCGAC
>Ga0335081_10018788_pt1 | contig 11175 bp, 10 predicted proteins | sample Lox_Sample_35_FD_206713 | JGI IMG/M metagenome (GOLD analysis project Ga0335081, IMG submission 206713) | Soil microbial communities from Loxahatchee National Wildlife Refuge, Florida, United States - Lox_Sample_3.5 | ecosystem: Environmental > Terrestrial > Soil > Wetlands | place: USA...
GCGGAGGCGAACGTCCAGCCGGGATGCTCCGCAAGCGGCCCCGCCAGGGACGGGAAGAGCGTCGCATTCCCGACCGTTCCGGCCGCGAGCGCGCCCAGCGCGAGCAACAGTCGCCGGGGCCCATGGTCGGCGAGTGCAGCGGAGAAGGCGACGCCGGCGACGATGACGACCATGAACTGCGGACTGAAGATGCGATTCGTGAGCAGGAAGGCGACGGGCAGGAGCGCGGCAAGGCCGATCGCCTGGCGTGCGCTCCGCGCCCGGGCGGTTCCCACAGCCAGCGCAGCGACCGCAACGAGCTGGAGCACGACGGCTCCGGCGGATGACCAGCCGGGCGCGAGCGCGTCCGCGTAGTAGTGACGGCCCGGGTGGGCGAGGCCGAGCACGCGAAGCACGAGGTAGGGCAGCGACTCGCCGTTGACGGCGCGCACCGGCTGGGCGCGATAGGGATCGAGGGCTTCCGACCGCGAGAGCAGGAGGAGCGGGACGTAGGCGAGGAGGATCGGGAGTGCGAAGCCGGCCGCGTGAGCAGCGGCGGCGCGTCCTCTGCACGAGCGCAGCAGCCATAGGCACAGCCCGACCGCGGCAAGCCCCGGCGTCCACTTCGCCGCTGCTCCGATCCCGAGCGCCCACCCCGCCGCGTGCCAGCGTTCGGAGTAGGCGAGCGCAAGGCCGGCCAGGAGCGCGGCCGCCGGCACGAGGTCGAAGCGGAACTCCCAGAAGAAGAGATCGAGCGGCCACAACGCGAGGCAGGCCGCAATCCACCTGCACCAGCGCGTCCGCAGCGACCAGAGCGCCGCGACGCAGGTCAGCTGGAAGGGGACCATCAGCAGCCCGTTCGCGATTCGTGCGCTCCCGCGGCCGAGGAGGACCTCGAGCCCGAAGAGGCCGACCGCGCCGGCGGGATACGCGGAGCGTGGATACGAGCCGTGCAGCAACGAGCGCCCCGCCTTCGTGTAGACGATCCGCGCATCGAGGTCTCCGAAGAAGCCGACCCTCACATGGATCGCGACCCACGCGAGTTGGAGAGCCGCTCCGAGGGCCAGGATTGGCATGAGTCGGAGCCGATCGCGCTCTCTCCAGGCGAGGAGGAGCGCGGCGCTTCCGATGGCGGCACTCAGCAGCGGCCACGCGAACGAGCGATCGACCCGCCTCCACTCGGCGAAGAGCTCGCCTCCCGCCGCAAGCGCAAGAACGAGATGAGGGCTTCGGATGGCGCCTCGGCCGACCGGCCCGACCCGTGGGAGAGGCGTGGAACGGCGACCGTGATATCCGGCGCGCGCGGCTTCCACGGTGATTGCGGGACGCTGGCTCACGCGAAGACGACCTCTCCCTCGATCGATTGGCGGAGAGCTTCGCAGCTCGACTGGCCGTCGCCAAGATCGCCGGGTGCGGGTGCTGCTAGGCGGCCGCGCGCGCGGGCTCGAGCAGGAGCTCGCCGATCTGGATCGCGTTCAGCGCCGCGCCCTTGACGAGGTTGTCGCACGCGAGGAAGAGGACGAGGCCGTTGCGCTCCGCGGCGCGGTCCGGCCGGACGCGTCCAACGAGCACGTCCTCGGTCTGCGCGGCCGCGCGCGGGCTCGGCGTCTCGACCACGCGCACCGACGGCGCCGCCGCGAGGATCGCCTCCGCCTGCGCGGGCGCGAGCGGCTCCTCCGTCTCCAGCCACACGGCCTGCGAGTGGCCGACGAGGATCGGCACCCGCACCGTCGTCGCGCTCACGGGCAGCGCCGGCAGCTCGAGGATCTTCCGCGTCTCTGCCCGGATCTTCGCCTCCTCGTCGGTCTCGTCCCCCTCCCAGCTCCAGTCGAAGCGAAGGTCGTGCTCCCCCGCCGGCTCGGCTCGCACCTGCTCCATCCGCTGCAGGCCGGCCCCCGACGCGGCCTGGTAGGTCGAGACGCGCACGCGGCGCACGCCGGCCGCGTCGTGGAGCGGCTTGAGGACGCACGTGAGCGGGATCGTCGAGCAGTTCGGGTTCGCGACGACGTGGGTCGTCTCGATCGCCTCGAGGGCGCGCGCGGCGTTCACCTCGGGCACGACGAGCGGGTAGCCGTCGGCGAGCCGGTACGCGCTCGACTTGTCGACGGCGAGCGCGCCTCCCTCGACCGCGTGCGGGACGAGCTCGCGCGAGGCGCTCGTGCCGCAGGAGAAGAGGACGAGGTCGAGCCCGCCGGATGCGAGCGCCTCGGGCGTCGCCTCCTCGACGGCGAGACCGCCGTCGAGCTCGCGGCCGGCCGAACGCGCCGAGGCGAAGGCGCGCACGTCTGCGTAGCCGCGCTCGCGGAGCAGGCGCAGCGTCACGGTGCCGACGGCGCCGGTTGCGCCGACGACGCCGATCCGCGCCTCGGCCGTCACGCGCTCCCCAGCTCGAACGCGTCGTGGAGCGCGGAGACGGCCTTCGGGACGTCCTCGGTCGGCACGTGGCAGGCGATCTTGATCGGCGAGGTGGAGATCACCTTCGCCTCGACGCCGATCTCCTCGAGCGTCGCGAACGTCTTCGCCGCGATCCCCGGATGGCTGCGCATCCCGGCGCCGACGAGGCTGACCTTGCCGAGGTCGTCGCGCATCGACCATTCGACGTCGAGCGCCCCGAGCAGCTCCTCGCACGTACCGCGATCCTCGAGCGGCGCGCTGAACACGATCTCGTCGCTCGTCACCTGGAGGATCGTGTCGACGTTGACGTTCCCGTCGGCGAGCCGGTCGAAGAGGCTCGCGGCGTCGATCTCGCGCACGCGGTAGAGCGGTTCGCAGTCGGTGTGGGCCACGCCGCTGATGATCGCCTTCTCGAGCACCGCATCCTCCTCGTCGACGATCCACGTCCCCTTCGCGTCGGAGAACGTCGACCGGACGTGCAGCCGCACGTCGTGGTTGCGCGCGAACTCGACCGAGCGTAGCTGGAGCACCTGCGCCCCGCCCGCGGCGAGCTCGAGCATCTCCTCGTACGTGACCGCCGATAGCTTCCGGGCGGACGGGACGAGCCGCGGGTCGGCGGTGAAGACTCCCTCGACGTCGGTGTAGATCTCACAGGCCTGCGCGCCGAGCGCGGCTGCGAGCGCGACCGCGGTCGTGTCGGAGCCGCCGCGGCCGAGCGTCGTCACGTCGTGCGAATCGGCCGAGACGCCCTGGAAGCCGGCGACGAGCACGATCCTCCCGGCGTCGAGCGCGTCGTTGATGCGCGTCGCCCGCACCTCGGCGATCTTCGCCTTGCCGTGGACGGTGTCGGTGACGATTCCCGCCTGCGAGCCCGTGAACGAGATCGCCTCGTGGCCGAGATCGTGGACGGCCATCGCGCAGAGCGAGTTCGAGATCCGCTCGCCGACGGAGATGAGCATGTCGTACTCGCGCGGGTGCGGCCTCGGCGAGATCTCGTGCGCGAGCCGGATCAGCTCGTCCGTCGTGTCGCCCATCGCCGAGAGGACGCCGACGACGCGATGGCCTCCGTCCCGCGCGCGGACGAGGCGGCGCGCGACCTCCTTGATCTTCTCGGGGTCGGCGACCGAGGAGCCGCCGAACTTCATCACGACCAGCCCCGGACGCTCGGACGCGGCGTCGGCGGCGACCTCCGGGACGGCCTCGTACTGCGTGCTCGTCACGGCGGGAAGTGTGCCTATGTCATCTCACGGCGGCCGGCGAGCGCGCGGCCGAGCGTCACCTCGTCGGCGTACTCGAGGTCGCCGCCCACGGGAAGCCCGCTCGCGAGGCGGGTGACGCGGACGCGGTCTCGCAGGCGGGCGGCGAGATAGGACGCGGTGGCTTCCCCCGTCGTGTTCGGGTTCGTAGCGAGGACGACCTCCTGCACGCCGTCCGCCTCGACGCGGTGCAGGAGCTCGTCGATCCGCAGGTGCTCGGGCTCGACGCCGTCGAGCGGCGAGAGAGAGCCGCCGAGGACGTGGTAGAGGCCGCGGTACTCGGCCGTCCGCTCGAGGGAGACGAGGTCGACGGGCTGCTCGACGACGCAGATCGTCGTCCGGTCGCGCCGCGCGTCGAGGCAGATCGCGCAGAGCTCGTCCTCTGTGAGGTTGCCGCACTCGCGGCAGAAGCGGACACGCTCCTTGACCTCCGCGATCGCCTCGCCGAGCGCGAGCGCCTCCTGCTTCGGCACCTGGAGCAGGTGGAAGGCGAGCCGTTGCGCCGTGCGGCTGCCGATCCCGGGCAGCCGGGTCAGCTGCGCGACGAGGTTGTCGACCGCGGGGCTGACCACGCGCGGACTGTAGCCGTCCGCTCCGGACACGCCGTGGCTGCGAAGCGGGTGAGCGCTAGCTACGTCGCGAAGTCGAACGCCCAGCCCCAGACCACGACGCCGATCAGGCAGAGGACGATGACGGCCCAGACCCAGTTCGAGACGAAGAGGTGAGGGCCGCGGACGCGGCTGCGGGGCGGCTCGCCGCTCACCCGCCGAGGCCCGGCAGGCCGCCGAGGCCCATGTCCCCCAGCATCTGCTGCGCCTTCGCCTCGACGGCCGCGCGCGCCGAGCGGAGCGCCTCGTTCACGCCGGCGACGACGAGGTCGCCGAGCGCCTCGGGATCGTCGGGGTCGATCGCCTCGGGCGAGATCTCGATCGACAGCACCTCGCCGGCGCCGTTCGCGGTCACCTTGACGAGTCCGCCGCCGACCGACGACTGCGCGGTCTCCTGCGCGGCTTCCTCCTGCATGCGCTGCACCTGCTCCTGCATCTGGGCGGCCTGCTGCATCAGCTTGTTCATGTCGAAGGACATATCGACTCACTCTCCCCGTTCTCTCGCGTCGAACGTCTCCTTCAGGAGCTCGAGAATCCGGTCCTCGCCGGCCGGCTGCTCCGGCTCCACCGGCCCGGCAACGTCCTCCCCGAGCTCGAACGCGACAGCGAGCCGGCGGCCCGTGACGTCGTAGAGCGCATCCGCGAGCAGCGTCGCGTTCTTCGGGTCGCGCGCGAGGTCGAGGTGGAACTGGGCGCTCGGCGGAAACTCGAGCGTGAGGGTGTCGCCGCTCAGCTCGGCCGGGTGCGCCTCGCGGAGGAGCGACGCCGTCGGGATGCCTCCGCGCTCCTCGACCGCGGGCAGCACCGTCCGGGCCCACGCCTCCTGGAGCTGCTCGAGCTCGAGGGCCGGCCCTTGGGCAGCGACCGGCGGCGCCGGTGCGGGAACAGGCTCCGACTCGGGCATGGCCGGAGCGGCGGCCGATGTCGGTTCCGGACTCGATCCAGGGTCTGACCCCGGTTGTTCCGGAGGGACACGGCCCTGTTCGAGGCGCTCGAGGCGATAGGCGATCGACTCGCGGGAGAGATCCGCGTCCGGTCGCGTCACCTTGACGAGCGCGAGCTCGAGCGGCAGCCGGGGATCGCCGCCCTGGCGCATGTCGTCGACGGCCACCGCGAGCAGGTCGATGAGGCGCAGCACGGTCGACTCGCCGAGCTGCCGAGCCTGCGCCGCGATCCGCTCGCGCGTCTCGTCGCTCGACACCGCCGATTCCGGGACGTCGCCCGTGTGCTGCACGAGCATCACGCTGCGCAGGTGCTCGAGCAGCTCGAGGACGAGCCGGCCGAGATCGTGCCCGTGCGCCGACAGCTCCTCGACGTACGTGAGCGCGCCGGCGGTGTCGCGATCGATCACGAGATCGCACAGCCGCAGCAGCGCCTCCTCCTCGACCGTGCCGAGCAGCTCGAGCGCCGCCTGCACGGTGATCTCGTTCCCCGTCGCGGAGGCGAGCTGGTCGAGGGTCGACTCGGCGTCGCGGTACGCGCCGCGGGCGCTGCGCGCGACGAGCGCGAGCGCCTGGTCGGGCACCTCGATCTGCTCCGCGTCGGCGATCAGCCGCAGCTTCGCGACGAGATCCTGCAGGCGCGGCCGCTGGAAGACGAACGTCTGGCAACGCGAGCGCACCGTCGGCAGCACCTTGGAGAGATCGGTCGTGCAGAAGACGAACACGAGGTGCGGCGGCGGCTCCTCGATCAGCTTCAGGAGCGCGTTCCAGGCGGCGTCCGTCAGCTGGTGCGCCTCGTCGAGGATGTAGACCTTGTAGCGCCCCTCGACCGGCTGGAGGACGACGCGGTCGCGAATCTCGCGGATGTCGTCGATGCCGCGCTGCGACGCCGCGTCCATCTCGATCACGTCGAGCGACGTGCCGGCCGCGATCGTGCGACACGAGTTGCACGTCCCGTCGGGCGTCGGCGTCGGCCCCTCGACGCAGTTGAGGCACTTGGCGAGGATGCGCGCCATCGACGTCTTCCCCGTTCCGCGCGGGCCGGCGAAGAGGTACGCCTGCCGGACCGAGTCCGTTGCGATCGCGTTCGTCAGCGTCCGCACGACCGCCTCCTGCCCGACGACCTCGGCGAAGCTCTGCGGCCGGTACTTCCGGTAGAGCGCGGTCATCGGACGATTCAAGCACAGCCACGCCGTCAGAGATCGAACCGCGCAGCCGCCCGTTCGGCGACGAGGCGGCCGATGGCGAGACAGGAGGTGGCCGCAGGAGACGGGGCGTTGAGAACATGCAGCGAGCGCGGCCCCTCCTCGACGAGGAAGTCATCCACGAGCGACCCGTCCCGCGTCATCACCTGCGCGCGGATCCCGCTCGGCCCGCGCACCACGTCGGCCGCGCGCAGCTCGCGGAGGTAGCGCCGCATGTCGGCGACGGCTGCCGGCTTGAGCGCGTCGCGCCAGATCTCCGCGGCGCCCGTGCGGGCGTAGCGCCGCGCGAGCCGCAGAAAGCCGGGCCAGGCGAAGCCGGCCAGCGTGTCGCGCGGCGAGACGCTCGTCCGCGAGTAGCCCTCGCGCGCGAGCGCGGGAACGGCGTTCGGACCTGCCCAGACCTCGTCGTCGTGGCGGCGCGTGAAGTGGACGCCGAGAAACGGGAACGCGGGATCGGGCACGGGGTAGACGAGACCGCGTACGAGCGGCTTCGCTGCGCCGCGCAAGAGCCAGTAGCCGCCGCGGAACGGCACGACGCGCACCTCGGGCTCGGCGCCGGCGAGGCGCGCGACGCGATCGGCCTGCAGCCCTGCGCACGCGACGAGCGCGCCGGCGCGGAGGCGGCCGCCGCGAGTCGTCAGCACGAGTCCGTCCCCGTCGGGCTCGACGCGCTCGAGCGTCTCGCCGAGCCGGATCTCGCCGCCTCGCTCCCGCAGCAGCCCGGCGAGCCGCTCCGCGACGAGGCCGAAGTCGACGACCGAGGTCTCCGGGACATGGATGGCCCGGACGCCGGAGACGTGCGGCTCTACCTCGCGCAGCTCCTCGGCGTCGAGCTCGCGGAGCTCGCGGATCCCGTTCTCGCGGCCGCGGCGCGCGAGCTTGGCGAGCTGCTCGAGCTCGTCCTCGTCGACGGCCACGACGAGCTTTCCGCGCGGCTGGACGGGAATGCCCTGCTCGGCGCAGAACGCGGCGAGCTCCTCTCGTCCCTCGCGGCAGAGCCGAGCCTTCAGCGAGCCGGGCTCGTAGTACAGCCCGGCGTGGACGACGCCGGAGCTCCGGCCGCTCTGGTGGCGCGCCGGGGCCGTCTCCTTCTCGAGCAGCGCGATCCGCAGACCGGGCGAGCGCTCGAGCAGCCGGTGCGCGCTCGCAAGCCCCACGAGCCCGCCGCCGATGACTGCGACGTCGAACGTCTCCACGGGGCGAGAGTATTGGGCCAGGCCGACCGCACACCCGGAAGACGAGGCTTAGCGCTGCTTCCTCCCGGATCTGACGCGGTTCGCAACGCTTCCGCTGCACGGGGCCTGACCCACGCGCAGGGTAGCCTGCCGCCGTGCCCGACGACGCCCGCCGCGCGCTCCTCACGGGGCTGTTCGACCACGCGCCGACGTTCCCGCCCGCGCGGCTGCCGCCGGCGGACGCGCTCGCGGAGGCTCGCCGCGCCCGCGCGAGCGAGCACGCGTGGCTCCTGGGGCGGCTCGTCTGGCCGGCGTCGCTCGTGGGCGAGCTCGATCCGTCGGACGAGCGGGAGGCTGCGTTCGTCGAGCCCGGAATCGAACGCCAGGGCGAGGTCGAGTACCTCGAGGGCGTCCCGCTCGACGAGATCGCTGCGCTCGGCGTGCGCGCGAAGCTCCGCTGCGGCGGCGAGCGGATTCCCCCGGTCGACGAGGTCTCGGCGTTCGTCCGCGGCTGCCGGGAGCGTGGTCTCGTCTTCAAGGCGACCGGCGGTCTCCACCACGCCTATCCGACCCCCGCGGGCGAGCACGGGTTCCTCAACCTGCTCGCAGCCGCGGTCTTCGGGGACGAGGAGGAGGCGCTCGCGGCGGCGGCCGGGTCGTTCGAGCTCGACGCCGAGGCGTTCCGCTGGGACGGCCGCTCCGCGCCGCCCGGGCGGCTCGCGGACGTGCGCGCGGCGCTCTTCCAGTCGATCGGCAGCTGCTCGTTCTTCGAGCCCGTCGAGGAGCTCGAACGGCTCGGGATGCTGCCGTGACCGGCTTCGGCGCGCTCGCCGGCGGCGGCCTCGCCTGGTGCGAGGACGGCGAGGCGGTCGACCTCTCGGGCCTCGGCGGCGTCTTCGCCGAGCCGACGCTGAACGCGCTCCTCGCCGCCGGCCCGGACGCATGGACGGAGGCGATCGCGGCCGCGCGTTCCCACGACGGCCCTCGCAGTCCTGCGGCCGAGGCGCACACGCGGCTCCCGTTCGAGGTTGCGGACTACGTCGACTTCTACTCATCGCTCGAGCACGCCTCGAACCTGGGCCGGCTCTTCCGTCCCGACCAGGAGCCGCTGCTGCAGAACTGGCGCTGGCTGCCCGTCGGCTACCACGGCCGCGCCGGGACGGTCGTCGTCAGCGGCACCGGCGTCGTGCGACCGCTCGGCCAGCGGAAGCCGCCCGGCGAGGACGCGCCGACCTTCGGGCCGAGCCGCCGGCTCGACTTCGAGCTCGAGCTCGGCTTCGTCGTCGGTGTCGGCAGCGAGCTTCGCGAGCCGGTCCCGGTCGAGGACTTCGCCGAGCACGTCTTCGGCGTCGTCCTCGTCGACGACTGGAGCGCGCGGGACATCCAGGCGTGGGAGTACCAGCCACTCGGGCCGTTCCTCGGCAAGTCGTTCCAGACCTCGATCTCCGCATGGGTGACGCCGCTCGCGCTGCTCGCGGACGCGCGCGTCGAGGCGCCGCCGCAGGAGCCGCCGCCGCTGCCGCATCTCGCCGGCGGCCGCGACTGGGGTCTCGACGTCGCGCTCGAGGTGGAGCTGAACGGAGAGCCGATCTCGCGCGGCAATGCGCGGACGCTCTACTGGACGCCGCCGCAGATGCTCGCGCACATGACCTCGAACGGCGCCTCGCTCCGCACCGGCGACCTGCTGGCGTCGGGGACGATCTCCGGCGCCGAGCCGGGCTCCGAGGGCTCGATGATCGAGCTCCACCGGGGAGAGCGCTTCCTCGAGGACGGCGACGAGGTCGTCTTCGGGGGACGGGCTGCGAACGGGGTCGAGCTCGGCGAGGTGCGCGGCCGCGTCCTCCCGGCATTGCGCTGAACCCGGGGCGCTAGCTCGCGAGCAGACCGCTCGCGCGCCCGACCGCGACGAACGCCTCGAGAGCCTGCTCGAGGTGGAGCCGCTCGAGCGCGGCCGACATCTGGACGCGGATCCGCGCCTTCCCCTCGGGCACGACCGGATAGCCGAAGCCGGTGACGAAGACGCCGCGGTCGAGGAGCTGCTCGGACAGCTCGATCGCGCGGGCCGTCTCGCCGACGATGATCGGGATGATGGCCGACTCGCCCGGCAGCGGCTCGAAGCCCGCCTCGGCGAGCGCGTGGCGGAACCAGCGGGTGTTCTCGTGCAGCCTCGCGACGAGGTCGGGCCGCGTCCGGAGGACGCCGATCGCGGCGCGGGCGGAGCACGCGACGGTGGGCGGGAGGGCGTTGGAGAAGAGCTGGGGCCGCGAGCGCTGCGCCAGCAGCTCGCAGACGGCCTCGCTCGACGCGACGTAGCCGCCCGCCGCGCCGCCGAGCGCCTTGCCGAGCGTACCGGTCATGACGTCCACCTGGCCGAGCACCCCGTAGTGCTCTGCGACGCCGCGCCCGGTCGCGCCGACGACGCCGACGCCGTGCGAGTCGTCGACGAGGACGACGGCGTCGTGCGCGCGGGCGAGCTCGAGGATGTCGGGCAGGCGTGCGAGGTCGCCCTCCATCGAGAACACGCCGTCGGTGAGAATCAGCTTCCGCTGGCCGCGCTCGCACGAGCGCAGAGCCTCGCGGAGCTCGCCCATGTCGGAGTGCTTGTAGACGAGCTTCCGCTGCGGCTTCGCGAGCCGGACGCCGTCGATGATCGAGGCATGGTTGAGCTCGTCCGAGACGATGACCGTCCGCTCGTCGGCGAGTGTCGGGATGACCGCCTCGTTCGCGTTCCAGCAGGAGACGTACGTGAGGGCGGCTTGGGTCGCCGAGAGCTCGGCGAGGTCGCGCTCGAGCTCCAGATGCGGTGCGAACGTGCCGCAGATGAAGCGCACGGAGGCGGTGCCGGCGCCGTAGTCGCGGAGCCCCGCCACGCCGGCCGCCACGACGTCCGGGTGGTCGGCGAGCCCGAGGTAGTTGTTCGAGGAGAGGACGATCACGTCGCCGCGGCCGGCCATCCGGACGACCGGACCCTGCGGCCCCTCGAGCACGTTGAACCGCTTGTACGTCCCGGCTTCGCGCAGGCCGTCGAGCTCGGCGGCGATCTCCGTCGCCAGCCGGCTCACGCCGCCGCCTCGATCGCGAGGGCCGGCGGGTGGAGCACGATCTTGCAGGCGTCGCCGCGCTCGAGCAGCTCGAACGCCTCCTCGTAGCGGTCGAGCGCGAGCTCGGCCGTGACGAGCGGACGCAGGTCGACGACGCCGTGCTCGAGCAGCCAGCGCGTCCGGTACCAGGTGTCCCAGACCTGACGCCCGCTGACCGCGGAGACGTCGAGGTTCTTGAAGATCAGCGTCTCGGCGAGGTCGAGCGAGACCGGCTGCGCCGGGATCCCGAACAGGATCACGCGGCCGCCGTGACGGACGATCCGGAAGGCGTCCGCGATCGCCTCCGGCGCCCCGGACATCTCGAAGACGACGTCGAGGTGCTCGCCCTCGTTCCGCGCCACGAATGCGGCGACCGGATCGGCGGCGGCGGCGGGATCGAGCGCCGCGTCCGCGCCCATCCGCCGCGCGAGCTCGAGACGGAACGAATGCCGGTCCGACGCCACGATCCTGCCCGCGCCCGAGGCGCGCGCGATGCCGATGCCGAAGAGCCCCACCGGCCCGCAGCCGAGGATGGCG
>Ga0335081_10018791_pt1 | contig 11175 bp, 8 predicted proteins | sample Lox_Sample_35_FD_206713 | JGI IMG/M metagenome (GOLD analysis project Ga0335081, IMG submission 206713) | Soil microbial communities from Loxahatchee National Wildlife Refuge, Florida, United States - Lox_Sample_3.5 | ecosystem: Environmental > Terrestrial > Soil > Wetlands | place: USA: Florida...
AGGCGGACGAAGGAACACACCCAGAGGCGGCGAGCGAGCTTGGGGACATTTGCCTGCTCGCAGCCTGCGAGCAACCGGTCGAGCACAGTTTGCCTGGGGCAGCCTGATGGGAGCCGCGTCGGTGGCTTCCTCAGCGGTCTTATTCGAGGTTTCGCAAACGGGAGGGACGGCAGGACGCAAGCCGTGCTGGACGGGCACCCCGGAGATTTACTTTGCGAAACCGATTGACAACTCGCGGCTGGTGAAAGTGGAAGACCCGCGCCGCAGCCGGGAAATGAAGCAATTCACCGCGGCGCTCTGCTTCCTCTTTCTTTGTGTGATGACGTTCGCGTGGCAGCACTACCGCGCCATCGAGTATGGCTACAAGATCGAATCCATACGCGCGCAACGGGAGCAGCTGCTGGAGATGAACCGGGCGCTGCGGCTGGAGCAGGCGTCATTGCGCGACCCGGAAAGAATTGATGAGCTCGCCCGCAAGATCGGTCTGCAGTCACCCCAGGCGGGGCAAGTGCTTCGCATGGAGATGGCAGGGCCAGAGGTGGGGCCGGTGCTGGCCAGCATGATCCCGATGCGGTGAGCGCGGCGAAATCTACATAGGACAACGGCGGCTCACGGGCCGCCGTATTTGTCTGCGAGGTCTTCGAGCGCATGAAGGCTGACCTTCTATTCGAGACGGCCGGGCGGTGAGCGCGAACAGCACAAATCGGCGGCTGTACTTGCTCGGCGCCTGTCTGGCGCTATGGGGATGCGCCATCTGCATCCGCCTGGTTTATCTGCAAATTTTCCGCTACGGGGATTTCGAGCAGCGGGCGCAGCGGCAGCAGCAGCGCACTGCCGACGTTGCGGCCAGGCGGGGAATCATTTATGACCGCGCCGGCCGCGAGCTGGCCATGTCGGTCGCGGTGGATTCGGTTTTCGCCGTGCCGAGTGAAATTCACGATCTGGCCGCGACTGTCTCACTTCTCGCCCGCATCACCCGGGACGACCCGCGCGAAATGCTGGCGCGCTGCCAGTCGGGAAGAACGTTCTGCTGGATTGCACGCAAAGCGGACAGCGAGCTGGCGGCGCGCATCCGCGCGCTCAATCTGCGCGGCATTCATTTTCAGAAGGAGCCGAAACGCTACTATCCGAAGGGCGATCTGGCGGCGCAGGTGGTGGGATACGTGGGGACCGACGACGGCGGCTTGAGCGGCATTGAGCGCGAATATGACGAGCAGCTTCGCGGTCGCCCGGGGCGGATGTCGGTTTCCGTGGATGCCCGCAAGCGCTGGTTCAGCAGCGTGGAGAAAGAACCGGAACCGGGACAAAGCATTGTTCTGACCATTGACCAGGAGGTGCAGTACATTGCCGAGCGGGAGTTGCAGGTGGCGATGGAGCAGACGAAGGCCGAATCGGGCACGGTGATCGTGGAGAACCCGCACACCGGGGAAATCCTGGCGCTGGCCAACCGGCCGACTTTCAATCCGAATCTTTCCCGGGAAATTACGCCGCCGAAGCTGAAAGACCACGCCGTGAGCGACATCTACGAGCCTGGCTCGACCTTCAAGCTGGTGACGATTTCGGCGGCACTGGAAGAAAAACTCACGCGGCCGGATGAGCTGTTCGACTGCCAGATGGGGTCCATCGTGGTGAATGGCCGGCGCATCCACGATTGGAAGCCCTACGGCGTGCTTTCGGTTTCGGACATCCTGGCGCACTCGAGCGACGTGGGGGCGATCAAGATTGCGTTGCGCCTGGGAGATGAGCGGCTCTACAAATACATTCGCGGCTTTGGATTCGGGCAGCAGACCGGGATCGAATTGCCGGCGGAGACGCGGGGCCTGGCCAAGCCGGTGAGCCGGTGGTCGAAGGTTTCGATTGGGGCGATTTCGATGGGCCAGGAGATCGGGATTTCCCCGCTGCAATTGGGTGCGATGGTTTCGACCATCGCCAACGATGGTGTGCTGGTTGAGCCGCGAATCGTCACCGGTTTGGCTGAGCCCCATGCGTCCTTGCAGGCTATTGCATTTCATCCGGCGATTGGGCGGCGGGTGATCGCTCCGCTGACCGCGGCGCAAATGAAACAGATGATGCTGGGCGTGGTGCTGCGCGGCACCGGGCGCAAGGCGATTCTGGAAGGCTACAGCGCAGCGGGCAAGACGGGCACGGCGCAGAAGGTGGATCCGGCGACGGGAACGTATTCGCGAACGAAATACATTGCGTCGTTTGCGGGATTTGCGCCGGTGAATAATCCTGCGATCGCGGTAGTGGTGGTGCTGGATTCGCCGGTGAACGGGCATCATGGCGGGGAGGTGGGCGCGCCGGTTTTTCAGCGGATCGCGCAGGAAACGCTGGAGTACCTGCACGCGCCGCACGATGTGGAGCTGCCGCAGAACCGGCAGCTGCTCTTGGCCGAGCGCCGGGTTCAGACGCAGGACCTGGGCGAGGGATCGCCGGATCGCCTGGGCGAAAGCCTGGATGAAAATAATGAGGGCATCGCGGAGGCTCCGGCAGCAGCGGAAAAGCCGGCGCCTGAGAGCGGAGCGGGGGTTGTGCCGGCTGCGCTACGCGAGGCTGACGTTGCTCCGGCCGAAAGCCGCGATGATTCGTCGAGCGGCAGGCCCGAGACTGGAACCCAGCAGGCGGGCAATGTTTCTGCGGTGAGCGCGCCGGGGAATCTGCCGGCCACGGGCACGGTGGTGCTGGAGGTGGAACAGGGCGGAATTGAAGTGCCGTCATTTCTCGGCAAGAGCGTGCGCGGGGCGATTGAGATGGCGGAGCAGAGCGGCCTGGAAATCAATGCCATCGGCAGCGGCCTGGGGCAACAGCAATCGCCTGCACCGGGTTCGCACGTTTCGGCGGGGGCGACGGTGACGGTGAAGTTTGGACGATAGCGTCGCGTTTGCCGCATGAAACTTCCGTAACTACTGAGGACAACGAGGACGCCAAGATGCGTCCCCTATAATTCCAACCAAATGATGTTTCTCGATGTGCTGCGCGGGGCGGAAGTTCTCGAGCAGAACGGTAATCCCAGTATTCACGGCGTGGAATACGATTCACGGCGGGTGAAGCCGGGCGACGTTTTTGTCGCCATGCGCGGCGAAGCGAGCGACGGAAATCAATTCATTGACAAGGCGATCGCGGCTGGCGCGGCCGCCATTGTGAGCGATTCGGCGGTTGAGAAGCCGCCACTTGGCGTAGGCTGGGCGCGCGTGCCGCACGGGCGGCGGGCGCTGGCGCGGCTCAGCGCGAATTTCTATAAGCGCCCGGCGGAACGGCTGGCGGTCACGGGAATTACGGGGACGAACGGGAAGAGCACGACTGCGTTTCTGGTGGAATCCATTCTGGGCGCGGCCAGGCGCAACAGCGCGCTGATCGGCACGATTGAGTATCACGTTACGGGGAAGATTTTGCCGGCGCCGCACACCACGCCGGAGGCGCTCGAATTGAACCGCATTCTCGCCCAGGCGCTCGGCGATGGCGCGACGGAAGCGGTGATGGAGGTTTCCTCGCATGCGCTGGCGCAGCAGCGCATTTTTGCGATTCCCTTTGATGTGGCCGTGTTCACCAATCTGACGCGCGATCATCTCGACTATCACCGCACTATGGATGAATATTTTGCCGCCAAGCGGGTTCTGTTCGAGGGTTGCGGCACGGAGCCGCCGCGGGCGGCGGTGATCAACAGCGATGATCCATATGGGCAGACGCTGCTGAAGCTGAGCCGGAAGCGCAGTTCCGAGGCGATCAGCTTTGGGCTGAGCAAAGCCGACTTTCACGCGGCGAAGGTTGAAATCGGCGCCCGGGGAACACGGTTAGACCTGGTTACGCCGAAGGAAACGATTCCGTTGTTTTCGCCGCTGATTGGCCGGGTGAATGTGTACAACATTCTGGCAGCCGGCGGAGCGGCTTACGCTCGCGGTTGCGGCAGCGAAGCGATCGCACGGGGAGTGGAAGCGCTCACGCATGTGCCGGGCCGCTTTGAGCGGGTGGATTGCGGGCAGCCGTTCACGGTAGTGGTGGATTATGCGCACACCGACGACGCGCTGCGCAATCTCACCATGCTGGCGCGCGAATTCGTGCAGCGCGCAGGGCAGCAGGGACGGGTGATCACACTCTTTGGTTGCGGCGGCGACCGCGACCGCATGAAGCGGCCGCTCATGGGTGAGGCGGCGGGGCGGGGCAGTGACTTCGTAGTGCTGAGCTCGGACAATCCGCGCAGCGAGGATCCCATTGCCATCATCAATGACGCGCTGGTGGGCCTGCAGCGCTCCGGCGCGAAATACAAAATGGAGCCGGACCGCAAAGCGGCGATCGCCATGGCGGTGGGCGAGGCCAAGCCGGGCGACATTGTGCTGATTGCCGGCAAGGGGCACGAGAAAGTGCAGATCAAGCGCGATGGGCCGACCCCCTTCGACGATGTTGCGGTGGCGCGAGAGACTTTGCGCGCCGCAGGATATGATTGTGATTCAAGCCGCGAACACATCGGTGTGAATGCATGAAGCTGCCGCTCGGGCGAATTGCCGAATTCATTTCCGCGACGGGCGAATTTGATCACAAGTCCGTGGCCCAGGCGTACTCGATTGACTCGCGTACGATCAGGCCCGGAGAGTTGTTTTTCGCGGTAAAGGGCGAGCGCCTTGACGGGCACGATTACGTCGAGCAGGCGCTGGAAAAAGACGCGGTAGCGGCCGTGGTGCGGAAGGACCAGCTGGCGCGCTATCCAGTGAAAACGCGGCTGCTCGCAGTGGATGAGACGTTGGCGGCTTTGCAGACCCTGGCCACAGCGGTACGACGGCTGTGGGCGAAGCCCCTGGTGGGGGTGACGGGATCAACCGGCAAGACCACCACGAAGGAAGCGATTGCGCATGTGCTGCGCGCGGCCTTTCGCGTCGCGAAGTCAGAGGGAAATTTCAACAATCATTTCGGTTTGCCGCTCATGCTCCTGAAGCTCGAACCGGAGCACGACGTGGCGGTGATTGAGATGGGCATGTCGCATGCCGGGGAGATTCGGGCGCTGGCGAAGATCGCGCAGCCGGATATTGGCGTGGTGACTAATGTTGCGCCGGTGCACCTGGAATTTTTTGATTCGGTCGCCGCGATTGCGCGGGCGAAGTATGAGCTGGTCGAGTCCCTGCACCCTGGCGGAACCGCGGTGCTGAACGCGGATGACGAATACGTTTCGCAATTTGGCCGCGAGTTTCACGGCAAGGTCGTGACCTACGGGCTGAGCGCCGCGGCTGACGTGCGGGCGGAAAACATCGAGTCGCGCGGGCCGGACGGCTCGGCCTTTGACCTGACGGTGGAGGGACACCGCGAGCGTGTTTTGCTGCCGCTAGTTGGAGCGCACAACATCTACAACGCGCTGGCGGCTGCGGCGGTGGGGATGGAGCGCGGGCTGAGCCCGTCACAAGCGGCGGGGGCGCTGGCGACGCTGGCGGCGGCGGACAAGCGCGGGCAGGTCGTCAAGCTGGATAACATTACGGTGATCAACGATTGCTACAATTCCAATCCAAAAGCGCTGCGCGCGATGGTGGACGCGCTGGCTGCCATGCCGGCTTCCCGGCGCATTGTGGTTGCCGGTGAAATGCTGGAGCTGGGCGTGGCCGGGGAAGAACTGCACCACGAAGCCGGACGGCATATTGCCGAGAGAAAGGTGGACCTGCTGCTGGGCGTGCGCGGCCTGGCCGGGGCAATGGTGGAAGCCGCGCGCAATGCGGGAATCCACGCCGAGTTTGTGCCGACGGCCGAAGAGGCCGGCCAATGGCTGACGCGGCAGGCGCGCGCGGGTGACGTGGTGCTGCTGAAAGCTTCGCGCGGCGTCAAACTGGAGCAGGCGCTCGAGACCTGGAAGGCGCTGCGCTCGAAGAGCGCGGAACGGAATTAGAGCAGGGACGCAAAGTCTCACGGAGGCGGATTGCTTTATTGGTTACTGTATCTAAAGCTGTTTCATTACTTCCCGCCTTTCCGCATTTTTCGCTATTTGACCTTCCGCACGGCGTTTGCCAGCCTTACCGCCTTGTTCACGGGGCTGGTCATCGGCCCGCTGGTGATCGGGCGCCTGCGAGAATTTCAAATCGGCCAGTACATCCGCGAAGAAGGGCCGAAGGCCCACCAGAAAAAAGCCGGAACGCCCACGATGGGAGGTTTGCTTATAGCTATATCCATCGTGGTGCCCACGCTGCTGTGGGCCGACTTGAGCAACCGGTTCGTATGGATCGCGGTGCTTTCCACCACAGCATTCGCCGCCATTGGATTTTCCGATGACTACACCAAAGTTGTGCACCGCAGAAATCTCGGCCTGACCGGCAAGGCGAAACTGGGATTGCAGATTGCGGTCAGCATTCTGGTGGCGGTGGCGCTGATCGCGATTCAGACCCGCGGACTTTATTCCACTCGTCTGGTCGTGCCGTTCTTCAAGCAGTTCCGTCCCGACCTGGTCATCGTAACGCTGGAGCACCATCCGCATTTGTGGTTTCTGGCCTTTTTCCCGTTCATCGCTTTCGTCGGATTGGTGATTGTGGGCGCCAGCAACGCGGTAAATCTGACGGACGGTCTGGATGGCCTGGCGATTGGCTGTACGGTGATCGCGGCGGGCGCACTCACGATTCTTACTTATGTCAGCGGGCATGCGACTTTCGCCGCCTACCTCGACCTGCAGCGCATGCCGCAGGTCGGCGAACTGACAATTTTTTGCGGGGCGATGATGGGTTCGGCGATCGGCTTTCTTTGGTACAACGCCCACCCCGCCGAAGTCTTCATGGGCGATGTGGGATCGCTGGCGCTGGGCGGCGCCATCGGTACCGTGGCTGTCATCATCAAGCAGGAGTTGTTGCTGCCGTTCATCGGCGGCGTATTTGTGATTGAAGCGGTGTCAGTGATTCTGCAAGTGGCGTCCTACAAACTGCGCAAGAAGCGGATTTTCAAGATGGCGCCGCTGCATCATCATTTTGAGCTGCTGGGCTGGTCGGAGTCGAAGATCATTGTGCGCTTCTGGATCGCGTCGCTGGTGTTTGCCTTGTTCGCCCTGACCACGCTGAAGTTAAGGTAATAGCTAGTAGTCAGTAGCTAAAAGCCAGAAGCCAGAAGCTGACAACTGATAGCTGATAGCTATACAGGTCAACCTGTGGAACTGAGCGGCAAACGCGTGCTGGTGGTCGGCCTCGGCAAGTCCGGGGTTGCATCGGCGCTGTTTGCCAAGTCGCGCGGGGCGCGCGTGACTGTTTCCGACAGCAAAACCCCGGAGCAACTGAGCCAGGAGATTCCCGTCCTTCTGGACCACGGAATTGCAGTCGAGACCGGAGGACACGGCGAGCGAACGTTTCAGGGACAGGATTTGATCGTGGTCAGCCCGGGAGTTCCGGTGGACGCGCCCGCGCTGGTGCAGGCACGAAGGCTGGGCGAAGCAATCATTGGCGAGATCGAACTGGCGGCGCAGTTTCTGCCCGGTTCCGTCGTCGCCATTACCGGCTCGAACGGAAAAACCACAACCACCACGCTGGCGGGAGAAATCGCGGCCGCGGGGGGAATGCCTACGCTAGTCGGCGGCAATATCGGCACGCCGGCGATCTCGCTGGTGGAGCGCGCCACGGCGGAGACGATTGACGTCCTCGAAGTCTCCAGCTTTCAGCTCGAGACGATTCAGAGCTTCCGTGCCAGGATTGCCGTGGTGCTCAACGTTACCGCCGATCACCTGGACCGCCATCACACCTTTGCCGCTTACGTGGACGCCAAGGCGCGAATTTTCGAAAATCAGCGCGGCGACGATTTTGCGGTGCTGAATGCCGATGATCCCACTTGCGTGGAGATGGCCCGCCGCACTCGCGCCAAGGTTTACTGGTTCAGCCGCAAAGCGGAGGTGAAGCAGGGCGCCTACGTGAGCGACGGGCGAATTGTGTTTCTCGGCCCGGGCGGGAGGAGCGAGATCATGCTGAGCGCAGAGATCCCGCTTAAGGGCGCGCACAACGTTGAGAACGTTTTGGCTGCGGTGTGCGTGGGCGCGCTGCTGGGCGTCACGCCGGAGAGAATTCGCCAGGCGGTCGTCAACTTCAAGGCGGTAGAGCATCGGCTTGAGTATGTCGCCACCGTTCGCAATGTGGAGTACTACAACGATTCAAAAGCGACCAACGTGGACGCCACGATCAAGGCGCTCGAGTCCTTCCCGGCCAACATTCACCTGATTCTCGGCGGCAAAGACAAGGACAGCGATTATTCGCTGATGAATGACCTGCTGCGGCGGCGGGTAAAACGCGTGTACACGATTGGCGCGGCGGCGGGGAAGATCGAGTCGCAAATCAAGGGCGCTACGGAAATTGTCAACGCGGGAACACTGGAAGCGGCGGTCAAGAAAGCCGCTGCCGTGGCGCAGCCGGGAGATGTCGTGCTGCTGGCGCCGGCCTGCGCAAGCTTCGATCAGTTCCGCAATTACGAGCATCGCGGCAAAGTGTTCAAAGAAGTGGTCGGCGAGTTGGCAAAGACTTCGAAATCCTAAGTTGCGCTGCGAACTGAGAAGCGGCCACTGAGAAGTGACACCTGCCTTGCGAACCAGATCAATCAACAAACCTGAGGAAAAAATCAGCGTGCGCTGAGTGTGGCGGCCGCCGCTCCGTGGTGAAATGAATCTCTTCCCATGGCAAAGCGTGTCAGCGTGGACGGCTGGCTTTTCACGGTAACGTTGTTGCTGGTGTTTGCCGGCCTGGTGATGGTTTTCAGCGCCTCGGCGGTGATGGCCAAGGAGCGTTACGGCACCGCATCATATTTTCTTGTCCGGCAACTCATGTGGGCGCTGGCGGGCATTGTGGTCATGCTGATCGCGATGCGGTTCGACTATCGCCGCTACAAGCATCCCGGCGTGGTTTTCTCGTTCCTGGGCGTTACGACCCTGCTATTGATCTCGGTTTTTTTTCTCGACCGGTCGCACAACACGCACCGCTGGATCCATTGGGCCGGTTTTTCCTTTCAGCCTTCGGAAATGGCCAAGCCGGCGCTGATTCTGTTTCTCTCATTTTTCCTGGAAAGCCGCACCAGACTGCTGCACGACTGGCGAACCACGCTTCTGCCGGCGGCCATTCCGACGCTGGTTTTTCTGGGACTGATCGTGATGCAGCCGGACCTGGGCACGGCGCTGGCGTGCGCCGCCATTGCCATCTGCATCCTGATTGTGGCCGGCGTTGATTTTCGCATCATGGGTTATGCCGTGGCGGCGTCCGTTGTGCCGCTCTATTTCCTGATTTTTCACGTGGCCTACCGGCGGGCACGCATTCTCGCGTTTCTCGACCCCTATGCCGACCCGCAGGGACGCGGCTTTCACATTATTCAGTCGCTGATCGCGGTGAGCACCGGCGGGATCACCGGCGTAGGCCTGATGGAAGGCAAGCAGAAACTTTTTTATCTGCCGGAGCCGCATACCGATTTCATTTTTGCGGTGACGGCGGAAGAGCTCGGCCTGCTCGGATCACTGATACTGGTTGCGCTGTTCGCGGTCTTCCTGTGGCGCGGGGTGCGCACCGCGCTGCACACGCAAGATATGTTCGGGCGGCTTCTTGCCGTCGGCATCACCAGCATGATCGTGGTGCAGGCATTTATCAACATCAGCGTCGTGCTCGGGCTGATGCCGACCAAAGGCATTCCTCTGCCCTTCATTTCCTATGGCGGTTCGTCGCTGTTCATTACGCTCGCCTGCGTGGGAGTGCTGCTGAATGTCAGCAAGCAGGCTGAGTGATTCGTGACGGTCGTCATTGTTCGGGGCAGGCAAACTCCGCTCAGAATGTCATGACGAGAGGGGTTATCGTCGCGAAACTCAGTGCAGAGTTGACAAAGAGAGAGGGTTTATAGTCACCTCATGCGGGCCATTCTGGCGGGCGGAGGGACGGGCGGGCACGTGATTCCCGCGCTCGCCATCGCTCAGGAACTACAAAAACAATTCCAGGCAGAACTGCTGTTCATCGGCACCGCGCGAGGACTGGAGAACAAGCTCGTGCCGGCGGCCGGGTTTCCGCTACGGCTGATTGAAGTGGGCGCGCTGAATCGCGTAAGCCTGGCGACGCGGCTGAAAACCTTCGCGCGGCTTCCCGCGGCGGTGTGGGAGGCGCGGCGCATGCTGGCGGAGTTTCAGCCGGATGTCGTCATCGGAGTGGGCGGCTACGCTTCGGGACCGGCCATGCTGGCGGCAGTGATGAAAGGCATTCCCACCCTGGCCTTCGAGCCGAACGTAATTCCCGGATTTGCCAATCGCGTGGTGGCGCGCTGGGTTTCAGCGGCGGCGGTGCATTTCGACGAAACCGCGAAATATTTTCGTCACGCGGAGGTCACGGGCGTGCCGGTGCGTCCGGCATTTTTTGCCATTGCGCCGCGAAACCCGGGCAGTGGGCGGCCCACACTGCTGGTGTTCGGCGGAAGCCAGGGCGCGCACGCCATCAATCAGGCCATGGTTAGCTGCCTGCCTGAACTGCTCCGGCAGGCACCCGGGACGCATATCATCCATCAGACCGGCGAACGTGACTACAATGAGGTGCAGGCCGCGTATCAGCGCCTGGGATCCGGGGCGGAGATTTTTCCTTTCATCTCGGATATGCCGGCGTTTTTCGCGCGCTCCGATCTGGTGCTGTGCCGCTCGGGGGCAAGCACGGTCGCCGAGATTACGGCCGCGGGCAAACCCGCGATCTTTGTGCCGTTTCCCCGCGCGGCGGACGATCACCAGCGCGTGAACGCGCAGGCGCTCGAGCGCGCCGGTGCGGCCGTGCTCGTCGAAGAAACAAAGCTCGATGAAGTCTGGCTGGCGGAAACGATCAGCGCGCTGCTGGGCGATGCGGCGCTGTTGCAGCGAATGAGCCAGGCGGCGCGAGGGTTGGCGCATCCTCATGCGGCGCGGGACATCGCGATGATTGCCGGGAAGCTGGCGGGGGTTGAGGTTGAGTTGTCACCGTGAGCGCAGTGCGCAGTGGACACGGAGCAATATCCTGCGTATGGGGAGAATTCCCTGACAGGCGGGTGGCGGGGTTGAAAAACACGGGGTCCTTCGACTCCGCAGAAAATTCGCTGCGCGAATTTCCTGCTGCGCTCAGGATGACCAGGTTATAACTCAGGACGGCAAAGCTTAACGCTCAGCACCACAGAGGCTGATCAAGAAACATCTCTAAATGTTTGCCAAGATTCAGCGCGTGCATTTCGTAGGCATCGGCGGCATCGGCATGAGCGGCA
>Ga0335081_10018793_pt1 | contig 11175 bp, 11 predicted proteins | sample Lox_Sample_35_FD_206713 | JGI IMG/M metagenome (GOLD analysis project Ga0335081, IMG submission 206713) | Soil microbial communities from Loxahatchee National Wildlife Refuge, Florida, United States - Lox_Sample_3.5 | ecosystem: Environmental > Terrestrial > Soil > Wetlands | place: USA...
CATGCAGAATGCGGTCGGAAGAAAGATCGTCGGTGTACGCATAGCCGGTGCGCTCGCCGGACACTACCCGCACCCCGCACCCGGCAGAAATTCCCTGCGAGGCCGACTTGACCATGGATTCATCCACCATCAGCGAGGTGGAGGAAAGATATTCGAAATAGAGGTCGGCGTAGTCGCCGCCAGCCGAGAGTGCGGCCGCGAGATAGCGCTCAAGATCGCGCGCGGTGAGTCCGTAGTGCTCGAAGAAGAACTTCTGTCTGTCTTTGTGTTCTGAGTCTGTCTTCACACAGATTAGATGCCGGCGAGTTCGGCGACGACTCGAAGGCAGGTTGCCCTTTGCTTTCTATTATCCCACAGCATGTCTCTCCGCTCCGGGCCGGTGACTTCTTCCACAATCCTTGCCCATAACCATGGTCACTTGTCACAGACGACGCCTTGCCCGTTGTGGACAATTCCAGTCGTGAACCCCGACGCCCTGACCCGCACCTTGCAGAACTTCCTTGCCGAGGCCTCTGCCGCCGTCGTCCTCGAAGATGGGGCAGTCACTTTCGATCTGGAGCGGGCGAAGTATTCGATATCCGGCGAGTACAACAAGTGCCTCTTGCATTTGTGGTCGTCGGAGCGGAACACGGTACGACGTGTGCTCGACGCGGAGGTAAAGAACGGAACTTTACGGCTTGCGGTGCAGCGGCTCGGCCAGGAGCGGCCGACGAAACTCGAAATTTGCCGCGAGCGCGACCGCCGCTCGCCATCGGCCAAGAAAGCCTGCCGCGCCCGCTATGAGCAGAAACTGCGGCGGGCGCTAGAGCGCCATTTTTCCGGATTCGCGATCTCGCGGCTCACGAGCAGCGTTGACCTGGAGAAATCCTTTGGGCCTATCTCCACCCGTGGAGTTCTCCGCCGCGGGCAGTCGGCCTACGCCGTTCTCGGGGTAAACGAAAGAGAAACGCAGGCATCTATTGATGCAGCGCTGACATTCGCGATTCTGTGGCTGGACGTGTGCCGTCAGTCGGCAGCGGGCCAGTTGCTGGTCGAGGGCCTCCACCTGTTCGTGCCTCGGGGACGTTCAGCGCTGTTGCGTGAGCGCATGGCCAATCTCAATAGGGCCGCCGCGAAGTGGAGCCTGTTCGAGTTTGACGAGCGTCACGACGCCCTGGTCGAAATCGACTGCTCCGATCGCGGCAACGTCGCAACCCGGTTGGTGCATGCGACGAATGAAGCCGCCGCACTGGAACGGTTTGCCGAATCCCTCGCCAAGATCAGATCCATCCTGCCGAATTGCGAAGTTGCCGTGCTCTCAGCGGCAGAACTTGCCTTCCGCTGGCGCGGCCTGGAGTTCGCCCGGGCGCGCATGGGCGCCGACGCCGCGACCTTCCGCAGCAAGCAGGAAATCGTGTTTGGCGTAGGCCCGGAAGAGCAGGTTCTGGACGACCGCAATTTTGCCTTGTTTGTACAGTTACTTGCCGCCCTGCGCGACACGCGGCATCCCTATGGCCCGCGCCAGCACCCGCTGTTTCGCATGCACCCGGAGCGCTGGCTGGAGTCGCTGGTGGTCGCCGACGTCAGCGTGATTGATGAGCGCCTGCAGTCGCATGCCCTCTATTCGCAGGTCCCGGCATTTTCTGCCGCCGACCGCGCCATGATTGATGTGTTGACCACTACGCGTGACGGGCGGCTGGCCGTGGTCGAGCTCAAGGCCGATGAAGACATTCATCTGCCATTGCAGGGACTCGATTACTGGGCCCGCGTCGAGTGGCATCACGCCCGCGGCGAATTCCCCCGCTTCGGATATTTCGCGGATCGCGAATTGTCGCCGGAGTCGCCGCTGCTTTTTCTGGTCGCGCCGGCCTTGCACGTTCATCCGACAACCGATGTTCTGCTGCGCTATATTTCGCCCGAGATCGAATGGGAATTCGTCGGCATAGACGAGCGCTGGCGGGAAGGCGTCAAAGTGGTTTTCCGCAAGCGGAATGGAGCCTTTCCTCACAGGAGAACGGAATACTCGGAATCCTGCGCCCGAATGACGGGCTGACCATCCGTGGCTTCTTAGGGACCGCCTAGCTCTTCCACGCTCCCAACAACCGGCGCACATCCACCAACTGGCCCAGGTGGTAGGCATTGTGATCGGCGACCAGTAAGGCTTCACGCAGGATCGTTTGCCCGTCACCCCAGGGAATGCGCGCGGACAGGTCCGTTTTCGGGCTGTTGACCAGATCCTGCATAGCCTGAAGATCGGCGCGGAAATTACGGACACTTTTCTCCCAAGCTGTGTCACTTGGCGGAGCTTCTGTTTTCGGCCAATATCCGGCCGGCCAGTCCGGAGAAACATGCTTCGAATTGCGGCTGAACTCGAGGATATCCCACTGCGCGATGCGCAAATGTTCGAGAAGCATCCAGGGTGAGTGGGGATAATTCCCGGGCTTTGCACCACGGAGCTCGGACGGCAGGGCTTTGATGACGTCGTCAAACTTGGCGTGGGCGTTGCCGCCATTCAACAAGTCAACAAGATGCTGGCGCAGGGAGTGGTTCGGATCTTTGGGCATGGAATTCCTCTGTGGAAATTTGATTCGATTGCGGCGGATAGGTCGCAAAAGCACCAACAAGGAAAAACCCGGGCTCGAGCCATAGGGCAAAGAAAACGCAGAAAAAAGCCCCGCATCCCGCAAACCGCGAGACGTGGGGCCCGGAATTATTTCCCTCGTTACTGCTGTTGCGGAGTGTACGAGGCCGGACTGGGGGTTGTCTGGTCGCCAACGCCGATGGCGTCCCCGGAAAGAATCAGCTCAACTCTGCGATTCTGCTGACGGCCTTCGGGTGTGTCGTTCGAAGCGATAGGCTCCGTCTTGCCGAAACCGTGAGCCTCGATACTTTTCGCCGAAATCCCCTGCAGCACGAGATAATCGCGCACCGATTCAGCGCGGCGCTCGGAGAGCGTCTGATTGTATTCATCGCCGCCCACGCTGTCGGTGTGACCCTCAACCGCGACGCGCAGGCTGGGATAGGCTAGGATGATTCCCGAAACCTTGGCCAGACGCTCCCTCGCTCCCGGGAGGAGCTCATAGCTGCCGCTGCGGAACAGAACATCCGACATGTTGGCAATCAGCCCGCGAGCGGAGTCGCGCGTGGCGAGAATCTGGTTGAGCTGTTGCAACAGGCGGGCGCGGAGTTCCGCTTTTTCCTGTTCCGCCTGCTGGCGCAGGCTCTCGGACTGCGCCGCAGCTGCCTTTGCCTTCTCGGCCTCGGCCGCCAGAGCTTGCTGCTGGGCCAGAGCTTCAGCCTTGGCTTTCTCGGCCTCTTCCTTCTGGCGCGCGGCTTCCTGCGCGGCGGCAAGAGCTTCCTGCTTGGCCTTCTCGGCATCGGCCTTGGCCTGTTCGGCCTGGACACGCGCCTGTTCCGCTTGCTGGCGTGCGGCTTCGGCGTCGGCGCGGCGCTTGGCTTCGGCTGTGGCATCCGCGCGGGCCTGCGCTTCGCGGGCGGCAGCTGCGGCCTGCGCTTCCTCTTCTGCCTTCTGCTTCACCGCCATTAAGCGCGCTTCCTCGGCCGTTTCGGTAGCTTCCTTCGCAGCTGCTTCGACACTGGCCTTGTTCTGCTTCTGCCGATACAGCTCTTCCGCGTGCATCAACTGCTGGCCGGCTTTCGAAATGATAGACGCCGCATACTTGTCCGCCGCGGCGATGTGGGCGATGCGGAGCGCGTTTCGCGCCTCAAACAGTTCCAGCGGCGTTTTCGAGTCGATGCCGAAAATGGCGTCCTGAATGTGCGCGTTGGTCGAGCTATAAGTGCCCCGCGTCACCAGTTCATACTTGGCGTCGATATTCTCCGTCGCGGCTCCACTGATGACAGAACTCTCCATCACCACCATGTTGCCCGGCTGAGTAACCGCAAAGTAGGGCTCGGCGGTGACAATCATTCCGAAAGTCTGGAGGTCGGTAAACGCCTTCACTTGCGCATTGCCATGGTGATCGAGACTCACTTCGCCAAGGTTGACCGGCCGCCCTTGTGGCGAGACTGCCCAAAGAACATAGGTCAGATATTCCAGTCCGAACTTGGTGGCATCTTCGATGCCATGGAACTTGGCGTCGATCTCAAAGTTGGTCTTCTTGCCTTCGACCTTGGCTTCGCCCGACGCGTTTCGCAGCAGATCGCTTCCGCGGAAATCGATCTCGGTCGATCCACCTTGCAGCCGGTAATGCATGGCCTTCGTGGTGTGCGAGACCGTTGCCGCTTGCGCGCTCGGGAAAGTCGTGCTTGCGGGAGCAGCACCCTGCGTTTGTGCCGACGCGAGCGTCGCGGCGGAGAAGATAACAATGGCCAGAGACAGGTTTTTCACGTTAGTTCTCGTTCTGGGGGAGATAGAGATTTCTAATCATTTATATGGTGCGGGATACAAAGAGGAATGAAAAGGACAAGAAGGGTTAGGACTTTGGTAACCGCGTGAATCGGGCACAGCCGGACAGATCCTGCGCAAAGAACGCTCAGGAGGACCGCTACGGGCTCCTGCGCTGCTCATGCCGGCAAAGCGCGGTCACTTCGCCATGAAATCGGCAAAGGAAGCGGTTTTGCCGATGTAAATCCGCAGCGTGCAGCGCGCGCCGACGTGGGCGAACGCCACCTCCAGCGCATCGCTGGCTTGACTCACCTGGTCGGTTTCCATCGTCGTGCGTGCGATGTCCTGCTTCTCGTCGTACGCCGCCCCCGGAGTCACGTTCTTGTTGACCACCAGCGTCCAGTGATTCTTATCGGGGATGGGATAGACCGTGTAGGCGCCGATCGGAATCGTCGAACTGCCGAGTGTGAGTTGGGCTTCGGTGAACAACGTCATCGGAGTGCCTCCCGGGCTCCAAGGCTTGCCGTTGGCAATCTTCTCTTTGGCAGTTACCGGGTTGTAGCGGATGTAAACCTGGCGTCCGTCTTCAAGATTGCAGGTGGTTGTCGAATTCTGTGCTGACAGCCAGGGTGTCCACAATAACGATATGACTAGCGATATGAAAACAGCTCTCCAGACGATAGGGGCGGACATGGTTGGAAAGCCTCCGCGCAAAAGTGTAGCGCCGGAAGGGGTTTCAGGGAAAGGATTTTGCTGGCCGGGCAGGTTTAGCCCCCAAACCGGTCCCTTTCGGCGCTGGTCTTCGGTGACGTTTTCGCCGGGCAGCCCGGTTGTTACCGTCGTTAGCAGGTACCGGTGCGTCTGGCACCGAGGATGGACCAATCGAGGAACCAATGGGGAAAGCAAAGCTGAGAATTCTTTATGGCGAAGGTGATGGCGAGATTCTGCAGGCGCAGGCCGCCGGGATCGAGAAAGCTGGGCACGCGGTGCATCAAGCCGTCGGGCGCAAAGCCGTGGAAGAAGCGGTCCGCAAAGGCACGTTTGACCTCGTTGTACTTGGAGGGACACTTACGCGCAACGATCGGCATCATCTGCCCTACATAGTGAAGAAGGCCAGCCCGGAGACCAGCGTGCTGGTCATGCATGCCGATGGCAGCCGGCATCCTTACGTGGACGCCTGCACCGACACCGGCGCCAGCCTGGAAACGGTGCTGACCCGCATCGAGAGTATGAAGATCGCGGGCCTTATGCCGGCAGCCGCAGCAGCGGGAGTTGGCAGGTAGTCATCAGACCAGCGACATCCGGCAGTGGACGAGGGCGGCGGTCTGGAACCGGCCGCCCTTTCTGTTCAACGCGACGGAGCACCAACCACGGCACGAATCAACATGTGCACCCCTGGGACAATAGACCATCCTCTTCTTAATATCCGCTTCACGGTGCGATCTCGGCAAGGGAAAGTGGGATTTGGCGATTAAAAGCCGACTGCAGCCAGCACACTCCGCCTAATCCTCGTGCCTTTCACGGGCACGTCAGCTGGGCGTAGCCGCTGATCTGGCATCCGGTTCCGCAGAGACCGACGAGGTTACACGGAAGCGGGCCGCCTATGGCATAGACGCTGTACGTTCCGGAGGAACCCGCCGCGCACTGGGCCAGGCCGCTAGTCGAGATCGCAACTGCGGCTGTGGGACTGCCATCCTGACAGACCCCCCAAATCGGCGCCTTCACCAGAGCAGGCGACGGCGCCGTCCGGAAGGCTCCGATGGCATTGAACTGAATTTGGCCGTCCGGGTAGTCCTTCGCATCGGCAAGCGCCGGACATAGCGTGACGGACTGAGGCAGGCCGGAGTTCGTGATCGTCGGCACAGAGCTGCAGCTCGGCACATGGGACGCCGGCGAACCGCAGGCCAGCGCGAGTGCTATAGCAACGGCGACGAGTAAGAAGAAAGAGGCAAAAATTTTCATGGCAAACCTCCTGCCGTTAGGAATCAAGGCGAAGGCAGCCGGTTGCCCGCCGCCCACGCCACTTCTTCACGGGCACGTTAGTTGCGCGGTCCCTGTAACCTGGCATCCGCCCGTTCCGCAGGGGCCGACAAAGGCCGGGCACGGCCCTGTGCCACTCGGGGCGAAGGCCCAGACCGTATACGCGCCTGAGGCGCCGCCCACGCACACGGCCACGCCTGTACCGGTGACCGAAACTGCATTGGTCGAGCTGCCTTGATAACACGCGCCCCAGGTCGCCTTCAGCGGCGTCACCTTAATCGGCGGCGTCGTGTAGTAGCCCGTGGCAGTGAACTGAACCAGACCCAGGGGGTAATTCTGGGCGTCGGCGGTTGCCGGGCTTATTGTGACTGATTGGAGGACGCCGGTCGTATTGCCGGGCGTTGCCGGAGAACCGCAGGCCAAAGCGATTGCGATCGCGAGAAGTAGTAGTAAGCAGGAAAACGGAAGGCCTAAGCTTTTCATGGCAGACCTCCTGCCCTTAGGAATCCAGGCGACGACCGCTGGTTGCCTACTGACTATTATATTGCGGCCGCCAAATCAGGGAATCGTTCGCGGGGCCGGCTTGCCCGCCATCTTGTAATCTTTGGGATACACCACCAGGCAGCGCCGCATGCCTTCGCCCTGGCTTTCGGTCCGCAGGTCCGCCTCGTTGCGCAAAGCGAGATGCACGATGCGGCGCTCGCGTGACGACATCGGACTGAACTGGTAAGGCGTGCCGGTCTTGCGCACTTTTTCGGCCGCCACGGTGGCGGCGGCATGCAGCTCCTGAATGCGCATGGAGCGATGATTCTGGCAGTCGAAGCACACCTTCTCGTGTTCGCCCGAAGGCAGCCGCAGCATCTCCAGCGCCAGCAGTTCCAGTGCCCGCAGCAGCTCGCCTCCGCGATCGAGCAGCAGCGCCGAGTCAGGACCGGCGAAGTCCACCAAAATCTCCGGTTTCTCCCAGTCGCGATTCTCGGCCATCGGCGGATCCACCACGATGCGGTACTTCAGGCGGAGCCCGCCGTGCGTGACCACGGCCTGCAGAAAAGTGTTGATTTTGTTGGCGGCGGCGAGTTTATCGGGAATGGGCATCTCAGCTCTCAGAAATCAGCCGTCAGCTTTCAGCCGGCTGATTATGATTTTCTTTCCTCACTGTCCTCAAACAATCCCTGCTAGTCGCGAAAACAGCCCCTTCGATCTGACATCTGATGGCTGACAGCTGATGGCTATTTATCTTTCTTTCGGGCGCGCTTCTCCATCAACTCGCGCATTTCGCGGCCGAGCGTGGTGCGGTTCATCACCGCCTGCTGGATAATCGAAATCAAATTGCTCTCCGCGTAGTACAGATTCAATCCCGCAGGCAGGCGGAAAAAGATGAAGCCCATGAACAGAGGCATCATCACGTTCATCATTCTCTGTTGCGCCGGATCCATGCCCGCCTGCGGCGTCATTCTCTGCACCAGCAGCATGCTGACGACCATAAGCACGGGCAGGACAAACGGGAACGGTTCGGCTGCCGACAAGTCGTGGATCCAGAGCCAGTGGGCGTGGCGCAAATCGAGCGCGTTGCCCAACATGCGGTAGTACGCGATCAGAAACGGCAGCTGGATCAGCATCGGCAAACAGCCGCCAGCGGGATTCACTCCCTCCTTCTTGTAGAGGGCGCTGATTTCCTCGTTCATCGCAGCTTTTCGCGGATCGCGCAGGCTGTACTTCTTGTACTTCTCCTGGATCGCTTTGATCTGTGGCGCGACGCGCTGCATCTTGAGCATCGACTTCATCTGGGTGATCCGCAGGGGCAGCAGCGCAACCGTGATGATGATCGTCTGCAGGACAATCGCCCAGCCCCAGTTGCCGACAACGTGATGGAATGTCCATTTCAGCCAGACGAAAAGCGGCTTGGCGATGACGCCCCACCATCCAAAATCAATCAGGCCGTTGAGATCGTTGTCCGCGCCTGATACGCCGGGAACCGGAATCTTTTCGAGAACCTCCAGCTCTTTCGGACCGACGAACACGCGCTCGGAGGTCGGCCCGTGCAGGTTGCCCACGCCAGCGCCGAGCACTGGAACGTTGATCGTTTCCTTGGCGTCCGGCTTCTGCGGATCGCGCGGCAGCGCAAGGGGATTGTTCAGCGTGACCATCGACGCAGCCGCCGGATTGTCGGGAATGAACACGGCGGCAAAATACTGGTCCGTCGGCCCCGCCCAATGGAACGGCCCCGGCACCGTCGCCCCGCCCACAACCTGCACGCATTTCGAGAAAATCGAGAATCCGCACTTGGGCGGCACGCGCTGGATATCGCGGTTGTATTGGAAGTCAATCAGGCTCGACGCGTAAAACGCAGGCGTAGTCTGGTCTCCAAATCCGGAGGGCCAGGCCGGCAGCGCAGCCACGGCACTGCCTTTGTAGGTGACCGAAGTCTCGACGCTCACGACGTAAGTGCGGTCGAACCCGAACGTCTTGCGGACCGCAAGATCCTGGTCGGAGTATTCGAAGGTGATCGTGGCAGGTGCGGTCAGCTTTCCTTCCTGCGAAGACACGTAGAGCGCCGAAGTCAACCGGCCGCGCAAGCTGTCGTCATATGTCCACAGCGAGAGCGGGTAGCCGAATTGCTCCGCAGCCTTAGCATTGACCAGATCGAGCGGTCCATTCTGGGTTTCGTTGTCAAACTTTTTTAAGATCCACGACTTCACCTGCGCGCCGCGGTTCGTGAACGTGATCCGGTAGAGATCATTCTCGATGACAGTTTCCGTCTCGCTCGCCGCCTGCTTCGTAACCACTGGAGTGGGAACCGGCGTTACTGGCGCCGCGGGTGGCGGCGGTGCCGCAGCTTGCGGTTGTGTCGTTTGCGTTGGCGTCTGCTGGGTGGGCGGTTGTGGAGCGAACTTCTTCAACAACGGCTGAAACGCCAGCATAACCACGAACATCACGACGAAGATGAGGAGCAGCCGGCGCTCGTTGCCGGGTTCGTGTTGGGGATTCCGATATTCGGCCAAAGTTTCCGTTCCTTACATTGCAGTCTGGTGCGAAGCGGACGCCACTGCTTCTTGCCCGTTCGCTAGCGGATGTTCATGCGCAGTGTCGTTGCGCCTCACCACCGGGTCGTACCCGCCGTGCACAAACGGGTGGCAGCGCATGAGTCGGCCAAAGGCCTTCATTCCTCCCCGCACGACGCCGTAGCGTTCCACCGCTTCCATCGCATACTGCGAGCAGGTTGGAATGTAGCGGCACGCCGGTGGAAACAGCGGCGAAATCGCCCATTTGTAGGCGCGCAGCAGTGCGAGCACAACGAGTTTTGCCAGACGGCTCATTTGTAAATCGGCTTCCGGCTTTCGTCCCGCCGGCTGAGGTACGCCCTCTGCTCAGCTCTTCTGGTCCGCGACCTTCTCTTCTATTACTACGAAGGCGCGGCGAACTTCGTTCAGCACCGCTTCGAAGTCCGCGATCAACAAAGACTTCTTCGGGTTGATTACGACGTCAGCACCAAGTCCCGCCCGCGGCTGCGACAGCCTCACCGCTTCGCGCAGACGCCGCTTGATGCGATTGCGCTCGACCGCGCCGCCGAGAGTACGTCCGACCGTGAATCCGACGCGAAGTCCCGGTTTCACGCAGCTCTCAGCCCCGGTGGTCGACGCTTCCTGCCGTGCCAGATAGAACACGGTCATCGAAGCGGAAAAATGCCGCCTGCCCTGCTTGTACACGCGCTCGAAATCTGCATGGCGCAACAGGCGCAAGCTGCGGGGGAAGGCGCTTCGACGGACCGGCGGCTCGATTCCACGATCCGACTCTTTCCCAGGCACGCCGGCAGTCACGGTGATGATCAAATTCAGACAGCTTCACGCTGGATGCGAACGAGAGTTTCTGCGCCGCTCTATTCGCGGAAACCTGGCTTTACCGAAACCCGTTTGCGCCCCTTGGCGCGGCGGCGGGACAAAACCTTCTGGCCGCCCCGGGTCTTCATGCGCACGCGAAATCCGTGTTTTTTGGATCGCTTACGCCGGTTTGGTTGGAATGTACGCTTGGGCATGAAAAAGCACCTGCTCCTGACGGGCTCAGCCCGATTAAGACAAACCATGAGTATAAATCAGTGGAAGCGAGAGCGCCAAACCGGGGATGGGGCATCCCTGGCCGTGTGAGGACGGTCGCCCTCGAAAGCCTGCCCCAAGCGCCATCGAGGGGGCAGGTCGTCGAGCGCAACGCGACTGCGTCCCTCAGATCCAACGTTGGTCAAGCGGGACGCCAGACTCTAGCAATTCCCGCTGAGCGTTTGTCCGCACATCGTTCCGCTGACCGTGCAGCTGGTTGGGGAGGTAACCGTGTACGTCGCATCAACCGAGCAGCTACCCGACGGATTCGGACCGTACGTGATTCCGCCCTTTTCGGAGAGAGTCGCTGGAAACACGATCATCTCGTTGGCGAAGGTCAACGTCGTCGAGAGCATGACATTCGGGTCGCCGTTAATGGTCAGGTTTGAACCTACGTTGCAGTTTGTCGGCGTCACTGTCAGGGTTGTGCTGTCAGACCCGCTCCCGGAATTGAGGGTGAAATCGAAAGTGCCCGCAACACCGATCGTCCCTCCGTCGGGGCAGTTCGTACTGCTGTTCATTGAGAAATTGCAGGTGGTTGTGGTTCCGCTGGTTGTGCAGCCGGGAAGCTGGTCCGGCTGAAGATCGCTCACGGCCTTCGCCAGACTGCTACGTGGAGCGCGCTCGACGGCCGCGTCCGCCGGGATTGCAGCCTGCACGGCCGCTTCGACCGCCGTCGCCATCTCATGCGAGATCGCCTGCACCTGAGCCTGTGAGAGATTGTGGCTGCTCGAACTGCCGCACCCCGCGCACGCCATCACGAGTATTCCAATCAAC
>Ga0335081_10018794_pt1 | contig 11174 bp, 9 predicted proteins | sample Lox_Sample_35_FD_206713 | JGI IMG/M metagenome (GOLD analysis project Ga0335081, IMG submission 206713) | Soil microbial communities from Loxahatchee National Wildlife Refuge, Florida, United States - Lox_Sample_3.5 | ecosystem: Environmental > Terrestrial > Soil > Wetlands | place: USA: Florida...
CGAGAACATTTCGCGGCCACCAGTATGGCATACCGAAACGAGTATGAGCAGTGCGCTCATTTCCGTCGGTCTGCGAGCCGGCAGTGTGTTCTCAGCCGGACCCGTAGCGCATTTCGACAGCTTTGGAAACAGAAGCTACTAAGGCCTGCGCATTGTCCACATGGGACCAGTTGGCTATCCGAACACGCGCGGCTTCTCCCATCCTGCGCAACATCGGCCGATCGAGCAATCCTCGTCGGAGCAAACGGGCAAGCGCATCGACATCACCACACGGGTATACGAAGCCGGTTTCGCCGTCTCCGACCAAATCGAACCTAGCCCCCACTCGGTCGCTCACAATCACGGGGCACCTGCACAACATCGCCTCGTTGACGACGAGCCCGAACGGCTCGTACTCCGATGGAAGCACGAGGACGTCTGAAGCAGTGTATACCTCCGGCAGACCGGACTGGTTTACAAACCCAAGGAATCGAACTCTGTCGAATACCCCGAGTGACCTTGCTTCGAATTCAAGGTCGGGCTTCGATGCACCGTCACCCGCAAGAACCAAATAGGCATTCGCTTCGCTGGCCTTCGCAAAGGCGCGAAGAAGATCCATCGGTCGCTTCCACGGTTGTAGCTTCGCGCAAAACAGCACCACCGCTGCATTCGGGGGCACGCCCCAGCGAGCGCGTACGCCTTCGCGGTCAACTAAATCTGATTTCTCTGCCCACCAGTCGTTGTCCACACAAAATGGAGCAAGCGCGATGCGGTCTTCAGGAATTCCAAGCGATCGCATCAGAGTTACACCACCGATGGAGACGACCAGCACAACATCGGCGAGACGGAAGAGTCGAGGCCAAAGCCAACGCTTTACCCAGGTCCTCCATCGTTCCCCACCGCGCGCCGCGAGGCTGTGTGCATCCGTGCCAAAGAGAACTACCGCGCCGCTTACTTTAGCCGCAGCGACCGCCATCCAAAACGTTGCATAGACGTAGCCCGTGTACAAGACCACCGCATCAAAAGCTCCGCGGCGAATCAATTCCCAAATTGCGGTGTTACACAGACCAAGAAAAGAACCTACTTTCGGCTTTCCGAAGCGATTCGGAAGATGGATCCATGGATATCCCTCCATGAGCGAGATATCCCACTTCACTTCAACCCCGAAATGGGGATCCAGTTGCGGCTCGGCGCCCTGCATGCTGCAATACGCCACCTGAATTTCCACTCTGGGATCTTTCGCAAGAAGTCGAAAGATCGGAGTCGCATACTGCACGGGATGAGAAGCGACGAAGAGCACCCGCAGCGGACGCTCTCCCATTAGGACGCGACCATCTGGAGCCAATGCCGCACAGCGCCCGTCTCTCCCTCGGTGAATGTTGAAACTGTCCACGCATCGAGGAGCGCACAGACTCTCCCCGCGAAGAATTCGGCGCCACTCGGCATCGGTAAGATGGTGAGTGAAAATCTCACAAAGTCGATCAATTTAACGTCTATCTTGAAAGTCTTCGCGATTCGCGGATGGTTCCGATGAAGGCGCTTCCAAGAAGCGGCTACGCCAGCGCCACTCTCCTATCGGTCTTCCACGCTTCCACCATTCGCCGCAAGCCGTCATCGATGCCTACGCGGGGCGTCCAGTTCAATTGCTCCTGCGCCTTTCGAATATCGCTGACGTAAATTCGCTGATCGCCAGGGCGAAATTCGTCATATTCGACGCGAGGAAGCTGTCCGAGCAGGAGTTTCAGAGGAGATTGGAGTTCAGCCCATACCGAAGTGGTGTGCGCCGGTCCGCCTCCAACGTTGTAGATCTGACCTGCGGTGCGTTCAATTTTCTCGCAAGCCCCAATCATGAGATCAATGAGATCCCCGACATACAGCAGATCCCGCACCTGCTTGCCATCGCCGTAAATCGTAAGAGACCCGCCGCGCAGTCCGGTAAGCACAAAGTGAGCCACCCAGCCCTGGTCCTCCGTTCCGAACTGGTGCGGCCCGTAAATACACGACATTCTAAAAACAATCGTCGGCAAACCATAGATGCGGTGGTAGTCGTGCACATACTGATCCGCGCTGCCTTTCGAGCACCCGTACGGGGAATGAAAGTCCAAGGGACAGATTTCAGGCACGCCAAAGGGAAGATTCTCGAATTCGTAGCGAGTCTCACGGTCGGCGACTCGCAAATGTTCAAGCCCGCCGTACACCTTGTTTGTCGATGTGTACAAAAAGATCGGTGCTGGCTTCGCTCTTCGCGCTGCCTCCAAAACGTTGAGCGTTCCTTGTGCGTTAACCGAAAAGTCTTCTTGCGGATTCACGACCGAAGTCGTCACGGCCACTTGGGCTGCAAAATGAAATACGGCGTCGACTCCCCGCATGGCCCTTTCAACGGCGCTGGAGTCTCGTACATCGCCTTTGACGAACTGCGCGCGGCTGCCATGTTGTGCCTGTAGCCAATCCAAGTTCTGCTCGACGCCCGCTCGACTCAGATTGTCGAACAGTACGACATCGTGCCGCTCGCGCAATAGCCGATCCGCTAGATTTGTCCCGATGAAACCAGCTCCACCCGTAATCAAGGCTCGCATAGTAAGATCCCCGTTAATTCCCCTTCTCTGGATATGTAGGCGACTCCGGCCGCGGTCCCAGGTACTGCATCAGCGCATGGCGGGCCGACCTGAGCATCATGGGAAGGCCTCTCCGGTAGCCGGCGAAACTCCTGAGACTGCGAAATTCCTGGTAGGCGGCGCCATGTAATTGGTACCGATAGTAGTACTCTAGATAGGTCAAGGAAATGTCTTCGGCCGACCAATTCCGGGCGGGCGCAAAGAATGCGCTTCGCTGATCACCAAGCGCCGAAGTCATTTTGTCCCTGCACTTCTGAAACGTAAAATCGCGGAGAGTCAATTCGCGACCCGCGCAAGCAATCTGTTCCCTCTTTCGTTCTTGACGGAGATATTGGTCCACCAGATCCGGAATCTCAGATTCATCACGCCAGCCTACAAAGTGTTCGCCTTCTCGGAAACCCCATTCGGTTAATTCCGTGGGCATTCCCGTAATCAGTAGGGCTCCGCCGGCCATGGCTTCATAGCATCGCATGTTAGCTTCCGGAGGGAAATCCTCGCGACTGACATTGACCACGATTTTGCTCTGTTTGTAAATCTCGGCAGTCTCCGTCTTCCCATAACGCTTCGCGATGTCGTTCATCTTGAATTGAGAAGCGAGACTCCGAATGATTCGCCTCCGCCTATCGTAGTGCGCGTAATTGAATGCCCCAACCCATCCCACATCCAAAGGACGGCTTTCTCCCTTTGGACTTGCTCGAAACAGATCTCCGTCGACGGCGTGGGGTAGCACGATCACATTGGGATGCCCTGCAGCTCGATACATCGAAGCGAGCGACGGATGCCACAGGAACACGTAATCGAAGAGCATGGACCAGCGAATGCGCGATGCAGTCCAAGCGAACGAGTCAATATCAAGCGACGCCGTACGTACAGGGGAAAGGTGCAAATCACGAGGCAGCGACGGCGCGTGAACCAGATGTGCAAAAACATCGGGTACTTCGCCGCGGATGCGGGCGCTGTCCAGCAATGTGAGGACGCTTACGTTCGGCTCGAACGCGTCCAAGTCAAAATGAGTCGCACTGCCGGGAGCGAAGGTGTCGGACAGATATTTTTCGGTAACGTGGCGCCGCGACTTGTTGTACGCAAAAGCGATTCTCAAATGGGCCGAGTTCTGTTGTGTGGTGGATCCACTTCCGTATGCAGTCTCCTTCACTGGCGTTTGAGCCCGTGACGTATGCGGAAGCAATGTCTGTTCGTTCATGCTAAGACGTTTCCGCACCTTGGAGTCGTTTGACGACAACCAAGGAATCAACCTCTTGCACGATGCTCCAGTCCGGTAGAGCCGCATCCCGGAACAGCCGGTCGACGAGTCGTACGGGGCCCCAGTCCTTTCCGGTCCACCCTCCCGGGAATACTGCGGCGTCGTGAAAAACCACGATTCCTCCGGGCACAACAAATGGATGCCAGTCTTCCCAGTCTTGCTGTACGGCCCTCTCCGAGTGATCGCCATCAATGAACAAGAAATCGATCGGCCGGTTCCATTCCCTCGCCGCCACGGAACTGAGTTTCGCAATCCACGAGACTCGCCCGTTTGGGCAACTATTCACTACCCGATGCGCCGCGCGTTTCATCGCATTGACGGAACGGACGCGGCTGAGGTGAAAAGGATCGACTAGCGACAACGTCCCGTCCGGCGACATGACCTCGCGCAGTGCCACCGCGGAAGCCCCTTCCGCAACTCCAATCTCCACGAGGCTCGACTTCCCCGCAGCCCATCTCTTCAAAGCTTCGTGTTCGTCTCGCGTATGTTGGCCTGCGACCGGACGGATTCCTAGCCACGCGAACAGCGGATGGCGCAGCAGCCGGTAGACATCCGTTTCCGGTGTCGTGTCCGACCGCCTTAGGATCACCCTCCTGGGCAATTTCCACCTCGATCGGGTTCCAGCCCGACAGCGCCCAAGAATCGCCTCCACCAATTTTCCGGGGCCATCATCTCTCGCAGATGAGGGCGTACGATTGTTTCCACTCGGTCCCGCCACTCTTGGGGATCGGATAGCACACTCCTTACTGCTCTCTCGAATCCTTGGAAGTCGTCCGCCGAAGCGGTAAGCAGCGGCTTCATCGCCGAATCGGTGTAATAGGTCAGACTGGCGCCATGTGGCGATGCGATCACGGGAGTGCCGCTGGCAAGCGATTCGGAGACTACAAACGGAAACGGATCGTAACGTGAGGGGCACATCGAGAAATCGGCTGCGTTGTAAAGAAGCGGTAACAGTTCGTAGTCCGCATTTTGAAACACACGGACGTTGGGAAGCTTCTGAACACCGTCCGGGAGAGGACCGCGCACGGCCACGAGCATGGTCAAGTCCGGAAACCTCCGGGCGACATGCTCGACGGCCTTGAATCCTTTCATTGGGTGCGAACTCCCCACGTACAATCCCACTCTCTCTGATTCGATGCCCAACCGCCGTCGGCAATCTTGTGTATCGAGCCGCCGAAAGTGATTGAGGTCGATTGGATACCACATGACTTGCGCGTCGTATCCAAAATAGTGGCGGATCTCCTCGCGAATCGGCTCCGAGCAGCAAAGTGCGATACTATTCTTGCCCGAAAACCGCTCGAGGACCATTGCATCCCACCATATCAGTCTCAAATAGCCACTGTATCTGATAAACGGGCGGATGGCCTGAGCCTGCCCTCGGTACGTGCCATGGAAGAATTGAGCGTGTCTTACTCCGCCCCCCAGCGGATACCAGCCGACGGTCGAGTTGGAGAGTACCAGACGAACTCCCGGATGAAGCGCCTTCTTCGCCGCCTCACCTACATAAAGACCGTGCAGGCCGCTGGCAAGCAGCGAGTCGATCTTGTTGTTAGGATGTCGCCAGCGTTCCGGACCGGTGTTCTCAGAATGAAAAACGCGGACGCCGTAGCCGCGGTCCTCGAACCCCTTCGCCACATATTGAAGGAATCGTTCCATTCCTCCCAGTCTGTCAATGGGCCCCGTTGTCAGGATGAAAACTTCGTCCGCCACGGATTTCATGCGCCCCATATCATTCGTGCTCAGTCCGTAAGTGGTCAGGGTTGCCCCTCTACCATGGCCGGGATCGAAGCGTCCGCAACCGGCAAACTGGATGGGCCGATTTCAACATGCGCTGCCACAGGAACAATCTGCGAATTCGGAAAGAGCCGATCGCGCAAACGCAAAACTGGGTATTCAACCAGCTTCGACATCGCGATACCGATCACCAGGCTCCCGGCAAAATAGACTGCGAAACGCCCGTAACTCCCTGTCGGAAAGCCCAAAGTCCGCCTGAACAGCCCCGGCAACCACGCCCCAACGGGCCCGTGCCACAGGTAAATCGAGTATGAATACATTCCTACGTACGCCGCGGCGTTCCCAACCAGCCCCACCGTCCTCGCCGCACCTCCTGACAAAATTCCGTTCGTGTAAAGGCTTAACAACAAAATGCCGGCAAATCCGAGGTACATAAAGGAATATCCCCATGTTGCGAAGAATTTGCTATCTCGACCGTAAAGGATTGCAAACGACAAAAGAGTCGCCGAGCCTGCAGCGATTCCCACTCGATTGCGCCACGGGCGCATTGTTCTCTCGAGTACGGCAGGTCGAAAATGGTAAAGGTAGCCGATCAGGACTCCGCAGAAAAGTGCGTCCATTCGCTCATGGGAAGCGGTGTAAGCCATGTGAAAGTTAGGAATGCCAACGAACACAGAGACGGCGCGAAATGCCACACAGAGAGACGCGATTAGTGCTGCCGCCCAAGGGATGAGTCGGAATGGATTTTCCCGATTTGAGGAGAAGCGCATAAGGATCATCAGAAAGACTGGAAGAAAAATATAAAAATGCTCCTCTACCGCGAGGGTCCACGTGTGATCCCAAACACCCTGCTCATAATTCATAACGAAAATTGCGTCGTGGAAATAGCGAGCAAATGAGGCATGGTTCCGAAAGACTATCTCCTCGACGATTCCGGTTAGGAGGAGAAACGTGTAGAACGCCGGATAGATTTTCAGCCCTCTTCGAATGAAGAATCGCTTGAGGCGGATGGTCTGGCGTCTTTTGTACTCGTCGAAAAGGAGGCCGGAGATTAGGAAACCGCTCAACACGAAGAACAGGTCCACTCCAGTCCATCCCACTCGCGTGAAGAACGCCGAGATACCTGAGTGATGGATGATCACGGTCATAACGGCAACGCACCGGAGAATGTCCAGCCTCTTGTTTCTCATCGCGTCGTGGCCGACTCGTCACACAATCCGGTACTTCCCAACACCCGGTGGATGCATGTCGAGCGATCCAGTCTTATAGAAACCGAATCGAGGCGGCTCGAAGTGGTTCTCCGCCGTAAAAGGAGCGCAAAAGTTATCTCTTACCAAGTCCTGTTTGACGAAGAACGCGTTGATTCCGGAGAGTGAACAGCCGACAAGCGCATAACCCTTCTGCGAACCCAACGACTCAAGGGCTTTTAGGCTTGCTCCGTAGTAGCTGGTACCGTTCCACACAAAGCTTTTGTTGTATTCGGCGACCATCGCCAAAGGCGGGCGGAAAACGGCGTTGTACTCGATGACTACCACACGGGGCTGCACCGCTGAGATGGCTTCCCAGACCCAATAATCGTTGCCGTCGATGTCGATGCTGAGAAGGTCGATCTCGCCCGAGTGCCGCTCATTCGAGATTATGTCGTTGATTGACTCACGATCTACGAATGCCTGCACAAAAGTCAATTGCCCGCTTTGAATATACGAAGCGAATCGACGACGTATCGAGGCTGCATTGGCATCACTGCCGTCTATCCAAAGGCCCCTCCATCCAGATAGCATCAGATAGAGCGAATTATTCTCGGTTCCGTCTCCGACGCCGAACTCAACAAAGATTCGATTTGACACTCCGATTCGTCGAAAGATTTCTTGAATCATGCCATCTTCATCATGCTGCGAATGCCCTCGGAACCCGTGCGCCAGGAGTCTCTTGCGGTCGCTGTTGCGCTCGTTCGATAGGAGCGTCTCGCGCTGCATGGCATACAGGGCGTGACTTGCGAGAGCGGTGCTATCTCGCGTCTCCAGGATTGCGCGGAGATACGGGCGCAGGGGTTTGAGCAAGAACTCGGGGACGAAGGACATTGTTAGCTCTGGGTCGAATCCTTTCTCAAGGGCGCGAATCGCCATCGCGCATTCAGATTGCCTTGTCCGAAGCGGTGGCACACTCGTCAATTTCCCGTTGCGCGACCGAGAAATTGCACGGAATGTTCAAAATCCCCGCCCATTCATCCATGCGGTGCGTGAGCGGCATTGTGGCCACGACCAACTCGGGAAGGCAGTCCCAGTCCTCGATCAACTCGTGGTCGTCGCGCAGACTTGCGCGCCAGCTGTAGGCGCCTGGTCGCAATGGCAGTGCTGGGAGTTCGTAAACAAACTGCTGGACGCCCGGAGCGAGCTGTAGCCCATCGAATCCCATTCCCCACAGCATCTGGCGCTCAGCATTGTACAGGTGGATTCCGTGGTGAACGTTCTTGAGAGGTTGCTTGACGCGCACCGTGAATCTAATAACGAGTGGTCCGAAAGTATCCAGTACGTTGGGCTTTTCTGCGCGTGGCTCGAGGATTTCCCAACTCTCAAATCGGGCTTTCGCACTCGGCACATCCGGCCGGCCTTCCGATTCGAGGAGTCCGGCGCTTGCCGCCTCGTAATTAGCCAAAATCTCGGCCGTTCGACCATCTTGTCGAAGTTGCCCGCCATCAATCCAGAGGACGCGCTCGCAGAGCCGGCGAATCTGGTTCATCTGGTGGCTGACGAAGACGATGGTGCGCCCGCTTCTCGATACATCCTGCATCTTCCCGAGGCATTTCTTCTGAAATTCGAGGTCGCCTACCGCCAGCACCTCGTCCACAAGCAGAATCTCTGGTTCAAGATGCGCCGCCACGGCAAACGCGAGACGCATTTGCATACCGGTACTGAAATGTTTCAGCGGAGTATCGATGAACCGCTCTACGGAGGCAAAGGACACAATCTCGTCGAACTTGCGCGCGATCTCGGAATTTTTCATGCCCAGAATTGCGCCGCTCAAATAGACGTTCTCGCGCCCCGTCAGCTCGGGATGAAATCCAGTCCCGACCTCGAGGAGGCTTCCGACATGGCCGCGTATCTCCGCGAAACCCTTGGTCGGACGCGTGATCCGCGAGAGAATCTTCAACAGCGTCGTCTTTCCCGCGCCGTTTCGACCGATCAGCCCAACGACTTCGCCTTGCCGCACGTCCAAAGACACGTCTCGCAACGCCCAAAGCTCGGCTTGTTCACGAGACTGGCGTTGACGGCGGAATGGCGCCACGAAAGCACGCGCCAACACATCGCGCAGGGCATAATATCGTTCGCGCTCGCCGATCCGGTAGCGCTTGCCCAAACCATTGGCGTGAATGACGGCTTCGCTCATCGCCTACACGACATCCGCAATTGTCGTTTCCATCTTTTGAAAATATGCCACGCCGCTCAGCAGGACCAGTAGCACCACTCCCGAGGACACCAGAATCAGGCGCCCCGGTGGTTCGCCGTGTCCAGCGAGCGACCAGCGAAATCCCTCGATCACTCCAGCCATCGGATTTATTCCGTAAAGCCACCGCCACTTCCCGGGCACGAGCGAACTCGGATACGCCACCGGCGACGCAAACATCCAGAATTGCACCAGGAACGGCACCACATAACGGACGTCGCGATAAATCGCATTCAACGCTGAAAGCCAAAGACCGACGCCGAGCGCCGTCAGCAAAGCCAGCAAGAGAAACACGGGAAGCCACAGTATTGCGGCGGAGGGTCGTATGCCGAAATAGATCATCATCGCTACAAACATCAGGAAGGATATGGCGAAATCCACCAGACCGGACAGAACGGAAGAGAGTGGAAGAGCCATCCGGGGAAAATATACCTTCGTGATCACGCGCTGGTTCTCGACGATCGTGTTCGTCGCGTTCTGGAGTGAAGCAGAGAAATACATCCAGGGAAGCAGGGCGCTGTAATAAAAGATCGGGTAGGGCAATCCCTCGGAGGGAATGTGCGCGAGCCTTCCGAAAAACAGCGTGAATACGATCATCGTCAGCAGCGGTTGCAGCACCGCCCAGGCTGCTCCAATCGCGGTCTGCTTGTAACGAACCTTGATGTCGCGCCATACGAAGAAATACAAGAGTTCGCGATACTCCCACATCTCGCCGAACCGCATCTCCCACCAACGGGAAGGCGGCGTGATGCGAATCAGCGGAGGTTGGGCGAGAGCCGCATTTTCGGCTGTAGCGCTCATGGGGTCCGTCCTGTTCCCTCCGATCGCTGGGATTCATTGATCTGGTTTACATCTTTTTGTTCAATGCGGTCCATCAGTTCCCGCCGGTGCAACAAATAGCTCTTGACCGACCGCGTAGCCTCTTCGGGTACCACGGCCACCTGGTTAAACGCCGCGTCGCGCCACGAGATTGGCCCGCGATCCGGAATCAAATGCATTCCCCACTGGAAAATCAGGCCCAGATTCCAGAGCACAAGCGCGGCAGTCGCGCTCCATGCAAAAATCCGCGCTCGTTGCTCCTGCCAGACCCGCGCACACCAGTCGAAAAACGCCGCCAGGCCTAGGATGAACACTGAAGTCAGCGACACAAAAAACCGGCTCCCGTAAGACGAAATTCCGTGCCAGTTTTCGTAGCAGCCCATGCCGTAGACGTAGGCAACAAACATCACGATCGAATACAGCGACAGACCCCGGTCGTATTTTCGCAGAATGAAAAGCCCGATGAATGCCAGAATTACGATTGGAGTCCAACTAAACAGCCCGTGGTCGGCCGAGAAACAAACCTTGAAGAATGCGGGCGATCGCCAGAACCAGCGCTCCGAATAGCCGAAACTGAAATAGCCACCGTAAATTATCTTCTTCGTGATGAGCGTTGGGGCAAACGAAGCCAAAACCGTCAGAGCGAAAGCGCCATTCCGCAATAGCAACCGTGCTGCGGATTTGCCCGATCCTCCCCGCAAAGCCATCCGATACCCGGCTAGCGATTCCAGCAAAGGCAGCATGAGCAGCACGGAATTCATGTAGTAAACGTTCATCATCAGACCGCCGAGCGCTCCGAGCGCCACCCACTGCCCCCACGAACGCTCGCCCCGCGTGCGGACCCAGTACCAGATGAAAAGAGCCACCGCGAACGCCGAATGCGCGTGCGACCATGACGGATTGAAGTACATATAAACGGGCAGCGATGTCCCGAACCAAATCCCGAGGCTCGCCAAGAAGGCCCAATGTTCTGGAATGTATTTTCTTGTCAGGCCGAAGGAAATGAGTACCGCCAGAAACCCGTACAACGCTGTTCCCAGGGCCATCGCCACTCGGTAGGGTTTTGAGAAACCATCCGCGGGCACATGGCCGCCGATATGATCGTACAAAATGACAATGACATGCGTTGGGATCAAAAACGGCGACCATAAGATCGCGGGACCAACGGAGAAGTGGTTGTTAATGTGGCCGGTCGCGGTGAATTCGCCTGCTCTCACATGGCCGTCCGCGTCAACGCGGCCCATACGGAAACTTGAATTAGCCTCTAACCAGTCTCTCGTGAAGTCCAAGCGATGCTCGATCAGGATCGAGCGAGCGAATGC
>Ga0335081_10018795_pt1 | contig 11174 bp, 11 predicted proteins | sample Lox_Sample_35_FD_206713 | JGI IMG/M metagenome (GOLD analysis project Ga0335081, IMG submission 206713) | Soil microbial communities from Loxahatchee National Wildlife Refuge, Florida, United States - Lox_Sample_3.5 | ecosystem: Environmental > Terrestrial > Soil > Wetlands | place: USA...
GCCACCACGTCAGGCAACCCTGTCACACACTCTTACATCAGAGAAATGGCAGACGCGATTAGAGCAAGCTACGCCAATGCACCGGATGAATTTCTGCGCCCCTGTGGAACCAGTTGGTTACAAGCATTCTTTCAACGACATCCACAATTGCAGACCAGGCTATCGAAAGCAATCGAATTCGCTCGTATCAAAAATGTCACCCGAGAGCAGGTCATCAACTTCAACAACGACTTTCGTCGACTTATTCATGAAAAAAATATCAGGCATATCAACATTTATAACTGTGATGAGACTGGTAATCTGCATATTATATCAGGCTGATTTTAGGGAGTTCTATTGGCACATGTCGAGCTACAAATGTCGTCGTTGATACCACTCTGGATCATGCATATGTGGCACAGCCGGGTCGACAAGAATGGGTTACAGTCATTGAATGTATCTCCGCTGCAGGGACCAAAATCGAACCCTACGTCATCTTCAAAGGCGCAAACCTCATATCAAGTTGGTTGCCAGCAAATCTGCCTCTGGGTTGGATGTTTACAACGAATGCCAAAGGCTGGACTAACAACTTTCATGGAATGCAGTGGATTCGACATTTCAATGCACGAACACGCCTCCGCCTTCAAGATCCTGACGAATACCGCCTCCTTCTTTGCGACGGTCATGACAGTCATATTTCGGCCGCCTTTGTCGGCTACTGCATTCAAAATCGTATTGAACTCGTTTTACTGCCACCTCACTCATCTCACCTTCTACAACCATTGGATGTCGGAGTTTTTGCACCTTTGAAGATGGCCCTTGCTCATAAACAAACACGTCTATTCAGAAGCGGAGTGAGGAGGATTGAAAAGCCAGAATGGCTTGAACATTTTATTGAAGCAAGGGAGGAAGGAATAACAGAGAAGAATATCTTAGCTGGATGGAGAGGAGCTGGTTTATTTCCAGAGAATATGCATCGAGTCCTTCACCAATTGCCCGATATTGCCACCCCCATCTCAACTCCAGTATCCCCTTTAGCAAATGCAACCTCAACTCCATTCTTCCTTTCTAGTTCCCCTCCCGATCCAGCAATTCTACGATCAACAAACCAAGCCTTTCTAGCAACATCTACGATTACCGATCTCGATACGGATTACAAGAGACACATGAGGCGATTGAGTGGCATTTCTGAGAGGTTGCAAACAGAAGTGACGATGTTGCAAAAGGAATTAAAAGAGGTAAAGGAGGTGAATGCAAAAAGGAAGGAAAGAGCTTCGGGAAAGCGGATTATTCTCAAAGATAAGTCAATTCTGTCAACGGAAGAAGTTCATCAAGCACTCAAAGAAGCAGAAGAAATTACGCATGCAAAAAAGCTCAAGAAGGGGAAGGGAATGAAGAAAAAGGGCCAGAAACGAAAGGTCCTCTCAACTGAAATTGATGATAGGCGGGGCTATGGGGGTGACGAAGATGATAACCATAGTGTAGCAGAATCATTGCATCTTGAAGACGTTGAGATCTCGGAGTGTATTGAGGTAGCGTTCTAGCTTTAAAGAATTGAAGCCGCAGGCGGTGTGATCTACGGGCCATTAGGGGCTAAGGTCCATTACGCACCGACCGACCCTAACCAGGATTTCTTTTTTTTTTTCTTCCTTTTTTTTCTTCCTTTTTTTTCCTCGTTCGTTCTCTCTCTCTCTCTCTCTCTCTCTTCCGCATACTGCTGTGAGGTCAACCAGACTCCAACACCCATATGCATCGGCTCGGACATAAGAGACTTAGATTGAGATTTAGAGTAAATTACAGAAGTGCAGGGATGCTCAGGCAGCTGGCTTTCAAGATTGACTGGAGCTGATGTCAACCCCAATACCATTTCCATTCACTGGCGGGGCGGACAGGAGACAAAAAGAATTAAAATAAGCCCAACTTCAGGATCACGCAGATCCCTAAACTCTACCAAACCAGTAGAATCTATCCATCACGCAAATCTGGAAACGCTATAACAATAATACTGTGTTGTAATGATTAAGCTTGCAGTCGAACTAAGTCCGCGACGCACTGATCTCGTTTCATCTCTCCTTCTCCTTCATCCATGTATCGCCGAGTGTGCGCCGCAATGTCATTAATTTTCTCATATTCTTGCAATTGCACGTCTTCCATATCATGTTCGACGTTGAATCTGTAATATCTGAAGCACATGTTTGAATGGTTGGAGAGACACGCCCGTAGAACTCGCTGATGGACGGCCTCGGAGCCGGTGACTAATTGCGCTCAAACCTCTGCTATTCTTTTGAGGTTGTAGACACCCGCCGGGAGCCTAGTTGCTGTCCTCCATCCGGGGATGCTAATCCATGACGGAATGATACTTGACCGCCCGTGAGATTCGTCTTCTGGAGGCGCCGTCACCGCAGGGGCAACTGGCATCGATAATTTTACAGAACGTTGTCGCCCCGTTCCAACGCTCACCAAACAGAATTGTTTTGCGGTCGGCCATAGTCGCTGGGCCTCCTGCAATGCGACCTCGGAGGGATTATTATGTCCGAGACCTCCATCCACAAATGTGAGACCAGGCGGGGGGGTGTTTATGTGAATGGGTTTGAAGAACAAAGGAGCAGCGCTAGTAGCTCGGCCTGCTTCCCAAATTGCGCATTGGGAAGGATTCGCTCCTTTGCACTTGTATGAGCGGAGCACGCTGGGGGGACCATCGGCGTTGAGACCCGGAGTTGCGACCACGAACGTCGGACAGATTCCTGTCTCATTGGACTCGTCCATTTTTGCATTCTCGTCCTGTAGACTGTTTTTGACGACCTCCTTTATGACCGCTTCGAGGATATTGTAGTCGAATCGACATTGATCGTCGCCCGTAGGAATCACACCTTTTATCACCTGATCGGTTTTGAACACCCTTTTTGACAAATCCATATACGCCATAATACAGTCATCCACCGACTAAGTTGGTCAGGAACTTCGGCATGGAAGGAAAATACCATTCGCAATCGTCCCAACATAATAGCGATTAATCCACCAGTACTTGTGCCTCCCATGAGGTCAAAATAATGACAGGGTAACGGATTGTCTGGATTCCCAGGGCCCCGTCCGATTTCCTCCAGAATTTCGCGTAGGATCAAAAGCGACGAAAGGCCTCTCACTCCTCCACCATCCAATGACAGAATGCGGGGGCACGGCATTGTGCCTAAAGAGATGGCAACATGACTTGCTCCACCCATGTGGAAGAGCGGTTCCACGTGGAGGATTTATTGCCGCTGCCAAGAGTATCTATTAGTAATAATAAGTGGAGCGGCAGGTGTGCCCGGGGCGCAGGAGCGTGCGATGGTGCGGCCGGCATGACTTGAGCCGGAACCGGTGTTGTCCCGTACAAAGATAACGGCCGACCGTTCGCGAGGGTGGGGTGTCTGCGGAAACAAACCTGATCAGATCGACACCTACACAATTACCCGAAAGTTGAGAGGACTTGGATTGCCGTTGAACAGTCCATTCCTACATATCCTTGCAAGGCATGGGTTGTTGACACTTTGTCGGCTGGTTTTGGATGTAGACAATCGAAAAGCCGCGTTCGTCGGTGAAGTTGACAGAATGTTCCGCAAGATCCAACAAGAAACTGATCTGGCAGCGACAGACGACCAAGGCTACACAGCTCTGCATTGGGCTGCCCGGAGGGGTCATACCGATGTAGTTAGCTATTTGACAGAGAAAGGTGCGAACTTAGCAAGTCTGAGCGATCGCGGAGAAACAGCGCTTCACCTTGCGGCGGCTGAGGGTTGCCTCATTGCAGTCAAGCTTCTCGTGAATAAGATAGATATCGAACTTCAAGACCAAGCGGGACAAACAGCATTGCACCTTGCCGCAGCACATGGTCACGTTGAAGTACTCAAGGTTTTGATTGATTTGAACGCAGATGTGGGAGGGATGGACGGCAGTGGCAGAACAGCCCTGCATCACTGCGCTGCTGTAGGTCACCTTGATGCTATTGAGATGTTGTTGGACGCTTCAGCGGAAGACGAGGCTTCGGCACAAGACGAGGAGGGAATGACGGCATTACATCTCGCTACAGAGAACGGCTGTCTAGAAAGTATGGAGATGCTTATGCGCAAGATTGATTTTTCGAGACAGAACAATTATGGACAGACAGCTCTGCATTTAGCAACGACAGTGCAGACCGCGAAAGTATTGATGGACCATATTGATAACGCGATACAAGACGACCAGGGGCAGACGGCACTTCATATCGCTGCGAGGGACAGTGACTGGCAAGTAGTGAAGATGTTGGCAAGCGATCCAACCACCATGGCCGTACAAGACAACGATGGGAAGACAGCGCTGCATTTGACAGTGGAACGCCATGCAATGGCAACGGCAGAAGGTAAACGTACCACGCAAGGGCCAAATGAACACGATTCGGTGGAAGGAATCGATACAAACGAGTCCCAAGCTCTGGACGCAATAAAGATAATGGTGAACAAGGGGCTGGATGCTGACATACAAGACTGCGAGGGAAAGACAGCTCTGCACTTGGCGGCAGAATATGGTGATCTGAAAGTTGGGACTCTGTTACTCGATCGGACCGATATTACCATACGCGATATTGACGGGAGGACTGCTTTACATTGGTCTGCATTGAACGGCCATGTGGAAGTCGTTAGGATGCTCATTGAGAAGGGTGCTTCGGAACAGACGGCCGACCTCATGGAGATGACAGATGATCAACTAGATACAGCATTGGATTACGCTTTAAACCAAAATCACAAGGAAATCGTGAATCTGCTGCTCGAATATGAATCAATGTCACAAAGCTGGCGCTCAAGCTTGCGGAAATGAGACCAGACAAAGCAATATTTCATCTGATGGCGGAACAACGAGTTCGGCAGCCGAAATAGTGAGGCAGGGAATGTAAACTGTGTCGTGGAGTTTCGCGGTCTGCCTGTTAGCACACTGCAAATCTGAAGTTGATTGCTCCAACTGTATTTAGCTTTCTAGTTTACTGTAGTTTAGGTTTTTTTGATTCATATTGGGAGTGTCAGATGTCTAGTAATTCATGCGTTTCCAGCAGACCCTCAATTTCGCGGACAATGTGGGTGAGGGAACTGTGGGTAGAACCGGTTAAATTCGGTATTAATGGCTTCTTTTGTGCAATTCTTTATTGGGCATTTGAAAACTGCCCAGAGTTTTTGCAACCGCTATGGATTGATTTGCAGCACACAAGGTGGCAATGAAGAAGGTTCGGGACGGGCCCCGGCCCTGCGGCGCTCGTCAAGGTTCACTGCCACTGCGCAAGCCACGTCCACGGCACGTCTTCTGATGGGTTGCCGGGCGAGTCGCACTCGGAGCGACGGGGCGAAATCTTTGGTAATCAGACAGTCCGCCTTTGTGGAAACAGATAGCCCGTGCAATGGCCGGACTGTCGGGTTTTCTGGGCAATTCCGAATGAGAGAAAATGTCCGGCGGGGCGGCAACTTGCACGCGTGCAGCCTCGTCCCCACCGGCCGCTTATCACGTGAAGCGTAGCTAAGCGCCTGGTGAGAGGCTAGCAAGCGTGTACATTCATGGCGCACGTGATTAATCCGTCAAATAAGTTATATAATCAGCCAAGGTTGCATGACATGGACTGCGTGATGCCGATAACGGGATTGATAATTAACCGCATAGGCTACTCACAGGCTCGATAAAGGTCTTTCTATACGACCGACTTCCTGTCGGCGATAATCATGCCTCTACCTTCAGATGAAAAGATTGTTCGTGACAGCCATGAGGTTGTTGGCCTCTTACACAAACTTTTCGGCGAGCATCCCGGAATTCGTCCAGGTAACAATCCCCAATTCGTCTGAAGCCTAGCATTAATTGTCCAGCCCATGGAAAGGGAATCATGACAAGCGGCACTTTCACGCCTTCCGCGGAGGCCGGACAGCTCTCAAGCGCTCCTCACCTCAACAATCCTTCAACGCCCATATCAGTCCGCTTTTCCAATTCTACTGGGTTACCATTCATACCAGACAACGATCCAAACGCCGACCCTCGGGGTATGGCAATTCGGTTCCATTTAGGTCCACGCAGCCACACCGATATAATCGGCCATTCTACTCCGTTCTTTCCAGTACGCACCGGCGCCGAATTCCTGGAATTCTTCAAGGCGATTGCAGCATCTCCGGCGGGTGGACCCAGTCCCTCTCCCGTCGAACAGTTCATTGGCTCTCATCCCTCTGCCCTCGCTTTTGTGCAAGCTCCTAAACCGGCGCCCTCAAGTTATGCTCAGGAGGCGTACTTTGGCGTGAATGCATTCAGGCTTATCGATGCGGATGGCAACGCCACTACAATTCGCTACCGTATCGTTCCTGATTTGGGTGTCGATACGCTCGATTCTGAGGCGCTGAAGGCCAAGGATATTAACTACTTGCAGGACGAGATAGAGACGCGCTTGCGGGAGGGTCCATTTACTTTCCGTTTAATGGCACAAATCGCGGACGCAGGGGACATCGTGGACAATGCGACTGTTCATTGGCCGGAGACACGCTCGTTGGTGGAGTTGGGTTCTGTGAGATTGGAAAGTATCGTGAAAGATCAGGCGAAGGAGCAAAAGTATATTATATTCGACCCTATACCTCGGGTCAAGGGAGTGGAGCCCACTGATGATCCTCTCTTGGAGTTCCGGGCCGCAACATACCTTATTAGTGGCCGGGAACGTCGCTCTGCACCATAAATGTCATTCTAGAGAAATGTATCTTGAAGCGAAATGAATTGAGCCGCACAATTATTCTCGTAAGACATGTACTCTTGTAGGCTTTGCGGCTTCTGTAGAGACGCTAACCGATCGTTACTCCACACTTAACGCGTTGACTGTTCACTGAATACGGGACAGGTAGGACGCTTTGGCGGCCCCGGCCCCCCTCAATTTGGTACGAATCGTAGATATGTGCTACAGACTACGTTGCCCACCCGAATACGGCTCCTTATTCCGCTTTGCACATTAACAAAAAGTTCTCCTTAATCAGTCTAAAAAATGAACGTAATCCTCCGAATGAAGATAAGTACAGGAGAGACCCAAACATTCCACCAAAGAACGGCCTACCCTGAATTCAGCGCTCTTTCCGACGCCACGGGATGGGCGACCAGGGGGCGTCGCTATTCATGGCCCTTGTCTCACCCGGGTGATCCCCAGTCTGCCAACGGAAAAATTTCACCGAACACCCCAATCAGCGGCATGACCATGACCTTCATATACCTTTGGCTGCTGGTCGCCGCCCCTATCATATGCAGAGCTCATGAATCTGCCATACCATCCGACAAACAAATCCCATTGATGGATTTTGCTGCAAAATATGGACTCGACGAGGAGGGTGTGGCGGTCGAAATACAAACAATGTTGGAAGCGGCATCAACACTACGAGGAGCCCCTTGTACCATTCAGGATGTGATTTCATCACAGAGACTTGTCTTCAAAATCTGCTTTCCGGACCTGGACTGCTGGGCGGCAAAATGGGGCCATCTTGACGACCGGCAAGAAATAGTATCGGGCATCAAGGCTCTGACTCTGGTGGAACAATATTGCCCAAACATTCCAGCCACGAAACTGAAAGGTTGGAATATGGGAAATTACTTTATTCATTACTTTACTGAGTGGGCCGAGGGTGAAGGCTTGAGAAATCGGAGCAATCTGACCCAGACTCGGGAAGTCGTTATTCCTCACCAAGTTATTACATCCCTTGCGGAATTTGTCTTCAATCTTTCAACTTGTATGATTCCCTCACCCGACCGTATCTTTCCTAAGTCTAATTTTTTCTAATTATGGAGTATACCTAATTCAAGTTGACCACTTGAGCCTCTCGCCTGCTGGGATCTTTCTAAAGTTACCTAAGCCCCCAGCGATGAATGCGACCGCTTGGGCAAGGCGGGAATTTCTCTCTTACTATCTGTTTTCCGATTTCCCTATACCCGAGCCGTACGACGGCTTAGATGTGATGCTACTGCTCGCCTGGACAGTCAAAACGTTTTCCGTTCTAGATTTATTGAACGAGCCGATTGCTCTGCATTATTGGGATCTTAGCATTGAAAATATCATCGTGAACAGAGAAAATCACATTCAGTACTCGAAAACTTGATATAGTCTGACAGTGTAGTGTTGTGGATTGGGACTCGGTGTCCGCAGAGCCTCTGAAGCTCTCCGCACTATCTCTTGGCGATACCCTCCTAAGATGGTACAAGGACCCCAAGCCTGTCCTTGCACCTTTACAGGATGAACAATTTCGTGACGAGATCGCTCGATTGGAACAGGACCGCTTGCCAGGATTCTCGGTTCTCTCCAGCCATTTACGAAGTTCACGGGAAAACATCTTCTTGTATGATATTCTGAGGCCACGGGCCGGCTGTACCTTTGCTGATATTATGTATAAATATCCGGATCTCTTACCAAAAGCGCTCAGTCGGTCTCCACAAGCCTTGAAGGCGGCAGCGGCAGAATGGGAATTTTTCAGTAATCTATTCGCAGAGGCCGGTCTTTCAATTCCACCCGCTCCCTTTTATCTTGAGATACAAGAAGGTTTGGGGCTCGTCGGAAGGATTGCCCTTGAGCGTTTGTTGAGACAGCTTAAACGAAGGATTCAGAGAGAGCTGAATGGCCTTTGGCATCGTTTATTTAAGCGCATACCCTCCCATAAATGTATTTGGTAGTGCGGTAATCCGATTAGTCTTTATCCTCAAGATGCTGGAGTCTAAGTGTAGCTCTGCACCTGGCCCAATTCTTGCTAGTAAAAGTACTGCAATATGATATATTGTTCTAAGCTCAAAATTTCAAGGTTCCCGAGATGAAAAGACAGAGGCACCAGGTCACTCCTCCCCGATATCCCAGTCCAAAAGCATTCTGTGGAGATGTGAAGGGACGCTTGACAATGTCATGGATCTGATAGATAACCTGCTCCTCCAATGAATTTGTAGAATAGGGATTTCAGTCAATTTGCCACAGGCTTAGGGTCGGTCGGGGTGTGTAGTGGTCATGGGGGTTAATTAGCCTACGTCATTCAAGCGGGGGAATTTCAGGGCCTCCCGTCAATACCTGTGAAAAAATTTCAATTCCAAAGTATTGGGTGATTATAGCTTCCCTCGATCCCGAACTCCTTGCGGGGGTGGTCACGTGATCGAGGGATACGTCGTCATGTGTTTTCTGCTATGTCTTATTGTCAGAATTTATGTAAATTACATGATTTACATAGCGAAGGATAGCGGAGTGTGGAGCACATGGCGGCTGGGGGTTATAATACAGCCGCTGCCCACCTCCAACCACCAGAGAGAGAAAATCCCAGGCTCCTGCACATTGCAAGGTAGCCACAAACCCCCTCCTGCTCAGATCTTGTAACCACCAGGTGAAACAACATTATATCGCAGCTGGCCACAAAACAGTTGAATAGCAGAATACTTCTGGCTCACAGAAATGAAATAATTGTACCACTTTTCGTCCCTAATTCCATGTCAATTTTCATTCCGATCCTTTTGGTAATACGGCCTCATGACCACTACACCCTGACCGACCCCATGTTAAGAGACGATTTAGATGACACATCTGATCTCATATTGGTGATCTGTAATCAAGCTTGGAGCATTACTTTGAAGAGCAGGTCAGAGGCAATCCCTGAGTTGATCATGGGTCAGCTTTTGCTCCCGTTCAATGCAAGATCAGAACTCTCCGACTCGGACGTCACCATGAGGCATTCAGTGAAACTCAATTGAGATAAGAACTTAAATAAGGAATAGAACAGAGTTGCTTAAAAGAAACCTCAGCCTACATTAAAGCAGGAAAGCTCAAGTCATTACCCACAATAAGCTTTTAAAGGATAGGACACAAGCCCTTCTTTGGCTCAGTCTTGGGCAGATCTATTTGCTTCTGTTGACCACTCATACGAAGATTTTGCACTTTTTTGAACAGGTCCACAGCTTCAGCTTTACTCAGGCCATCATGCTCATTTATAAAATGCTCGTTAAGGCCTCTTTCAATACTCCTGTGTCATTAGTTTTTCGAATAGATTTGTGTGCACTTACTCTAATCCATCGACCATATCGTTGACGCCGTCTATGGCATCATTCCTCGTCTGTACCAAGTGGGCTCGGGCCTTCTTGTCTTGGCTCAGCTTATAGAGGGTGTGCCCACAGGCAACGACTCCTCCAGTGATAGCGCCAGCCCAGAGCATGGTGGTCGCGAATTCTTTCGCAGCCTGCTTCGGGGTCGGGAAATAGTCGCTCTCGGTAACATGTGGGACACGCGTTGTCTGCACACTGGGGTAGATCTCGCGCGGGGCCCAGTAATCGATGGCCGGACGCACCTCGCTAGAACCAGAAGTCACGAAGTCAGGCTGGGATGGCGGAGGTCCGGAAGCTAGGTCAATGGGAAGTGCAACAGTCGTCACAACATTCAAAAGGAAAAGCGCCCTACAGAATATTAGCAGTGAGTAAAATGGCGAAGGCATACTGTTTGTACTTCATGATTCAAATGATTTGGACTGTTAAATGTCGGCAGGGTTCCGGCGGGATACGGAGACTGATAAAAACTTTTGTCGCCACAGAAGAGGCAAGGGAATATATATACTTCTGTGGACCCCCATGTCTTAAAATGTGAGACATGGCATCTCCAAACTGCATTCTAAATTCGATCGGTCCAGAGCTGACCTCCGATCAATGCGTGGTCCAAAATAAAGCCATCCAATTCCCCTGGCCACATATTCACCCCTTAGTAACAGAAGGGCGCTCTCATTGTTATTCTGATAATCCATTCCATATTGGATGGTTCATATCGGATTGCGCAGCTCGGGTAATCCATAATATTCCGTGCGCCGTACTTGACCTCCGAACCGTTTTTGCCTGAATGGCGACTCGCTATTCCTCTAGTTGATTTCCACGAATTTGATTGGACGAGAATTCCTATTTCACGAGAATTCCCGGTTCTACGCCGTCGGAATTCGCTTATGAGCTCCGTCATTGCTATAAAAGTGGGACGATTGTCTTCGATATCGTTTGCAGGCGCGACATGGAGACCACCGAACCTAGTGACGTTCCTGTCGAGTCCGTGGCAGCTGCATCGGGGCTAAATACTACGTTTGTCCTCCCTCCGCCACTTCATCAGGACATTAGCTCTGTCGTCATGCGCAACACCTTTCTTTATCCCAATTTTGGGGACGAATTGCAGATTCAATCAAGTGAAGATT
>Ga0335081_10018796_pt1 | contig 11174 bp, 9 predicted proteins | sample Lox_Sample_35_FD_206713 | JGI IMG/M metagenome (GOLD analysis project Ga0335081, IMG submission 206713) | Soil microbial communities from Loxahatchee National Wildlife Refuge, Florida, United States - Lox_Sample_3.5 | ecosystem: Environmental > Terrestrial > Soil > Wetlands | place: USA: Florida...
CAGCTCGCGCTGGGGAAAAATCTGCGCGAGGCTGTGCTGCTCGCCAAGGTGTACGTGCAGAAGGCGATGCAGCACGCTTACGCCATTGGAAAAGGGGCCGGCCCGCTGAATCATTTCTTCCGCACGCAGGCGGAGTCCGCGCCGCGCGGCGTCCACGCCGAAGAGCTGCACCCCGTGCAAGTCCCACCGTCAGAACCCTGAACACCGTAATTCGAAAATCGAAATTCGAAAATCGGTCAGATCTTGGTATTGGGAGTGGGTGCTGCGCACTCGTGCCGAATTTCGAATTTCGTTTTTAGCTCTTGCGTTGCCAGACGACGCGGCCTGCGACGATCGTGGCCATGGGCCCGCCGCGGAATTCGCGGCCGTCGAACGGAGTGTTGCGGGATTTGCTGGCGGATTCCGCGGCGCGGAACGTCCAGCGATGCTCGGTGGAGAAGAGTGTGAGATCAGCGGGCTCGCCCGCGGCGATGGTGCGCGTCTTGCCAAGCACGCGCGCTGGACCCGACGTGAACAGCTCCACAACGCGCGCGAGCGGCGCGCGGCCGGAATGCACGAGCGCTTCGAGCGCGAGACCGAGCGCGGTCTCGAATCCGGTGATTCCGAACGGCGCGCGATCGAACTCCACTTCCTTCGACGCCTGCGTGTGCGGCGCGTGGTCCGTGGCGATCGCATCCACGCTGCCGTCGGCGAGGCCGGCGAGCAGCGCGTCGCGGTCGTCGCGCGAGGCGAGCGGCGGATTCATCTTGTAGCGCGAGTCGTAGGTCACGTCTTCGTCCGTGAGCGTGAAGTGATGCGGCGTGACTTCGCAGGTCACCGGCAGTCCGCGGCGCTTCGCCTCGCGCACCAGCTCGAGCGATTCCTTTGCGGACATGTGTGCGACGTGCAGCCGCGCGCCGGTTAGCGCGCACACCTGCACATCGCGCCCCACGCAGATCGATTCCGCCGCGGCAGGCACGCCGCGCAGACCCAGGCGAACGCTGGTTAATCCTTCGCGCATCATGCCGCCGGCAAAGAGTGATGAATCCTCGCTGTGTTCGATGACGAGGAGATCGAGCGAGCGCGCGTATTCCATCACGTGGCGCAGAAGCTTCGCAGTGGCGATGGGTTTTCCGTCGTCGGTCACGGCGACGATGCCCGCTTCTTTCATCGCCGCGAATTCCGCGAGGCCCTCGCCCATGCTCCCGAGCGACGCCGCGCCGATGGGCCACACGCGCACTGGGGATGACGCTGCGGCGCGATCGAGGATGAAGCGCGTGACGGAAGCGTTGTCGTTCACCGGCTGCGTATTCGGCATGCAGCAGACGGCGGTGAAACCTCCGCAGGCCGCGGCGCGCGTCCCGGATTCGATGGTTTCCGCCGACTCGTTGCCCGGCTCGCGCAAGTGGCAGTGCAGATCGATGAAGCCGGGAGCGACGACGAGTCCCTTGGCGTCGAAGCGCTCTGCGCCGCCTGCATCGAGCTTGGGGCCGACGCGCGCGATGCGGTCGCCTTCGATCAGCACGTCGGCGGGCCCATCGAAGCCACGCGCGGGATCCACCACGCGCCCGTTGTGAATCAGCAGCATGCGCTCTCCCATTCGATCATCCTGCCTGAGCAGCGGCGCCGCTCGGCGCTCCGCCCGTGAGCAGATACAGAACCGCCATGCGCACGGCCACGCCGTTGGTCACCTGTTCGAGCACGCAGGATTGCGGCGAATCGGCAACGGCAGGATCGATCTCGAGTCCGCGAATCATCGGGCCGGGATGCATGAGCACCGCATCGGGCCGCGCAAGCGCGAGGCGCGCCGGCGTCATTTGATAAAGGCGGATGTATTCGCCGGCGGGGAGTGCGGGTTCGCGCAGGCGTTCGGTTTGCACGCGCAGCACCATCACCACGTGTGCGTCGCGCAAGGCTTCTTCCAGCCGCGGCTCGATGCGGATGTTGGGCGCGACGGCCGCCATTTCCGGCGGAAGCCACATGGCGGGGCCACAGAGCGTGATGCGGCAGCCGAATTTGGAGAGCACGTGGATGTTGGAGCGCGCCACGCGGCTGTGGCGGATGTCGCCGACGATGGTCACGTTGAGATTGTCGAGGCGTCCGAGACGATCGGAGATGGTGAGCGCATCGAGCAATCCCTGCGTGGGATGCTCGTGCAACCCGTCGCCGGCGTTGACCACCGGGATGCCGAGCCGCTCGGCGATGAAATGCGGGGCGCCGGAAGCCGCGTGGCGGATGACGATGACGTCCGGCTTCATCGCTTCGAGTGTGCGGACCGTGTCCACGAGCGACTCGCCTTTTTGCGTGCTGGAGGATTCGGCTTGCAGATTCATGGTGTCTGCGCCGAGGCGAGCCGCAGCGGTGCCAAAGCTGATGCGCGTGCGCGTGGAGGTTTCAAAGAAGGCTAGCACGGCGCTTTTGCCGCGCAGGGTAGCCAGTTTTTTGAGCGGCTGCTTCTGGATTCCCTGGAAGGCGCGGCTCTGCTCGAGGAGAAAGGAGATTTCGTCGCGCGTGAGCGCTTCGGTGCCGAGCAGGTGGCGTAAGGTAAAGCTCACAAGTCTCCCCGTTACGGGTCAGGATGCGCGTTCGAGCAGCACGCGGTCCTCACCGTCCAGCTCTTTCAAATGCACTTCCACAACGTCTTCGGGACGAGTCTCGACGCGGCGGCCGACGTAGCTGGCCTCGATGGGAAGGTCGCGGTGGCCGCGGTCCACGAGGACGCAGAGCAGCACGCGGCGCGGACGGCCGAGATCGAACAGTCCGTTGATTGCCGCGCGGATGGTGCGGCCGGTGAAAAGAACGTCGTCCACCAGGATGATGTCGCGCCCGTCCACGGAGAAACCGATCTCCGTCGATTGCACCACGGGATGCGCGGAGGCGAGAGAGAGGTCGTCACGATAGAGAGTGATGTCGAGGACGCCGATGGGAACTTCGGAGCCGGTTGCGGTGCGAATGATTGCGGCCAGGCGCTGCGCCAGCGGCACACCGCGGCGGCGGATGCCGATCAGAGCGACATCACGTGACTCGCCAGATTTTTCAACGATTTCATGTGCCAGGCGCTCGATGGTGCGCCCGGTCTGCGCCGCGCTCAGTAACTGAGTTTTCTCGCGGGTTGGCATTCCCCTCGCACGGTTCCCAGTGGCCAGACCATAGTAGGGGTGGCTCTTTGGGGTGTCAAGTTTCGGGGCGGGCAGCTAGGTTATTGAAGCACTGTTGCTGCCGCGCTATCCTTTTCCCTCGAATGGGACGGAAATGCCAGGGCTTTGTTGGAACGCGGAGCATTCTCCCCGTCACTTTCGAGCTGCGAGCCCGGAATTGCCCGCCTATTCTCGGCACATATTGGACTATAAATACGAACCAGGAATCATAGGGGGCCGTGATGAAGCGTTTTTTCCCGATTCTTGCATCCGCAATCCTATTACTCGCCGCCGCGGCTGCGGCACAGACAGCAGGCAATGAAGTCACGGGGTTCTACAGCGTGCGGCAGGCAACCGACCTCGGCACGATGGTGCGCGTGACGCTGCACATCCGCCTGGTGAATAACACGCCGCAGGAACTCTCCATCCTGCGCGTGGCCGTGCAGGACAGGGCGCAGGGCGCGCAGCCGGCGGGGACCTCGGCGTGGGCGCGGCTCGAGCAGCGCCAAGGGGCCAGCGTCGATCAGCAGTTCGTAATCTCGAAAGCGGAGTATGCGCGATGGAAACGCGGGGGCCAGCCGGTGCTGCAGGTGGCGTTCCAGCCGGATGGCGGGCGGGAACTGCTGCGAACCATTCCGCTGAAGCCGTCGCGTGACCGGAGGCCGCAATGAGAGCGCGCGGACATCTCCGGATTTTGCTGTGCGCACTGGCCGCGCTGGTGCTGACGGCTCCGGCAGCCCTGGCCCAGACCGGGACGATCACCACCGTGGCCGGCGGCGGGCCAAACAACGTGGCGAAGCTCTCTGCCAGCTTTCAGTACCCGGTTGGGGTGGCCCAGGACAGCAATGGAAACACCTACGTGGTGGATGCCGACGGCCAACGCGTCTTCAAGATTAATTCTTCAGGGACGCTAACCGTATTCGCAGGCATGGGGACTTCCGGCTACAGCGGAGACGGCGGGCCAGCCACGAGCGCGGAATTGAGAAATCCCAGCGCTCTGGCGGTGGACTCCTCCGGAAACGTGTACATAGCGGACGCATCGAACAGCCTGATCCGTAAGGTGGACACAACCGGGACCATCACCACGGTGGCCGGCAACTATAACGAAACGCTGTGCGGGAATCCGACCGATGCAATCGGCGACGGCTGTCCAGCCACGAGCGCGACACTGTTTGAACCCTCGGGTGTGGCGATCGACGCATCCGGAAACCTGGTGATCGGCGACACCGTGGACTACGTGGTCCGCGAAGTGTATTGCATCAACCCGTCGATCCCCTGCACGCCGCCCGCGGGCGCCACTGCGGGGAACATCTACACGATCGCGGGCATGCCGAACAGCTACGGATTCAGCGGAGACGGCGGGCCGGCCACGAGCGCACAACTTGCTTATCCCATCGGCGTCTCGGTGGATGCTTCCGGGAATATCTTCGTCGCGGATTTTTCCAACGAGGTGATCCGCGAAGTGGTGGCGGCCACAGGGAACATCCGCACCGTGGCGGGGACGCCCCAGCAAACCGGGTATGGCGGCGATAACGGACCTGCCACGAGCGCGCTGCTGAATTCGCCCAAGGCAGTGTTTGTGGACGCGACGGGAAACGTATTCATCACCGATTCCTATAACTCGATCATTCGCCAATTCACGGTGGGGGGAAGCATCCAGACGATCGTGGGAAATCCGCAAACGCAGGGGTACACAGGCGATGGCGGAGCGGCCACGAGCGCGCAGATCGCCTACCCCGCGGGGGTCTACCTAGACAGCTCCGGGGACATTTTTATCTCCGACTCGAATAACTATGTGGTCCGCGAAGTGTATTGCGCCGACGCGGCGATCCCGTGCACGCCGCCGAACGGTTTTGTGGCCAACGAGATCGTGACCTTTGCCGGAAACGGCGCGAGCGATTTCGGGGGAGACGGCAGCCCCGCCACAGACGCCGTGCTGAACTATCCCGGCGCGGTAGCCACAGGCGCCGGCGGCGATTTCTACATCGCGGACACGTACAACCAGGCAATCCGTCAGGTAAGTGGAGCTACCGGGAACATCAGCACGATAGCCGGTATGCCGGCCATGGGCGAATCCTGCGACCCGTCTCCTACCAGCGTGATGTTCTGCTATCCCTCGGGCGTGCTGGTGGATGGCGCCGGGAATGTGTTCATCGCCGACACCAGCAACCAGCTGGTTTACGAAATCCCCGCGGGATCCGGACAGATTCAATTAATTGCGGGGCTCAGCGGCGACGTGGGGACTTGCAACGATACGCAATTGGGCGACGGCTGTCCCGGGACCGAGGCCGCGCTCTACAATCCCACGGGCCTTGCCGAAGACGCTTCCGGAAATCTTTACATCGCGGACGCGGGCGATTCCGTGATTCGCGTGGTGTATTGCGCGACTTCAGCCGCGGGCTGCACCGCGCCCGCCGGATTCCAGGCAGGCTACATCAACACCGTTGCGGGAACACCCCAGAGCGGAGGGTTTGGCGGGGATGGAGGCCCGGCGACGAGCGCGAATCTGAACGGCCCCTACGGAGTTACCGTGGACCAGTTCGGAAACATCTTCATCGCGGATAGCTACAACGCGGTGATTCGCGAAGTATATTGCGCCAATTCGGCGCTCACCTGCACTCCCCCAGTGGGCTTCACCGCGGGCAGCATCACCACCATCGCTGGAACTCCCGACGAGTATGGTTACTCGGGCGACGGCGGCCCGGCACTGAGCGCATTCACCAGCGGCCCCTATGACGTGAAGGTGGATCCCGCCGGAAACGTATTCTTTTCGGACTGCGGGCTGGATGACGAAGGCTGCAACAACGTAATCCGCGTGGTGTATTGCGCGACAGCCGCCGTGGCCTGCACTCCCCCTGCCGGCTTCCAGGCCGGGTACATCAACACCGTGGCCGGCAACGGGACGGAGGGATTCAGCGGCGATGGGGGCGCGGCCACCAGCGCCGAACTCGACTATCCGGGCGGAATCTCCATCGATGCCTCCGGCAACCTGCTGATCGCGGATCAGGACAACAGCCGCATCCGCAGCGTTGCGGGAATCGCCGCGGGCACCGGCTCGCCCGGCTTCATGGCCATGCCGAATCCTCTGGCGTTCGGAAATCAGCCGGAGGGTGTGGCGAGCACGCCGATGACGCTGACCTTCTCCAATCCGGGCACGGCGGCGCTCACGATTACAGGCGGGCTCACGCCGACAGGCGGAAACGCGGGCGACTTCGCCCAGGTAGCCGGGGCGGGGACGTGCGGCGGGTTGCCGATCACCATAGCGGCGAGCTCGAGCTGCTCGGTGCAGTACGTCTTCACACCGACGGCGACGCCGGTGGGGAACGAAACGACCACGCTGATGGTGGCCGATAACGCCACGGGCAGCCCACAAACGGTGACGCTGAACGGGTCGGGAATTCTGCCCACCGTGACGTACACGCCGGCGGCGACTGTGGGCATCAACTTCGGCGCGGTTGTGCCGGGGATGACGAGCGGCGTGTTCATGGAAACGGTCGCGGTGGCGGCGGGAACGGGTGATCTGCAAATTTCCTTCATCCAGACGATCAGTCCGGATGATTCGAACGATTTCGCCATCAACTTCCAGGCCACGACGTGCCCCACCGACGGAGGAACGATCAAGGCGGGAACGAGTTGTGTGGTGGCGATGACGTTCACTCCTTCGACCGCGACCACCGAGAGCGGTTCGCTGGAAATCGTGGGGAACAATCTGACGGGGAGTCCGGTTGAAATTCCGTTGACGGGAATCGGAGCTTCGACGGCCCCGGGCTTCACGCTGACCGTCACATCACCCAATGGAGGAAACGGTTCCACGGTCTCCATCCTGCCGGGTGACACTGCCACGTTCACGCTGACGATCCAGCCGAATCCTGGATTCATCGGGCCGATCACGGTGATGTGCAACGAGGTGGGCTCGATTCCGGCAACGATCCTGACGACGTCGCCGACTGCGACGATCAATGTAACCACGTCGCCGAGCGGGCCGATTACGGTTACCTGCACTCTACAGACGAACTGCAATCCAAGCCTGGTAGCTCCCCGAGCGCCGTGGCCGGCGCCCGGCCCGTGGACGCCGGCGCCGCTCGGGGCAGCCACCGGTCTGGCGTTGATGCTGGCGATGCTGTGCCGGAAAACGGCGGGAGGCGCCGGCTGGGCGCAGCGGCTGGCTCCCGTGGCAGCGGCGTGCGTGCTGGTGCTGCTGCTCATAACGTTTGCGGCATGCGTGAACAATCCGGCTCCCATCATCAAGGGAGCGCCGACGACGCCGGCCGGGGTTTACCAGATTCAGGTGGTGGCCACTGCGCCGGGCATTCCGCCGCAGGCGGTTCCGCTCACAGTGCACATCATCTAGCGGGGCAGGGCTGGCTCACTGGTTCGCGGTTGCGCCTCGGGCTTGGTTAACGACTTCGCGGATGGCGCTGATGATGGCTTCTTGCGGGATCGAGCCGTGATTGGCATCCGGGAAAACGATCTGGCGTCCGTGCGAAGAAAGCGCAACGAGCTTTGGCTGTATTTCGTGAACCCACACCTGTTGGTACGCCGCAGCCTCGCGGTTTAGTTCTGCATCTCCAAAGTCGTATGACTTTCCGGCCGTCAGCACAACCAGGGGAAAGTTGCCAATGTGAGTCACGGCCTTTGCCTCGGCAAAGCTCTCCGGCAAGACAATTCCCGTGGAGACGTTTCCCACAAACGATGTGGGCCGCTGCCTGAGCGCGGCGATCAGCTCGTCGCGAGACATTTGCGCCGGGTCCATGCTCTGCGCGGGCGACGATTGCGTAAGCCGCACGAATCCAACGAACGCCGCCGACTCGAATGCCAGACAAAGGGGATGCCAGAGGTAGCGCGGCGCCGTGCGGCCAAGGTAAAACTTGGGGGCGCGCACGAGTTCATCTTCGTGCGCGGAGTCGATGAGCACCATGCCGGCTAATTCGTTCGGATTGAGGCCGCCATAGACGCGCGAATTCAGGCCGCCGAAGGATGCGCCGGCAAGGACGTAGGGTGGCGGAACTCCTGCCCGCTTCAGGAGTTGGTGGAGATCACGGGCAATCGCTCTGCTGGTGCGCGGGTAGGGGCCGGGATCGCTCCAGCCCTCGCCAGCGCGGTCGTACCAGCAGGCTTCGGTGAACTTGGCGACTTCCGGTTGAAAGGGCTGCCATTCGAGGCCGGGACCGGGTCCGCCGGACTCGAAGATCACGGGAGGCGCGCCGGTTCCCGAGCAGAAAATGTTCAGGCTCCGGCCGCCGATGTCCACCGACCGTCCGATCTGTGGGAACCGCGCACGATCGCGCTTGCGTCCGATTTGTTCGAAGACAATGCCCGCCGCGAGCGCGACGGCCACAATCAACAGGATAAAGCAAAGAATAATTTTCAGCCGGCGAAGCATAAGGGCCTCGTCCTTTGTCTTGCGTGCCTGCCATAGGATCGCTAACGAAGCAGGAGAATCAGTGACCCCTGGGCCTGTCCCATGGCAGGAAACTTCCGAAAGCAATGATCAGGGGAATGAATCCCAGGATGGTGGCAGCTACCCATTGCCACAGTTCGGAGCGCAGCAGCCACCGGCGGGCAAGAGAGAGACTCGCGTCCACGATAAGAGACGAGGCTCCCCACGCATCCACAGCTTCGTCGAAGATGCAGAGCATTTCCTGCTCAAAGCGCAGGCGAAATGCCGGCGGATGCAGCCAAAGCAAAAAGCGATAGAGGCGGCGAAACATCATGCCTTTCCCGGCCGAAGTTTCAGGTGCAGGCGCGCTTCGCGGACAAGGCCTTCGAGCCGCGTGATCTCGGTGGCGAGCAGACGCCGGCCAAATGCGGTGAGCCGGTAGTAGCGGCGCCTGGGGTCTTCGGCAGAAGAGCGCCGCGCGGATTCCTGGACGATGCCCTGGCCGAGAAGTTTTTCCAGATTGTCGTAAAGCGTGCCTGGGCCGAGCCGGTAGCGATTGCCCGATTGGCGGGCGACTTCCTGCATGATGCCGTAACCATGACGGTCTTCCTGGGCGAGAGCGAGCAGGATATGCAGGGTGGCCGGAGAGAGAGGGAGGAATTCGCGGAAATCGTCTTTCATACTCGGATTCCGTTATATCGGATTCCGAGTCATCCTGTCAAGGGCGAGTTGCGGAAGCACATTTCCACAGCGTTCCCGAAGCAGATTCAGCGCCAAAGGCCGGGAGCGGCGCCAGCGAGGCGGCAAGTTCGCGAGTCCGGCTCGGTCTGATAGACTCCATAATCCGGAGGTGGGTATGCAGTTGTTGGCCCCATACACTCATAATGCAGCACGCGGCGCGCGCCTGCGCGCGTCCGCGAATCGAACAGCAATTCTTTCCGTACTTTGCTCGATCGTTCTGATTCTCGCTATTCCATTCTCCGCAGTCGCGCAGAAAGCTCCCGCCACGGCCACGAAAAAGGCGCCAGCGGCCGCAAGCCCGAATCCACGAGTGGTGGTGGTGCTGGTGATCGATCAGTTCCGCTCGGATTATCTGGACATGTACCGCAGCGAATTCGGTGAGGCGGGACTCGCACGGTTGATGCACGAAGGCGCTGTGTTCCGCGAATGCTTTTATCCCTATGCGATCACGGAGACGGGGCCGGGACACGCCACGCTGGCCACGGGCACAACGCCGGACCGGCACGGCATCTCGGCAAACGATTGGTTCAACCGCGACCTGGGGAAAACTATTTACGCGCTGCTGGATGACTCGTCGATGGTGATCGGCGGAACGCCGGGGCAAACACCGGTTTCGCCGCGCAACCTGATCGGCACGACGCTCTCGGACGAGATGCGGCTGGCATCCGGCGGCAAATCTCGCGTGTTCGGCGTGGCGCTCAAGGACCGCGCGGCGATTCTTTCCACCGGCCACGGCGGGAATGCAGCGTACTGGTTCGACGCGGGAGGCAGCGGATTTGTGACCAGCCTGTACTACAAAAGCCTACTGCCGGAATGGGTGTTGGCGTTCAACAAAAGCCACGCGCTGCAGCTTCCCGGAGATCCCGGGGGACGGAAAAACGCGGTGAACCAGTTCCGGAAAAGCGGCGCCTCCAACAAGCTGGTGGTGGAGTTTGCCATGGCGATGATGGAAAACGAAAAGATCGGGCGCGGGGAGGCGACGGATTTTCTGTTCGTGGGATTTTCCGCAAACGATTACGCCGGCCACGCCTACGGGCCGTACAGCGCGGAAGTGAGAAAAATCACGCACGAGACGGACGAGGCCGTGGCCGAACTGCTTCGCCAGCTCGATACGCGCATCGGCCGGGGCAAATACTGGTTTGCGCTGTCGGCAGACCATGGGGTGGCGCCAACGCTGGCCGAGGCGCGCGACGCAAACCTGGCGCGTCTCGATGCAAAAAACCTGGACATGAAAGCCGTACGCACGACCATCGAAGACGCCATGACTCAGAAGTGGGGGTCGGCGCACTGGCTGCTGCCTGCGGAAAACATCTACTTCGACCGCAAAGTGCTGGCGGACAAGAACGTGTCGATCGAGCAGGCGGTGCGCGCGGCTGCGGAGGTGGTTTGGAGAGTTCCAGGAGTATGGGGAATCGTGAGCCGCTACGGCACGCGCATGCCGGAATCGGTGGTGCAGTCGTACCAGCGGAGCGGAGCGCCCGCGCGGCGCCCCGATCTGGACATCGTGCCGCTGCCGTTCGCATTGCCGGACGGGGATAGAGGCGGAACGACCCATGGAACGCCGTACACCTACGACACGCAAGTGCCGCTGATCCTGATGGGCGGGCCGTTTGTGCCCGGCGAATACTATCAGCGCGCGACGCCGGCGGACCTGGCACCAACTCTGGCGGCGATGCTCCACGTGCACACGCCTTCGCTGGCGACGGGAAGGGTACTCACCGAAGCGCTCTCCGCGCACGCCGCGGGAGCCGCCGGGCGCTCTGCTGCGGTGCGGGAAGCTCCCTGATTCGCCGCCGTAGAACGCCGGGCGATCCGGAGGAACGCGAATCAGAAATCCCGGCAGGAATTGCGCCGCGAGAGCCGGGGGCGTTCAGGAAATGTGGATCAGGACGGAAACGTCGAACTTCGAATAGTACTTTTTTACGTCGCCGGCGCCG
>Ga0335081_10018797_pt1 | contig 11174 bp, 9 predicted proteins | sample Lox_Sample_35_FD_206713 | JGI IMG/M metagenome (GOLD analysis project Ga0335081, IMG submission 206713) | Soil microbial communities from Loxahatchee National Wildlife Refuge, Florida, United States - Lox_Sample_3.5 | ecosystem: Environmental > Terrestrial > Soil > Wetlands | place: USA: Florida...
GGGCGCATAGCCTGCCTCTCGGCCCTGTCCGTTGTTGGCGGATGGCCGACTCCCGGTTTGATACCCTCCCTCGAACCTGTCGACGACGCGATCGTTGCTGAGCGCGAGGAGAAGACTGCCCTGCAAGTCGCAGCCATTTCGACTATCCCGATTTGGATCATCCGGCATTTCCGGGAAAGCGTGCCTCTCCCCATACGCCGAGTTCCTCGAACCACCGAAGTGGGGCAGTCCCGGGTCGCTCGCCGCGCCAACTCCGAGCGACCCAACGGGAGAAGCGGGCGAACCTTGATGAGGAGGGGGATCTCGCCTGCGATCCCTCGAGCGTCTCAGCCCGCCGCTCGGCACGGTCGGACCACTGGCCTCCAAAAGACCCGTTTGCCCTGCCCGGCGCCTTCGAAGGTCTCCCAAGCGGGCGCGAGCGCGCAGACGGCGACTGCGCACCGGCTGCCCGGCAGCGGTTATCTCGGGGAGGTCTACTTCGGGGCGCCACCCTCGATGCGCGCCGCGTCCTTCGGCGAGACCCGGGAGAGGAGCACGAGCTCCAGCTCGTAATCCCTCGCGTCGTCCGTGAGACCTACCTGCATGGCCTCGTTCGCCTTCCTCATTTCGGTGTACGTCACGAAGCAACGGTCCGCACCGTCGGGGACGCCGCGCGCCCGGTAGCGGATCTGGTGCACGTAGTCGGTCTCGGCCTCGATCACTCCCTGGTAGCCCGTGGTGGAGGCGTGGCCGAAGGCGATGAAGTTCCCCATAGCCGACCGCTCCTCCTGGCCGGCCCGCGTTCGGTCCGCCCCGACGAGCTCGCAGTCGTGCTCCGCCAAGACCTTCAAGGCCTCGGTCCACAGCGACTCGCAGGAAGCCGGGAAAGAGAAGGAGTCGAGCTGGCTCGCCAGGTAGGTCCGCCGCGGAGCCAAAGTGGCGCAGCCCGCGAATCCCAAGGCCGCTACGGTCAACAGAACGAACTCGATCCTCGTCGCCATCGAGATGCGCCTCCCTTTGAGAAAGACGGGGGAAGGCGAGTTATACCTCACTCGGCGGCTGCCCGGCGCGGCGACTTCCCACGAGTCGACCGGAACGGATCCTCTCGGGGAAACGGACCCGCCCGGGGTCGCGCGGTCCCGCGCGACCCGATAGGATGAACGGCGTGACCATCGAGACCGGCCTCCATTTTGTCGTCGTCGACGGCCCCGAACCCCATCGCGAGCGGACGAAGCGACTCCTGGCCGCGCACCCGGAGGCAAAGGCGCTTCAGGGAGCGGCGCCGGCCTCTGCCGCCATCATCGTCGCCGTGGTCGCGTTCCAGCTCGCCCTCGCCTGGCTCGTCCGGGGCTCGAGTTTCTGGGTCGTCCTGGCGGTGGCCTGGCTGGTCGGGGCGGTGGCGGTGCACGCGCTCTGGGTCCTCATCCACGAGGCCGCCCACAACCTCGTCTTCCGCCCGCCCTGGGCGAACATGCTCATGGCGCTCGTCGCGAACCTGCCCGTCCTCTTCCCCGGGGCCATCGCCTTCCGCCGCTACCACCTCCTCCACCACGCCTGGCAGGGCGACCCGGAGATCGACGCGGACCTCCCCAGCCCCACCGAGGCGCGGCTCGTCGGGAACTCGGCCTGGCGAAAGGCCGTCTGGCTGCTCTTCTACTTCCTCATCCAGGGGCTTCGCGCCACCCAGCTGAAGCGCATCCGGCTGTGGGAGCCCTGGTACGTGGCGAACGTGCTCGTCCAGGCTCTCTTCATCGCCTCGGTGGTGGCCTTCGCCGGCTGGACCGCGCTCCTCTACCTGTTCCTCTCGAGCGCCTTCGCCATCGGCCTCCACCCCCTGGGGGCTCGCTGGATCCAGGAGCACTTCCTCACCTTCCCGGGGCGCCAGGAGACCTTCTCCTACTACGGTCCCCTCAACGTGGTTGCCCTGAACGTCGGCTACCACAACGAGCACCACGACCTCATGCGGGTGCCGTGGACTCGGCTCCCCGCCCTGCACCGCCTGGCCCCGGAGATGTACGACGGCCTCCACAGCCACCGCTCGTGGTCGAAGCTCCTCTGGCGCTTCCTCTTCGATCCCTCGATCTCCCTCTACAGCCGGGTGATCCGCTACGGGACCGTAGCCGAGTTGCACCCGGAGCCGGTTGCCTAGCCCTTCGATCGCCGCGCCTTCCCCCCGGCGGCCCTGGGTCGCCCTGGCCTGCATTCACAGGACCGCGTGGACCCCGGCGGCGGCCAGCGCCAATTCTGTCGCGATCTCCCAGGCGGGATCGTTGAGGGCGGCACTCTTCGTCGTCCGACCCCATCGACCGGCCGTTCGTACAACAAGGGTCGGGTAGGGGAAACGAGGACGCGGGACTCCGCCGGGAAGCACCGGGGGCGCCGGCTGCGGTATAACCCGCGCACCATGCCTTTCGCGCGCCAGAGCCGGCTCTTCATCCCCACCCTCAAGGAAGCCCCCGCCGACGCCCAGGTGGCCTCGCACAAGCTGCTCGTTCGCGGCGGCTTCATCCGGCAGCTCGGCGCCGGCATCTACGACTACCTCCCCCTCGCCTGCCGCTCGCTCGCGAAGGTGGAGCGCATCATCCGCGAGGAGATGAACGCGGCCGGGTGCCAGGAGTTCCACCTGCCCGCCCTGCACCCCGCCGAGGTCTGGAAGGAGAGCGGCCGCTGGGAGGTGATGGGCGACAACATGTTCCGGCTCAAGGACCGAAAGGGCGCGGAGTACTGCCTGGGGATGACCCACGAGGAGATCGTCACGCTCATCGCCCGCGACGAGCTCCGGAGCTACCGGCAGGTTCCGCAGACCTGGTACCAGATCCAAACGAAGTTCCGGGACGAGCCGCGGCCCAGGTCCGGACTCCTCCGGGTCCGCCAGTTCACGATGAAGGACGCCTACTCCTTCGATGTGGACGCGGCTGGGCTCGACCAGAGCTACGAGAACCTGCGCCGCGCCTACGAGAAGATCTTCACCCGCTGCGGTCTCCAGTTCGTCGCGGTCCAGGCGCACTCCGGGGCCATGGGCGGGAGCGGCTCGCAGGAGTTCATGGTCCGCACCGACGCCGGCGAGGACGAGGTGGCCGCCTGCCCGAAGTGCCGCTACGCCGCCAACACCGAGGCGGCGCGGAGCCGGGGTCCGAGGGACCCGCTCGACCCGGGGGAGAGGCTTCCGGCGCCGCGCAGGTTCCCGACGCCGGGCGTCCGCACCATCGAGGCCCTGGCGGAGCCTCCCTACCGGCGCCCCGCTGCCCGCCAGCTGAAGACGCTCGTCTACGTGGCCGACGACCGGGTGGTGCTCGCGGTGGTGAGGGGCGACGACGAACTCGACGAGACCAAGCTCCAGACGGTGACCGGCGCCACGATGCTCCGCCCGGCCCAGCCCGAGGAGATCCGCCCCCTCCTAGGCGCCGACCCGGGCTCCCTCGGGGCAGTGGGCGTCTCCAAGGCGCCCGTCTTCGTCGACGGGGCGCTCGCCCAGGCGTCGGGAATGGTCACCGGCGCAAACGAGAACGACTTCCACCTCGAGGGCGTCGACGTGAAGCGGGACATCCTCCCCCACGCCACCCTCGTCGAGCTCCGAAAGGTGAAGGCCGGGGAGGGGTGCCCGCAGTGCGACGGGACCCTGGAGGTGTTCAAGGCGCTCGAGGTGGGCCACATCTTCAAGCTCGGCACCAAGTACTCCGTGGCGCTCCACGCGAACGTCCTCACCGCCGACGGCAAGGAGACCCCGCTCGTCATGGGGTGCTACGGCATCGGCGTGGAGCGGGTGATGGCGGCGGCGGTGGAGCTGCACCACGACGCGGACGGCATCATCTGGCCCTTCTCGATCGCCCCGTTCCACGCCATCGTCCTCACCCTGGGCAAAGAGCCGGAGCTCGCCCGCGCCGCCGAGCAGGTGGCGGCCTCCCTGGAGAAGGCGGGGATGGAGGTCCTCTTCGACGACCGGGACGAGCGGGCCGGCGTGAAGTTCAAGGACGCGGATCTGGTGGGCATCCCGCTGCGCATCTCGGTGGGCAAGAGGGGGATGGCGGAGGGGAAGGTGGAGTGGAAGCTCCGGCGCGGCCGCGAGGTCGACCTCGTCCCGGTGGGCGAGGTGGAGGCTCGGGCGAGGGCCCTGCTCGCCGCCGAGACGGGGTAGAGGAGCGCTCGCCATGCGCCTCAAGCTCGCCATCGGTCCGGACGGGAAGGTGGTCCTGCCCCAGCGCGACGCCGCGGCGCTCGGCGTTCTCGACGGCGACCCCGTCGAGCTCCACGTGGTCAAGGGCTCCTTCGCGGTGGTGGAGAGGCCCCAGGAGACGGGGCAGGGCTTCCTGGCGGGCTCGCTCCGGGCGCTCTCCGCGCCCGAGGTGTTCCACTTCCTCTCCACCGCGCTCAAGACCGGCACCTTGCTCCTCTCCTTCCGCTCCGACACCGCCGTGCCCCAGGGGATGCCGGACACGCCGCAGGGCCTGCGCCGGAAGACCGTCCACTTCCGAGACGGCCAGGTGGTCTTCGCCTCCTCCAGCGATCGGGCCGACCGGCTGGGCGCGGTCCTGTGGCGCAACGGGCTCGTCCCCGACGCCGACCTCGCGCGCTGCTCTAGGCTCGTGCAGGCGGGGAGGCCTCTCGGCCAGGTGCTCGTCGACGAGGGGCTGCTCGACTCCGGCCAGCTCTACGGGGCGATGACGCTCCAGGTCCGGGAGATCGTCCTCAACGCCTTCCTGGAGGAGGAGGGCGAGTTCGCCTTCGTCGAGGGCCAGCCGGACGAGCGAAACTCCGTGAAGCTGCCGGAGCGGACCCGCGATCTCCTGCTCGAGGGGATGCGCCGCCGGGAGGAGGTGGAGCGCCTGGCCGCCTATGTGCCCGACCGGGAAGCGCGGGTGCGCAAGGGCGGCGGCCGGGCGCCGGACCTGGAGGAGCGGGACCGGCGCCTCCTCGAGGCGATCGACGGGAACCGCTCCGTCCGCGAGGTACTGGACGAGACCCAGCTCGGCCTCTTCGAGGGGCTCCGCGCCCTCGCGGGCCTGGTGCGGAGCGGGCTCGTGGACCGCTTCCCGCCGCGCGCCCCCGCGCCCGAGGAAGAGGTCCTGGTAGTCGTCGAACCGCCGTCGAAGGCGAGCGGTCCCTTCGAGACCTACGGGCGCATCTTCCGCCTCATCTACGGGGAGCTCGCCCGGGTGCAGCCGGACGCGGCGCGGCGCCTGGACAGCTTCTTCGGCCGGCTCCCGCCCTCGCAGCGGTCCATCTTCCAGGGCGTGCGGCTCGGGAGCGACGGGGACCTCGACGTGGCCCAGGTGCTCCTCAACGTGAGCTCCGAAGGCGGGCGTGAGGGGGCGGCCGCCCGGGCGCGGGCGCTCGAGGCGCTCGAGTCCTTCCTCTCCTTCGCGCTCTTCGAGGTGAAGAACTGCCTCTCCCGGCAGGAGGCGGAGCGGGTCCTGAAAGAGGTCGGACGCATGCAGGTGGGCAAGGCGTGACCCCGAGAGACCGGATCTGCGCTGCCCTCGACTTCCCGACCTGGAGCGAGGCCGAGCCCTTCGCTCGCCGGGTGGCGCCTGAGGTGGGGATGCTCAAGGTGGGGCTCGAGCTCTTCGCCGCGGAGGGGCCGGGGGCCGTGCGGCAGGCCGCGGGCCTGGGGAGGCCCATCTTCCTCGATCTAAAGCTCCACGACATTCCCAACACCGTGCTGGGCGCCACCCGCGCCGCTGCCGAAAGCGGGGCCGCCATCCTCTCGGTGCACGCCAGCGGCGGCGAGGAGATGGTACGGGCGGCGGTGCGAGGGGCGGGAGGAAGGCTACGGGTAATCGCTGTCACCGTGCTCACGAGCCTCGACGACGAGGCGCTCGGCCGCATCGGCATCGCCGGGCCCTCGAAGGACGCGGTGGTCCGGCTGGCGCAGCTGGCAGTGGCGGCCGGGGCTCAAGGGATCGTCTGCTCACCTCGCGAGGTCGAGGCGGTCCGGCGAGCGGTCGGCCCGGGTCCCCTCCTCGTCGTCCCCGGAGTGCGGCCGGAGGGGGCAGCGAAGGGCGATCAGGCACGGGTGGCGACGCCGGTCGAGGCGGTTCGGGCGGGTGCGGACGTGGTCGTCATCGGGCGGCCGCTCCGCGAAGGACCCGACCCCGCTGCGCTGGCCCGCGCCATCGCCGCGGACCTGTGAGTTCCGTTTCGGTCTCGGGCGACTGGGACTAAGGCCCGAGGCTCGGCAGCTCTACCGCCGGTCTCTAGGGCCCAGCCTCTGCGCCCTCCGGCGCCCGGCGCAAAAAGGCTTCCTTAATTCGCACGGTTAAGTCACGAGAACGGCCGGCCCAATGGTGATGTGGCGCTACCCCAGGACGGCCTTACTTACCCGCCATGGTGAGATGGCCAGCGCGATCGCTCTCCGTGGCAGGCACCCTGTGCCTCGGGTGTGTCGGCGGCCCGGCGCTCCACCTCTCGCCGCGCGACGCCGCGGAGCTGGCATCCGTCCCCGAGATCCCGGTCGTCTATCGAAAGGCCCCGCCGCCCTCGGTCTTTTGCCCGGGCGACGTGGGTCGGCAGACCTTCGAGTCGCCGGGAGCGATGAACGGGAACCCGGAGCCGCCCAGTCCCGCGATAGCCGACCTCGAGGCCGGGACCGTTCGCCTGGTCTCAGCGGACGAGGGGCTCTACCGGCTCGCGGGCGACTTCTGGGAGGACTACGTCGACGACGTGACGAAGCCGCTTCAGGTGCCCCCGGTCGATCCGGTCCAGGCGACCGCTCGCAGCTTCCTCGCGCTCGCGGGGGAAGGACGAGCGCCCCTGCCGTTCGGGCGGGACGTCAAGGAGGTGGCGAGCGCGAGGCCGGAGGAGCTGTCCCGACTTTTCGGCACCTCGCCCGTCCTCGTCTTCAACGCCTCCGAGTGGCTCCTCGTGGGGTGCTTCCAGACCTTCGATCCGTGGTTCAACGTCCGAGCGAAGATCGTCGACCCGGCGACCGGCCGGGTGGTCTGGCGCAAGTCGTGCCGGGGTGGGATGCCGTCCGGCGGGAACCTGAATGTGAGCACCCTCGCCGCGAGCGGGGGAGCGCTCTACGCGCGGCTCATCCACGACCGAGCCCTCGAATGCTCCAGGGAGATCTTCGCCAGTCTGGAGAGCGACCGAGGTGCCGCAATTGCGGGCGCGAGGTGAGTTCCCCCTAGCGCCCGAGGCGCCGCAAGAGCACGTAGATGGCCCCGGCTCCGCCGTCCGGTGGGCGGGCAGTGGCGAAGGCGAGGACGTGACGCCCGAAGCGGGCGGTGGCGAGCCAGTTCTTGAGGGCGTCCTTCAGCACCGGCACCTGGTCCCGCGAATGGAGGCCCCGGCCGTGCACGAGGAGCACGCAGCGCTTCCCCTTCCTGCGGGCCTCGCGAAGGAAGGCGTCCACCGAGGCGCGCGCCTCGCCGCGGCTCATCCCGTGGAGGTCGAGGTGGCTCTGCACCGAGAACTCCCCGCGCCTGAGCTTGCGGACGACCTGCGGATCTAGGCCCGAGACCGACCCCTCGATGAACTCGTCCGAGTCCGAGATGTCGAAGGAGCCTTCGCCGGAGACGAGCGACTCGAGCTCGCGGAGGGCGTCCAAGTCCGGATGCCAGAACTCCGCCGGACCCGCCCGCGGTTGGCGGCCCACCACCACCTTGTCGCGCTCCTCGACGGGCCGGGCCCCCGCGGTGGCCATGGCCCACAGGTCCGCGTCGGTCGGCTCCGGCGCGGCCGGCTCCGGGGCCCTTGCCCTCGGGGGCTCGGGGGCGGGCGCCGGTTCGGACCGGAGCTCCTTGAGCTTTCCGAACGGGTTGTGAAAGGGCTTCTTCTTCTCGGCCACGGAGTGCCGATTCTAGCCGCAAGGGGCCCGGTCCGGGAGCGGCGACCGGTGGCGGCGAGCCCCCGCGCCCGAAAGGGGGCGGTCGGGCCCCGGGCACTTGTCCCCGGCCGGAGGGGCCGTTAGCTGTCTCTCTCCGTGGACGCCGAGGTGCAGTGCCCCTATTGCGGGGAATGGACGACGATCTTCGTCGACCCCTCCGGCGGAGCGGAGCAGACGTACGTCGAGGACTGCCCGACCTGCTGCCGCCCGTGGCTCGTCCACGCGGTCGAGGAGGAGATGGGCGGGTTCGCGGTCGGCGTGGCGCGCCAGGACGGCATCGACGGGTAAAGGGTGCCTCCCCGGCTTCGGAGAGACAAAAAGGGGGCGGGGGCTCGCGCCCCGCCCCCGCCGCTCGAAGGCCTTCGCCCTCGGACGGACTAAAACACGAACTGCTCGCCCTGCGCGCGCAGGGCGGTCACCGCGGCCAGGTTGACGATGGACTGTACGCTCGTCCCCATCTGCAGGACGTTCACCGGCTTCTCCATCCCCAATAGCACCGGCCCGATGATCTCGGCTCCGCCGATGGCCCCGAGCATCTGGTAGGCGATGTTGGCGGAATCGAGGTTCGGGAAGATGAAGACGTTGGCGTCGTCCTTCAGGCTCGAGAACGGGAATTCCGGTACCCGGACCTCCGCCGAGGTGGCGATGGTCACCTGGATTTCGCCGTCGACCTCCAGGTCGGGGCGGAGCTTGCGGACGATCTCGGTCGCCTGCCTCACCTTCTGCGGGCTCTCCCCCTTGGCCGCCCCGTAGCTCGAGTAGGAGAGCATGGCCACGCGGGGGGTCACCTCGAAGTAGCGGGCCAGGTCGGCGGTGTTGACGGCGATCTCGGCGAGCTCCTGCGGGGTCGGGTCGATGTTCACGGTGCAGTCGGCGAAGAACTTGAAGTCGTTCTTCGTCACCACGATGTAGACCCCGGCGGCGCGGCGGCCCTGGCGCGTCCCGATCACCTCCAGGGGCGCGCGGATGGCGTCCGGATAGCCGGTGGTGAGCCCGGTGACCATGCCGTCGGCGTCCCCCTGCTGCACCATGAGCGCGCCGAAGTAGTTCCGCTGCCGCAGCCTCCGGCGCGATTCCTCGAAGGTCATCCCCTTGCGGGAGCGGACCTCCCAGAGGCGGGCCACATAGCGGTCGAAGTCGGGGCTGTCGAGCGGGTCGATGATGGAGATTCCGTCGAGTTCCTCGAGTCGCTTCTCCTGGATGGAGGCGCGGATCTTGTCCACCGGGCCGAGCAGGATGGGCTCCGCGAGCCCCTCCTCGCGCAGGATCTGGGCCGCGTGCTGGATCTTCTCCCGGTCTCCCTCGGGGAAGACGATGCGGGCGAGCTTCTTGCGGGCCTTGGCGTAGACCTCGCTCATCACCCCGTGCACGCGGCTCTGGCGCTTGCGCAGCCGCTCCCGGTACTCCTCGAGGTCGATCTGCTGGCGGGCCACGCCGCCCGCCATAGCCGCCTTCGCCACGGCGGGTGCGACCCAGAGGAGAACCCGCGGGTCGAGCGGCTTCGGGATGATGTAGTCACGCCCGAAGGTGAAGCGCTCGCCGCCGTAGGCGCGCGACACGGACTCGGGAACGTCCTCCCGGGCCAGCTGGGCGAGCGCCTTGGCGGCGGCCATCTTCATGTCCTCGGTGATGCCCTTGGCGCGGACGTCCAGAGCACCTCGGAAGATGTAGGGGAAGCCGAGGACGTTGTTCACCTGGTTCGGATAGTCGGATCGGCCGGTGGCCATGATGACGTCGGGGCGCGCCGCCTTGGCGTCCGGGTAGCTGATCTCCGGGTCGGGGTTCGCGAGCGCGAAGACGATGGGGTTCGCGGCCATGGACTGCACCATCTTCTGGGTCACCAGGCCCTTGGCGGAGCAGCCCAGGAGGAGGTCCGCCCCCTCCATGGCGTCGGGGAGCGTGCGGGCGCGGGTGTCGACCGCGAACTGGGACTTCCACTCGTTCATGCCCTCGGTGCGCCCCTTGTAGACGACCCCCTTCGTGTCGACGAGGATCACGTTCTCTTTGCGAACGCCGAGCGTCAGGTAGAACTTGGTGCAAGCGATGGCCGAGGCCCCGGCTCCGGAGACCACCACCCGGACCTTGGCGATGTCCTTGCCGGCGACCTCGAGGGCGTTTATGAGCGCGGCCCCGGAGATGATGGCGGTGCCGTGCTGGTCGTCGTGGAACACCGGGATCTGCATCTCCCGCTTCAACCGCTCCTCGATGATGAAGCACTCGGGGGCCTTCACGTCCTCGAGGTTGACCCCGCCGAAGGTGGGCTCGAGCGCCTTCACCACGGTGCAGAACTTCTCGATCTCCTTCGCGTCCAGCTCGATGTCGAAGACGTCGATGTCGGCGAACTTCTTGAAGAGCACGCCCTTCCCCTCCATGACCGGCTTGCCGGCGTGGGGGCCAATGTCGCCGAGTCCGAGCACGGCGGTGCCGTTGGAGATGACGGCGACGAGGTTCCCGCGCGCCGTGTAGGTGTAGGAGAGGTTCTCGTCCTTGGCGATCTCGAGGCAGGGGTCGGCGACGCCGGGGCTGTACGCGAGCGAAAGGTCGCGGGCCGTGGCGCATGGCTTCGTGGGAACGACCTCGATCTTTCCCGGGCGGCCGCTTGAGTGGTAGTCGAGCGCCTCCTCCTTGCGGATTCTCTTTTTCGGGGTCTCGAGGTTCTTCGGCGGCGAGAAGTCGGTGGCCATCGGACGCTCCATTTGCTCTAGAGGGGAGCCTCACAAAAGCCCACCGAGCCGAGCTAGTCAAGAAAGGAAAAAGACGCGTCGCGTTAATGTAAATCGTGTAAATGCGGCTGGGAGCGGGTTCTAGGAGGGGATCCGGCCTTCGGCGCACTTCGCGCGCACTCTGCAGCCCGAACGAGGAGACTCCGCCTCACCCGATCTTAGCGGCGCCCTTGGCGCCGCGCCTCGAAGGCCTCCATCTCCTCCAGGGTGCGCGGCCAGTCGTCCTTCAACAGCCGGGCGAGGGAGCGGTCGGAGAGGATGCGGCCGCCGGTCTGGCAGCGCGGACAGTAGTTGGTCTCGTTCTCCGCTCGGGCGATGCGCTGCACCGGCGCGCCGCAGGTCGGGCAGGGCTCTCGGTAGCGCCCGTGGACCGCCATCCCCTCTCGGAAGGCGGTGACTCCTTCGGGGAAGGCGCCGGCTGCCTCCTCCCGGAGGCGCTCCGTCCACTCGAGGAGCACCGCGCGAGCGGCCAGCCGGAGCCGCTCCACCTCCGGTGCGTCGAGTCGCGAGGTGAGCTGCACGGGGGAGAGGCGGGCCCGGTGCAGGATCTCGTCCGAGTAGGCGTTGCCGATCCCGGAGAAGAGGCGGGGGTCCGTGAGCGCCCGCTTGAGCGTGTGGTTCTCCCGGGTGAGGGCCTCGCGGAA
>Ga0335081_10018798_pt1 | contig 11173 bp, 8 predicted proteins | sample Lox_Sample_35_FD_206713 | JGI IMG/M metagenome (GOLD analysis project Ga0335081, IMG submission 206713) | Soil microbial communities from Loxahatchee National Wildlife Refuge, Florida, United States - Lox_Sample_3.5 | ecosystem: Environmental > Terrestrial > Soil > Wetlands | place: USA: Florida...
GCCATCGTGGGGTTGTACCCGGTGGTCGGCGGCAGGCCGCCACAGGAACTCGCCACGCTCCACAGTGAAGAGCATTCCGATGTCCCCGCGCATCTGGACCTGCGGAGCGTGAAGCTTACGGTAACCGGCGGAGTGCTGCTGAAGGCCACGCTGGAAACCAGGGGCCCGGTTCTCCCGGAAGGTGGCACTGACCTGGTGGGCGTGACCTACCGCATCGTATTCGGGCAGCCCGATGCCACATGGACCGTGCGCGGTGTGGCGCCATCGGACGAAGCGGGGCCGCGCTCGCGGTATATGGCGGCCGGGCCGGGAGTGGCCCAGTCGGTCAAAGCCGACAAGAACACCATCGTGGCGCAGGGAATTCTGCCGCCCGGATTGAACCCGGGGACCAAGATCTCGGTGTACGCGGAGTCGGAGGCGCCCGGAAAGCCAAGTAACCCGGCGGTGCGGATTCCAGCGCAACCCATCACGCTGGCGGGCGTTCGCAACCCGGAGCTCCACTTCTCGACCGTGAAGCCCGAGGATGGACCCTACGCGATCGCCTTCGAATCGTTCCACTACCTGACCACCCCGAAGATGCGCGACCTGGCCTGTACCGTGATCAAAAGCCTCGGCGACAAGTTCGATTTCCTCACGTATTACTCGGATTTCCGCATCGATAACCAGGAAGCCGGAACCCCAAGCGACGGCCCTTTGGGCGGCAAGGTGACCGGCATCGGGCAGGTGGAGTCGGGTCTCGATACCTACTGCACCGCGGGACGCTTCCAGTGGGAATTCATCCAACCCGTCTACGCCGGCGCGATCCAGGCGCAACAGCAGCCGCCGGCGGGTCTGACCGACAGCAACCTGCACAATATCGCCGCCTACGCCAGGCAGCTCGGCGAACGGTCGACGGATGGCAGGATGCTGGATTACAACTACGCGATGTCGCAAGTGGGCCACGAGATGGGGCACCGCTGGTCCGCATTCGTATCGGCGAAAGTGGGAAACGAAACCATCCATCTGAGCGATGGCGCCCACTGGCTGCCGGGTCTGCAGGCGGCGGTGGCGTTTCCCTATCAGCGGCCGACCGAAGCGTCGGCCATGGGCGGCGGCGTGTGGCAGGACGACTTCGACGGCACGTTCACGCAATTGGACGATAACTACTACGTGCCGGCGACCGGGTGGTCGTACCTGGACCTGTACCTGATGGGATTGGTCAGCGCGCAGGAAGTGCCGGACTTCTTCATCCTGCGAAACCTGGTTCCAGCGGGGCGGGACGCACAGGGACATCCGATGTATAAAGCGACCCGGACGAAGATCACCATCCAGGATGTGATTGCGGCGGAAGGGCCGCGGTTGCCGGACGTCTATCATTCGCAGCGGGCATTCAATACCGGGATGGTAGTGATCGTGGAACACGGGAAGAAACCCAGTAAGGAATTGATCGAGCGCGCGAACGGGATACGCCAGCAGTGGATGGACTATTGGTGGAGGACAACGGGTGGAAGGTCGACCATGACGACGAATCCGCGGTGACGCTTCCAGTTTCCAGTGCCGATGGCATCGACAGCCGTGAACATACGAACTGTATCACCTGCCCCGGTTCACGCGTCCGAGACTGGGCCGGCACCTCTGTAACTCCCTCACAGTCGCGGCTCCGAGGAGCGACTGCCTGGAAGACGGAACTGTTGAGTGCCACCAGCCGGCGAGCGTCGTCGACGCGGGCTGGCTAATACCGGGGCAGCGGTGAGGGTTGCGCACAGGGCATGAGCGGGGGTGCGCACGGGCCGTCCCATTTCCGGACACTTCACCTCGATTTAGGTGTATGCTAACTAGTTGTGGCACAGTGAAATAGCATCTGGCAGCTCAAGTGCCCGTTGCTTCTGTTTGCCCTTTGATAGAACCCAAATCTGATGAAATCATCCGACTCCCGTACACCCTGCATCCTGATTGCCGACGATCAGGCCGATGTGCTGGAAGCGTTGCGCTTCCTGGTTAAGGGTGAAGGCTACCAGGCCGAAGCCGTGAACTCGCCCGCATCGGCCATCGACGCGGTGGAATCGCGCGACTTCGACGCGGTCCTGATGGATCTCAATTACACGCGCGACACGACGTCAGGACAGGAGGGACTGGACCTGCTGAACCGGATTCAGGGGCTCGATTCCACGCTGCCGGTGATCGTGATGACGGCGTGGGGATCGGTGGAACTGGCGGTGGAGGCCATGCGGCGCGGGGCGCGGGACTTCATCCAGAAGCCGTGGGACAACGCGCGGCTATCCGCGATTCTGAAGACCCAGATCGAGCTGGGGCGGGCGCTTCGCAAAGGACAGCGGCTGGAGGCGGAGAACCGGGCGCTGCGCGCGGAACGGTTCCCGCAGTTGATCGCGCATTCCGCAGCGATGCGACCGGTGCTCGACGTGATTTCGAGGGTGGGGCCGTCGGACGCCAATGTTCTGATCACGGGAGAGAACGGAACTGGCAAGGGGCTGGTGGCACAGACCCTGCATTCAGTTTCGCTGCGCGCCACGCGTCCGCTGGTTACGGTCAACACGGGCGGGCTGGCGGAGGGCGTTTTCGAGAGCGAACTCTTCGGCCATGTGAAGGGGGCGTTCACGGACGCGAAGGTGGACCGCGTGGGCCGTTTTGAAATGGCCGACGGCGGCACCCTGTTTCTGGATGAGATCGCGAATATTTCGCAAGGACTGCAGTCCAAGCTGCTGCGCACGCTGGAGACGGGCGAGTTCGAGCGTGTGGGTTCTTCGAAGACGCGGCGGGTGGACGTGCGGGTGTTCTCGGCGACGAACGCGGACCTGGCCGCGCAGGTAGCGGAGGGCAGGTTCCGGCAGGATCTGCTATTCCGGCTGAATACCATCGAGCTGCGGTTGCCGCCGCTGCGCGACCGGCGCGAGGACATTCCGCTGCTGGCGGCGCACTTCCTGCACCAACACGCCGAACACTACCGGAAGACGCTGACGGGATTCGATGAGGGGGCGGTGAAGGCTCTGCTGGCGCACGCCTGGCCGGGCAACGTGCGGGAATTGGACCACGCGGTGGAGCGCGGAGTCCTGATGGCGCAGGGCGAAACGATTCGCGCCGCGGACCTTGGGCTGCGGGCGGGACGCGAGGGTCCGCCGCGTTTGGAGGAGATGAGCCTGGAGGACGTGGAAGCACTGCTCATCAAGAAAGCGCTGGCGCGGTTCAATGGCAACGTGAGCCATGCAGCCAACGCACTGGGGCTGAGCCGCAGCGCGCTGTACCGGCGGTTGCAGAGATACGGGTTGTGAACTTATGAATGCTCACCGCCGAGACGCCGAGACGCCGAGGGAACGGCAGAAGAGAAGCCGTCGACCGGAGGGGTTTCTTTCGCCCTTGCGGGGCTATTCGTGCGGCCGGCTGATCCCATGGCTTGCGCCAAGGACTGGTTCGGCGTATGAGGTAAGAGCCGGTGGCGGCCGAGCGTCGACACGAGTGTCGACGCTGCAGACACGAGTGTCTGCGCCACATCGGCGGCGGACAAGGTTGCTTTCTCGGCGTCTCGGCGACTCGGTGGTGAGATTATGATTGTCTGACTCCCATGGCCCGATCGAATAAGCCGGCCCGCATCAGCCACGAAGGACGGGTCGTGCTGCTGGCGTTCCTGGCTGGGTTGCCGGGGTCGGCCGCCGCGCTCTATTTCCTGTGGAGCGGCGGGCACGATCTCAAGAATGAACTGACGTTCACGGTGCTCATCGTGTGCGCGTGGCTGGGGTTCGCCTTCGCGGTGCGGGAGCGCGTGGTGTTTCCGCTGCAAACCCTTTCCAACCTGCTCGGCGCTTTGCGGGAGGGCGACTTTTCCGTGCGCGGACGCTCGCCGCGGCCGGATGACGCGCTGGGCGAAGTCATGCGCGAGGTCAATACCTTGGGCAGCACGCTGCGGGAGCAGCGGCTGGGGGCGATGGAAGCGACCACGCTACTGCGCACGGTGATGCGCGAGATCGACGTGGCCATTTTCGCGTTCGATGAGCGGCATCGGCTGCGCCTTGTGAACCGGGCGGCCGAGAGGTTGCTGGCCGCGCCGCCGGAGCGGTTGTTGGGCCAGACGGCCGGTGAGTTGAACCTGGAATCGTGCCTGGCGGGGCCGGAGCAGAGCACGCTGCAAGCGTCGTTCCCGGGAGGCGTGGGGCGTTTTGGCGTGCGGCGGACGCGCATACGAGAACGCGGGCTGCCGTTGGAGCTGGTGGTGATCTCCGACCTCACCCAGGCCCTCAGCGAACAGGAACTGCAGGCATGGCAGCGGCTGGTGCGCGTGCTGGGCCATGAGCTGAACAATTCGCTCACGCCTATCAAATCTATTGCCGGGAGCCTGGTGACGATTCTGGGGCGGGAGGAATTGCCGGACGACTGGCGCGAGGACATGCGCCGCGGGCTCAACGTGATCACGACGCGTTCGGAGAGCCTGAGCCGGTTCATCGGCGCGTATGCGCGGCTGGCTAAACTGCCGCGCCCGCAATTGCAGCCGCTGGAAGTCGCGCCCACGGTGCAGCGGGCGGTGAGCTTCGAAACCCGCGTGCCGGTGGAGGTGCAGCCCGGGCCGTTCATCACGGTACAGGGAGATCCGGATCAACTCGAACAGGTGCTGATCAACCTGCTGCGCAACGCAGCGGACGCTTCGCTGGCAACCCACGGCACGGTGCTCACTGGATGGCGCAGGGACGGCGCCATGCTGGAGATCTGGGTGAAGGACAACGGCCCTGGCCTTTCTAGCACGGCGAACCTGTTTGTCCCGTTCTTCACGACCAAGCCAGGGGGATCGGGGATCGGGCTGGTGTTGAGCCGCCAGATTGCGGAGGGGCATGGAGGCGCGCTTACGCTGGAGAATCGCGTGGATGGGACTGGTTGCGTGGCTCGATTGAAACTGCCGGCGTGAGGGGGGATAGCTTTCAGCAATCAGCGATCAGCAATCAGCTCTCAGAACTTCTTCAATTCTTCTACTACTGAGTCGATGCTCTTGCGGACGTAGAGGGTGGCCAGGCGCTGCTCCTCGGCGGATGGCGCCAGCACTTTTTCGAGGATCGAGTTGTCGAGGCTCTGCCGGTTGGGCACCCAGACTTTGCCGTCGCTGTACTCCACCTGGCTCACGAAACTGGTCATCTTCTGAATGTTGACCGGTTGTCCGGCGGCCGAGAAGTTGAGCGTGTCCTGCTGGCTCACGCGGGCGCTGCCGCCGGGTGGCAGCGAGAATGCCGGGTCCGTCGACGGCAGCGAGCAGGCCAGGTACTGACGGCCTGAAGAGTCCGTCAGAACCAGCCCGAGTTCGACGTATCTCACGGGCTGGCGCGCGATGTTCCGCACCTCGATGCTGGGGGCGCGTGCTTCGTTGCCGGCAAGCATCGCCGAACCGTCCATGAGCTGGATGGGCGAATCGGGGAACTGCAGCGACGCGAATTTCGCCTCATGCTCGGGAGCCACCGCGGCGAGAGCCGCGTTGGTGACGGTGTGGCCGCCGCGCAGCCATCGGCCGGTCAACTGGGGAAGATCGTCCTGGCGTTTCAGGATTTTCAATATTGCGTCGCGGAGGGCCGGGACTCCGCCCTGCGCCAGCACCCGTTTCAGATACTCGCGGTCGCGCTGGGCTTCCATTTCATTGGCGGTCATGATGCGCCGGGAATGCAGACGATTCTCCCCGTAGAACGAGAAATCCTGAAAGAGCACGCCATCGAGGTTGACCTGGACCAGCGGACCCACGGCCACCTGCGTGGGCCGCATGAGCTGCGCCACGATGCGCATAGGAAACGTTTCGCCCGGACCGACGTTCAAGCTGGGCTGATAGACTGTGGCTACGCCGCCTGCCACGACTTCCTGCGATACGACGCGCAGCCGGACTCCGTGGATGCGGTTCGCGCTGATGTTTCGCACCGTCAACGAGACGTTCACGTCGAGCATCAGGGCCGGGCCGCGGGCCGTGGGGCGGCAGGAACCGGTAGTGCCGAGCAGCGCCACCGGAGAATCGGCCGGTAGGTTGATCTTGACGAAGCAATCCGAAACCGCGCCATCCTGGGCCAGCAGACTGGCGGCGCCGAGGAGCCCCAGCATCGCCGCACGATGCCGCGTTTTACTGAGCATAGACCGTATTGATCGTTACGTAGCCCGTTTCGGGATCCACGTAGCGAGCCTCCATAGAACCTCGCGCATCCATCAGATAGGTTACTTTTTGGGCGCCGGCATTCATCAGGCCGAGCGTCTGCCCACCGGGCTGCACCACTTGGATTCCGTACCGCGTGTTTTCGACCAGCGGGCCTTGCCGCGCCAGTGTGGGCGCGGGGTGTTCGAGAACCATTCCGGTGACGACAAGGACCACGATGCTGGCAAAAGCGACTGCGGCGCGTCCGGCGTTGAACAGGAGCGATTCGCGCCGCGGCGGCTCGGCGGCGCGGACGCATTCGCCGGCCGCTACGCCGAGCCGGATGTTGGCTTTGATCTCCGCGGCGAGCCGGTTCCACGGCACGTCGGGCATTTCGGTCAGTTCGGGAAGAACCCGCCGCACGTCCTCAAACGCGGCGGCCTCTTCGCGGCAACGGCCGCACTGGGCGAGGTGGCGGGTGGTCCGCCAGCGGGCGAACCGTCCGAGGTCTCCGCCGGCGTGCAACGCCAGGGTTGCCTGATTCGGGTGTCTCATGTGACTACCGCTTCCTTCTTTCCATATACCGGCGAAACTTGGTGCGGCCGTTGGCGATGTGCGAGCGCACGGTGGCCTTGGAGCAATTCAATCGCCTGGCGACCTCTTCCGCCGGCAGGCCTTCCACGTCGCGCAGGATGAGCGCGGCCCGCTCGCGCGGGCTGAGGAGGCGCAAACCGTCTTCCAGATACTCTCGATGTTCGGACCGGAGAAGAATCTGCTCGGGGCTCTCCGACTGGCTCTCCGGCGCGTGGTCAATCTCGCAAAATGTGGCGCGGCCACTGCGGCGCAGGAAATCGATGGCCGTGTTAGTGGCAATTCTGGACAACCAGTGAGCGGCTTTTTGATCGTCTTTGAGCTGCTCCTGGTGCTGGAGGGCCTTGATGAAGGCCTCCTGGGTCAGGTCCTGGGCGTCGGCGACGTTCTGCACGAGATGGTAGATCTGCAGGAAGATCCGGCGTAAGTGATCGGAAACAAAGCGGTTCTGCCGTTCGAGGAGCTCCAGGCCGGGCTCGATGACGTCACTCATCTCGGCTAGTGCAACGGTTTCCACAGGTTCCTAACAAGATGACGCTAAAACCTGGAAAACGTGGAATCTATTCGCGAAAAAGGCCGCTAGGGGTATTTTAGCAACGCCGCACCGAGCGCGACTTGGTTTCTGGTAGCTTCAATAGTGGCGGCGGGCTGGGTATTCGACGCGCGGGCCACAGCTTTGTAGTTCACAAACCAGGAGAGAACCAGTGGCAGCACCGGCACAAATGACCGAGCAGCAGAAACGGACGGCCCTGCAGGGGCAGCTTAACGATCAGGGCAAACTGGCGAAGTACATCCAGCAATGGGGGAGCGTCGACAAGTTGTACGCGTTTATGAAAGCGATCGGGGACGCAAATTTCGCGACCCTGACGGCCGACTATTACGCCGACAAATTGCGCAACGTATATGATGCGCTCGCGGAGGGAATCCGCACGGCGGGCATGCAAAAGCTGGCCGGGCTGTCGCAGGTGTCGCGCGACCGGATCCGCGACATGTATCCGCACGTGGACACCAAGGCCGGCGGATACGCACTCAACACGTCCGCACAAGCCGCAGTATTGACGGCGCTGGTTTGGAATGGTCCGTTCGCCGCGCACCAGAGCGGCGCGAACCTGGCGATGAGCCCGCAGGGACTTCTGCAGGACCCGACAAGGGCCAATCAACTCTACACCGTGTTGACGGGAGGCGGACAGGGGCAGAAGAACTACATCTTCGATGCCTCCGGCATGGGCGTGGCCGAGGTGGATTTCGGCAACCACGGCGGCGACGCGGTGTCGGGCCATTGCCATCCGTTCGGGCTGCCCGGGTGCGTGGCGTTCGCGCATCACAACGCGGGCGGTGTGCATTTGGGGTTGAACGATTACCCGATCGCGTGGCGAGCGCTGCCGGGAGGCGTGCAGCCGCAGACGGCGATCGGGACGTAGAAACGGGCTGGCGGAATCCCACGCATCGACACACTGTCCGTTCTCCCCCCAGGGGTCCGGCAGAGAATGACGAGCGGGCCGTTTGGACGGCCCGTCGAGAGCTGTCCCTCTTCTGCGTGCCGGATCCATCAGACTGCGCGCTGATAGAATGAGCGGCTATGTTACGAGAAATTCTGACAGCGGCTTTCCTGCCGTTTCTTGCGTGCTCGGCTGATTTCACGGTTGGCTCGGCCACCGCGGCGAGCGGGCAAAAGGCGACTGGCTATATCACGGTGCCGGCCGGCGTGGATGCGGCGGCGAGCATCCCGGTTATCGTGGTCAACGGCGCGAGACCGGGTCCAGTGCTCGCCTTGGTGGCCGGATCTCACGGCACGGAGTACGCGTCTATCCTCGCGCTGCAGCAACTCGCCCAGGCAGCCGATCCGGCAACGCTTTCGGGAACGCTGATCATCGTGCCGCTGATCAACGTGCCCTCGTTTACGCAGAAAGTGCCGCATTTGAATCCGGTGGACGGCAAGAACATGAACCGCTTCTATCCCGGCAAGCCGGACGGCACGCAGACAGAGCGCGCATCGTGGGCCATCGGCAAGCAGGTGGTGGAGAAGTGCGATTACCTGATCGACCTGCACGGCGGCGATCTGGATGAGAACCTGCGGCGCTATTCCTACTGGGCGGAGACCGGAAAAGCTGCGCAGGATGCGGCGTCCAAAGCCATGGTGCTGGCCTTCGGTCTGGACCACATTATCATGCAGGACTTCCGGACGCCGGTTGCGCCGGGTGGCGCTGTCACCATTACGCGTTTCGCGTCAGGGATCGGCAAACCGTGTGTTACTGCCGAAGCTGGCCATGCCGGCGTCAGCGACGCGGACGACGTCAACGCGCTGGTTCAGGGCTGCTGGAACGTGGCCCGGCACCTGAAGATGCTGGCAGGGCAATCGTCCCAGGTGGAGCATCCGTTATGGCTCTCACGCGTTTCGGTTGTGAACAGCGAAGTGGATGGCGTCTTCTATCCACTGGTGGGCCCGGAGGCGTACCTGTCTCAAGGCATGAAGATCGGCTACGTCACCGACTATTTCGGCAAGAGAATTTGGGATGCTACTTCTCCGATTGCAGGGGTTGTGCTGTATATCGGCGCGGTGCCGTCTCTGAAGAAGGGCGACACGATCGCGCATATCGGGGAAGTTGCGAAATAGAAGGCGCCTGGGGAGCGGGCCTGAAAGGGTCAAGGTTCGCATTGAGTGGGCGCGCAGGGGCCAAATTGATTTCCTGGAGCCGGCGGAGGGACTTGAACCCCCGACCCTCTGATTACAAATTGTGCTGTATGTCTTCCGCCCGTGTCCACTGCGGCGTATTCTGTTCAGGTTGCGGCTTCCTTACGTCTCAATTTGTCCGCAGGTTCCGCCCGCTTCCATCGGCGTGGCTGTCAAATTGGCTGTCAAGAAAATCCTCGAATTATCCCTTAAGTATCAAGAGAAGACGGCGGCGGGCCACCATCCGGGCGTTTAAGCTGCCGATTTCCAGTGGCGGCCTCTGCAACGCTACTGTCCGGGCATTCATAGGCGGGGCGGGGAAGCGGAAACACGGGGGGGCTTTGGCGCTGCCAGGCTTGGTGTTCCGTCCTTCGGGATCCTCGTCCGGTTTAAGCAAGCCTGCTCTCAACCCACTCACCCAAACCGGCATAAACCACAAGCTTGGCAACCCGATCCGAGGTCCATACCTGCACCGGAAGATCGGCGGGCGCCCTAAGTTCGCCAGTGGGAGAATGAACCGCAAAAATCATCCGGGCATACCGTTCACGCTGGTTATTGAACTGCACTAGGTAGCCGTTCAGCACTTTTTGGTTGGCAGCGCCCTTCACTTGTACGAAAGCGATTTCATCGGTTGTCCGATTCTCCACTTCCAAGTCAATTCCTTCGAGTGTTTTACCTAAAGTGGAGATTCGCGCCCATCCCGTGCGAGTCAGGATGAGGTCAATCAGTTGCTCGAAATCCTGCGGAGAAAGTCGTTTGATTATCTTTTCCACGGCCTGTCTGTAGTTCCCGCGCGCCACGGCAGCCGCTGCCGCGTCAGGGTCTTTCTCGTCTTGGATAATGCGAAGGATTTCCTGCCACGCCTTCGGTGTGCAGACCGTACCTTTGAAACCAGCCACAGCGGTAACCGTCCCAGGCAGGTCAGTCATAGCAAGCAGCTTTCCATTGAGTGAACAATTGTCCCACGGGCGATTGCAAACCAGCCAGAAATTTCCTTTATTAGTGCTTTCCCCGTCAGGATTCACGGTTGCGCCATCGAGAACCGTGCACCACCACATGTAACGATCTTCGAATGTCATCCACACGTGCTGACTGGGTGTGTTCAGGAGGTCGCGCAGAGCGTTGAAATCCTGTTTGACGCCTTGACGAGGCCCGTTTACTTTTCTCAGGATTCGCTCGATCTCGGGGAAATCAGGATTTACCAGGAGTTCATTAGGAACGGTCTTCCATCCGAGATGCACCTGTCCATTGGATTTGGCCGCGAGCCACCATTGGCCGTGCCTGCCATTTTTTACATAGCGAACTGTAGCCGGGAGTCTGTCGCTCATGTGCGCATCTTACCATCGCAAGAGAGTCGCGCGGCATTTTTCGATTCGTCGGCGGTCGGTTGCTGCCGCGGCACGTTCTGAAGTCAATCGAGCATATCTCGCGCCGTTCTCGCGTGCCTTGGCGCTCTCCTCTTGGAGCCGGGAGGCGGTCTCCTCGATGCTCCAGCCCCAATCAATCGCAATCATACACCAGGTGAAATCGGCGCGGCTGATGTCTGGGCGGGAGCCGTCGCGCGTCGCCGGCGCGCCTTCAACGCAACGTTGGTAGCTCGGCCACCTCTTGGCACGTGGTCGCCCGGGACACGGTTGGACGCTGTGATCCTTGGCGCTCCCGCCTGCGCCGGCCACCAGCCCGAGCTGTGCCAATTCTTCCTTGCGAGCAAGCAGCCCGGGCGCGCTGTAGTCTATTCCAACTCGGGGGAAGTTCGGTGCGTACTTGTCCTTGAAATTGAAACTTCCAGCAACACGGGTAGCACCACTAGCGGTGAGGTCGGCACCAGT
>Ga0335081_10018799_pt1 | contig 11173 bp, 7 predicted proteins | sample Lox_Sample_35_FD_206713 | JGI IMG/M metagenome (GOLD analysis project Ga0335081, IMG submission 206713) | Soil microbial communities from Loxahatchee National Wildlife Refuge, Florida, United States - Lox_Sample_3.5 | ecosystem: Environmental > Terrestrial > Soil > Wetlands | place: USA: Florida...
TCCGGCCCCACATGACCCGTGAAATTCGCGCTCGCGGTGTTCTGTCCGGCGCGCATGGAGCGGAAGAACTCGTACGGTATGCGGATTTGAGGAATGTGGAAGATGATCGCATCTCCGGGCTGGCTGTGATCGAGGATGAAGTTTGTGGCGGCCCCGGCGGAGTCCCGCGAGGCGTCAAAATCGTGATCGTAAACGAAGAAGATTCCCTGCCCTGCCAGCAAGAGGACAACGGTCATCGCGACGGCAAGCAACCACGCTTGGCGGAGGCGCGCCAACCCGGCCGCTGCCAGAGTGAGCAGTGCAGGCAGACAGAAGATCAGGTATCGGGTCAGGAATACGGGGCGAATGATCGATAACACCAGAGTCAGAACCACGGGGAATAGCAACCATAGAAGCAGAAACTGACAGCGCCATACCTCGAAGCTTTGTGCACGCGCCCTCAGATGCGCGCGGAAAGGCACCACAGCCGCGGCGCACAAAACCGTGAAGATCGCCGCCAGAGGCCACGTGTTCCCGCCAGATAAGTTTTCGCAAAACGCAATGAAATCGTGAACGCTGGGGCGGTGAACCCAGCGGATCGGACCGGCGCCGGTCTTGGCCACAAAGATCAGTAGGGGAAGGACCGCGACGCCGATCTGGATCCATGTCCGGCGCAACTGGAATGAGATCGAAGCCTCTTGGAGCTCTTTGTCCCGGCTCGTGCCGGATCCGACGAGCAAACGCACCGCAAGCCAGTGCGCGACGAGCAGCAGGAGGGCATAAAAATGTGCGTAGACCGCCAGGATGCCGGTCAGTGCATAGGCAATGCGATTGCGTCGCGTGGGCTCGCGCAAAACAACGATCAGGAAGCACGAGGAGAGTGTGGCCAGCAGCAGATAGAGCGTATAGGTGCGAGCTTCCTGGGAATAACGGACGTGGTACGCGTTGAAAGTAAGCAGCGCGGTGGCGATCACGGCCACCCGGCGGTTGTAAAGGAGCCGGGCCAGCCAGTAGATGGCCGGTAGAGTAGCTACGGCCATCACAACCGACAAACTGCGGATGAAGAATTCGGTGTGGCCAAAGTGCAGCCAAAGCCGTAGCAGCAAGTAATACAGCGCCATGTTGGCTTCGCGCCACCACATGATGTGAATGAAGTTCCGCCAGTCGAGCCAGGCCATTTCGACGCTGAAACACTCATCAAACCAGAACGGTTTGTGGACGAGACAGAGAAGCCGTACGGCTGTGCCGGAAGCGAAGAGCAGAATCAGTGCCAGCCATCGCACTCCGCGAGAAGAGTCCGGCTGGGGCAATGAAGCGCCCGCGCTTTTGTTCCCAGCGGCTTCCGGTAGAGGCATGCTTGATTTAGATCGAAGAATTCTCAAATGATACTATGCTAGAAAGACGTGGAATTTTGCTGGCATTTTAGAGTGGGGCCCTGAGCGTGACACCCCTTAACACTGCGCTGCGGGAGAGTCCGGTTCTGGCGACGAACAACGATCGCTGGAAGGGATGCGTGTCGGTGATCGTGCCGGTTTACAACGAGGCCGCGCACATCGATGAACTCCTGCAGGCGATTCATGCTTCACCTGTCAAGAAGGAGATCATCATCGTCGACGATGGCTCGACGGATGGTACGCGCGAAAAACTGCGGGCGATGCCGCCCATAGATGACGTCGCGATCGTCTTCCACGAGAAAAACTGCGGCAAAGGAGCTGCGATCCGCACGGCCCTCGCATACGCCCGTGGAGAGTACGTGCTGATTCAGGACTCTGACCTGGAATACGATCCGCAGGATTATCCCGCTTTGTTACGGCCGCTCGAAGACGGCAAAACAAACGTGGTTTATGGCGTTCGCCCGGATCGTCCCGAGCGCGGCCTCCGCTTCTTTCTTGGCGCCAAGCTTCTCACTCATCTCACCAATCTCCTTTACGGTGCGGGGATTCACGACGAAGCCACCTGTTACAAAGTGGTTCGCCGCTCGCTACTGGAGCAGGTCCAGCTGGAATGCCTTCGCTTTGAGTTCTGCCCGGAAGTGACTGCGAAGCTGTCCCGCATGGGCGAAAAGATAGCAGAAGTTCCGATCTCGTATCATCCACGGTCTGCGGTAGAAGGAAAGAAGATTCGTCCCTCCGACGGTTGGCTCGCAATCTGGACCTTGATCCGCTACCGTTTTATCGCGCGCCGCCGCTGGCAGCGGCCCGGTCAGGACAAGCCACCGGCGCCCTTCGCTGTCACGTTCTCACGTCTCCCGGATTGACGGTCGGTATCCTGCCGAAGGGCCCTTTGAGACTCTACGCAAGCACCGCAAGCATTTCTTAGCTTTCTATGCCCTTGGCTGCCCTCTGCGGTTTTGGTCTGGCACCCCATCACCGACGCGCCAGAGGAATCTCCTGTAGAATCTTGGGTTCACCGAGCACCGTTGCTGCTCAAGCAAATGTTCAAGAAGATCCTCATCGCGAACCGCGGCGAGATCGCGGTGCGAGTCATCCGAGCCTGCCACGAGATGGGAATCGCCGCGGTAGCTGTCTACTCCGATGTCGATCGTGCCGCGCTGCACGTTCGCAAGGCCGACGAGGCGTACCCGATTGGCGCGCCCGCTGCTTCTGAGTCGTATCTGAACATCAAGAAGATTCTCGATGTAGCGGAGCGATCCGGCGCGGACGCTATACATCCCGGTTACGGCTTTCTTTCCGAAAATGCGAAATTTGCCAAGGCCTGCACAGATGCGGGCGTGAAGTTTATCGGCCCCACGGCTGCGGCCATGGACGCGATGGGATCGAAAACGCAGGCGCGGCAGGCCATGGAGCGGGCAAACGTTCCCATTGTTCCCGGCACCTCCCGCGGATTGCAGTCGATCGAGCAATCGGAGCAGATCGCCGCGCGCATAGGATATCCGGTGATGTTGAAGGCCGCGGCCGGAGGCGGCGGAAAAGGCATGCGGCTAGTCCATGCCCCAGAGGATCTCAAGTCTGCGCTGGAAGGGGCGCGGAGCGAGGCCGAGCGGTCATTTGGCGACAACGAAGTCTACATCGAGAAGGCGATCGTTAACCCACGCCATATCGAGATGCAGATCCTGGCCGATGAGCACCGGAACACCGTGTACCTCGGTGAGCGCGAGTGCTCTCTGCAAAGGCGTCATCAGAAGGTGGTCGAGGAGGCGCCTTCGCCGATTGTCGACCCCGAAATGCGGCGACGAATGGGCGAAGTCGCGGTCCGCGTCGCTCAGGCTGCGGGATACACTAACGCCGGCACAGTGGAGTTTCTCGTCGACCAGCAGAAAAACTTCTACTTCCTCGAGATGAATACGCGCCTACAGGTGGAGCATCCGGTGACCGAACTCGTGACCGGGCTCGATCTTGTGCATCTACAGATTCGGATTGCGGCTGGCGAGCGATTGCCCTTCACGCAGGAAGGTGTGCAGATTCGCGGCCACGCCATCGAGTGCCGCATCTACGCGGAGGATCCGGACAACAACTATTTCCCCAGCCCGGGAAAGATCACGCTGCTGCTGGCACCCTCCGGACCGGGGATCCGCCGCGACAGCGGCATGTACGAGGGCTGGACCGTGCCCATGGATTACGACCCGCTGCTGGCCAAACTGATCGGCTACGGCACCGATCGCGACCAGGCCATCGGCCGGTTGACGAGGGCTCTCAGCGAATACTTCGTAGGTGGTATCAAGACGAACATTTCACTGTTTCGGCGCATCCTGCGCGATGCGGATTTCCGCGCCGCGAAGTTGGATACGGGCTTCCTCGATCGCCTGTTAAAACAGAAAGATGATGCGCAGAAGGAAGACTTCGGTGCCAGTTCCGGTGATCCAAGAGCAGTGGAAGTGGCAGTGATCGCGGCCGGGATGTTCGCAGCTCTCGGTCCGGCTGCCGCCGGGCCCGGTGAGCGTGCCGCGGTGAACGGGCATGTTGGAACAACGAAGGCGGTCTCAAATTGGAAGGAATCAGGACGTAGCGAAGCTTTGCGATGAGCCTTTAACATCTTACGGGCAACTGATTGCTGACAGCGGGCTACTGGTTTTCATGACTTACGACGTCACCATCGAGGGCAAGAGCTACCGGCTCGACCTGGACCGGACGGAAGGCCGCTGGCTGTGCCATCTTGACGGACGCGAGATCGAGGTCGATGCAGTACTGGCGCGCCCGGATGTGCTTTCCCTCCGTATCGGAAATAAAGCGTACGAAGTGAAGTGCGAGCGCGTGGCCAGCGATCTGCATCTCTGGGTCGGCAGCGCACGCTTTGCCGCCGAGGTCCGCGATCCGCGGTCTCTGCGCGGGCGCGTCCGCGCAGTGGATGATCACGGTCCCAGGAAACTCACGGCTCCGATGCCCGGAAAGATCGTCCGCGTGCTCGTGAGTCAGGGAACTGGAGTGGAGGCCGGCTCGGGTGTGCTCGTGGTCGAGGCCATGAAAATGCAGAACGAAATTAAATCTCCGAAAAAAGGAACCATTCAGAAGATTCTTGTCAGCGAGGGCGCGGCGGTGAATGCGGGAGATGTACTGGCGATTGTGGAGTGACGATCCCGAGTCGCTATTTTTCGATCCCGTTGCTGTCGAGTACCTTCTTTGCGTAGAAGTTCTCAACCTTGGCTGTGTCCCGCAATACCTCGTAATACGCGGCTTTGAGCAATTGCTCGCGGCGGTCGTGTAGCTGTGATCGGATGGCCTGCTGCACGCGAGGATCTGACAATTCCCGTTGTCCCGCCGGCTCCTTCGACACGAGCTTGACGATGCGGAATCCCAGCGCCTGCTTGGTCGCAGGATTGACTACGTTGACGATCGAGCTGTACTGGCCCGGCTTCAACTTCATGACTGCATCACGCGTGGAAGGATCGGTGTTGCGCAAGGAGGACTCGGGCACGGTGCCAAGATCGCCGCCGTTGCCCGATGTCTCCGGATCTTCGGAGTACTTCATGGCCAGCGTCGCGAAATCGTCACCACTGTCGAGGCGATTTCCGATCATCTGGATCTTCTTGCGCGCCTCGGCTTCGTTTTGCGCTTTCTCGTTCTGGTTGTGCGCCTGTGGGTTGGGCAGCGGAGTCACCATGATCTGCGCCAGATGGTACTGCGCCTCGATCAGGTTGAACTCGCCTTTGTGCGCGTTGTAGTAGTCGGTAATATCCTGGTCGGTGACGTTAATCTTCGAGGACACCTCCTTGTTCATGACCTTGTCGACCGTGATCGAGCGCCGGATGTCGCGCTTGAAATCGGCCAGGGTTATCTTCTTGTCCTTGAGGCGCTGGTCGAATTCTTCCTGGGTAAACGGGGACTTGATTTCGTTGTACTTCCGGTCCACTTCTTCGTCGGTAGCCAGCAAGCCGAGTTTTTCGGCACGCCGCATCAGAATCTCATCGTCGATCATCGTATGCAGGATGTTCAGCCGAAGGGCAGTGGCCTGCTCGCCGGTCGGCGCCTGCTGGGCGGATGCGACATTGTTGTCGTAATACTTGTCGACGTCCGAGCGGAAAATCTTCTTCCCATCCACGGTGGCCATCACGTCGCCACCGACCTGTGAGTTGCAGGCGACCAGCGCTGCGAGAAGAATCGCGGCCGAGAGCGCCGCCGCAGCCTGTGTCAACCCCGTCCGTTTTTTCAAGAGAGTTTCTCCAGTTTCTGACGACCGCTACGCCACAATCAAAACTCCGGGCCGGAATGGCACATCCCGGAGCGTCCTCAACCACCAATTACTTGGATGCTGGCGCGGGACCCTGCGGCAAGTGTTCCGGAACGGGTTGTCCGGCGTCCCGGAGTGCCGTGTCCAGGGCGGCACGAACCTGGCTGAGCGGAACGGCGCCGTCGATCTTCTGGCCGTTGACGAATAGGGTCGGCGTTGCGCTCACACCAATCCCATCGGCTTCCTTCATGGAGGCTCTGACGGCATCCTCATTCTGAGCCTTGACGCATGACTGCAGCTTTACCACGTCGACGCTATGCTTTTGGCCTTCTAGCATCGTCATCCGGTCAATTGCCACGAAGCGGGCATCCATCGTCTTTTCGTTGTCCACTTCCCGCTTGTTGGCATGGATGTAGTCTGCGAAATCCCAGTAGGCATCGGGGTTCAGAGCAGCCAGGCAGTTGGCGTCGACGGCGGCGTGAATCGCCCAGGGATGAATCTCCGCCAGAGGGTAATCCTTGTAGATGAATGTGACCCGGTCACCGTATTCTTTCAGGATTTCCGGAAACAGTGTCTCGTGCATCCGCGAGCAAAACGGGCACTCGAAATCATCGAAATTGACCACCACGACCTTGGCTGATTTCGCTCCGCGCGACGGACGGCCGGCGATGTCGATCTTGCTCATCAAGTCGGCGAACGGATCTTTGGTGAGGTCGAACTTGGTGACGCGCAGCATCGTGGCGCGGTCTTTCGAAAGCAGAAACTTATAGTCCTGCTTCTTGTTGTCCCCGTCGATGGTCACCGCCACGGTGTCGTAGCCGGGCCAGTCGCTGCTGGGAGTGATGGCGCCGACAATGACACTCACTTCGGCCGGAATGCTGTAATACGCTCGCACCTGGTGCTCAACCTTTCGCGCTACGTCTGGAGGCGCGGACTGGGCTACACAGCCCAGGCAAACCAGAAGCAGCATCAGGCAGGAACGCCGAATTATGATCACCAGGAACCGCCTCAACATTGTGAATGAACCACTCGATTATCTCACAGCGCGTGCGGGTGGACCGTAGCCAGTGGGGCGTGCCGCGGCAGTCCTCAGTCCCTAACCAGTGCGACGAAGCTGTTCCGCCGGCAGTAAAGAGTTCATCGATCCGGAGCGAAAGCCCTCGAGGTCGAGGGTTACGAACTTGAAGCCGAGTGCCTTGAAGATCGCCGTGAACTGGATTGCCATGGCGGGACTCAGGGCGCGCTCCAGTTCCTCACGCGCGATCTCGATACGGACAATCTCTCCGTGGTGCCGCACACGGAATTGACGGAAGCCGAGGGCGCGAATCGCGTCTTCGCCCCGTTCGATCACGTCCAGCGCCTCCCGTGTCACCGGTCGCCCGTATTCGATGCGGGAAGAGAGACAGGCGGACGCCGGCTTATCCCAGATTCGCAATCCGGCCTGCCGCGCAAGTTCACGTATTTCCTGCTTGTTGAGTCCCGCCTGGAGCAGCGGGGCGGCGACGTGATGTTGCCGGGCAGCCTGCTGGCCGGGGCGGAAGTCACCTTGGTCGTCCAGGTTTACGCCGTAAGCGATCGTGTCGAACCCACGAGCGCCCCGGAGGTCTTCCATGACGATGAAGAGTTCGTCCTTGCAGTGAAAGCAGCGTTGTCCGTCGTTGCGGGCATACTCGGGCCGGTCGAGTTCGGAGGTTGAGACGACTTCGAGCGGAATTCTCTGCTCGTTGGCGAAGGCAATCGCATCCGCAAGGTGAGTCCGGGCGAGGCTGGCAGAATCGGCAATGACTGCAAGCATGTCGGCCCCCACAGCGCTGTGGGCGGCCCACGCCAGATAAGCGGAATCGACGCCTCCGGAATATGCGACGAGCACGCGACCCAGTTGGCGCAGGTTTGCCCGGAGTCGAGAATCCTTAGCACCGAGACCGGTTTCGGGAACCTGCTGCATAGACACTATGGTACCAGCCCGAGTTCCGATGTGTCGTTGCTAATACAGGCGCTCCTGGCGCCGCAGGTTTCCCAGAGAGCCGATGTTGGCCAAGGTGAAGGTAAACCGGAACAAGTTTTCGTTGCGGAGGTTAGCGATGGCATAGCGGCGGTATTCCAGCGTTACGCCGCAGCAATCCCAGTTGTAGGTGGTTTGCGCGGTGGCGAACTGCAGTTGCCGGGTGTCGGCGTCAATTCCGAAGCTGCTGGCTGCGCTGAGTCCGCGGCGAGCGAGCCCTCCGTAGCCCAATGCGACCCGAAACTGCTGAAATCGGCAGGTGACCTGAGTGGTTGTGGATGTAATTGGGCTGCACTGTCCCTCGCTCTGGGTTGAGGTGTTCCCGGATTGCGCGATCTGCTGAGGAATCTGCAGAAAGGCGTCTCCGCCGCCAACCGTGAAGGGGCCGAGGTTGTAGTTGACGAGCAGAGTGCTCGAGTTGATACGGCCCAGCTGGAAATCGTAATCGAGATCCCACTCTGTATCCGTGCGGCTGCTGGTGGCAACCCGCAGCCGCGACACCGCGGGTGAAAGATTCCGGGGCTGCGTGAGGAACGCGATGCCTGTCAGGTCTTCGGTGGTCGTAAAAACGTTGCGTTGGCCAGGAACGAGGGCTCCTCCAAACTTGGGATCGAAGAAATACTTTTGCGCGAATTCCCAAGTCGCCACTTCCCGCACTTCGGGCCCCGGGGCGCAGGGCAAATTGTCCAGGTTGCTGACGCGCTGCCACGGTACCCTCTGTTCCGGTGCAGCGCTGCCGACAGCCAGGCCGGTCATTGGCGCTTCGCAGTCCTGTTTCTTCGATTGCGATAGCGAGCGTTTCGCATAGAGCCGGGTAACAAGTCCGTATTCGACCTCGTGGGTATTGCTCAGCAGGTCGCGCTCGTCGAAGTGAAGAACATTCGCAAAGTCATTCACACCGGTCACCAGGCGATAGACGGCCCGGGGTTCGATGACATGCTTCCACTTCCTCCCCAGAAACTCGCTCTGAAAGACTTTCTCCAAAACCGGAGGCCGCAGTTCCACCGAAGTTTCAAGCGCCTGGCGATTCGTGGGGTCGCTCGTCGAAACTCCATTCACAAAGCGCTGCGTGTAATAGGTCTCGTGCAGCATTAGCGCTGGGCGCAAGGACCATCCCCGGTAGAGCAACGGCATCGATATCTCAGGGCTAAAATCGAAGCGCCCGAGCAGGTTGCTCGTATGAAAACCGGGCTCGCTGCGCGCCAAGCCCCCGAGCGACGCGTCGAACGACCAAACGAACGGCGAACGGCCGAGGACGTGGTCTACGCTGGATGCGTCGAAGCTGGGAGCGTGCAGGATCTGGATGGCGTCGAAGGCGGGCGGTATCTTCAGCTCACCGGTGGAAGGATCGATGCGCTGAAAGAAATTCTGATAACGCTCGACCATGCCGCCCAAAGAGAAACCGTCGATAGCCTTCGACAGGAACACCTGGGACTTTACTTCTGAGTTGACTGCCTGAGTGAAGACTTCGTTGAAGGCCAGCCGGAACAGAAACGAACTCAAATAGTCGACATTCGAGACGGCGCGAAAGCCCTGAACGTTGCCTTCTGCCATCAAACGTGCGTCTTGGCCACCTTCCCTCAGCGGGGGTTGGGCCACACACACTGGGGGAGTGCCGGTACAGACTTGAGGCTGGCCGATTCCGCGGTCGATTACGCCGAAGTAGTTCAGGTCAACGTATGAATCGTCGGTGGGACGTGCGCGGAATTCTCCCCGTTGTGACCAACCGCGCTTCGAGAGATATTCGGCGCCCAGGTCAGCATCCATGCTCCGGTTGATGGCCCAATAGAAGACATCGCCAACCTCATTCCCATTGGTGGACGAACGGCCAACAGTGGGGATCAGGAATCCCGTGTGCCTGGCTTCCCGGGCCACAGGATGAGTTGCGTACGGAAAATAAAAAGCTGGAAACCCGTGCAGCATGAACACACTGTGGTAGATGCTGGCATTTCCTCCCACGTCCACGAACACCTTGCGGGCCTGAAATCGCCATTTGGGATGCGGAAGCTCACAGGTCGTAACGCTGCCGTCATAGACGAGGTAATGGTCTGAGCTGGGCTTCTCTACGACTTTCCCAGCGAAGGCGAAGGGAGCGTTCGAGGTCAATACGGCGCGGCTTCCATGGAAGCGCATTCCGGTGGTGCCGGTGACGTCATAGAACCGTCCAGTCTCGGCAGTCAGGTTGTAAGTTCCGTGGCTGGCCTTGATGTGGTCGTCGTTCGGACCGCCATCGAGCGTGAGGTGTCCGGAAGCTATGGCTTCCCCGCTGTCGGAATTGTAAGTAACTTCGTCGGCGCGAAGAATGTAATTGTGGTAATGGATCTCAGCAGCGCCATGGAGTTTGTAGGTGTCCCCGTCTTTTTCCTGCTGGATGGCGCAGATGGTTGTCTCGTCCGAGTCCTGCGTCGCCGCCTGGAGTGCGCAGGGCGCGTTCGAAGGAGCCGTTGCCGTGTCGGTTCTCTTTCCGGATCCTTGGGGATCGGGGGTCGCAGCATCGGAATTTTCGAAATGCAACTGGCTGGTTACTAGCGCAGAAGCGGGAAGCTGATGACAAAGAAACAGCGCCGTGATAAGGAATCTAGTGCGAAGCGTCATCGGAAGAAAATCAACGGAAGAAGACTGTCCATTGAAGGCGTACCTGCCTTTTGGCTCTCTTGTCGCGGCATCGTGAAGTTAGCACGGCAATGGGTGCAAGGCAAAGTGACGAACAAGGCTAGGATTCCTGCCGATGCCTCCCGGTTGCACGATCCGCGACTACTGGAACGATTTTCGAAGACTGGCTTTCATGAATTGTCCGTTGTGTGGTGAAGTTTGCTGTTGTCATCCCGAGCCTCCTCCCGTTGCAGTGCCGCAGTCAACGGCTGATGCGGGAGACGCCTGTGCGCCAGAGCTGTCTCTAGCCTCGCCTGCCGGAGGAGAAGACCAGCGCGAAGGATCCAGAGTTTTTGAAGGACCGGCGGCCCCGGTCGCGACGTGCGCACCCGGGGAGACAGACCCAACTGAGTCGTCACCCACCGGAACTGGTGAGGCAGACGATGCCTCCGCCTGGCGCGAAGAGCTTTCCGCCCGGCTCAACCGTTACCGTGCGCGCCGCAAGATGCGCCCACCGCGATATCCGTCTCTTCGACTCCAGTTTGATACCGTCGAGTCGTCCGGGGGCACCAATGCCGTGTCGACGCAGTCCTCGCCAATTTCGTATGGGCCAGTCTCGGACCATGCCCTCGCCCTCGACGGAATGATGCAGGGGCCGTCCGGCACCACCGAGTTGGAGACCCGGCAGGAGCTTGCCCCAGAGGCAGGCGCGCCGGTTGCGAGTGCGCCGGTAAGGAACACTTCGCCCGGGCACTCGGCGAAAATCCTCGAGTTCCCCCGGTTTGCCTGGGCGCCACCTCCACCTCCCCTGGACCAACTTGCGGAGCCCGTCACCGATCGTCCGCGGATCCTGGAGGTGCCCGAGGTCACGCCTCCAGCACCGGCTCTAGGCGGAATCACCATTGAAGCAACTGAGCAACTGGAAGCCGAGCGCCGTCCCGGCATCGACCTTCCTCTGCAAAGCGCGTCGCTGGC
>Ga0335081_10018802_pt1 | contig 11172 bp, 16 predicted proteins | sample Lox_Sample_35_FD_206713 | JGI IMG/M metagenome (GOLD analysis project Ga0335081, IMG submission 206713) | Soil microbial communities from Loxahatchee National Wildlife Refuge, Florida, United States - Lox_Sample_3.5 | ecosystem: Environmental > Terrestrial > Soil > Wetlands | place: USA...
GGCAACCCATGGAGTCCCAGGTGCTTGAGGTGTCCCTGCTGCCATGCACGTCCTTGTAGTCAGTGTCGGAACGGGGAGAGGGAAGAAGGGTGGGGATATTACGCCCAGAGTCGTTGCGCAGCAGCTTTAAGCACGTCTGTCGTACCAAACATCCGAGAAGCAGCCCTCTCAATAAAAATCGTGTACTCTTTCCTGTCCTCTGCTCGTAAAATATTAAAGTCCATTTCATTCCGAACCAATTGCCATTCCGTTCCGTTGCTCGTCAACTCCACTTCATTGTTTGACCGGGAGAAGTTAAGTAATCCCTGGACGTGGATGCGGCTTTGTTGTCCTTGAGGCCCCGAAGAAAGACACTGAGCAAGCCGTTTTGTTTTGACGCATTTAGTAACGAGGAAGATGCCTGTTGGATTGCCGATGAGATGAGACCATGTTCGGAAGGCGTTGCGTTTGGCTTGGGCCCACCATTGTTCGATTGCGAGTTGGGCTGCGGGCCGGAAACCGATTATAGTGCATGGGGCGGAGGGCACCATAACAGCGACCTCCTGTGCCAATCGATGAAAGCAAAGGTCAAAGCCAACACCGCCTCTGCGATACAAAGTGCGTGATCAGAGAAGTACTCAAGACATTTATCTGAGAGGGTGGATACTGCTGCGCAGGAGTAATTCCCCACCAACATCCGCCGCCATGGATAATCGGCAAACTCATATTCTTGGAGACATCGACGGCGGCATCTTTCTTGACGTTCAATTCGGGCCATTGTTGTTGCCTCAGCCACTAAAGCATCATCATTAGTTCGAGCGCGGGAAGTGCACGCCTTGTAGCGCTTCTTGCCGGAGGATGCAAACCTGATCGTTATCGAAAATATTGAGGATCCTCGTCGCTTTGCCCTCCTGATCCCAATAACACAGGTCACCGACATTAATATCATAGCATGGCTTCTTGAGGGCGATGCCGTAGTTGCTGGCGTGCAAGAGCTTCGCGTACTTGAGCTGCACGTCCATCGCCGAGTTGTCGCACTTTCCGTGCTAAAACCAAAACAAAGGCACAGACACCCCCAGCCACCACCGAACTTACTAGCCCGTGGCCAGCAAAATCCTCTGGCGCGTTGTTCTTATATAGCCATCTGTCCGCCCCCTCTTCTTGTCTGGGAGGCGATATTCGACGATACGGGGTGGTTTTAGCGTGGATGGGATATTGGGGAGGGAAGGGGGGCGGGTTGAGGTGGGTCGTGCATATCGCGTAAGGCCAATGCTAATATAATCAAAGCTGAGCACGGGCCGAGCATAACGTTTTGCGGCGAAACCTTAATTGCCCGGAGTTACGGCAATCGTTGCGTAATTTTTCGGGACGAGATGATCAGGTGTGCATAGATTTGCGACGGCTGTGGCTGTCCATTGTTGCCGCAGTCTCACAAGCATCAGGAGAAAATATTAAACTTCCGAGGGGTGGCTGCATGCATAAAGCTAATGCGATGAGTCAGCATATTGCGCGTCCCTTTTCAGGATATAGAGAGGCTCAGAATTGGGAACGAAGACAGTAAGTTGATGGACGACCTCGTCCAGACCCCTGGAAATTTGGAATACAGGGAACAGGGTGTTCACACGAAGTGGTTGGTTCATTTTCATTCACCACCACCTACACCGGTGAAGCGACTTGGTTCTATCATGACGAGGCAAGGAAAGAAACACACTGCGGAAGGCCCGCCGCCAGGTGCTTCTCGTTTCTTCAGCAGTAGTGAGTTGAATTGACAATACACAAAGAGGCTGTATGGAAGCGAATCTACGTCTACTTCGTTTCAATCCAGAGACCATTTAATTATCATCCTCCCGCACGATCTTTTATGCATTCGATCAAAAGTCTGAAGCGATATCAGGAGAAAACCCGCTCCCTCAAAACCGCCTCAACCTTATTCCTATTGACAAACCACGCGAACAACACACTCAACCCCGCAATAATCCATTTATTCCTCCACATTTTCCCCGCGAAAATGCCGGCGTAAAACCCCATCCAATTCCTCGCCCCACGAACCTTAAAGTTCGAAAAGCGTGGGAATATCGTGCGGAACCAATAATGCGTTTGGAAGGATGGGTAAATTAGATGGTTCCTGCCTGTTTCTTTATCCACATACCACCCTGTGCCCCAGATCAGCAAAAGGCTCCAAGGATGGGAAGTATAAGGAAATTGGACGCGTTGAAGTCCGAGGGGTTGAGGGATGATTGGGGGCTATATACCTCCTTCCTCTTTCGTGAATACAAGTCTTGCAAGAGACTTATCGAGCCAAGTTTCTTCCATTTTTCCGACACTTGGTTTGAGTTCAACAGATGTCGCGTGCCCTGTAAGAACGAGACGGGCAATACGAATGGTAAAGTTGATGGCGCATTCAGATGTGTATATAACACTGTAATGACCCGTCACTGTATTGGGTCCCATCAACATGAACATATTCGGGAATCCGGGCACACAGCATCCTGGTCACCAATTAATTCGTTTTCCAATATGAAACGGCGGGAGATGCGCGATACCGAGATATGCGGATGGACCGGTTTCTCTCCACACGCCCGTTTCAGGGGAATCATCCAATGTCAACCCTCGCGATTTATTGATAATTTTGATCGGGAATATAAAGCTTTGCATATGGAATCCGTTGGCCAAAATGATAACGTCGGTCTCGAATTCCTTCCCTGACGTTGTGACAACAGAGGTTTCTGTAACGCGGGCTACCAGGTCATTGGTAAGGAGGACATTATCTCGATTGAGACAAGCGAGATAGTCTGTATCAAACACCCGCCGCTTTTGCCCGAGACGGTACTTTGGGATGAGAATATCGTGGTATTTTTCAGGGGTGCAGCGTTTCATATAATCGAGGGCATTCTTCAAGATCAACAGGGCTTTCGTGAGAGTCATACGGATTCCATGTATTTACGAATCGTCGCGCCTGATTTTACATCGAAGTGAAAGAAGAGAAGGTCGAGGACGCCGGCGAGCAGCCATCGAAATGTTCTTGCTACACCGGGGACATTTCTCATTATCCTGCTGGATCAGGCGGCGGTGCGATGGAGATACCATTTGAAGGTTTCCGAATATGGTCCATTTGGCCGTTTATGGACAAACTGCACGGTCAGCTGAGCAGATAAGAGGGAGAGGACATGTTGACTCCGGACAATCTGCGTGACACTTTCCGCTTCCTTGGCGATAATAGGCACGAACTGTGTTGCGCTACACCCATTCCCGATGACCACGACTTTTTTGCCCTGTAGGGGAACATCGTGTCTCCACGTTGCCGAATGAAAGATGTCCGCTTTGAACGTATTCGCCCCTGCTCAACACATCAGCCCCTCGAATCCTCGAGCGTCTCAAACCAGGGACGTCAATTGCCCTTGGCTGTCCAAACAGCCCCACAGCTGGAACAAAGATTTGGCAAGTCCTTTTGAATGTTTCGCCGGTCACGCGATTTCTCAGCGTCACGGTCCAAAGTTGGGATTCATCGCTCCATTCTGCGCCGAGACATTCCACGCGCAAGTGGATTTTATCGGTCAGGTTCCACTTCGCTGCTTCTCGACGAATGTCTTCCGCGCCAACGTTATTGCAGTTCTGATGGACAGGGGATTTGGGAGTACAGTTGAGGATTTCCTCTTGTCCGACGAAGGGGCGAGACCAGTCTCCGTTCAACGACCAACTCCAACTATAAAGGTGGGCCGGGATATCACATCCGCAGCCCGCTGCACCACATCAGCTTCTGCGGCACTCCGAATGGCGTTACGATAGGTGTTATGCCACCTGTCCCTCGTTAGCCCTTTCGAACCGGTTGAGAAGGCGGCCTACCATGTTCCCCCGACGGAGTCGGCCTTGTCGTAAATTTCGAAGGCGGAGAAGGCCTGGAAGCGCATGAGCTGGATCGCCATTCCTAACCCAGAAAATCCTGCGCCGATTATAATGACGGGGCAATGCGCGCTGCTGTTGGCCATGGTGATGGAGCTGAGTTGTTGACGACGTGGTTGGCCCCCTCCACCCATTTCGCCGACCACAATTCGAGACAGCTCCGATTGTCTTGATCATGTGTCAATTGCTCCTGGGCTTATTTCACAAAGGAAAGGTGTGTCCATCGGGCATTCCTTTCTTTCGGTCTTTCGCCATGCAGCCCGAGGCAGTGCTGACGCGCTCAGGGCACCAAATTAGCTTCGCCTCGCAGGAGGGCTGGTGCTACGGCATTTCCTTGCGTTCCCATGCTCCGTTCTCTCCCCGTCCAACTGCCCTCACACGCCGCATCTCCGCCCGTCGTGATAATATGACCCTTCATGTCTGGCTCTGCACTCGCCCGCTATGGTACGCGAGCTTGTTCCCTCCGTTCAGAGCATGTCAAACGGCCGTCCTCATTTGCAGCAGTGGGGAGTGCTTATGTCGCATTTATCGGAAGTCGATGTTCGTCTGCTCTCGCAAACCTCAAACATTGCTCGACCCAACGCGACGACACCCCTCGGGACAATGTATGAGTTGTTCCAGAACGCGGAGGGCGGCAGCAGCGACATCCATATTACTTTGTCCGCACGGACTGGCACTGGATTGATGCACAATACATCGCTCTAACGGAATTCGACTGTCCAGAGATCACCGAGGAAGGTAGCCTCTAATTAATGGTGATCAATTGAGTGGCCAGGATCAAGAAAGAACGCCGGGCCTATCAGCTGATTGAAAACAATTGTCAGAATTTTGCAAAATTTCTCCTCGAAGCATTATGTCCACAGGCCAACATTCCCGAAACGATTCAGATGGTCCTCGAGCGCATTGCAAAGCAGTCGTTATGCTCCAAGATCCTCGGTACATATCCAGATTCTGTTTCATCGGCCGGTCCGGGGGAAACAATACACGTTTACTGTCTCTGGACGCGAGCATTCACAACCATCCCCCAATGGACGGCTTTGCCTTGACCTATGCCCCTTCGATTCACCTTTCTGGGACTTATCCGCTCTCTGTCACGTCTGGATCCTATAAGTCTTTCTTTTCAGGGACACCCACGACATGGTGGACTGCATCAGGGACATCGTGGGTGACTGCTGTCGAATCGCCAATTGCGTCTGACTCCGCGTCTGACTCCGCGTCTCGAACGATTTCAAGATTTATGAGGGATGAAGGCCTGTTCTAGATGCGTGAAAAATGTTCCCCACTCTGGCGTTTCAAGAGGTTTCAGCAGCGACACCCGCAGATCGGGGCAGTGGAACAATTATTCGAGGCAATCGACTTTGAGGATCTCGATATCGTCATGCGGCTCCTCAAGAACGGCGTCGAACTCGATCGCCAAAATGAATGGCACTCCTCCACCTGGGAGGTCTCAGGCGGAATAAAGATATCGTTAGGACCCTTTTGAACGCCGATGCTCCTGTCTCGTCAACACTCAAAGGCGGGGCAAAGACGGCCTTGCACTTTGCCGTCACAGAGAAAGACGTGGATAAGTTGAGGGACCTCATTAAGGCTGGTGCCGATGCGACCTTGACAATATCAAATCGTAGAACGTGTCTTCATCTTGCAATCGAAATTCACTCTGGTTTGGCCGAGGTACTCGTGTCCGAAGTGAGTCATCTCTGAGCATTAGGACGACATCGTTATCGGAGAAGTCGTCAAAATGTTACTTGAAGCGAACCTGGAGCTAGATGCGCGTGATGACCATCTCGAAAGTCCGCTTCTTATGCCGCAATGAAATCCCATTTTATCAGTGTGGTCAATGCGAAATCATAGACCTTCTCCTTCAAGCCGCTCCCCATAGCATCGATCTGGTCAACGCCACGAGTCCCCCTTCACCCCGCGATTCGACATGGTTTCAGCGGAGGCTTGCTACCTGCTTTTTGTATAAATCCTTTCTCTTTGAGGGCGCTGTAGTATCTGGTTAATCAAGCTTTGTATTCATCATCCTGCAGTGTAGACTATGAATAGCCATACTCAAGACGCTTAACTGCTAACCCTTTGTATAGAATACGACATTACAAACATTTAACATTGGACAGGAGCAAGAAAGAATGAATGACAAGAGTAAATAAAAATATGATCTCAACTTCCTTAATGATATTCAAGATGCCTCCAGAGACTGAACCTGATCATCCATCCCAAACCCCACCTCGGTTGGTGACAATTTCCCATACTTCACCTTGGCCCTCCGGACGCGATCGGTAATGTATTCTCCGCCCAGTCCCGCACCCTCACTAATCTCATCAAGTGTTGGATTTCGAGTAGTTACGAGGACTTGCGAAAACGTCAGTTGACCTACAACCCCGTTCGTATACAGCATGACGCTGCCCAGAATCAAGCAAATGGTAGCGGCGCCGAGAGCAGATGCGTAAAGCTGCCACAAGGTAGCAACTGCATATGAATATACCGTAGGATATGATGTGGCGGTCGCGGCTACAATCGCTTCAACTATGAGAGTCGAGGAGACTGGAAGAGACATTAGTTTATACGGATTGCCGAGGCTGATGAGGCTCAGGGTCGCATTCGCCAGAAAAGCTGGAACATTGATGGCCAGGTCGTTGAATGTCAGTACAAAATCTTCGCCGGTGGTTGTATTCCACTGGGCTACTCCGGTCCAGAATGCAGCGACGGTGGCGACACTGACGTTGCTTTGGACAACCGCGACATAGCCCGTCAACATGGAACTAAAGAGGGCTTCCATAAAGTAGAGGTTCAGCGGTGCCCAGAGGTCAAGATCTGTGAACGTCTCAGATACATTGGGAGCCGACATAATATCTCGCGCTAATGCAGCCCCATTCAAGATCAAATTGTGATACTCCACTTGGGTATCAACTGTCTGGACCGTGTCTTCGTATGATACATTGGCAATATAGGTGGCGTTGTACAGATCGCATCGGAGGGTCTCGTTCAGCGAATCGTAAATAATCCACAAGCCAACGGGACGAGTGTCATTGCCTCCGTCGCTAAAAGCAAAGAACAAAATCGATTCATTCCAGAAAGGAGGCATAAGACCTCCATCGCCTGACACGCCCGCCCCTGAATCGAAAAGGTCGGTGAGATTAATGGAAAGGGACGAGAATGGGCCCAAATTAGCGCACTGATACGCGGGACCCAAAAAAGAAAACGAGTAGGAGCAGTTATATCCACATGGCGATGGCCATGCAATAATTTCGGCTTCGACTGCAACCCGATATGCGAGATCCTGGAAATAATAGTCGAATGCGGGGTCGGCTAGAAACCCGAAGGTATTGTTGGGAGAAGCAAGGACCGGAACGCTGATATTGGAAATACTTGGCCTCCGTGCTGTCGTTACTGAAGATCGTCAGCTTTTCCCCCGCTGGGAAGGGGGGGGGGATGAGAACCTGTTAGGGTACCCGGCGCAAACACAGATGAGATTGGCAACAGCCAGGCTGCCACTGCCAACCCAAACAACAGAGTTCCTTTCTTCAAGAAATCTCGACAAAAAAACATGAAAGGATTCGTCAGAACCGCAGCAAAATTGTCTAGCGAGCCAATTTCGATTGCTTTCCGACGAACGATATACCAGAAAACCTGCCAATAAGCCACAGAGATGGCCGCAACCAGAGCGGTTTTGAACAAGTAGGCTAATGCGGTGCCAATTCGATTGGCCCAATCTTGTGGAACAGCATCTCCGATTGGGCGAGAATTGAGGTACGAATAGAATAGATGATGGGCCATAGCCGATGCTAGTCCGAGCAGCAACAGTCCCCACATTGCCAAATACGCCGCTGTACTTGTCCGGAACCACCAATTCATTACGGTTCCGAAAGGCGCTTTTGCGTTTTGCTCTCCGCCGTTCTCATGTTGCCCGGCTTCGGCCTTCGCAATGTTGCTTGTAGTCACCGCCGCCGAATATTGTGGCCTGTCTCCGTCGATATTACTCATGACTTCCTGCAGACTGCGCGAGCAGGATTGGTCGGCCAATATAAGGAACAGAGCAGGGGAAATATGGGGAACAATTATCGATCCGCATCATTGAATATTTTCGCGATGGAAAGCGATATTCATCAATATCTCAGGCAATCAGAACGCTCAAGGATAAGAAATCCCGTCTCCACCCGAATTATTATAATTTTTGTACCAATTATCACGTCACGTTATCGCCCGAGTCACGTGGCTTCGTCTTGCGCAGGGAAGGTGTGGTGTGGTGTGCTTTAAAATTTAGTTCGGGAAGTCGAAGGTTCGCTATTCGGGCAACATTTTCTTCGTTATGAAATTCGGTTTCCGCAGCGGATAGATACGGTCCCATGAAACCACCATGTAATTTCTTCTTCGCATCGTATATTCGGGGTTTGGCTACACAGCCAGACCGGGTAGATCAAGAAGTGTTGACGCGTCAGGAACGGGCCGGCATACGTGGGGGGTCAACAGCAAGATATCACCGGCGAACCAATGTGAACCCAGACAGATTGACGATTAGACCGGATCGACGCAACGTTTTCCATGCAAGATTTCCATGTTCCAAGAATGTCGTCCAGCACTGTTTTTCAAAAGATACGGCTGGGGTGATGGTAAACATAAACGTAGGATGCGAAATGTGGGATGCGGAAACCCCGGGTTTGCGTCATGGGGACACACATGGAGCTAGCCCTAAAAAATCAGATTTTCCAAAATGTTGCTACCACGGAGCCCCAATTTTTAGGGAGTGCGGTCGCTCGCTTTGCACCTTCGACGTTACTTGTGGACCAGTATGGTGCGAGATGTGTGGCTCTTCACGCGGCCTCTGAAGGTCGCAGTTGGCGTTTCCCCCCTGGAGTCCACGTCCAATCCGGAAAGACCGTACCTTCGCCATTGGGGTATCCTCGTTACCGAAATGACCGTTCCCGAAATCCGCTTTATCATCCAAACAGCCAATCCTGCGACGTACCATGAATCAATGATTGCAGCGCTTTACAGAATACAAAGCTTCGAGAACATAACGCTTGGAGTTATGTATGAGCTTCAGCAAAAAGAGAAAATCAACGACTGCCTAATTGACGAGAATTTCACGATGGATAAAGTCAGGGAGAAATGGGGCGATTCTTTTGCTGCGCAACACGTCGGAGAAACACCGATGACTCACGAAGAGATTCAAGAAGAAGGTAATCCCCATCTTGAGTGAAATATGAGACTGATTTAAACAGGAAAGCGTATCATCCAAGAACGTCCAACTTACAAGTTATTCGAGAACAACTGCCAGAATTTCGCCAAGTTTCTGCTTGAGAAACTTTGTCCGCTGGCGCCGATCCCAGAAACAATTCAAGCAGTTCTGGAACAGATGGCGAAACAGTACATCTCTTCAGTTCGACTCCCCGGAGCATATCCACAATAGCCTGTTAGATCTTGGATACCACGAGTGTAGCCGTTCCTTTTGCTCTAAGGAGTCTCGCAATGTCAAAATTAACCCTGTAGTATCAAAATTGATTTTGCTCCTTCACATATTATATGAAGACTGATTTAAGTCTAATTACTGTCATTAAACGACGCGCGCTTTCTCTTCGTTCTTCGTCGTACATTCGCTCCTAATCAAACGAAGCGAGGCCGTCGCTGATCCCTTTTGGCTAACTCTTGACATGATCTGGTTTAATCTCCTTCCTTCAGAAAGGAGGGCATTTTTTAACCTCGAATTCTGAGCCCAGACGGCGACATAAGGCGATCGCTGCTGCTCAAAGTACTAGCTGATTTGACGATTGTTGCAAAAATAAGGTTTGGTTGGGCGCCGGGGGGTGGGCCATATGGTTGATTTGTATGGCGGCAGCTCCTGGACCCCCGAGTCAACCCTCGAAATGCCAAGGCATGTTTGGCTTTGGACACGACCGTTATCCTATGCGGCAAAAATCCCTCAGCTTGAAGCAACTTCCGACGGCAGACCTTATCTGCGGCATTGGGGAGTGCTTGTGACGGAACTAGGAACAATTGACGCGAAAGTCATCTTCCAAACAAGCAACAATGCGAACATTACCGCATACATCGGAACAATGTATGAGTTGATGCAAAATGATGAGAGAACGGACGTCTTCGTGAATAGTGAGTTCAGTATGCAAAATGCGAGAAATGATTGGAGGTCGTTCGTCGCACAGTACGTGGGCGAAACCCTCTGGACGCACGAGAGGATTAGCGAAGAGGGTAAGTATTCTCTGGTAGTGCTGAACGTTGACAATAAAGCGGCGACTATTATCAGCACTCGTCCTACATATCGTATTATTCACAATAACTGCCAAAATTTCGCGACTTACTTGTTGGAAGCGCTCTGTCCTGGAGCCGCTATTCCCGACACCATCGAAAAGGTGCTTAAGCAAATATCCCAACTTCTCGAAGCATCACAAACAGCACAGCTCCCTGGCACCTATCCGCTATCCAGTATATCAACCCCAACTACTTATATCACCGCCAGCGGGACGAGTTGGTGGACAGCATCCGGAACAGAATGGGTTACTGCGATTGAGTATCCGACATCGATTGCTAAGGGCTATCAATCATCGACCATCGCGAGCTTCTTTCGAAATGAAAATTCACGCCGAAAACGGTCAAGACCCAATCCCCTCACCGCAATTGCAAGATTTCGCTCCCGAAGGCAGTTGCGCAATAAACTCATTAAAGCTATAAATTCAAACGACTTGGGAGCCATTGTTGCACTACTAGAGAAGGATGTCGACTTGTCATTAAAAGACGCTGCCCAATATACTGCCCTACATTATGCCATTATGGAGGGAAATGACGAAATCGTTAAAGTCTTAATCGATGCCGGGGCGGATGTACGCCAGACGGGGCCAGGGGGGATGACGCCACTCCATTGTGCATTCCACGAAGGCACAAACGCCAACCCTCAGGTCGTTGACCATCTGCTCATTGCTGGTGCCAGTCCTTCGTTTCTAAATGACCTCGGCGACACTCCTTTGCATATTGCGATGTCCAACAGAACCGATGATTTCATGATACTTCAACAGTCGGTACGGTTGCTCCTCCAACAGGACGACTCGTTGGTCAACTTTCGTAATAGTTACGAACAGACGCCGCTTGAGGTCGGACTCTCTGTGGCTCCTTGGAGTCCGGAAAAGATTTATTTCCTTTTGGAATCTAATGCGGACTTCCACTTCCGAACTCGACAAAACGAAACGGCGGTACATCTCTTGCTTGGGATCGTCTCTCGGCTCCTACACCTGCGGGATCAAACCGCGTACGAGACTTGGAAGGAAACTCTAAAAGTGTTCATCA
>Ga0335081_10018803_pt1 | contig 11171 bp, 7 predicted proteins | sample Lox_Sample_35_FD_206713 | JGI IMG/M metagenome (GOLD analysis project Ga0335081, IMG submission 206713) | Soil microbial communities from Loxahatchee National Wildlife Refuge, Florida, United States - Lox_Sample_3.5 | ecosystem: Environmental > Terrestrial > Soil > Wetlands | place: USA: Florida...
AAGATCTGTCCGGGGTGGCTCGTCGAGGCCACGGCGGGAGGAAGGATCGAGGCCGTTCCGATCCGAATGGGCGTCGGCGAAGCTGGCGCTGCAAGTCCCTCCGCCCCGGTCAGCTGCTCGATGCGCTCCCACGCGGCTGCGGCCACGGCGGCAGCCTCAGCCGGGACACCGCCCTCGACCCGGATCTCTGGCGTGGCCAAGAGAGCGAGCGCGAGAAGCGTCGCCATCACTGTGCGTTACCTCGTCGCGGCCGACGGGATGACCTCGAGCGTGGTCGGGGCGCCGCGGCCGCGCACGCTCTGCGCGTACATGTCCTCGATGGTCGAAGCGGGGGCGATGAAACGGCCCGGGAAAGCGGCGCGCAGGACGTAGCCGATCTTGCGCGGCTTCTCGCTCCAGAAGGCCGGTTCCTCGAAGAAGAAGAGGGCTCTCTCGGGAGAGAGCGAGCGGTGCTTCAGCGCTTCGTGGGCGAGGGGCAATTCGTACGGCGCGCCGCGGTAGGCCTTGTCCTCGGCGAGCGGAGTGAATCCGGCCGGGATGGGATCCTGCACGACATAGTAGGCTGATCGGATGGAGCGCCACGGCTCTCCGTCGTGGGCGTCAAGCGCGAGTTCCACGAAGATCTCTGTGCCCTGGGCTATCTTCTCGCCAGGCTCGAGTGCCTTCTTCCCGCCACCGGGCATGAGCCGATGGTAGGTTCGCTCGATCGACATCCCGTGCGCGATCTGCGCCGCAGCGGCTGCGGGTACCCGCACCTTGGCGCGCAGCTCGGCCTGTCCGCCGAAGTCGCCCACCTTGACGGCTCTTACCTTGCGGTCGAGCGCCATGATCAGTCCGCCGCCGCGCGGCGTGAGCTCTCCCGGATCCCCTCCCTCCACGTGGACCGCCGGCGGTGGACCGCTCTTGAAGGCCTGTGCGTCGCGCTCGACCAGCCACAGGCTGTGGAGGATGACCGTCGCTCGCTCGAACGTGGAGAGCGCGTTGCGGTCGCTCAATGTCTCGATGAGCCGTTGCCGCACGAGGGCCAGGTCCACCTGTCGCAACGAAGCTGCGTGAGCGAGGATCGCCGTCAGTCCAGCTCGGCGGAGCGGGTACTGGAAGTAGGCCGGATCGGGCTGCCAGCTCGCATTCCGGATGAGCGCGTCGCTGGCTCGCGCCGCCAGCTCCGCTACCCGCGCACGAGTTGCGGGCTCGGCGCCGATTCCAGCATGCTCCGCGGCGAGCGCGGCCATGGCGATGGGGAAAAGGTCGGGCTGTTCGTGGTCGGCCACTCGGTCGAGGAGGGCTCGCACCAGTGCGGCTCGCCGGGGACCCTCAAGCCGCGCGAGGACGTAGGCGCGGCTCGCCTCGAGCGGGAGCGGAAGTCCTTCGCGGGCGGCGAGCCAGCCCGTCGACTCGACCAGATGTGGCTCGGTCGGGCTGAGAAGGCCGGCCTCCACCGCGTAGGCGAGGCCGTCGAGGGCAACGATGGTGAGCGGGACCGATGTTTCCTCGTAGCCGGAGAACCAGGCAAATCCGCCCCCCTGGCGAGACAGGGCGAGGATCCGGTCGATCCCTTGGGTCGATCGGGAGCGCGCCTCCGCGAGAAGCGCTCGCGACGGGGCATCCAGGGCGTCGAGCGAACCGGTCTTCTCGAGAACGCGGTACAGCGCCACGTTGGGTATGGTGGTCGCGACCAGTTGCTCGAGGCAGCCGTAGGGGTAGGTCAGGAGTTCCTCGATTTGCGACAGGGTGAGGGCGACCGATGAGGGTCTCAGCGAGAGCGAGACCTCATCGACCTCAGCGCCGGGCGGGAGCGGCAACTCGAGGCGGCCGCCGCCGAACGAAGCCGCCGCGACCACTTGCTCGACAGAGCTGGATCGCACCGGGATCTCCCTCCGGTCGGAGAGGGGTCGGTTCTCACCCGATGTGGCGAGAACGATGCGGCCCGCGCCCGCCTTCGATGCCTCGATCGGGATGGGGACGATGCGCTCGCCCTTCGGCTTCAAGGTGATGACTTCCCTCACGGGCGCGGGAACGAGGTTGCCTTCCTGAGCCACTGCGAGCTCGATCCGGTCCGCTCCCCCTTTCTCGCCGCGCGCCACGCGTACCGAGCCGACGGCGCGGTCACCCTCGCGCAAGAACGCGGGCGCGGATGTGACGAGGACCGTTCCGCTGCGCGCCGCGAATTCCGAGGTGCCCTCGCCGAAGCGTCCGGACACATCGGTCGCCACGGCCGCGACCGTCCACAGCGTCTGGTTCGCGGGAAGGGAGAACGTCACCTGGGCGTGGCCGTCCTCGTCGGTCACGATCGATGGGTTCCAGTACGCGGTGTCTACCTCGCGCGGTTTGACTGGCGGTTTGATTGCCGCGAAGGCCTGACCGGGGCGCTGGAGAGCGCGCGCGAGGAGCTCGCCGTAGCCATAGGCCTGGAAGTCGGCAGACGTGAAAGTGCTGACGTTGTTTCGCACCAGCGGATAGAAGAAATCGAGGATGCGGGGCCGCAGCTCCCCTTGCAGCGAGTAGATCGCCTTGTCGACCACTCCGATCGAGACCTGGGCGCGCACGCCCTTGCCGCTGTGGTCGGTGACCTGCAGCGCGAGAGTCTGGGGACCGAGCGGCTCCGCCTCGGGGCGTTGGGAAGTCACCCCGACCTTGAGCACCCGCTCGGGCGGCATGATGCGGAAGGACGCGGTGCGCTCGACCCACCGCCCGGTCGTGGTCGGGTGGGCAACCGACACGTAGATCGCGCTGCCGAAGCGACGTTCGATCTCGAAGCGATGAACCAGCGTCCGCCCCTCCACGTCGACGAGCCGCGACTCGAAGATCCCGGTGCCGGTGAGGGTGACCCAGACCCTTCCGGAATCCTTGCCTCCCGGTCCCCAGCCCGCGGGCAGAAAGGCCACCACTTCGGCCCGATCGCCGGGTGAGAGCGGCGCCAGCCGCGAGGCGAGCTGCAGCGATGGCACCCGGACGACCTCCTCGCCCTTCTCGCTGGCGACGAGCAGCGTCGCCTCGCCGATCCACGATCGGTTCTGCCGATCCTTCAGTTCAACGCGCGCGAGAACGGTCCCGGCGCCCGGCGCGGGCATCCTGTCCCGCCATACCCCGTCCGGGCCCGCCGTGAACTCCTTGGCCGACAACCGCTTCACATCACCGTCCGCTCCCCGCAGGAGGTATTCGACGTGGCCCTGGGCACCGTCGTATGGGGCTCCCGAGAGATGGGTGGCCCGCACCGAGAGCGGCACTTCGCTGCCGGCGAGCGTTACCACCACGCCTGGCTGCACGGTTCCCATCACATCGCTGGGTGCGAGGAAGAAGGAGCGCGAGCCGTTGGCAAAGGTGCCCTGGTCGTCGCGCACCCGGACGGAGAGGGAGTACCGCCAGGGGAACCGGTCGTCACCCGCAACCAGCGCCGGCACCGGGACCTCGATGTCGGCCTGGCCCGTAGGGCCAAGTTCCTTGGCCGATGCCCAAGGGTCGGCGCCGTCCACGCCGTCTCTCTTGTCGATGCTGGAGAAGAGCAGGACGGGGATTGAAAGCTGGCCCTCGGTCGTGGAGGTCGTGCCGTAGGTGACCGCGCTTCCCTGGCCGCCCAACCCGGCGTCGTCGACCCAGGCTGGCGCATCGATGAGCGAGCGGTAGAGGAAGACTTCATATCGGGCTCCCACCGGAGGGCCGCCGCCGAAGCGGCGGACCCGCAGCTTCGCCCTCAAGGTCGCGCCAGGTCTCACCATGTCGGATTCGCCGAGGACTTCCGCATAGAACGTGGGCTTGACGTACTCCTCGACTCGCACTTCCGCGCCGTGCGCCTTTTCGTCGAGGATCGCGGTGAGCCGAACGACGCCGGTGCCGACGTCATCCGGGATCTCGAGGGATCCCGCGAAGGAGCCGAACTCGTCGATCCTGACCCGAGTCCTCACCTCCCGCGCATCGGCTGTGGCCAGCGCGACGGTGACGTCGCGTTCCCGCTGGTTGAACAAACGAGAGAGGAAGGCGCCTGGCTGGCGCACGATGCCCCTGAAGGACACCGTGTCGCCCGGCCGATAGATGGGACGGTCGGAGTAGATGAACACGTCGGGCGTCGCCGCGAGCGTCGAGTAGAAATCCGTGTCGACCACGGCCGTGTCGCTACCGGCGGACGTGACCACGAGCAGACGCCGCTCGTGCGCGGCCAGGCGGACCTCGCCCCGCGAGTCGGTGGTCCCGGACGGACCCACTCCCGAGCCGGAACGGATCTTGACCTGGGCGCCGGCCAGCGGGGCCAGGTCCTTCCCCGCGACCCGGACGAGCACCTCGCCGTCGGTCTGCTTCACCTGGACCTTGAGGTTCGTGACTACCAGCACGACCTGCCCTTCCACCCGTCCTTGCACCAGCTGCAGGACATACAGGCCGGCCGGCAAGGGTTCGAGCTCGATCCTGCGCTCCTCCCAACGGCTGGTGCTCGCGTACAGGTCGAAACCCGGAACGGAGTAGTCGCGGCTCACCCCGCCCAGGTCAAGGTTGAGCCACCGCTTCGAGACGAGGGCAGTCCCGGGCGGCAGGCCGATGAGCTTCTCGGGGCCTTCTGCCAGAGTCGACAGCGGCCTGGGCGCACCGCGGTTCTCGCGCTTCGGCAGCGACGGGGCAAGCTCGCGTCGAAGGTCGGCGCCCAGTGCGCGGTACAGGAACGTGCCAGGCGACCGGACGGCATTCATCCCGCGGGACAGGAAATGGCCCGGATTCTCTCGCGTCTCGGGGCGCTCGTAGGCGCGGCGGAGGTCGAGCTGCCTTGCCAGGAACGCGTCGAGCGAGTCGGGCTTCACGATCCGCAACTCGACCGGGCCGCGTCGCTCGAAGGCCACCTCGACGACGGGCCTCTCCTCGGTCGAGAACGACCTCGAGACGGTGAGGTACAGCGGCTTGGCGATCGCCAGGTCGGGTAGAAAGGCCAGGCCGGTCGCGACGGCCAGGGCCCAGCAAGAGCGGTCGCGTGCGATCACGAGCGGAACCCTCCAGGAACGAGAGAGCTGCCAGCGGCGACGCCGCCGAGCCCGAAGAAGGGAAGCTCCTCGAGCAGGCGGCGCGCGGCCTCGATCTCCGATGATGCGGTTCCTCGAGAAGACGCGTCCTTCATCCATGCGTCTTCGAGCAGGCGCGAGAGCAGGATGCCGAGGTTGGCGCCCACTTCGAACGAAACCGGTCGGCGAAGCCCCTCGGCCACGGACGGCGAAACATTGAGCAGAGACGGAGCCTTGCCTTCGCAGCTTCGCTGCACCGACTGGCCGAGGGCATCGGTGGATGCGAGCACCTCGTGCCTGCACTCGCGGCGCCTGCGCATCCGGTTTGGACCGGTGAAGGCCTCGGCAAGCAGCCCGCAGTCGCGGTCCGGCCAGGCCACAGCCAGCTCGGTGGGGAGCGTCTCGCTGCCGCGGGGGTTCCAGATCACGGCGACCGGACGAGGAGAATAGGCTCCGTGATACGAGCGGTCGAGGTGTTTGCGCAGGGTGTCGCGCGTCAGATTCGCCGGCAGTCGAAGCGTGGCCAGGACGACGACGCCGGCGTCCGCCGGAATCAGCTTGAGGAGGTCGGCGGGTGGCGGCGCCGCGTCCAGGCGGTCCGGCTCATCGAGCGTCCCCAGGATGCCGCGCGGCTCGAAGCGGTTGCCCTCTACTGCAAGGGCAAACCGCGGTGCCTGGCCGAGGCCGAGGAGCGTGGCGGCGAGCTCGGCTTCCCGCCCGAGCGCTCTCGGCGAAAACGAGATCGAGACATCGATGTCCCTGGCAGTGGGTACCTCGGCCACCGGCGTGCACAGCGCCTGGACTGCTGCAACAGGACTCCTGGCGAGCACGATGCGGTCGCCAACGTGGGCTGCGAACACGGCGTGTTCGGCGATGAGCCAGCGGGAGATCACCATGGCGGGCGACGGCTTGGCCTGTCCGGCGGCCGGGTGTTGGCCCGGGCAGTGCCCGGCCGAATAGCTTCCATTGAGCGCGAACCCCTCCACGAGATCGTAGGCGGATGTGGCGGCGGACGAGGACTTCGGTACCACGATGGCGGGGGTCCCCGTGGCCGAGGGTCCAGCGAAGAAGACGACACGGAACGGGTCGGCCAGGAGCTTGTCCGTGACCACGTCGAGCACCATTCCGCGAAACGCATCGGACACGTCGCTGCCGCGGGTGGAGAGAAAGCCGGTCCAGCCGGTGCTCATCCCGCGGCCGATGGGCTCGTTGGCGACCCTGGCGAGCCACGCATTTGAGCGCAGCGCCTCCCACACCTTCGCCGGCCTGTGAACATCGACCCACACCGACGACTCGACGGGGATGTCGCTGATATCCAGCGGGACAGGGGCGCGGTTGACCTGTTTCTTTCGCCCTGGTCCTCGCGACACGAGCAAGGCCGTCGCGATGGCTGTCAGGACGAGCAAGGTGACGAGCGGAATGGTCATGCGCCGCGTCATTGGGTCCACTCCTTCAATCGATAGAAGCCGAGGAACAGGGGATTGTCCGAGACGGCACGCCAGCCGGGTGGCGCATCGCGAAGGAGATCGTCGAGTCGCCCGGATCGGACCGGCGCACTCTTCTGGCCCGGGTGGTAGACGATCAGTGTCGGTCGATGCGCGGGATCGTCCGAGCGGATGACGAGCATCAGATGGTAGATGGGTGGGCCCTCGTCGCCCTCGCGGGCGAAGGCGACGAGGTCGCCCGAGCGAAGCTGCGCACGCGTGGCGTCATCCCGCCCCATGAGCGCGAAGGTGCTGGCGAGCAGCGTTGCCGCGTCGGCGAACTGGGTACTCTTGCCCGAGGTATCACGAAACGGGCCGGCAGCCGCGCGCGCCGGGTCGAGTCGTTTGAAGGCGGTGCGATAGGCGAAGCGCACGAGTCCAGCGCAGTCGTGCTGCGCATCCGGCCAGGCCGGATCAATACGATCCAGCTGGGCAAGCGCAGTCTCCGCCACGATCCGGCGCAGTATCGCCTCGGAGGGAGGCGTCGCGGCGCCTGCGGCGAGCAAGAGGGCGAGCAACATGGCTTCACTCGCCTGGGGTGTTCGCGCCGGTGCCCTGTGACAGCTCGCGCGCGACGCTCTCCAGATTCGCCGGCCATCCGGGCCCGAGGACGTCTTGGCCGGGAACGTAGACGTCGGCCCGTCCATCGCCGAGGATGTTGACCCAGGCGAGCACGCGGGTCGAACCGGGCGTCGCAAGCGGAACTTCCACCCGCCGCTTGACCTCCGCCGCCGTTCCTTCGAAGAGCGTCAGGTTGAGCGTGGCAACGGTGTGTGCCTTGTCCCCGGAGGGCCAGTAGTTGGTGGCGATGAGGAAGACGCCCCTGGGCGGTGCTCGGTGGATATACAGGTACGGGCCATAGCCGGGCTGATCGAAATCGCCGCCTTGCTCGTTCAAGAAGAAAGTCCCACCGGAAGGGCTGGCGGTGTTGGACCAGTAGACATGTGCCATGTCCTTGAGGACGAGATTGCCATCTGGCCTCAGAGAGGCATTCGTCGGCTCGTAGATGTGAAGGTCCGTGTAGACGCCGTCGGTATCGGAGGTGAGGACGACCTTGAGCGGAACCGCCGGAAGCTGACCGTAGCAGGTGACCCTGGCTTCACCGGATCCGGCACGGTTGGTCGCGGTGGCCACGATCACGTTCTTGCCGGCGGCAGCCGGGAACTTCCTCGAGAACCGACCGCCGAGCGTGCGGAGCAGGTAGCGATCTCCGTTGATGGAGAGCGTGATGGGATCGATCGTGGAATCCGAGACGGTCCCTGCGACGAGGAGCATTCGGCTCACGCTCCAGCCGCCAGAGGGGGAGGTGAGCTTTACGACTGGTTGCGTAGTCCCCTTCCCGATGGGGATGCCATTCGCCCGCAGCCCACGGTCCTCCGGCGCCGCGGCGACAAGCGCGAGCGCTACGAGAGCGACGTGCATCTGTTACCTCCCGTGGCCAGACCCGATGCTGCTCTGGGAGCCGAAGCGACTTCGCGGCGATGATAGCCGAGTGTGGACCCCGGTGTGACATGCAACCAGCGGACCACGAGCGCGGCGACAGATAGACCCGTTGCTGACAGGGGGATCGCGCATGCGACGCATCACGTGTGTGCCATTGAACACAGGGGAGCCGCCTGTCTTGAGGGGCTGTCATCCCTTGACCTCTGCCGTTCGTCTGTCGACGCGGCGCTCTCACGCAGATTGCCCCCTGGGCCATTCACGCTGCGCGAGAGTGCGCGCAGGAGGGTTCAAGCAAGAGCGCCGTCTCGCCGTGACGGGGCGTCGGCGTGGGTCGCGCGTCGGTGCCCGGCGTGGCGCGGTCTGCCCCCCGGGTCGGGCTCATCCAGGGGTGGCTGGTCGCGATTGCCGCCGGGTAGAGGTGAGGAGCATTCCGCGCGAGAAGGCTTGCGGCGAGCGGCCCCCACCGCCCTGTCCAGGCCCTGTCACCCTGGCGAACCCAGCGGGCGCTGGTTCTCCTTCCTCCTGTTGCACACCGGCGCTGGCGCCAGAGCTTCGGCGCCTCGCGGTCACCACTTCCCGCTGTGGCCAGCTCGCCTTGGAGGCGACGGGTGCGCGAGCGCCAATCGTGCGGTGCGAGCCTGGCGCCGCGTGTACGTCGGCGGATTGGAACCGTTCAGTGAGTGCGGGCCGGCGCCGATGGTTCGGGGGGCCGTGGCTGCTCCATCTCCTCGTCGGCGGCGGTCCTCTCCCCCAGTTGACCCTCTTCCTGATGCGCCCAGCGGCTACAGTACTCTCGCGCGAGCGGGATGTTTCCAACGCCGAAGGCAATTGCCGCCGCGACAGCAGCAGCCCCGAGGAGTGCGGCGAAGGTCGTCGTCACCACGGTCCTCGCCACCCCGAGCTGATCGAGCGCCATGAACGCGGCCAGGGCGATGATCGCGATGCGGCAGGCCCGGGACAGCCAGACGGTGCCCATTCCACGCATCATGTCGCCGAGCACGTTCCCCACCGCGATGGCCACCGCCACGATGATCGCTGCCACGATGACTCGCGGAACGTAGGCCAGGATTTCGTTGATTCCCGCCGTGAGCGTTGCCAGGCGAAGGCTATTCGCGGTGAGCGAGAGCGTTACCAGCATGCCCAGCCAAAACACGGCGGAAGCGAGCGTTGCCGAGGGCGACCGCATCCCCGCGCCGCTGGGACGCAAATGGCGAGCGGTGAAAGCGTCGAAGCTGGTTCGCACGAGAACGCGCCTCACCACGGCGGCCACCACCCTCGAGAACAGGTAGCCTATGACGAAGATGACGACCGCCGATATCAGGTTCGGCAAGAACGCAACGACCTCGCCGAGGCCGGTCGTCAGGTATGCACGGATCTGTTCTGCCATGACAGGGCTCCCTTGCGGCGACGATCGTCCGACCATTGCCGCAGTCCAAGCTGACAATGAACCCCGAGCATGGCAAGTTGGGACCCGCTCCCTGGAATAGAGCTTGACCGCAGAAGATGCGGGTGTGGCAGGCAAGACACGCGCTATTCCGCGCATTCCCCCGTCACGTCGGAGTCGCAGCGACAAGGCAAGCCTTCGCACGCCAGCCCGATTCCGTTTGCTGGAGAGGGTGCAGCAGAACGTGGGGTGCCGCCGCAATCAGGGCTCAGTCGCGGGGCTCCTCCGGGGGGCGCCAGTGCCGGCGTTTCACCGAGCCGCCATTCGACGCGGATGGTGTCCTCGGCGTCTGGGCACCGGGCGCACCGTCGAGGGCATTGGATTGGACCGGCTTCTTGCCGCCCTGGTACTGCGAGTTGAAGGGGGCAGTCTTCCAGCCGGACTGGCGTCGGGGTGGGTCTGACGATGGAGTCCGACAGGACCTTGGAGGGCCGAAGAGAACAGCACCTGGCGCTCGGGGCCGAAGTGCTGTCGGAGTCCTCTGCGAGCTGGCGCCGCGCCGAACGTCGACCGGGGGTGCATCCCGAGGCTCGCGGTGCTCATGGGCGGCAGCATGCCAGAAGCCGCGCTGGCCTTCGGCTTCGAGGACCTCGCCCGGCTTGGTCGGCGGAGAGCGGTGGCGCTGCGAGCACCGGTGCACGAAAACCGAGCAGCTGCTGACCGGATAACCAGCAGAAGTGGGTCCAGTTCCGATCATGCTCGATCGGCGGGCAGCACGTGCTCGTTAGCTGGGCAATAGGCTGCGCAGAAACCCGGCAGATGTCCAAAAATCGAGCGCTCAGCCGAGGCCATCCTGGGTATAGTTGCCTCATTCCTGGGCAGGGGGAACCGCATGAAATACGTCATCGCAGTCGTGAAGCCCAATCGGATCGAGGATGTCCATCAGGCCGTGTCAATACTGGGAGTGAAAGGAATGACGGTGTCTGAGGTCCGCGGGTATGGGCGGCAGAAGGGGCATACCGAGATCTATCGAGGAGCCGAATATCAGATCGACTTCGTGCCGAAGATGAAGATCGAGATTGCCATCGACGACGTCGATGCGCAGCGGGTGGTCGATGCCATCAGGCGTAGCGCGAACACCGGGAAGATCGGCGATGGAAAGATCTTCGTCCTCGATCTAGGCGACGCTGTTCGCATCCGCACGGGTGAGTCCGGCTGTGCCGCTCTCTGATTCGCAGCCACGCGAGGATTGACCGACAATGCACGCTATTCTCGACTCCGGTAACACGGCCTGGATGCTGACCGCGACGGCTCTCGTGCTCTTCATGACTCTCCCGGGCCTCGCGCTGTTCTATGGCGGCCTGGTGAGAACGAAGAATGTCCTCTCCGTGCTGATGCAGTGCTTCTCCATCACTGCGATCGTCACCGTCATCTGGGTGGCAGTTGGGTATTCGCTCGTCTTCACCCCCAATTCCTCGCCAGCGCTCAGTCCCTGGATTGGCGGCCTGGGCAAATCCTTCCTCGCGGGCGTCCGGCGCGATGCGCTGGTCGGGACCATTCCTGAGACGGTGTTCTCGATGTTCCAGCTCACCTTCGCGGTCATCACTCCCGCCTTGATCATCGGGGCTTTCGCGGAGCGCATGCGGTTCGGCGCGATGCTCGTCTTCATGGCGCTCTGGTCCCTGCTCGTGTACGTACCCGTGGCGCACTGGATCTGGGGGGGCGGCTGGCTCCAGAAGATGGGCGTGCTCGACTTCGCGGGCGGGATGGTCGTTCACCTGAGCGCCGGCATCGCGGGCCTGGTGGCGGCTCTCTATGTCGGAACGCGCAGGGGCTACCCCGCCACTCCGATGCCGCCTCATAGCCTCACGCTATCCGTGG
>Ga0335081_10018804_pt1 | contig 11170 bp, 14 predicted proteins | sample Lox_Sample_35_FD_206713 | JGI IMG/M metagenome (GOLD analysis project Ga0335081, IMG submission 206713) | Soil microbial communities from Loxahatchee National Wildlife Refuge, Florida, United States - Lox_Sample_3.5 | ecosystem: Environmental > Terrestrial > Soil > Wetlands | place: USA...
ACCAGTGAGGCAGCCCGGGCGGCCCCCGATTGAGCGGGCCGTGAATTGCTGACATCCCGACATCGACGGCCGGACGCTAAACCCCCAGGTCAGGCCGGGGACTCAATAAACGGCTACCGGAGGTCTGTGTCCCGTATCACATTGATTTACGGCCTGTTCTGTCGAATATCGAACGTAGCGCAATAATCGTCACCGCGAGAAAACTGCCATCGATGTTGTTGAGCGCGGACGTCGATTTGCCGCTAAAGAACCTTCCCGACGAAGACGCCCTCACGCTTCTGAAGGAGGCTATTGGCAGCGAGCGCGTCGAGAAGGAGGACGCGCCGTCACGCGACTTAATCAATAAGTGCAATTACGAGCCGCTCGCATTGCAACTAGCCAGTGCCGCGCTGGCCAACCGTCCACATTTGCAGCTTTCCCTCGTGACGGATCTGGTCGCTAACGCGGCGGGGACTTGGGTCACTCGGCCACCTGCCCACCTATCTCACGCGGAGTCACTCGACACGCCCTACGGATTGTTGCCCGAGGACGAACAGCATGCGCTTCGCTGTATTGGGGCGATAGGAACCGCACGTTTTACTTCCTGGGCGCTGGCGGCCATGCTCGGCAAGAACGACGATGAAGGCGAGGACGAAGCTCGCGCGCTCGCAGCGCGGCTTCGTGCACGGTCGACCGGGAGTCGGAAAGAGTTCGCTCGCCCAAGAGGCGCAACAACCCCAGGAAGCCCAGCCCCAACAACCGTCCGGCCGCACAAACCAGGCACGCAGTCGACCAAGCCCCTAATGTGCCGCACCTTAAATTCGCAGTAAAAGTAGGCCAGGCATGTCCATGGATGCGTGTCATGCCTGCAGGTAGGCGGATACCTGGCCAGGGTTGGTGGCATGGCGAAAACGGGGCGGCCGAAGGCCGAATTGACGCTGACGGGTGCGGAGCGGGCCACGCTGCAGCGGTGGGCCCGGCGGGCGAAGAGTTCCCAGGTGCTCGCGCTGCGGGCGAGGATCGTGCTGGCCTGCGCCGAGAATACGGACAACAAGCAGGTGGAACGAGGCCGCTTACCCGATTCTGATGGCGCAGTTGGCCGAACTCGGCGGCGACGCCACGTTGTACCAGGACCACATCCGGCCCGCCGCGGACTTCCTGGTCTCGCACGGGCCGTCGTTCGGGGTGGAGCGCTGGGAGAGCGGAACGGCTACTCCCCCTCCACGATCGCCGCTGAGATCGCCGGGCTGACCGCCGCGTCAGCCATCGCCGCGAGCCACGGTGACACGGCGCGGGCACGGCTGTACCAGGCCACCGCCGACCACTTCCAGCGCACCATCAAGACCTGGACCGTGACCACCACCGGCCCGTACGCCCCGCACTACTCCATCAGGGTGTCCAAGACCGGTGACCCGAACGCAGCGATCAGCTACAACCTCGGCAACGGCGGTCCCACCCTGGACCAGCGCACCATGATCGACGGCGGCTTCCAGGAACTGGTCCGGCTCGGCGAGCTTCCGATCGCCGACGCCGACGTGCAGGCATCTTTGGCTGTGGTAAACCAGCACATCGCGGTCGGGCCCGGCTACTACCGTTACGGGAACTCCGCCGCTCTGGGCAGCGCCGACGGGTACGGCGACTGCTTCCAGCCAAGCGAGGACTCGTGCAAGGTCGTCGGGGCCCCATGGCCGCCGACCGGCACCGGCACCGGGCACCTGTGGCCGAACCTGTCCGGCGAGCGCACCGAGTCCGACCTGGCGCAAGGGGACACCGGCGGCGCCGACTCCCTGCTCCAGGCGATGATCAGCTTCTCGTCCGGCGTGGGGCTGGTGCCCGAGCAGGCGTGGGAGGACCCCAGTGAAGGTAAGCTCGGCCAAGGCCCGGCGCAGGTGCCAGGTGAGGTAGCAGGCGAGATGCAGATCAGCACGTGGCCGCGGACCCGGCCGGTGAGGTAGTGGTGGATGGGCCGCAGGTCCAAGCCTGGGCTCCGCGCTCGGCGGTTTCGGGGACGCGGTGACCGCCGTGGCGTTCGCGCCGAACGGCCGCTGGCTGGTCGCGGGAGGCAACGACAGGTCGGTCCGAGGCCCCGCGCGGGGGTGCCGGCAGTCCAGCGGCCGCTCGCTACGCGCCGGTACCAGTGGCGGCTGAGCCGGTGTCGGCTTCCCCGACTGGCGTATCGGGCTGTAGGCTCGCCGTAGAGGCCTCCGCATCGGAGCCAGCGCGCGGACGGGTGAGGATGATCTGGACCGAGGCCACCACCAAGACGAGCGCTGTCACCACACGTTCGCTCTTCCCGACCTCCTTGACGAGAGCGAGGAGTTGGATGGAGATGGCCAGGGCTTGCGCGATGAGAGCCAATGCGATGGCACGCATGCCCGTGACCCTCTTGGCGTCGTCGTGCACGCTCGGGGTCCGGACCCACGCCGCGTATGCGATGAAGAGCGCTCCCAGGGTCCACACGAAGTCGTAGTGGCCGTTCTCGACCACCCCCCGGGCATGCTCGACGGCGAAGGCGGCGTCGGCGCTCGTGCATGCCAGGACCCCCAGTCCGATGAAGATCCACATGGCGTCGGGCCTCCACCCCAGCAGCCCGTAGACGCCTAGGAGCGCACCGATAAGCAGCACATCGAACACGGGGTAGCTGAAGCCGATCACGGTGGCCAGCCAACCCTGGGAGGACTGGTCCGTGAGCGGTTCCACCACGAGGGCGAATCCCGCCGCCAGCACGATGAGCATGACGGCGATCCCGTCCATCCACCGGTGAACCTCGAAGGTTCGGAAGCGGACCCGGATGAGAAATACCATGCCGGCAGCCATCAGCGGGTACCAGAGGAGCCACAGGCAATCGGCGAATGTGGGGTAGGGCGGACGCACCCCGTCTCCGTAGGCGATGCTCCACGAGACGGTTCCCAGGCACCAGACGGTCATGGCAAGTCCGAAGGCCAGCCATGCTCGTCGGGCGACCGGCCGGTAGAAGGCGCGGGCCATTATGAGCACGGCGGCGGCCGCCAATACCGAGTCATGAATCCAGCGCTGGTAGAGGACTGCAGGACCGCCGATCCAGCCGAACTCGTCGAGCGATTCGAGAACGGTGAGCCCGACCAGCACGATCCACACAGGGCGGAGCGAGGCCGGCGCGTCGATGAGTTCACCCTGGGCATTCGTTCGAGGTCGGATCCCAATTCGTCCAATCGGCACAATGCTCCGCTTCATGATTGCTCGGCCTGTGTTCGCAACTGTCTGTTATCGAATCACGGAGCCCGACATCCGGACAGTCGTCAGAGCTCTCTCGGGCTCACAACCTTTGGAAGGCCACGCTCCCTCGAAGTCGCTGCCCACGAAAAACCGAGAGCCTGGACCTCGGTGCGTTGAGCCTCAGATCTCCGGAAGACCTGCCGACAACCTGTCCCGCCCGAAAACTGGATGCGCCTGGTGACCTGCGGTTCTTGTGCGCATCAGGCGACTTGGGTGTATTCGTTGATCAGGCCGCCCAGGGCGGGTTTTCGGCGGATCCGGTCGCGGTCGAGGTCGGTAGCGGCGATGCAGCGTGAGCTGCGCTCGTCGTCGGGGACGCGCTGCGCGATGCCCTGGTGCGGCCGCGCCTTGTTGTAGTGCACCTGGTACTCGGCCAGGATGACGCGCAGATGGCCCTCGCCGAGGATCAGCACCCGGTCCAGGAGCTCACGGCGCAGGGTGCCGACAAGGCGCTCGCAGATCGCGTTCATCCGCGGCGCCTGGACGGCGGTGCGCAAGATCCTGGTGCCGCTGGCCTCGAAGACGGCGTCGAACGAGCTGGTGAAGTTCGAGCCGGGATCGCGGACCAGGAACTTAATGTCCGCGAACCGCTCGCCGAGGCAGAGGGCCAGATTACGGGCCTGCTGCACCGTCCACTCGCCGGTGGGGTTCGCGGTGACGCCGCCCAGATGCATCCGGCGGGTGCCATGCTCGATGAACACCAGGACATACAGCCTCCTCAGCAGCACGGTGTCCACGTGCAGGAAATCGACCGCGACGATCCCGGCGGCCTGGGCGTGCAGGAACTGCCGCCACGTCGGGCCCGACCGACGCGGCGCCGGATCGATGCCCGCAGCCCGCAGGATCTCCCACACGGTAGAGGGCGCCACTGTCACGCCGAGCTTCGTCAGCTCGCCATGGATCCGGCGGTGCCCCCACAGCGGATTCTCCTCCGCCAGGCGAACGACCAGGCGCGCGATACCCGGGGCTGTCGGCGGGCGCCCAGGCTTGCGCCGCTTGCTCGTGTCGTACTTCTTCGCCGCCAGCTTCCGGTGCCAGGACAGCAGCGTCGCCGGCGTCACGGGAAAGACTTCGGTCCAGCGCCTGCGCGGTAGGAGCCGGGCCAGCGCGGCGAGCCACACCCGGTCGGCCGGCTCGTACCGCACCCGGCCGGCGTGCCGACGCAGCACCGCGTTCTCGTGCCGGAGCACGAGCAGTTCGGCATCCTTCGCCCGGTCGCGGAACACCAGGACGGCCAGTCCGAGCACCCGGCACGTGAGCAGGTAGACGATCTTGAGCAGCACCCGGCAAGCCAACCATCACCACGTCAATCCTGCTGGCGATAGCGCACGCCAGCCAGTCAATCGAGTATTCGAGCGGTACACCTTCGAATGTCGTGCGGATGATCTCACATGGCTTCTTGAACGCCACAATCAGCTACGCCGACGTAACCAGCGCCGCCGCCGCTTTCGCCACCAGCCGGCTTACACTCGGCCGCTGATGCTATTCGTGCACGGTCGACCGGGAGTCGGAAAGAGTTCGCTCGCCCAAGAGCTTGCACACCGGCTGAAGACGAAGTATCCACATGGCCAGCTCTATGTCAACATGGGCGTGGCCGGCGGCAGACGGTCCGAACGGGACATATTGCGGGTGTTCTTAAAAGAACTCGGCTGGCCAGAGGAGGAGCTACGCGATGCGGACGCAGCTCATCTCGGCAAGGTATTTCGTGCCGCCACGGCGAGACGACGCTTGCTTGTCCTGCTCGATGCCGCACGCGATGCCGATCAGATCGAGGCGACGCTGCCCGGTAGTGACCGCTGTGCTGTGACTGTGACGAGCCGCGCCAACCTCGGGGGTACGGAGCATCGCGCACGCCATCTAGACACACCAAGTCCTTCGGATGCGGCACGCATCATGCGCGCCTATCTCACCAGCGATATCGAGCTCCCCGGCGACGTCAAGGTCCCATCGGACGAGCTGATCGCCGAAGCGGCCGAGTTGTGCGGCCGACAGCCGATAGCCATGCGGGCGATCTGCGACAAAGCACGTCACACCCGCGGCGGGCTGGCCCAGGCCGTTAACGAACTCAGAGGATCTGAGGATTGGTTGTCAGCTCTGACTTACGGCGGGCGGGACGTCTCCGCCCGGTTCGCGACCGAATACGCAAGGGTCGGGAGGCGCGCGCAGGAAGCGCTGCAGGTTCTTTCGTTGGTTAAGGCATCGAGCTTCGTCCCGTGGGTCCTTCAGCCACTTCTTGATATCCACCTCCCTGAGGCGGCCAATCTCATGGCCGCCCTCAGCGAGGTCGGACTTCTCGACGATCTGGAGAGCGACCCCGCCGGGTTCCCCAGATATGGATTCAGTCCGCTGATTCGCCTGTTCGCAGAACGCGAGCTCCAAAAAAACCTGGCATCCGATGACGCGCAGGCAGCGCCACGGCGGGAAGCAGGGCACCGCTTCCGCCTCGCCACGGTCAAGCTTGCTGCACTGATTATGGCTGTCACCGAAAGAGACGCAGCGCTGGGCAACCAACCTGACGTTCCGGAGAGGTGGGTCCCAGCGATACATGACTGGGAGCGACGGGTGGCACGGAATGCGAGCTTCTGGGTCGCTATATAAAGCGAATGAAGCGATCAACGAAGATGACAGATTTGCATTTGAATTAGTCTACGAGCAGACTTCTTACGCGCTTGACCGCGGCCGTATGGCTCGTGACCAAAGCGCGGACACCATAGCAGCAGCTGCCCTCTCAGCGTTGTCGCAGCCAATGTAAAAGCCAAAATTAGCATGACTGAGGCGCGTCTCCTGCTGGCTCGGGCGTTGCTTGCCGATAAGCAGGTTAAGGAATGCTTGAAGACGCTCGCAGCCTCAAATCTGGATGAGGTATCAGCCGAGAACGCTCCTCGGCTAGATGCACAGAGGCTACGCCTACAAGGGGAAGCGAGATTCATCTCGGACGACCTACCTGAGGCCGAGCGAGCACTCGCCGATGCCGCAGCAAAGTTCGGCGAAATAGGTGCGGTCTGGAGTCAGGCGGATGCGCAGCTTCTTCTTGGCACGGTCCAGTTGAAAGCTGGACGGCGAGTTGCGGCTCAGCTCGCGCTCTTAGCCGCAATAGACGTTTTCCAACGTTGCGGTGATAGACGCAACGCTGATAGGGCGCTGGCGCTGCTGATGGGATCTGCCGGAATTCTTACCGTTAGTGCATGTGGCGCCGTGCTCAGGTGCCGCCTGCGTAGACTGCGCCGAGCATGACTAGCCGGTCGTCGGCTCGCGCCAGGGCGTGGCGGGAGCAGGGCGCCAGCGACGCGGAGATCGGGCGGCGGCTGGGCGTGGCGAATACCACGGTCGGCCGCGGCCTGGGCCCGCGCGGGCAGGCGCCGGCCCCGGGCGGCGAGGCCGGGCGGCCGCCGGCGGAGCCCCTGTTCACCGAGCCTGAGCCTGCACCCGGTCCTGAGCCTGAGCTTGGTGCCGGGCCCGGGACTGAGCGCGAGCCTGAGCCCCGGGCTGACGCGGAGCCGGAGCCTGAGCCTGAGCCGGGTGCCGGCCTGCCGCCTGGCGGGGGGCCGCCGGCTGGCCGCTGCCGGCGGAGGGGGCGCTCTGGTCGCGGTACGCGGGCGCGATGCTGCTGTACGCGTTCCTCGCGCAGGCCGGCGCCGGGACGGTCCTGGCTGCCGCGGCCGGGGGGCCGGGGGACGCGGCGCTGCTGTCGGCGGTGAGCATGTGCTTCGCGCTCGGCGCGGCCACCACCGAGCAGTTCAAGCAACTGGCCGCCGCCGAGGCCGGGCCGAGCGCGGAGCAGTGGATGGGAAAACTCCACGCCTGCCGCGGTGACGCGGACGAGCCGCGCATCCTCGGCCGCGCGCAGTGTGGTGGCTCCACCGAGCTGCGCCGCGGTCACCGTCACGTCGGCGGCCGGGCACCTGCCGACCGCCGACGCCACCAGCAGCGTCGTCTTTGTCGCCTCGTCGAGTCGGCCGATGCGGGCGGTGAACCGCTCCCGGACGCCGGCCCCCCGGCTGCAGCGGAACCTCCGGCAGTCCGGCCCCGTCCAATTGCTGTGCCGTCAACGCAGCTGACAGCTCGACCACTGCGAGCGGGTTGCCAGCGGACTCGGCGTGCAGCCCGGTCGGTCACCTCTGGTACGGCTCTTCTGCCAGCGACGGCCTCGACCAGCCGTTCCACCTCAGGGCGCGCAAGTCCGGTGACGTCGCGTACCGGCAGGTCGGCCACCGGCGGCGGGCCCCGGTGCATCGTCAGCACGCAGGCCACAGCGTCAGCACCGAAGCGGCGCACCGCGAAGAGCCGTGCGTCCGTGGTCGCAGGATCAAACCAGTGCGGATCGTCCACCAGCACAAGGAGCGGTCTGTACCCCGCCACCGCGGAGAGCAAGCCGTGGGTGCCCGCAGCGACCGCAAGGCGCTCCGGCGCAGCAGTGCCGGGGTCCAAGCCCAGCGCCGCCCGAAGCCCTGCGGCGTGCTGCGCTGGCAGCGCAGGAATGTGCTCCAGCACTGGCCGGAGCAGCGTATACAAGCCCGCGAAAGGCAGACCCGCCTCGGACTCCACGCCGGTCGCCCACAACACCGACATTCCGTCGGCTTGCGATGCTGCATAACGAAGCAACGTTGTTTTCCCGATGCCGGGCTCTCCCCGCAAGACCAGCACCCCGCTGATGCCGGACCTTGCCCGCCGAAGTAGCAGGTCAAGCTGTTCCTGCTCAGGCTCACGACCCAGGAGCATGGCCGCACGATAGGTGACCGAAGACACTCCGGGCAACGGGGAAGCCGCGGGCTTCCCCTCGTAATGTGGACACAAGATGCGCCAGCGAGATTCGAGATCACCACATCCCTACGTGCGTACAGTTAGATGGCGTTGGCGCTGTCCGGTTTGGGGACGACGAGGTGCGTAACTACCTGGAGTTTGCTCGGTTCTATGATCGTGTGACGGGCGATCCGCTGCCAAGAAGCGCCTGGATCGTTCAGCGCCTTGATCGGTACATGCCTCAGGCCGCATCCCTGCTCGAACTGGGTTGCGGGACGGGTTCGATCTTGGCTGGGCTGTCGGCGGTGCCGTCGCTGACCGGATTGGATCTCTCGCCGGAGATGCTCTCCATCGCCCGTACAAAGGTGCCCGCGGCGCGGTTCATCGAGGGCGATATGACATCGTTTGACATGAGCGAGGAGTTCGACATCATTGTCTGCGTTTTCGATACGCTGAACCATCTGCCTACGTTTGATAGTTGGACTTCGCTTTTCGGACGCGTGCATGCCCATCTTGCCGAGGGTGGGCTTTTTATGTTCGATGTGAATCCGTTGGGTCGGCTTCGCCGTCTGGGTGACGGTCCGCCGTTGGTCCATGACTTCGATGGCAATACGCTGATTATCAGCGTCGACTTCATCGATAATGACATGTCCGTGTGGGATGTGAGGGTGTTCGAATGTGTCGGCGGCAAACGATTCGTAATGCACCACGAGCGGATCTGCGAGCTTGGGGTGGAGCTTGACCGGATCGCAGGTGCGCTGTCACCGCACTTTGAGCTCATCGAAAAAAGGGACCCGGCTGGCGACGTAGCGAGCGACGAGTCCGATCGCGCATACTTCGTGGTCCGGAAGCGGCGCCCTGCGGCCTGGGTGCTCGCCTGAGCGCCGCGTATTCTCCCCGATCCCGGTACAGCGCCGTGGCCTGATAGCTCGGTTGCGGTGCCGCTGGTGATGCCGAGCACCGCGGCAGCGGAGATCAGGTTGCCGTTCTTGTCGTAGCGGTAGCGCGACAGTAAGAAGACCTGAGCCACGTGATGACCGCGACCGGCTGGTGGCAGTGGGGGCAGGCCTGGACGGCGCTGAGCACCTTCCACGGCCCAGGTCCGCTCCGGCCAGGCCGCGCACCCGCAGCCTGCCCAGCGGCTCTTCGCCTGCCCCGATCGCCACCGCGGTATGCGAGCCCTTATGCGGGTCCACACCGATCATCACTGCCATCAGCACAATCCAAGATCCTCACCAACGGGAACGGCGGAACCGAAGCGGGCATGCCTAATACCGGATCTGCTGGCGCTCGCGCCTCTTTCGAGCCCACGCCACGGTGAGACCCGCAGGCTGGCACCTGGTTCTAAAGCCAGACCGCACGCGGTCGGCAGGCGGTTCGGGAGCCAGCCCACCGGGCCTCTGGAACGCTACGGCAGAGCCGCAGCGCCCTCAGACTGAATTAGGCGGCTACGTGTGCCCGCCGACGGTGACGGTCGGCTGCGATTCAGCCGAGACCACCGAGGTCCCTGCCGCCGGTCCGCCGGCGTCGGCCGGATCGCTCGTTTCTGCTTGTGACTGCGGCCGGGGTCTCGGCGGGTATGCGGCGATCAGGAGCCTCATCAGTCTCGGGAACTGCGTAGTGAAGCGGCCCTCGCCCCAGCCGAGGCCGGGCTCGTTGGCTATTGCCTGGCTGAGCACTCCGACGATCAGCGTGGAGACAAGATCGATGGCCTCGTCGGAGTCTGCCTCCGGGCCGAGCTGCCCGGCCGCGACGGCGTCGGCCATCGCGGCACGTTGCAGGGCGACCATCTCCGCGCTGGGGGCGAACGCCTCGGCTGAGGGCTCGAAGTTCGGGACGGGCCGCCAGAACATCAGCTGTGCTAGCGCACGGTGGGCCAGCAGCCAGCGCCCGCTGGCTTCGAGGCCGGCGGTCAGTGCGGTCAGCCCGGGCGCAGCGGCGGACAAGGCGTTTCTCATGATGGCAAGGTGCTCGGCCTGGCCCCTGCGGAAGAGCTCGTCGTAGAGCGCCATAAGCGAGGGGAAGTACTTGTACAGCGAGGGGGGCTGGACCCCGAGGCGGCGGCGAAGGCGAGTTCGACAGGGCCAGACGCAGTGCATCCGGGGGCGATGTTCCATTTAGATCGAGATCAGGAGAAGGTAAATGGCCACCAGAGTAATCACCGTGATCGCGGACGACGACGACGCCTTCTTCGGCTGGCTCGTGGCCCACCCGGACGGTTACTTCCTGAACCCGACAACGAGCCCACCGGGCCTGATGCTGCACCGGACCACCTGCCCGCACTACAAGGGCGAGTGGCACGACGCGCGGGTCACCAGTACGGCCAAGTTCTGCACGGACAGCCGCAGGGATCTGGAACAGGTCTCGCCAGGATCGAGCCTCTGCACCAACTGCTTCGACTGAACCCGCGACCCGGCGATGAGGCCACCACCATCGCCCGGCCCCGCCGACCGCCCGCCGACCCGGCGCTACAGGTGGCTCGTCTCTGGGAAACGGACACGATACATCGCCGTGTTCGCCGCCGTTAGGGTCGTCGCGGTGACTGCCGCCATCACAACGCCGCTTGCTTCCGCCGGCAGTCATCTCACGCCGCGACCGCCACGACCGCCGCAGGCCGTCCGTACGCTCGTCGGCCGATACCCGCTACACGCCTTTCGCGCCGCTTTCGCGCCCGTCACCCCTATACGCAAGCCAGAATGCGGTGAACTCTTGCAATGGGAACATGAGTGGAACAATCAGGTGAGTTCCTTCCGCGCGCCAGTGGAACGAGCCGTCGCCACCTTGAAGACTTGGCGGATTCTTTTTACCGACTACCGTCGGCCGCTGAAGACCTTCAAATCATCATTCAGTGCCGCAATCGGACTTTACTTCTTCAAGGAGAGTTTTGCATAACCCTCCAAGTGCCTGGTGCAGCGCAAGACTCGCATGCGGCTGGCCGCCCTGGCATGGACGCGGTGAACAGGGCATGATCAGAGGCATTCACCACCTTGGACTGACGGTTCGTGACGTTGACGCGAGCGCGGCCTGGTATGAGGAAGTGCTCGGCTTCCGGCGCGTGGCCGGTTCCGCACCCGGGTCATCACCGACGGGGTCACCCCGAGCCTGCACGTGGACTACAAGAACGCCAAGATCAAGCAGTACCACAAGCTCGGCCGCGCCCTGCGCACCGAGACCACCATCAATGACACCTGGGACT
>Ga0335081_10018806_pt1 | contig 11170 bp, 10 predicted proteins | sample Lox_Sample_35_FD_206713 | JGI IMG/M metagenome (GOLD analysis project Ga0335081, IMG submission 206713) | Soil microbial communities from Loxahatchee National Wildlife Refuge, Florida, United States - Lox_Sample_3.5 | ecosystem: Environmental > Terrestrial > Soil > Wetlands | place: USA...
GGACATGCCGAGTCCGGCCGCGAGCGCCGCGGCGGCGAGCCCGGCTGCGGCCTTCGTGAAGTGACGGTTCATGCTGCATCCTCCGATTTGGTGCACGTCCGTTCCGGACTGGACAACCGGAAGCTACGAGCGCCGCCTGAAACGGCACTGCAACCGGCTGGCACGGTGCTGAACCGGGACTGTGCTCCCGGCCAACCGGGCTGCGGCGCGCGTCGCGAGCGCCCGGGCGGTAACCCGCGCGGCGGTTGCCGTGTGGTCCCCTCCGCCGGGAGGGGGGACAGCGCCTACCTAGCGGCAGATGCGGGCAGTCAGGCAGGACTAGCCTGCACGCTATGCAGGCTGGTCGATCGCGTGTCGATGCGGGTCCACGAGGGTGCTCGCCAGGTGCGGGTTCTCCACATGTGCGTTGTGGCCCAGGCCTGGCAGCGTGACCGCAGGGACGCCCAGCCGGATGAGCTGCTCGCCGGTGTTCATGGCGTCGTGCTCGCCGCGGGCCAGGGTGACCGGAGCCCGGGATCGTGCCAGCAGTCGCGGCATATCGGGTGCCCCGACGGCGAACGCGCCTGGATCCATGGCCAGCCGCCACCGGCCGTCCTGCTCCTGCAGGCCGGCCTCCACGGCTGGCCCGGCGGCGTCCAGCAGCCCGGCCAGGCCCGAAATGCGCAGGTAGCGGGCGGCTGCCTCATCCCGCGAGGCGAACCAGGCCGGTGACCGGCGCGCCAGGGCTCGCGCGCGGTCCAGCTCGTCTTCGGCCCAGGCGACCTTGATCCCCAGGCCGATGACCGCCTGGACCGGCACGTCGAACCCGCCGCCGGCCAGGGCAAGGCCGACCACCCCGCCCAGCGAGTGGCCCAGCACCACGGTGCGGGTACCGGCGCCGACGGTGCCGGCGACCGCGGCGGCCAGGGACTCAAAGGTGTATCCCGGCAGCGGCGGCGACCCGCCGTGACCGGGCAGGTCCGGCGCCAGCCAGCGCCCCGGCCACCGCCGGGCCAGCAACGGCCGCCACCCCAGCCACACGTCGCCGGTCGCGCCCAGGCCGTGCAACAACAGCAGGACGGGCTCCCCGCTGCCGCCCTGGCGTACCCGCAGACCAGCGTGCATACCCGGCAGTGTGCCACAGTCCCTTCCTGATCACAGCCGGGACCTGGCACCTGACGAAGGCACCAGAGCAGCATGCGACCGGGAGACGCCGAAGTGACGGCCTGGCCCGGTCGGCGGCAGATGCAGATATTGGCCACTTGAGTCCGACCCGGTGTCGACCGCAGGAGGCGTTGCACGAACGCGCCCCCGAATCGTCCGGTCTCAGCCGGACTCGATCGCCCGCTTGAGCTCGCCCGCCCGGGCGCTCACGAGCATTCCCCGCAGCAGGTCCACCAGCGGGCCGCGGATCACCAGGCTGAGCACGCGGCCCAGGTCAACCTCCAGCGAGTAGGTCGCCCGCGTTCGGTTCCCGCCCAGGTCCTCCAGTTCCCAGCGACCCTCAACCGACTTGAGCTCGCCCTTCTCCTGCCTCCATGTCAAGGTCGCGGGACCGTTGTAGGTGAACCGGACGGTGGACTTGATCGTCCGGACCCTGGCATCGGATTCGGTCTGGCACACGATCGCGTGCCCGTCGTCATCGCGCTCCAGGGCGTGCACCGCCTTCAGCCCGCCCTGCCACTGCGGCGCCCGCTCCACGTCCTGGACGAGCGCCCACACCTGTTCAAGCGGGGCGTCGATCTCGGCTGTCGAACTGCCGGTAAGCATCGCCATGGCCGTCCTCCTGTCTGCTGGCGTAAGGGACCCGCGTACCCTCGCACAGATGACACCGGCTGCGGTAGCCGGCCACGCTGACCGCGACGCTGGCTATGAGTGGCTGGCCACCCACGATGAGGACTGGCGGCGCGCCCTGGACGTGCAGGCCACCTTGTGGCGGGGCGGGCGCCGGTGCAATGGGTCGTACCTCGCGGAACAGTTCCCTGACGAACTCCCGGAATGGCAACCTCAGTCCGGCCAACGAACGAAACGCGGCAAGAGGGTTCGTCCTTGGGTTTCTCGAAGAGAATGCCCGGCTAGACTGGTGGTGCAATTGATCTTCCGGCGATGGCCCAGGTGCGCCGCAAAGCACCATGACAATGAGTAGTGCCGGATTCTGCCGTTCCATCGTGGAGTGCTTGCCGGGCCGGTGAGCAGCCCCCGGATCCGGGTCCGGGTCCCGCGTGATATCGCCCGGCAGCGCAGATCCCGCGGGCATCGCTGCTGGGATCACCTGATCGCCGCGCCGCTGTGGCCGATGCATGGAGCCAACCTCGGTACGCTCCTGCGCACGTGTGATGCGGTCGGCGCCTGCCTGGCTGTGCCCCGCTTGCCGTGGGTGCCGGAGGCGCTGGCCCGGGGGAACACGCTGCGGCGTCCCGCCTGCGTGCACTGGACCGGCAGGGACGTGTGCCAGTGGCTGGCTGAGCAGCGATCGGCGGGATCCCGCATCGTGGGGATCGAACTCGCCGAGGAAGCAGTCAGGCTGGCGGATCTGCCTGCGGCGCGGCAGCGCACCATCGCCGTGCTCGGCCATGAGCAGATCGGCATCCCTCCTGAAGCCATCGACCTGCTGGATGTGGCTGTGGAGATCCCGATGGTCGGAACCGGCGCCAGCCTGAACGTCGCCGTGGCAGGATCTCTCGTGCTCTACCGGCTCGCCGGGTTCCTCTGACCACCCGAACGGCTGGCCGCTCAGCAACCAGCGCGGCACCAGCGGTCACGAGGGCTGTGTCCGGACGCACCCACCGGACGGTCGGCGTGCTTATCGCGCACATGGGTCGCGACAGAAGGTCGCCGGTCGCGGCGGTTGCGCGACCGGTTCCTGCAGCAGCGGGCGTACGTCGGCTGCGGCACAGCTTGCGGGCCGGCGGGCTGGCCAGAGCGGTGGCCGCCTACTTCAGCCCGGAGGAGGATTTCGCCGGGCTGTCGTTCACCTGCCTGGGCAGTAATCCCCGCGACGCGGTGACCGCCAGCGACCTGCTGGCGGTCTCGCTGCTGGATATCGCCTGGCGGCCAGAGGCGGTCAGCCCGCCACCTAATAAACGCGAAAGATCGAGGTTAAGCGTCAGAAGAAATTAAAATTCCATTCTACCGAGATAATGACGACTATATCCACTGCGACAAAGATTAGCATGCAGATCTTCCAAATCGCATAGATTCGATGATCTACATCCCAGACATCATATGCGTTGGTCTTTCTCGGTATGGCATCCTCGAGCGCGAAATCATCTCCGAGATAGTACTTGAGAGTGAGCTTCGAAGATACTCTCTTCGCCAGTTCAGCGTGGTTGATGGCACGGCCGCGCTGGCTGTGCATAAGATTCTGTGACGCCCATGCGATTATTATTGAAAGCGCCGCCGCGGCGATGCGCGCATTACCGCTGACAGGAGAGCCCAAAGCGATGGTCATCAGAAATGCCTGAGCAGTGAGCCCGAGAGCCGGAACCTGCCATAGCATCGTAGTGTATGAACCAAACTGGGCGGTATATACATTGAGCAGTGTGAGCTTGTCACTCGTTTGCCTAAAGTCTGCCGGTTGGGGTGGCTCGACTATATCCCTGATGCGAGCCAGATCAGCCCGGATCATCGGCCTGGCGCGTTCGGGATACCGCCCGAGCGCCCTCTCGGTAATCTTTGTTCCCACTCCCTCCCGGGCCACTTGCAGCTCCCATTTGCGCGAACGCCGGAACGGGATCCTTGTCCCTGTTCTCCACCGTAGACAGTAGGGGGGATCGCCATGCGCACAGAGCACTTTGTTGTGGCTTGTCCATGTGACGTCGTGCTTACGCCATTCCCCGCTCCATTCGTCTAGCCGGCTCTCGTTGGCGACGACGTCCCAGACGTCCTTCGGCAACGCTGCGACAGTGACACTCAAAAGTTCCGGGTCCATGATCTCTCCCTCAATAGAGTCATCATCAATCAGGTGCGACAGGATTGGCGCATTAATGAATATTCTTGTCAGTCGTAGCCGAACTCCGCAAGCGGCCATGATATCTGGCGCGACGGCTCGTCTCGGTCACTCAGGACGGCCCGATTTAGCGGTCATGGTTTCCTCGTAGCTGCCTGGTCTGCCACCACGCCGGGAGGGTCAAGCTGGAGCGCCCGCAGCCGCGCGGCAAAGCCGCGAAGTTAAGGATCGGGCGGGTTTGTCGAGGGGGTATCGGAGGACGGCGTGTTGAGGCGGTAGGTGCCGAAGCCGGTGCGGGTGAAGAACCCCAGCCGTGCCCACTGGCCGAGCTGAGTGAGCATGTTCCGGGGTTTGACGCCGAGGAGGACGGCCAGGTCGTGGCCGCTCCACTCGCGCGGGGGCTGGCTGGTGATGATCGCGGTGACCCGCTCCTGCCGGGTGGGCGGGCGAGGCGGGGCCGGGGTCGTGCGGTCGCGGCGGGTCCGGCCGGGCTTGAGGTCCAGGGGCGGGGTGCTGATGGCGATGTCGATCGCGGTGATAGTGGCGGGGTGGGGCGGGCGGCCGTCGTCGCGGTTGAGGTACCGGGAGGTGGCGCATTTGACCTTGCGGGCGCTGAACCGCAGGCGGCGGGCGGGCAGCAGCGTGGCCAGCACGGCCCGGCCGATGGCGCCGGGCAGGTCGGCCGGGCCGTCCGGGCAGATCCCGGCGGCGTTGGTGAGCTGGTCTTTGGCGGCTTCCAGCGCGGTGGTGAAGCTGGCCCGGCCCGGGTCAGTACCCGGCCGGGTCTCCACCGCGTCCACCATGGCCATCCGCAGCAGCTGGTACAAGGTGAGCAGGGCCCACATCTCCTGCTCCAGGCCGGGCCGGTCCCCCGAGCGCAGCACGCGGCCTTCGAGCAGGGTGTGCCGCAGCGCGAAATACGCCGACTCGATCTCCCACCGCTCGTGATAAAGCCGGATCACCGCGGCGGCCGGGAACCGGCGGTGATCCATCAGCGTGGTGATCAGCCGGCAGCCGTCCCGGACCCGGCTGCCGTCGGCGCCGGTCACCGTCACGCTGGCCTCGATGACCCGGACCGCCAGCCCGCCCAGGTCCGACAGGTAGGAGCCGTCCGGCAGGTGGCCCAGGACGACAGGGTGACGGGTGGACTTGGCCCGCGCCAGCAGCAGCGCCCCGGTGGCCGCGACCGCGCGCAGGAACGCGTTACCGTCGAAGGCCCGGTCCAGCAAGATGAGCATGCCCGGGTGCAGGAGTGGCAGCAGCCGGCGGGCCACGGTGGCCTCGTCCCGGTCGGCCGCGGACCCGAGCGCGGCGCCGAGCAGGCCGCGGGTGCCGGTCTCGGCCAGCGCCATCAGCCGCAGCGTCGGATACCCGGCAAAGCCCATCCGGTACCGGATCCGGCCCAGCCACCAGCGGTTACGGCCAGTGTCGGGGACCTTGAGCGAGTTGCACCCGTCGAAGGCGACCGTGCGCAGCCCGGCGAACCGCACTCCCGGCGTGCCCGGCTGGGCCAGCGGCCCGGCCACCACCTCAAACAGCGCCTTGACCGGCGCCGGGCCGAGCCGGCGGCGCAGATCCCGCAGCGCCTTCTCCGACGGGCGGGCCACCGGCAGGCCCTGCAGCCCGGCGGTCAGCTTGGCCCAGACCCGGGCATACCCCAGCCGCGGGTACATCCCCAGCGCCAGCACGAAGTACACCCCGACCCGGGACGGCAGGTCGCGCAGCCGCCGCTGCACCGTCTTGGTCTGCTCCAGGACGTCATCGACCAGCTCGAACGGCAGGTACTGCGTTAACTCGCCCAGATGACCCGGGGCGAAGGCCCCCGCGGCGACGGTGACGGCACGGGTGATCGTGGTCGTGGCAGACTGAGTGCGCAACGGGACCTCCGGTGGACGGGACGATCGTGATGGATTGATCCCGATCTACCAGAGGTCCCGTCCTCCTGCCACCCCCGCGCCATCAGGCGATCCCCTTGACAAGATCACAGATCGTTTAACTTCGCGGCTTTGAGCCGCGCAGCGGCGAGGACGAACAAGCTTGACGCCGGCAAGCGGCGGAAGATCCTTAAGAGCGAGGAAGGGCCGGTTGCGGATTGGCTTATCAGGGGGTCGCGTGCGTGTTCCCGGTGCGTGGCATGCGGAGTGGTCTCGCAAGCACCCATCCGGCGCCGCGCCAGCGTGCGGGCGGCTGCCATGACCATGTGTCCGGGACCGGGCTGCTCAGTCATGTGATCGAGCGTGGCCTGCTGGCCTGCTCATGCCGCTGGGGCGAGCGCGCCCGGCGCTTGGCGACCTCCCGTGGTCACGGCCGCTGCAGCAGCGGCTGCCGCGATGGTGTGCTGGTGTCGGAGGGCTGCAGGTCGTTGAGCAGGTGCCAGGCGCGGGTCAGCAGATCGGCCCGCAGCAGCTGCGCCAGGATCGCTGCGTCGGCCCTTGTCGTTCTTCAGCCGCGCCGAGGCGATCGCCTTGCACCGCAGCGGGTGCACCAGGTGCACCTCGAAGCCGTAGTCTTCCAGGAGCCCGGCCAGCCAGCCCCAGCCGAAGGCGGCCTCGAACGCCACCGGCGTCCCCGGGGGCAGCCCGCCGATCAGCCGCAGCATCGGCTCCGACTCGTTCACCACGTTCTTGTTGAGCGCGACCGTGCCGTCTTCGGTGACCACCGCCACCTGAGACCGCTTGCGGTGCACGTCGATACCGACGTAAACAGACATTGCCGGGTCCTCCTTTTCCCGAGCTCGAACTTCCACCCGGAGCATCGCGCTGCCAGGCTGAGCTGGGAGGGGCCCGGCCCTCATAGGGTCATGTGAGTGCGGGTTGGCGATTCGTGACCGCCAGGCTGTGACTGTCATCTGCGGCGCGAATAAGAATAGGCAGCATGGACGCTGAGGTGGGGCGCGAACCTCAATACGACGTATTCGCTGATGAGTTTCTCGGCCATGCCCGGGGCGGGTTCTACAACGCCTACTATGACCGGCCAGCCTGCCTGGCGCTGCTGGGCGACGTGACGGGCAAGCGGGTCCTGGACGCAGCGTGCGGCCCGGGCCTTTATGCCGCCGAACTGATCGGTCGCGGGGCGCAGGTAGTGGGGTTCGACCACAGCCCGCGGATGGTGGAGATCTGCCGGGCCCGGGTAAGCCAGGGCGAGTTCCGCGTGCACGACCTAGGCGATCGGATCAGCTGGCTGCCCGATGAAAGTGTCGATCTGGCCTTGTGCGCGCTGGCGATCGAATACGTCGACGACCGGGTGGCCGCCCTGAGCGAGCTGCGCCGGGTGCTCCGGCCAGATGGCGCGCTGGTGCTGTCCCGCCTGCATCCCACCGGGGATTGGCTGCGCCATGGAGGCAGCTACTTCGACGTCCGGACCATCCAGGAGACGTGGAGCAGGGGCTGGACAGTGCGGTACTGGCTGGCGCCGCTGGAAACGACCTGCGAGGAGATCTTCGCCGCCGGGTTCCTTATCGAGCGGCTAGTCGAACCGCGCCCGGTGCCCGAGGCCGCCGCCATCGATCCCGCCGAGTATGAGCGGCTTGCCCGCGAGCCTAGGGGATTCATCGCCTTCCGGCTTCGGCCATGCACATGAGCCCCCGCCCTCTCGGCTGACCATGGCATAACCAGTTCGCAAGGACAGAGCGCCCGCAGCGGCAGAAGCGCGCATCCGTCAGGCTCTCTGGCGAGGATGGTTCCGGGACGCTGGTCGCCGACCCAGGTCCGCTGAGGTACCGGGCCAGTTGATCCGCGTTCATCGCACAGCACTACCCGGATACGGCATCCTCGGGCCTGGCCAGGCCGGACAATGAGCTGTGTGGCGAGTGTGCTGATGGACGACCAGACGGTGACCGTGGCCTTGTCGGTAACGGAGAAGATAGAAGCACTGCATGGAGATCTCGCGGTGCCGCGGACCGCTGTGGTCTGCGCCCGGGCCGTCCCGGACGGGCTTACGGAGGTCCACGGACCGGATATGCCGGCCGGCTGGCCGGGCGTCAGCACGGCCGGCACCGTCTGGGACTTCGCCCCGGACTGACCGTATTACCTTCGCGATCTGTCATGGGCGCCAGCCCGCCGTGGTCCTTGACCTGACCGGCCAGCCGTATGACCGGATCGTCGTTACCGCCAGAGATGCTGGCCAGATAGCCAGCTGCCTCACCTGAACACGGGCGTCCGCGATTGGCCAGCCCACGCAGTGGACGGACGGTCGCCCGCCATTGGCTGCGTCATGCGCAACTACGCCCGCACCCTATGCGGCCCATGAGAGTGAGCGGTCGGCAGTCATTGCCGGGATCGGCTTTGCTCTGTTCTAGAAAGGACCCTGCTCGCCCCCGTCATATACATCCAGATACATTTCCTGGTCGACATCCGGATCATCCCCGAACCGGATGAAGCTGCTCCCGCCAGGAACACCCTGGGTCTCGAGGAAGGGAACCCACGGTGGAGGCGCGGCGTCCAGGGCTCTCAGCGCGCGTCGCTCGATCTGCTCGAGATCCGTGTCTGGCAAGGATCCGTCATGACGTCATTATCACGGTCAGCAAGGTGAGACGCCCTCGCGCGATCCGCGGCAAAGAGTGCATCCGTTCTGGTCAAGGGTGTGACCCTCAGGTCAGCTAGCGAATGGCTGCTGCCGTATCAGGTACCCTCTCGGCCTCAGCGGGCTGGCGTCGTATCGGCGTAACAGTGCTCCGCGCCGCCAGTGCCGAGGCCACCGCGACGATGGCTGTGACCAGGCTGATCAAGGACGCATTTTGCGACTGTGTCAACTGCCACCAGGCGAATCCGATACCCAAGGCCAGCGTGCACGATACGAAGGCCGTAACCGTGCCCGCTACCGCGACGGGCTGCTGTTTGGTCTGCGGCCATAGGTGAGCGGTTACCGCGCCTGCGAGCGCCCAGAACGCAGCGACCTCGGTCGCAACCAGCGTGGTCTGCGCCGACGTCCAGTGCACGGCATTGAAGCTGGTCATGAGGCCGATCACGGCCCCGGTCAGTGCGGTAAGCCCAGCCAGCACAGCCGCGATCTTCGGCGGCACGGGTGGCTGCCTGGATCCCGGATCAGATGGCGCACCTGCCGGCGGAACCGGTGGCGTACTCACGGGCGGAGTGGATGACGAGGTGTCCGTTGCTGCCATGATGTCCCCCCACGCGGGAATCGATCGGAGTGCGCGCCAAAAAGCCCGCCGAAGCGTCGCTGATGAGGATCGCGGCCTGCTGCGCCGGCCTAACTGAAGAACGCAGCCACCTCCGTGGTACCTGGCTCCCCGGTGCGCAGAACGGTGGGCCAGTACATGCCCACGTGTTCAATGAGCCAGAGGCGTGCCGCTGGATTTTGATACATGTCGCCGGCACACTGCGGGCCGTCCACCGCGGTCTCAGCTAAACGACCGACCGCTGCGACGCGGCAGGCACCTCGACTCACCAGCCTCGTAAGCACACAGGTTGCCGCAAACGCGACCTGAACCATGCTGAATGCGCTCGCTCGGCGCCAGACGAGTGTGCTCTTGGTGTTTAGCGGTGATCCACATTCATGCGAGTTCATCTGGGTTAAGCCTGCGATCGCCAGTCCGTGAAATGAGAACACCTATGAAACTATTTATCCTGGATTCTGGCAGTGCTCCAGGGTGAGTTTCGTGTTCAAAGTGTTAGGATGGTCGGGGTCCCAGGACCTCAATTTGAGAATCATAGACAATCCTGAAGATGCGCGCTGCTTCGTCTGGGCTCCCCATAGCGGCGAGTGAAACACTGAGGTAATACAAGGTGAGTAGTGTGTGCGCGGGAGGGTTTCGCCCAGAACTATTTTTCCGGCCCATCCCAAGCTAGAGACCCCTGGGTGTATACGGTGTATGGTCCAGCTATGCGGTCACTGGCAGACAGCGGGCGGGTAATCCCCGGGCGTTACTGGCGGCAAGCTCCATCCGCCGCCACGGGGCGACCGCCGCTATGGCTACGATCTTTAATGAAGGCCCCCGCGTCGCCGACCGCGGGCGCACTGGCGCCGGTGATCTCCGTGGTGCAGCGCCGTGAGCCCGCGGACCGACCGAATGCGGCCGAGGCCATGAGGATGATCCCTCGCATGTTGCCGCTGTTGCCGGACAAGTCGCCCAGCGCACCCGCCGGTTACGAGGCACCTGTCCTGGAAGGGTCGTCTCGGTCGGCTTCGCCGCAGCAGGATTCAGCGTCGGCGGATACGGGGCAGCCAGTGGGCGCCATAGGCTCGACCGTGGCAGCGGCGCCGACCTCACCGCAGCCGGTTCAAGGATCCGCCGGGCAGACTGAAGGATCGCCCTCGCCCGATTCTTCGTCCTGGTACAGCCAGTTGCCAAAGTCGGCGTCGGCGGCTCCACCTGATACTGGCGCGTCGGCCCTGTCCGGGTCCGCGTCGTCACAGTCCAGGAGACCCGAACCGTATGAGACCTCTCTTAGCTCTGCCCCCATGAACCGGAAGAAATGGTGGAAACGGCCGAATCCTTCTATGCCGTCTGAAACACCGGAGGCTGAGGTGCCGACAGTGCCCCAGCCAATTCTCGGCGATACGGCAATCAGGCGACATTCGCCTAAGCAAAAACCGTTTACGACCGCGATCTATTTGTCGCCAGATCACATGCACCTGGCGGTCGTGACAGAATATAGGAAAATTACAGTATACGAGCTTGACAAAGAGCGGCTCGGCAAGAAAGTTGCTGAGCATAATGTGGACCGTCATCCGCGGGTCACCTGGTCGGCTTCCGGCGGGATGCTAACCTTCGTTGACGGCAGGAGTGGAGTTGCTACAGTTCTGGACGTTGCCAGCGGGAAAACGACGCCGCTAGGCAGCTTGGCGGTCGCGATTGCTCCCTACCCGGACGGCTCGCGGTTCGCTGTGGTGGATGAACGACAGCTAACTGTCTGGCAGGCTGGTTCTAGGACGCCGCAAGCCGTGCAGAGCGCTGAACTCTTCAATCAACTGCACGGCGAGAAGAGATTCGCGTTCGGCGTCTCGCCTGATGGCCGCTGGCTTGCGTCCGGTACCGCGGCAGGTACAGTTCAGATTCTGGATGCAGAAAGCCTGATAGTTGTAGATGAACTTTCTGGTCATGAATCTGGAATCACAGACCTAGAGTGGCTCGGGCGCGATATTATAGCGACAGCCTCATTGGACAAAACAATTCGGATATGGGAACCGTGGGAGCACAGAGAGCTCAAGGTACTTGAGGCTGAAGGAACGGTCGTTGGCATTTCCTATTCAGCTGCGCTCGATTGCCTGACGGGCTGGACA
>Ga0335081_10018808_pt1 | contig 11169 bp, 12 predicted proteins | sample Lox_Sample_35_FD_206713 | JGI IMG/M metagenome (GOLD analysis project Ga0335081, IMG submission 206713) | Soil microbial communities from Loxahatchee National Wildlife Refuge, Florida, United States - Lox_Sample_3.5 | ecosystem: Environmental > Terrestrial > Soil > Wetlands | place: USA...
TCTACATGATCGTCGGTTTGGTGCCGGCGACGCGCGGCCGCGTCTTCATCAACGGCACCGACGCCACGCGCCTGCGCATGCACCGGCGGGCGCGGCTTGGCATCGGCTACCTGCCGCAGGAGGCGTCGGTCTTCCGCAAGTTGACTGTGGAGGAGAATATTCTCGCGATTGTCGAGACGCTGCCCGTCGCCCGGCACGACCGGCCCGCCCACGTCCGCCGTCATCTGGACGAACTCGGTCTCGCCCACCTGGCGCCCCAGCCCGCCTACACCCTCTCCGGCGGCGAGCGCCGCCGCCTTGAGATCGCGCGCGCGCTGGTCACCACGCCGCGCTTTCTCCTCATGGACGAGCCGTTCAGCGGCATCGACCCGATCGCCGTCGCCGATGTGCAGAAGATGGTGCGCGCGCTCAAGGACCGCGGCATCGGCGTGCTCATCACCGACCACAACGTCCGCGAAACCCTGAACATCGTGGACCGGGCTTACATCATCCACGAGGGTCGCGTCATCGCCGAGGGTTCGCGGGATGATCTCATCAACGACGCCAAGGTTCGGGAATTCTACCTCGGCAAGGACTTCAACCTCTAGGCTGGCGCCCCGTTGTCACTTCGTCATTAATGGCGCTGTCGCCCCCGCCCATGCCCAAAGCCATCCACGGCATTACCGTCGCGCACTTCTTCGAGACCTACGGCGCCAAACTTAAACTGGAACTCCTCACGGGTCGCGAGGGCCTGCACCGCTTGATCCGCGAACCCGCGATCAACCGCCCTGCGCTCGCGCTCACCGGGTTCTTCAAGTATTTCGCGAACAAACGCGTCCAAGTCCTGGGCGCGGCGGAGATGACGTTCCTGCGCACGGTCGGCGAGGAGGCCCAGCGCAGCGTCCTCAACGGGATGATCGATCGCCACATTCCATGCCTGATCCTCACCCGGAACTTCACCTGCCCGCCGCCCATGCTCGAGGTGGCGAAGGAGCGGCGTCTGCCCGTCTTTCGCACGCCGATGATCACGATGAACTTCGTCAACACGGCCACGCTCTTTGTTGACAACGAGTTCGCGCCCGCCGCCACCGAGCAGGGCACGACCGTCGACATCAAGGGCGTCGGCGTCATCATCCGGGGCGACAGCGGCGTGGGCAAATCTGAGTGCGCCCTCGCCCTCGTCGAGCGCGGCCACAGCCTCGTCGCCGACGACATCACCGTCATCAAGCTGCTGGACGAGCGCGAACTCATGGCCAGCAGCCGTCCCCTCAGCCGGGGCTACATGGAATGCCGCGGCATCGGCATCATCAACATTGCGGAGATGTTCGGCATCAAGAGCGTTCGGCTGGAGAAGCGCATCGACATGGTCGTCACCCTGCGGATGTGGACGCCCGACGCGGTGGAGGAGCGCACCGGCCTCGAGGAGAACTACTATGAGATTCTCGGCCTCAAACTGCCGCATATCGAATTGTTCGTGCGGCCCGGGCGCGACATCGCGCGCCTGGTCGAAGTGGCCGCGATGGTGCAGGCGCTCAAGCGCATGGGCCATGATGCCGCCAAAGACCTCAACGAGCGCCTCATCGCCCACATGACGACGCCAGCGGAGGCGGCGAAGACAAAGTCGCTCAAATTCAGTGCCACGCCTTTTCCCCGCGAGGAGCCCAGCCGCCGCGGCCCCCCGTAGGCCGGTCGCAGCCTGCACCTCCCCTTCCCATCCATGCCCCTCCAACGCGCCGACGGCCGCCGCACCGACCAGTTGCGCCCCGTGACCTTCGTGGCCGGCCCGGCCCCTTACGCCGCCGGCTCGGTCTTGGTGCGCTTCGGCTGCACGCAGGTCATTTGCGCCGCCACGATCGAACCCAAGGTGCCCACCTGGATGAAACAGCAGGGCGTCACCGGCGGCTGGCTCACCGCCGAATACTCGATGCTCCCCTACAGTACCCTCGAACGGAAGCCGCGCGACATCAGCCGGGGCAAACTCGACGGCCGCACCGTCGAGATCCAGCGCCTGATCGGCCGCTCGCTGCGCGCCGTGCTCGACCTCCAGAGGCTGGGCGAAAACACGCTGTGGATCGATTGTGATGTGCTGCAGGCCGACGGCGGCACGCGCACCGCCTCCATCACGGGCGCCTATCTCGCCGCCCGCCTCGCCATCCAGCAACTCCTCGATGCCAAGCGCATCCTCGAGAATCCCCTCCCGGATTCGGTCGCCGCGGTGAGCGTGGGGCTGCTGGAAGGACGGGAGATGCTCGATCTCGCCTACGTGGAGGACAAGGACGCCGAGGTCGATTTCAACGTGGTCATGACCGGCCGCGGGCAGTTCGTCGAGGTGCAGGGAACGGGCGAGGAGGCGACGTTCTCCCACGACCAGCTCGATCGCCTGCTCGCCCTGGCCCAGCAAGGACTCACGGAACTGGCGGCGCTGCAGGCGGCCTTCCTCGCGCAACAGCTGTTGAAGCCCTGAGGGGCCGCTCCAAGGGCGTCGCCGGGCGCCGGCATGCCCGCCGCAACCGCCCGGACCGGGTCCCTGGCCGCCGGCTTACGCGGGGACCGGCACCTTGATGACCGTCTTGCGCACGAGTTCCGGCTGCTCCGCAGCGAGCGATGGCATGTGCGCGTCCTCGGGCCAGAACACCGCCACGTCACCCGCCTGCGCGCGGAGCACGGAGGCGGCGGCGGTGTCGGCGTACTTCGTTAGATCCCGGGCCTCGTCATAGGCCTGCGTAACGCTCAATCGCGCCGCGGCCGCGACCTCAATCAATTCCTCACCCATGACCACCACCTGCACGTCGATGAACCTGCGGTGCGTTTCGAAGCATCCGTCGGGACGACGCCTCGTCTGGTAGGCCATTTCCAAAGCGTACGCGCCGCCGCCCAACTCATGGCGGTGCACCGATCCGCCCGCAAGGCCCGCGATGCGCGCGTAGCTCGCCGAGCCGGGAGTCAACGCCTCCGCCGCATAGTCCAGCGCCACGCCCAATTGTGGGGTCGGGGCGCATTGCGCGCGCACGGTGGCGCAGGATCCAAACATCGCCATGCGGGCAATTGAGCGCACGCGCCGGACGCCCGCAAGGCAATACCTCGGCAACCCCTGCGCAGGGCGGAGCCGGGGCAGCCGCCGGCGCCGGCCCGACCGGAGTGGCCTTGCCGCCCCGGCCCGTGCGGATTTCATCTAAAACATTGCCGTGCCGCGCGACTTGGGCTCTGTTGACTGAGCCCGTGGCCATCGGAATCATCCGCATTCTGTCCGACATTCACTTCGGTGAACCCGCCAGTCGCGTGCGTTCCCTTGCGGCGCTGCGTCCACTTTTTGCGGGCGCCGACCGCATTGTCTTCAACGGTGACAGCCTTGAAACGCGGTACAGGCCATCGCGGCGCATGGACCATTTGCGCCGGCACTTCCAGGAATTCGTCCGCAGCGAGACTCCGCCCATCGTCCTGCTCACCGGCAACCATGACGCCGATATCTCGGCCATTCATCACCTGGATCTGCTGGGCGGCCTGGTGTTCGTCACCCACGGCGAAATCCTCTTTGACGATCTGGTGCCGTGGAGTCCGGAGCAGCCCCAGATTTGCGCCCTCTACCGTGAGCAACTGGCCGCGCTGCCCGCGGCGGAGCGGGAGCTGTTCGAGCCGCGCCTGGCCGCGTGCAAGCGCGCCTGTGCGCAGCTGCGCCTGCCGCACGACGCGCCGCCGCGCAAACCCTGGGGCCGCACCATGCACACGGCGCGCAAGTTCTGGCCGCCGGGGCGCACGCTGGCGATGGTGCGGGCGTGGCGGGAACTCCCCGAGCGCGCCGCCATTTACGTCCGACGGCACCGGCCGAGGGCTCGCTTTGCCGTGGTGGGTCACACCCACCTTCCCGGCGTGTGGTTCCGCCAAGATATTGTTGTGATCAACACCGGCTCCTTCTGCCCCCCGTTTGCCTCCTACGTGGTGGACATTTCTCCCGAGCAGGTGGTGGTACGGCGCGTCCGCCGCTACCAGGGCCGATACCATCCGGGGCGGGTGGTGGCTTCATTCGCGCTGGCGCCCGCCAGCGACGGTTCCGTCGGATCATCCAACACCTTTCCCGAGTTCGTTCCGGCGCCATGAGCATGCAATTCGGCTGGTGGTCCCGTGACGCCGAGGGGCGAAAATGCCAGATCCGGGTGGAGATCTTCGGCGGCGGTGCAACGTGGAGCCGGAAACAGGGGCATCACCAGTCGTGGGAGCCGTATGGCCCTCCCAGTGCCGAGGACTGGGACCTCCTCCTCGCCGAAGCGGCACGGCGCCTGCCGCGGCGTCTGCTGTCGCCGCACCAATTCAAGGCGATCGAGCGCTTGCGGCCGGGCTAGGGAGAGACGCCCGGCATTCACCCGCCTGCCCGCCCGTCCGGGACCACGGGGCGGTCAGTCTGGCGCGTCGCCCCGCCCGGCCAATTTCCGCCAGATCAGCCGAAACGAACTCGCAAATGCCGCCGGCCGCGCGCGCACGCGGCGGGTGATCTCGACCGGAGACAACCACGCGCCGCGCTCGATCTCCCCGGGGTGCAACGCGAAGGGCCCTTCCGCCTCCAGCCGATAAACCCAGACGAATTCCTGACCGGTCTCGTGGCACGCCGCCAGGCGAAGCCAGCGTCCGAGCTCCGACGGCGCCTGCACGCCGAGCTCCTCGCGCAGCTCGCGCACGGCGCATGCATCGTAGTCCTCTCCAGCCTCGACGTGGCCAGACGCCGAGGAATCCCACGCTCCCGGAGCTGTATCCTTGTTCCGCGACCGCTTCTGCAGAAAAAGCTCGCCGGCTCGGTTGAACACCAGCACATGCACCGCACGGTGTCGCAACCCCCGCAGATGCACCTCCTGCCGCGTGGCCCGCGATACGACACGATCGCCAGCGTCCACCACGTCGAACCATTCCGCCGTCGGCTTTTTCCGGGCCATTCCTTCTATCTCTTCGCTCGCCGGCCTGATTCCAAGCAAAACCCTCCGGCCGGGCACGCCCCGCGCAGACCAGGCCGCTCCCCGCCGGCCTGCTTTCCGGCGCCCTAATCCGGCGGCGGGCGTCTCCCCTGCCTATCTGTGGAAAAGCCGGCGCGGCGGCCCTGCTTGACCGCCGCGCCGGCCAGCCTTTCAGCCTTCATCCTGCCGACCAGCTCGGCGAGCGCCTCGTTGCCTTCCTTCGGAAACAATCCCATCACTTCGCAAACGTGCGCGAAGAGATCCACGGCGTCTTCCCCGGCACCTTTGCGGCGCCGCGGCTGGCGTGCCATGCGTGTCTTCGCCCGTTCTGCACGTGCGCTTCTGCGATTGCTGCCACGTCGGCCCGACCGGCGCTTGCGGTGATGGCTGTCGGACTTGTGTTGCATAGGGGATGCAGGAGCGTCACCGGTGTGACTGGCTCCCCATTGATTCAAGGCGGCAGATTATTCTATTGTCAAATTTCTTTTTAGAAAAAATACACTCCTGAACACCACGCGGCGGCACCGCGCTTCGTGCGACGCCGCCGGCTGTCTGGCGTACAGCCTCCCGCGATCCGGCGGCGCGCTGCACCGCGTCCGTATCGGCGATCAAGGTGGTGAGAACCACGATTCGAGGCACCGGGGGAACTCCGGCGTTGGCCTCAGGGAGCGGCTTTCGATTTTGCCCGGCGGTTTCAGCCCAGGCCGGCCACGCTCAGCCGCGACATCTCCGCCGGTTTGCCGCCAGTCTTAGTTATCGCCATGCCGCCGCGCCTGGAAGGCACGGAAGGCACTGAGCAGCTCCTTGGGAAACAAGGCCCCCACTTCCATCAAATGCGAAACAATCGCGGCGTTCGCCAATCCCAAATGGGTGGCATGGGTGAGGAGCGTGACGACATCCTTGGAGGATCGGGGTGCGGGCATGAATTTCAGCGCCCGCCGGGCATTGCACTGTGCACGTTCGCAGCGCCTTTGGTAAGTCATATGCGTTTGGGGTAAGTTTGAGCTGGATAGTCCCCCTTGGTCTGGGGCACTTCTTGAAAGCACCCAATCTTGCGTAGCATGGCCTGTCCCTTTCAACCATGCCGCACACTCAATTTTTGGTAGGTTTGGAGGCTCGACAATTACCGCCAAACCTTCAATCGGGGCCGTCCTTCGACCGATATTCGCCATGTCGGAATGGCGTTTCCCAGCCCGCGCTCTCCGGTCTGGAAAGGAGAGCTGCCGCGCAACCGCGTCACTTCGCTCGCAGGTATTTCTTCACCTCTGCCAAGCGGCGCGTGTTCACGATGTGCTCCGCCGTAAGCCAGCCTTTGCGCGCCGCATTGATGCCTGCGCGAACATGGTCGAGTCCGGCGGTGTCGTGCGCATCCGGATTAATGAAGCAGGGCAATCCGCGCTCCGCCGCCCGGTGCCAGTGCCGCCAATCGAGGTCGAGCCGTTGCGGATTGGCGTTGAGCTCGATCGCCACGCCATTCGCCAGGGCCGCGTCGATGACTTTCGCCACGTCGATGCTGTAGCCTTCGCGCTTCAGGAGCAGGCGGCCGGTCGGATGTCCCAACATGGTGGTGCACGGGTGTTCGATGGCGCGGATGATCCGCGCCGTCATTTCCGCTTCGCTCTGCGCAAAGGCCGAATGCACCGAGACCACCACATAGTCGAGCGCTCCCAGAACCGCGTCGCCCAGATCCAGCCGGCCATCCGGCAGAATGTCGCACTCGACTCCGGTAAAGACATGGGTCGTGAAGCGGCCGGCGCGGTTGAGCGCCGCAATCTCGGCCATCTGTTGGCGCAGCCGCGTTTCATCGAGTCCGTTGGCCTGGAAGCTGGCTTTCGAGTGATCCGCAATCCCCAGGTACTCCCAGCCGTGCGCCTGCGCCGCCGCCACCATCTCCGCCAGCGTGTTGCGGCCGTCGGACGCCGTGGTGTGGTTGTGAAAGACGCCGCGGAGGTCGGCGGTCTCGACGAGGCGCGGGAGCGCACCCTGCTCCGCCGCTTCGATCTCGCCCAAGCCTTCGCGCAATTCCGGCGGAATCTCGTGCAGGCCGAGGGCCGCGAACAATCCGGCCTCCGTCTCGATCGCACCCCGCTTGGCCCTCCGGGCCTTGAGCTGCGCGTCCGCCTTGATCTTGGCCGTCCCTTCTCCCTCGGCGGGCACGAGGCCCCATTCGCTCATGCTTAGGCCGCGCGCCAGCGCCCGCTGGCGCATCTGTACGTTGTGGTCCTTCGAGCCGGTGAAATGGTGCAAGGCAAAGACAAACTGGGCGGGCGGCACAATACGGAGATCCGCCTGCAATCCGCCCGCGAACCGCACGCTCGCCTTGGTCTCCCCTTTCGCCGTCACTTCCGCGACCTCCCGCCGGCTGGTGAACCAGTCGACGATCGGCGCCCATTCCTCCGCCGCCACGAGAAAATCGAGGTCGCCCACGGTTTCCAGCCCCCGCCGCAGGCTGCCCGCATGTTCCGCCCGCCGCACCTGCGGCAGCGCGCGCAGACCCTGCAGGATTGGCTCGGCCACGGCGAAGGCGTCCCACCACAGGTGCCGCTGCGCATAGGCCTCCCGGTTGCGGATGCCGGCCAGGATCTTTTCCTGGCTCCGCTCGCCGAATCCGTCGAGCGCCGCGACGCGCCCCTCCCGGCAGGCGCGCGCCAGGTCCGCGATCGAGTTGATGCCGAGGGTCTCGTGGAGCGCCCGGATCTTTTTTGCGCCCAGACCGGGGACTTCCAGCATCTCCACCAGCCCCGGCGCGATCGAGGCCTTCAGTTTCTCATGAAAGCCCAGCCGGCCCGTCGCGTGCAGCTCGGTGATTTTTTTCGCCAGCGCCTCGCCGATACCCTTGATGGTCTGCAGCCGCTCCTCGGTCACGACCGTCCCCAGATCTTCCTCCAGCGCCTCGAGCGCCCGCGCCCCGGCGTGGTAGGCGCGCACCTTGAAGGGGTTCTCGCCCTTCAGATCGAGCAGCACGCCGATCTCATCCAGCACCGCAGCGATTTCGTTCTTGGTCACGGCTCTTCCCCTCGCAACACACGGAATCCGCCTGGAAACTCAAGCCCGACTTTCGGCGAGCTTCCCTTTCCCGGCATTGTGTGTATTTCGTGACGCCATGTCCTTTGTCTACCACCGCACGGTTCGCTTTGCCGATACCGATGCCGCCGGCGTGGTGTTCTTCCCCAACTACCTCGCCATTTGCCACGAGGCCTACGAGGAGTCGCTCGCCGCCGCCGGGATCGAATTGCAGACGTTTTTTCACGCACAGGACCTCGTCGCGCCGGTGGTGAAATGCCAGGCCGAGTATCTGCGCCCGCTGACCTGCGGCGATAAAATCAGGGTGACGCTCACCTCCGCTCCCCTCGGGACCGACGGCTACGCCATCGACTACGAAATCCGCCGCCTCGGCGATCCGGCCAAACTCGCGGCGCGCCTGCGCACGGAACACCTTTGCATCGCATCCGCGTCCCGTCGTCGCTGCGTGGCGCCGCCCGCCCTCGCCGCCTGGCTCAAGCGCCATTCGCAGTGATCCGCCCGGTGGCCTCGAGCGCGTGGGCGGCCAGCTCGCGCCGGTTCACTTTTCCCTGCTCGTTGCGCGGCCAGACGGCAAGGCAGAGGTAGTGCTTCGGCCGTTTGTGCGGAGCAAGCCTGCCCGCGAGGCGCCGGCTGACGGCGCGGATGTCCGGTTCCTCCCGCCCTGCCGGATAGCATGCCACCACCGCCTCTCCCCACGCCGCGTCGGGCAGGCCGATTACCGCGACGTCGGCAAACTCGCCCGTGGCGCGCAGCGCCGCCTCGACCTCGCCGGGCTCGACCTTTTCCCCGCCCGTGATGATGACGGCATCGCGGCGCCCAAGCACGTGCAGTCCGCCGTGTTCGTCCCGGCGGCCAAGGTCCTCGGTCTGCCACGGGCCCGCCTCGCGCCAGCGTGGATAGTACCCCCGGAAGAGCGATTCGGCCGCGATCTGAATGCCACCATCCGCGTCCACCTCCACCCGGGCGTGCGGCAGCGCGCAACCACAACCGCGCCGGCTGGCCAGGTACTCCTCCGGACGCAGCGCCGTCACCATCGCGGCGGTCTCCGTCATGCCGTAACCCGGCGCCAGGGGAAGCCGGGCCGCCGCGGCGCGGTCGAGCAAATCCGGCCACACCGGGCCCCCGCCGACGAAGACGGCGTGAAACCGCTGCAGACGCTCCGCCGCGCCGGGCTGATCAAGCAGCCGCTGCAACTGGGTCGGCACCAGCGACAGGAACCAGTCCCCCGGCCCCGTCTCGGGCCAACGCCCGGCTTCCAGGTCCTCCCACGTCCACGGCAAATACCGGCCGCCCGTGAGCGCGCAGCGCATCCAGCCCATCAGACCGCTCACGTGATGCAGCGGCAGCACTCCGACCGCATTGATCTGGTTGACCCCGAAATGGGCAGCGCAACCGTGCACGGCGGCGGCGAGCGTATCCTGATCGTGCCGCGCCAGCCTCAGCGTTCCACTCGTCCCTCCCGTCGGCAGGCAGAGCCAGCCTTGATCGATGGGCGATCGGCGCTCGGCGACGGGCGATTCACGCAATGAAGCGAACTGCGCGCGTTCCGCCGCGCCCCACCACGGATCCGCCACCCACACCAGTCCCCCTCCCGCCACCGCCTCGCTCAACGCGAGCATGAATCGCGCCGGTTCACGCTCCGCCACCACGCAATGGCGTGGCGCGACCCTCGGTGGCGCGGCTCCGAGCCGCCGGGCTAGTTCAACGCGTTCCATACGGGCGTTGGATCCAATTGGTTGACATCCTCGATCGACAGGAAAGGAACGCGCTGGCCGTCAAACCGCGCATCCTCGAACAGCGGCGCGACGCCAAAGCCGAGCGCGCGCTCCGGCGCTCCCTTGAATTGAAACGCCACGCGCAGCGCCGCGCGCTGGCCCACGGCGGTTTCCAGCGCCGACGAAAACACCACATCCGCCTGGTGCCGGTCGAGCAGCGCCAGCACGCCCGCAGGCGCACCCAGCAAGGCCGGCTTGACGACCAACACCCCCGGCCACCCGCGCCCAAGCCACGTCCGCAGGCTCCGCATTCCCGCCACCGATTCGTCGAGGGCCAGTTTCGTCGGGTAATCGCGGGCCAATCCGAGCAGGACGTCTTCGATGCGGCGCTGGCTGGGCGTGCCCTGCGAAGGGTCTGCGAAGCAGGGTTGCTCCACAAACTCGATCGGCCGTTCCGCACAGCGGTCGAGCCATCGGGCCGCCTGCCGCGCCGTCCAGGCGCCGTTGGCGTCCAACCGCAGCTTCGCGTCTTGGGGCAGCCGCGCCAGCAGGTCATCGAGCAGGACCTGTTCGTCGGCGGCGCCCAGCACGCCGACTTTCCATTTGAAAGCCACGTAACCCTCCGCCCGCGCCTTATCCAGCGCGGCCAGCGCGGCCTTCCCGGCCGGGAGCAACGCCGCCACCGGCAACCGGCCAGGCGGGGACGCCAGCGAATCGCTGGTCGCCCGGCCGGCCTCTGCCGACGCCACGCCCAGGGCGAACCGCAGGCACCCATAACCTTCGTCAATCCCCTCGAGCGAGGCCGCCTCCACCGTGCCGCCCAGTTTCGCGAGTTCGGCTTCAGCCCCCGCCAGCGTTTCGGTGCCAAACCATGGAATGGGCGCCACCTCGCCGAAGCCGGGGCATCCCGCATCATCCTCCAGTCGCACCAGCAACCCTTCGCGTAGCATCCACGGGCCGTGCGCCGTGCGCACCGCGCGGAGGAAGGGCAGGCGGTAGCGCCGCCAGGTCAGACGATAAGTCACACCCCATCGTGTAGCGTTCGCATCGCCGCATGCAACCGCTAGTGCGTTGCGCCCTGTCGGCGTTCGGCCGGCGTTTCTGGGCTGCCGCGCTCCCCGCGCGTGACCGGGTTGTCGCCTCGTCTCACCACCGTCGGCCAAAAAAGGCGTTGCGATTCCCCGCCGCGCCATTATGTCGTTCATGGCAACCATGACCAAGCCTGTCACGATTGCCCACCCGAGCGACGTTCAGTTCTATCCGTCCGCCGACGAGTTTTTCCCGCGCCTCCTGCCGACGGCGCTGACCTATGACGACGTCTCCCTGGCGACGCTCTATTCGGAGATCCTGCCGAAGGACGCCGACCTCGCCACCCAGCTGTCGGACACGCTGCGCCTGCAGATTCCGGTCATCTCGTCGGACATGGACACGGTCACCGAGTCGCGCATGGCGATTGCCATGGCGCTGAACGGTGGCCTCGGCCTCATTCATTACAACATGCCGGCGACCGA
>Ga0335081_10018809_pt1 | contig 11168 bp, 5 predicted proteins | sample Lox_Sample_35_FD_206713 | JGI IMG/M metagenome (GOLD analysis project Ga0335081, IMG submission 206713) | Soil microbial communities from Loxahatchee National Wildlife Refuge, Florida, United States - Lox_Sample_3.5 | ecosystem: Environmental > Terrestrial > Soil > Wetlands | place: USA: Florida...
GCAGTTGTCGCAGATCACGATTTTCTGCATCCGCCACCCAGATCCGCGGGAAGCGATCTTCCATCATGAGTTGCAGCAACAGTTGCGCATCCTGACGATCTGTTTTCTGCTTGCGCACTCGCTTGGGTGGTCTCACTGAGTCCGACGGTCGGGCCGCCAGGCACTATTTGGCAGTCTCCCTACCCCGTGGTCCGCGGGACTCCAGATTGGGAATCAGATGCAATGCAGCGGATTCTATATCCCCTGCGCCTCTCCAAGAGCGCTAGCAGCACGCCTTTCACTGGGGCCGTGCCCGAAGCGTGACTGATTTCGCGAATGAACCAGCAGCGCTGACTGACGGCCGAGTAGTCGTCGTTCTGGCCATTAATGGCGCATTTACGCCGGTGCTCGCCAAGCCCTCGAAGCCTTTCTCACTGATCGATTGCGTTTCCGTCGGCGTTGATCGGATGCACCGCCCCAGGCGAAAGCAGGTGGAATCGTGGTAGAGGAGTGACCTCACCGATGTTACTGCGAAGGTGGTCATCTACGAGGCGTTTGTGGAAGGCAAGTTGGAGGCTCCAAAATACCTGGCACGGACTGTACGCGACCTCTACTTCGAACCGAAGTTTATTGCAAGTTTTATTGCAAATTCGCACCCACCTGAGACTGCTTTGCCCCACTTCACAGCCCTGAAGAGCCCTCTACGTGCTTGAAAACTATCGAGCACATCGGGTTATACTCAGATTTCTAATCCGAGGGTTGCAGGTTCGATTCCTGCCGCGCCTACCATTCTTTTCTGCAGCTTAGGAGTAAATCTCAGTTCGAGTCATTGCAAGTTTATTGCAAGTTCGCGAAAAAGATTCAACGGCTTCAGGACCAACGAAAGAGCCTATTCTGGGCTCATCTGCGCGACAGTAGCTACTAGGAAGTCGTGTCTGCGGAATAATCATTGTTATGGCGGATTCTAACCTGATTATGATTACCGGCGCGGCGGGGTTTATTGGCAGGCATGTCCGATCCGCGCTCCTGGCTGAAAGCAAAGATGTCATTGCAATCGATCATCGACGCGTTAGCCAGGTGCATGGCGAGATCAGCTATGAATGTGATCTCACCAATGCTCAAAAACTAGAACAGATTTTTGCGGCCGCGTCGCGTCCGTTTTCAGCAATTGCTCATCTGGCGTCGACGCTGCGTACAGCTTCGGAAAGAGACCCCAAGCCGGCAACTGAGGTCAACATTCTTGGAAGTCTTAACCTGCTTGAAGCCGCACGGAAGTTTAAGGTCGGCCGTGTAGTCTTCGCGAGTTCCGTCAGTATTTACGGCTCGAAGCCGGCAACCGGTGAAACCACCGAAGCTGATTACACTGCTCCGGAGGACATGTATGGAGCGGCCAAAAAATACATTGAGGTGCTTGGGAACGCATATAGCCGGAATTATGGAATTGAATTTGTAAGTCTGCGAATTCCCATTGTTGTTGGCTCGGGCCCGGGAACATCTACTTCGGCGTGGAGAACCGACCTGCTCAATGCTCTTCAGGAGCAACGGCAACGCGAAATACTGATTCCTTTTCGTGAGGATGAGACGCTTTCAATTGTGCACGTCGAAGATCTAGCCAAAGCGTTCTCGATTTTGTTGAACGCGCCGCTGATTGTCCATTCCACCTACAATGCACCCTGTGAAATCTGGCGGATTTCCGATCTCAAGAAGGAAGTTGAGTCTCTAAACCCGCAGGTGCACGTTTCCCTTGGAGATAGGGCTGTCGGCGGTTTTCCAAGAAGGCTGAATTGTGATCGATTTAAGGAAGAATTCAATTGTGTGCCGGATTTATCAGAGCGGTTGCATCAAGCAGCCCAACTGCGGGTTCAAACGTAGCAGCTCCGGACTGTCCTAAGTTCACCACTATCAAGGGCACGAAGGCCACCAAGGACTCTGCTTGCAAAGTATTCTTCGTGGTGAATCGGGACATTACGAACCGTTCGTAAAGCAGGACTTTCTATTTCATAGAAGTTAGAATAGGCGGCGCTGACAAACCAACCATGACGAAAAAGAAGCTGCGTCTCGCGATGATTGGTCCGGGCTTCATTGGAAGGGTTCATTCCAATGCGTTTCGGCAGGTGGGTCATTTCTTTGATGTGCCTTACGAGCTGGAGTTAAAAGTCATTTGTGGAAGAAATCGAGACAAGCTGGAGAGCGCAGCTGCGCAATGGGGATGGGGCGAAGTTGAGACTGATTGGCAAGCAGTCGTCAACAGAAAAGATATTGATGCGGTGGACATCGCGGTGCCGAACGCATTACACGCTTCCATTGCGCTTGCAGCGGCTGAGGCGGGAAAAATCTTGCTATGCGAAAAGCCATTAGCCGTTTCGCTCCAAGAAGCAAAAAGCATGGCACAAGCGGTGCGACGGGTTCCGAATCTGGTGTGGTTCAACTATCGCCGGCTGCCGGCCGTTATCTTCGCCAAGCAGCTCATCGAAGAGGGGAAGCTGGGGCAAATTTTTCACTATCGTGCGCTGTATCTGAATCAGTCGGGGAATGATCCATCGAAGGCCCATGCTTGGCGCTATAAACGCAGTGAAGCGGGAACCGGAGCGACCGGAGATTTGCTTTCGCACTTGATTGATCTGGCGCTTTACCTGAATGGACCGATCACCGAACTGAATGCTACGACCCACACCTTCGCTCCGGGACGAGATGTCGATGATGCCGCATTGGTATCAGTTTACTTTGCTAACGGAAGCATTGGCAGTTTCGAGGTGAGCCGGTACGGAGTCGGTTGTCAGAACAGGAATACGTTCGAGATTAATGGCTCGAAAGGCATGTTGCGCTTTAGCCTGGACGAAATGAATCGGCTTGAGTTCTTTGATGCGACCGAAGCTTCGAATTTGCAAGGCGTACGGACCATACCGACCACGGGACCAAATCATCCGTATTGGCAGAATTTCTGGAGGCCCGGCCATCCGATTGGCTATGAGCATCCCTTCATTGCCACAACGGCAGACTTCCTGAACTGCTGTGCGCGGCAAGAACCCTTTCATGTCAATTTCGAGGACGCAGTCGTAGTCCAGCGGGTATTAGACGCAGTAGAACGAGCAGCAAGTTCTAGTAGTTGGGTAAGATTAGATAAGGATTCCTGAGAGACGGAATCCAATTGACTTAAAGTGAGCCCAATGATGTGCAGCTGGAGGGAAATGTCACCCCGATGCGCCCAGGCGCGAGGGATCTTTACGAAAATAGGAAACCGTTGCGGGCTCTGGCGGGAGTGGCGCTCCTGTTGCGCCCGTTATCTTTCCAGACCGACGTACGATCCCTCACCCACTGACGCGGGTCTCGGGATGACATGAAGACAGCCTATTGAATCGAAACCTTTCCTGTTAGCTGGATGTCTACCGAAGAGCGACCGACGTACACGTCAAAGTCGCCGGGTGCAACGGTCCACCTATGGCTTTTAACGTCATAATACGAAAAAGCTCTGCGATCGAGGCTGACTTCAACGTGTTTGGTTTCACCAGGTTTCAAATCCACCTTCTTGAACGCCTTAAGTTCCTTTCTTGGACGGGGAACAGGGGCATGGCGGTCGCCGACATAAATTTCGGCAACATCAGCACCGGTTCGGTTGCCGGTATTTGTGAGATCGAATGCGACATTTACCGGCTGGTCGTGCGAAACCTGCGCAGGAGAAACGGTTAGATTCTTGTATCCAAAAGTGCTGTAGGAAAGTCCGTAGCCAAACGGGAACAGCGGCTTGATGCCGGATTTGTCGAAGTGCCGGTATCCAACGAAAACGCCTTCGGAGTATGCAACCTTCTTTTCGCTATTCTTGGGATAATAGGTGTCGTGAACGGCAGCATCTTCCCAGCGGCGTTCGAAGGAGATCGGCAATCTTCCCGAAGGATTGAATTCGCCGAAAAGCAATTGCGCTAGTGCGCTGCCTCCTTCCTCGCCGGAGTACCAGGATTCAAGAAGCGCCGGAACACGGTCGACCCAAGCGGACATATCAACACTGCCACCAGACGTGACGACCACGACCGTCTTCTTGTTTACGGCAGCGATTGCGTTTATCAGTTCGTCCTGCCCAGGAGGAAGTTGGAACAAGCGGTCTGCGCTCTCACCTTCGTTGGAGGCATCGAATCCCATTGCCAGAACGACAGCGTCGGCGCGCGAGGCCAACGCTTTGGCCGCAGTACTTACCAGATCGTCGGGGCGAACGATACCGAACGCAACAGGAACGATATGCCAGCCTTGGTTCACATAGGACTCGAGTTCGACCAGGTGAGGTCCCGGCGCTAAGTCAACGAAGGTTTCGCTTACGAAGGCGTACCATGCCTTCCAATCATCGAACACCAGCTTTTTATCGATGTAAAGTCTGTAGCCGCCAGTTTCACCGGGGCCCTGAACAAAGACCAGATATTTGCCCGCAGAAGTCGGGGCAAAATAGCCGGTCCAACGAACGGAGGCGTCTGCATCAGCATCCTTGGCCCAGCGATAGGGTTGGAAGTCAACAAACTTGTCGACCCGCGTCATTGCAGGCGAGCCGCTGAGATCAGCGTTGGTATAAAACTCAGCTTTCAAACCCGGCTCGCCGCCGCTTGCCTCTGTCGTGAAGTGGGTCTGCTTCGCCATGTCCTCCAGGCTCGGAATTCCACGCTCATAGTAGACTTTCGCTGCGCCAAGATAGTTCGCGATCCCTTCCAGATAACTGACCGCGGTAAATGGCTTGGCCTCGGCGCTGCCTCCGGCGCCAGGCGCTGCGGGATACGCGTCGGGTCCGATCACCGCGATGGACTTTATTTGCGTCTTATTGAGCGGCAGGATGCCGCCATCGTTCTTTAATAGAACCATGCTGGCGCGAGCGGCTTCCAGGGCGGCTTTTGTACCCTGTGGATTGAGAAGGGGAATCGATAACTCAGTTTGTTCGCGATCAAGCCAGCCGAACCGAATCGCCGTGCGCAAAATCCGGCGTACCTTGTCGTCGACAGTCGCTGTTGTGACCTTGCCGGCTTGGATTGCGGGAAGCAAAGTGGCGCGATTCATGAATTTTCCCGAGGGCATCTCGAGATCAAGACCGTTATTTGCGGCGGCGATTCCGTCGTAGGTTGAACCCCAGTCGGACATCAGGATTCCGGAGAATCCCCACTCCTTTTTTGCTACGTCAATGTTCAAATAACCGTTCTGACTCATGTGTACGCCATTTATGAGATTGTAGGAATCCATAATGGCGCCGACATGCGCTTCCTTCACGGCGGCTTCGAAGGCGGGAAGATAGATCTCGCGCATGGTGCGCTCGTCGATGATGTCATCGATGTTGCGCCGGTCGTATTCCTGGTTATTGCCTATGTAGTGTTTGATGGTGGCGCTGACCCCTTGCTCTTGCATGCCTTCGATATAGCCCACCGCAGTTTGAGCCGCGAGATAGGGGTCTTCCCCGAAATACTCGAAGTTTCTACCGCACATGGGGGCTCGGTAAATATTGACGCCTGGTCCTAACATGAAGTGAACGCCCCGGGCCCGCGCATCCTGACCGATCGCAGCTCCGATGCGATGAGCCATTTCGGGATCCCATGTTGCGGCGAGGGCGATACCGCCGAAAACCGTCGTTGCCGGCCCGTAGTTGCGAACCCCAACCGGTCCGTCGGACATCTTCAAGCTGGGGAGGCCAATATGCGGGATGGCGCGGATATACATATTATCAACGCCGCCAATGAGATCGATTTTTTCTTCGAGTGTTAGCTGTTTGAGAAGAGAATCGACGCGCGCCTCGACATCCGGCTGAGTTTGTTGCGCGGAGCATATTTGCGGAAGCAGGGAGCAGACAAATAGCAGGGAAACTATCTGAACTTTGCGCACAGTTTACCTCTCGAGTTGTGAATGACGACCTACAACTTGCGCCCCAAGTGTTGCCAATTCTATATCTTCGAGCGAGGAAAGACCGCTGACCCCAATGGCTCCGATTACCTCGCCGTCACACCAGATGGGAACGCCACCGCCCCAGCCAACGAACCTGGGATCGCCGTAATAGGCGATATCGTGGCCTTTTTCGGGGTGGCGTACCTTCTCGCCGATATCCTTCGTTGCCTTACGCTCCCGTGCGGCAGTCCAGGCTTTATTCGCAGCAATGCGGATTGAAGAAATCGGCGCCCCGTCCATGCGCGCAAAGGCGATAAGTTCGCCATGCGAATCGGCGACCGCCACGACAGCAGCCTTGTTTATCTGCAGCGCTTCTTGAACGATCACGTCAATGATTTGTTTCGCTTCGGAATAGTCGATGTTCTGAGTGGTTCGCATCTGTCCGGGTGCCGTCATCAAGGCAGGTCAATCTACGACGGCTTGAGATTCCGATTATCGCTCGCGGGTGTGACAACGCGTGAGCAAAAAAATCCGGACCAGGCAGAAATGCCCGGTCCGGGAAATCATTCGATTAGAAATTAAACTTCAGCGCGAACTGGATCAGTCGCGGGTTGCTGCCGGGATTCGTGTTGGTGACCACGCCGAATGTGCCAACTCCTAGACCCGTACCGGGTGTCCCGAACTGTACACGATTGAACAAATTGAAGAACTCGGTCCGGAACTCGATGTTAGTGCTCTCGGTGATGGGCGTTCGCTTGAAGATGGCGAAGTCGAAGTTGTTGATTCCGTCTTGGCGCAGCGTGGCATCTACGCGCGACTCATCGCCAAAGCCCCACTGGGGAGGTGCCGCGAAGCAGGCGGTGTTGAACCACTGCTGAAGCGAGCGGTTGCCCGTCTTGTCGCAACCGGCTACCACGTTGGGGCGAATGGGGCCTGTGCCAAGGCCGGCGTTTGATAAAGCGGTCGCGGCGCCAGACCACGTAATCTTAAGCGGGAAGCCACGCTGGAAAGTCGTGACGCCGTCTACGCCCCAGCCAGAAACAACTCTGTTCGCCGCTCCTCCCAAGCTGTTCAGCCACATCTTCCCCTTGCCGAACGGCAGGTCGAGAACGTAGCTAATGACCAGCCGTTGGGGTACGTCTTCCGAAGAAACAGACCTTTCTCCATTGAGGTTGTTGAAGTCCTGCACTTGCCCGACGGTTCCAGTGGAGCCGTTCTCCAGCCAACTGGTGAGCGTATCGGTATTGGTCATGAGCTTCGAATTGGTGTACGCGACCAGCAGCGTGCCGCCGCCCTGGAATCGCCGAGTTACGCTGACCTGCAACGAATTATAGGTGCTGCCGCAGCACCCTTGTCCTGCCATGCTCAACTGAGTGTATTGCGGGTACGGGCGATCGAGTTGTCCGGCGAGAATAGTTGGAGCCTTGAGGACGGCGTTCGGACTTGAGAGGGGATTAGGGATTGACTGTGCAATCGACACGGGTTGACCAGCGGCAAACTGCGTCGCCGCTTGAGAAATGAAAGAGTCGGGAATCTGATTGATGGAGATGCTGGGGTTGTAGTTGGCAAGGTGGACACCATGCGAACCCGCATAAGCCACGTCGGCAAAGAATTTGCCGGGCAACTGACGCTGAATATCTAGGTTGTATTGCTGCACGTAGGCTGGCTTTGGGAGCAGGTAAGGCGCCAGCGTGGGAGCGCCGTTGGCCGCAACAAAGTCTGAAATGGTGGGGAAACCAGCTGAAGCCGCATTCCTGCCCGGCGGCGGCAAAATTCCGTTGGCGCCGAAGGGACCGACGTTCGCACAGGAGGCAACGAAGGCAGCATACCCTCCACCCACTGCGGTGCAATTGCTGGCATCAAGAGTAGCCGACGGCGACAGGCCGTGATTTAACGTGCCAAAGAATGGCGTGGTGGCAAGATTGACCACGTCGTTATCTGGATTGAGTTGGAAGACTACGTAATTCGGAACCCAGAACACGCCATAGCCCCCACGAATCACCGTCTTGGGGTCAATGCTATAAGCAAAGCCGAGGCGTGGAGCGAGCTCCTTTTTATCCAAGGGTATGTTATTCCTGCTGCCGTTGGGACCCTGCTGGACCAACTGTATGTCCCCGATACAGGGCGATCCGGCGGTACCGTTGCAGCCTGTAACCGAGGCGTTGGTCAGGGACGGATCCCAGTAGCTCAAGCGGTTGTAACGCTCTGACCACGGCCCCTGGAATTCCCAGCGAAGCCCCAGGTTGAACGTCAGCTTGGAGGTGTAATGCCAGGTGTCATTCACATAAATCGCACGATAGGTTTGACGACCCTGGGTCTGCGCAGGAACCTGGGCAGCGCCCTCGGTCTGGTTTATGAAGGTAGAGGGACCGTTCTGGGCCAAGCCTAGAAGAAAGTCTGCGAAGGCAAAACCTGTATTGGGGACGGTTGTAACCGTGCCCCCAGAGACGCTCTGCTGTGCGGTATAGGACCCTTGGAAGCCAAACGCGCCACTGGCGATGTTGGTTTGGAAGTAGTTATCCAGTCCTAGTTCATACTGGCCGCCAAATTGAAGGGTGTGCTTACCCTTAATCCAGCTTAGTTGCGGTGAAATGTTGTATTGCGTGTTGTGATCTCCGATCGCGCTGTTACCCTGGCTTCTGCCGATGTCGCCGGAGAACGGAAATGCGGGTGTTGGTGGCGTCCGCATGACAGACGGAATTACGGCATTGTAGCTGGCCGGCCATCCCAGCTCAGTGAGATCGAAATCAGTGAGGATTGGCGCCCGCTTATAAACAAAGCGGCTTCCTGAAAGATTCAAGTCAAAGATCACCGTGGGGCTGAAAGCGTGGTTGACGTCGAACGCCAGCGCCTTGGTGTGATAAATCTCCGAGCAACGGTCAAAACAATACCCCGTGTTAAACGGATTGGTTGGCAAATCAGTTAAACCATAGTAAGTAAAGCGTCCGAATACGTGGGTCTTGTCCGAAATGTTGTAGTCACCCCGTCCGACGACCTGGTTCGTATTTCCGCCGCTGGAGCTTGCGGCGGTGAAGTTGTTGCTGCCATCAATAACACTTGGGTTGGTAGGAGGAACGAAGTATGTGTCCCACAACTTGGTCGCGGCCTTGCTCCACTCCGCTTGCGGGATTTTGTTGCCGGGGTAAGCGGTGCGGGCTCCCGTTACCGGATTCACCGTGTATGGGTCGTAGAGTTGAATCGGTGTCGGCAGCCCCAAGAGGGCAGAAAAATCGCCCTGCCGTTCCGCGACCGTGGGCACGGTGGTTGCCAAAACGCTGCCCGTACGTTGGCGGTACTCCTCCCAACTTCCAAAAAAGAATAGCTTATTCTTGACTATCGGTCCGCCAACATTGAATCCGTACTGGTTCTGAACGTACGGCGGCGCCTCATTTTTCTTGCCGGCGAGCAACTCGGACTGCTTAAAGAAATATTCGTTCGCGTTCAAAATCTTGTTGCGGAGGTATTCATAGACCTCGCCATGGAAGTTGTTGCTTCCCGATTTGGTGCTGAAATTCACAACGCCGCCGGAGTACTTGCCCCAGTCGGCGCCCACGTTGTTGTATTGCACTTTGAACTCGCCGACGGAATCTTGGATCGGGATTAGAATGGGAAGGTTGATGTAGCCAATATTCAACGGCTGGCCGTCCAGATACTCCGCGCTCTCGTTGGCGAACGAACCCCCAACCTGATAGTTTCCCCAGCTGAAAGGGTTCTGGCCGACTGGAGTTCCGCCGGATCCGCCTTGGGCGACGGCCGCAGGAGACAGCGTAATCAAGTTGTAAATATTACGACCATTTAAAGGCAGTTCGTCGGCTTTGCGCTCCTCGATGACTTGGCCGAGCGAAGAAGTCTCGGGCTGCAGCAAAGGCGTCTCGGAAGTGACTTCGACACTTTCACTGACTTGACCCACCGCTAGAGTGAAGTCAATGCGACCGGCCTGCTGTACCTGCACTACCACATCGCTGCGCGTGGTCTTCTTGAATCCAGCCTTCTCCACATCAATCTTGTACTGGCCAGGTATCACGTTTGGAAACGTGTAGAGCCCATCTGCGTTGGTAGGCTGCACCCGTTTTTCCCCGGTGCTGATGTTGGTCAGAGTGACTTGAGCATCCGAAATTGCTGCCCCTGACGGATCGTAAACACTACCGGATATTGAACCGTAAGTGCTTTGTCCGTAGAGGGAAAGGGAAGCGAAGAATAAAAATACCAGGGTGAGTACAGACCAGCGTGACGGCATATAGCACCCCACACGAAGTTGTCGTGATCGCGGCAGTCTCGAACAGATGGATGATCATTGTCAAGAGAAATCTAATCATTTTGTATTAGGTAAACGTTAACTTTAGGGAATCGCTTACTTTCTAAAATAACGGTGGTATCTTTTGTGCCAATGACTGTGACCATGTCGGATATCGCGCGCGACTTGAAGGTTTCGGTGGTCACGGTTTCCAAAGTTCTGCGCAATCAAGGAAATATCAGCGAGGCAACACGAAAACGGGTATTGCGGCGGGCGGAGCAATTACATTACCAAATGAATTGGGTGGCCCGCAGCCTAGTGACGAGGCGAACGTATACCATCGGCCTGCTGTTGCCAGATTTTACACATCCATTCTTCGCGGAAATTGCGAGGGCTATAGCGCAGACGGCCCGGACTCACGGATATCACGTAATTATTTCGTATTTCGAAGAAGACCCCAAACTCGAAGCCAGCGAATTGAATTCATTGCTGACCCGGCAGGTTGATGGGTTGATCCTCGCATCGGCACAAGTGCCATGCTGCCGGGAGCTATTCCGGCGGATGCAGGCACGAAAAGTTCCATATGTGTTGATAGACCGTCCATTACCTGGACTCAATGCATGTTTTGTCGGCGTAGACAACCGCGCCATTGGGCAGATGGCAACCGACCACTTGATTGCGCAGAAATGCCGGCGCATCGCCCATCTCCGCGGTCCCGAAATGGGAATTGCGACGGAGCGAGTCGAGGGTTATCGCCGAGCTCTGACCAGGCGAGGCTTACGGGTGCGGAAGGATTACATTGTCCCAGCGGGGTACGATGACGAAACGGGATACGCGGCGATGCGACGGCTGCTCCGCCAGAAACAGGTTCCCGACGGAGTTTTTTGCTATAACGATCCGGTCGCAATCGGCGCAATCAAGGCGATCTTGGAGGAAGGTCTTACCGTGCCACAGGACATAGCCATCGTAGGGGCCGGGAATGTCCATTTTTCAGACGCACTGGCGGTTCCCTTGACTACGATTGACCAGGGAACCTGCAAAATCGGCAGCCAAGCTGCCGAGTTGCTGCTGGCAAGAATCGCGAGCAAACGGCGCCAAAGACCTACCAAAA
>Ga0335081_10018810_pt1 | contig 11168 bp, 8 predicted proteins | sample Lox_Sample_35_FD_206713 | JGI IMG/M metagenome (GOLD analysis project Ga0335081, IMG submission 206713) | Soil microbial communities from Loxahatchee National Wildlife Refuge, Florida, United States - Lox_Sample_3.5 | ecosystem: Environmental > Terrestrial > Soil > Wetlands | place: USA: Florida...
AGGTTGCATGATGTTAATCAAACGGCCCGCTCAGTCCAGTCAATCAGTTGCCCTGACGTCACCCCTCAAAACAAAAGATCGCTTGTTCTAGATGAGAATACTTAGTAAGATGCATTGTGCGGATAGTCAATGATCAGCCTCCGCGCTGGCGGAATATCTCACGCTGTGACGCCTCCCATGCAGAAGTTTTCCCAGGTGACCGATTGATTCATGACTGGCGCTAATGAAGGGCGGGTGCCCGAGCAACCGCGAACCGAATTTGCGCAAGTGCAAGTGTTGTTCGAGCTGGCTCACGCCGTTAGCCGGGCCCAAAACCAGAGTGAGATTTGCCACGCTGCTGTTCTGAGACTGGTTTCTTCTATCGCCGCCGATCAGGCGGCCGTGATCATTGACCCCGATGATGTGATCGTTTCAAGGCGTGGGCAGGCCTCTCAGGCGAGTTATCGGGCCGCCGTCGAACAGCACTCAGCATGGGACCGAGGTACTCGCGACGGCGGGCACAACCAATCCGCAAAAAAAGGTTATCTTGCCGTATCGGTGAGTCCGCCATGAGTCCTTCGAACCTGGTGCCGGATCCAAGCTTAACCGCGGAGGAGCTTGCTCAGATTCTCGATGTCAGCCAGACAGTGATTCGTGAGCTGGACGGGACCATTCTCTTCTGCTCAGCTGGAATATGCCGTCTGTACGGCTGGCAGAAGGAGGAGATGATCGGTCGATCCAGTCGCGTGCTGCTCCAAACGGAGTTTCCCAGGCCCGTTGAAGAAATCGAAGACGAACTACGCAGGCATGGCCAGTGGACTGGAGAGCTGAAGCAAGTACGCCGGCATGGTGCCACTGTCTGGGTAGCCAGCCACTGTACGGCACGTTTTGACCAGCAAGGCAACCTGGTTTCTGTCATAGAAGTCCACACCGACATTACCGAGCGCAAAGAGGTCGAGGACGCGCTGCGGCAAGCTCAGGAGGGTCTCAGTTCGCTGATCGAGAACACCGATGACCTGATATGGTCTGTGGACCGGCGTCACCGGGCTGTGATCTCCAACACGGCTGCGCGCGAACACCTGGCCAGCAGTTATGGCGCTCGTGTGGCGGCCGGGATGGTAGTGGAGGACTACCTCCCGCCTGAAAGAGCGGCTCTCTGGCATATGCAATATGACCGGGCCGTTGCGGAAGGGACCTATCGGACCTTAATGCCGCTGTCCGATGACCGAACCCTCGAATTGACTCTCAATCCGATCATCAACGCCGGGGAAACGACGGGTATTGCAGTCTTCGGGAAGGACGTCACGGACCGTGTCCGGGCGGAGGAAGCCCTGCGGCAGAGCGAACTGCTGAACAAACAAGTCCTGGACAACCTGCTGGAATGCATTTTCGTGCTGGATGTTACTTCCGAAGGCCGCTTCAAGTTCGTGCAGCTCAACGCGGCTGAGGAGAAGGCAGTGGGTTTTTCAAGCTCAGAGGTCTCGGGTAAATTCATCGAAGACGTTCTCGGGGAAGAGGTCGCCCAAAAAGTTATCGCACACTACCGCCAATGTCTGGAAGCAGGAACGCTCATCACCTACGAAGACGAGCTGAATCTGCCGATCGGACGCAAATATTTCCGCACCAACCTCATCCCCCTGCGAGATGCCGACGGCCGGATTTACCGGCTGGTTGGATGTTGTAGTGACCTTACCGAAGTGAGGCACATCCAAGAACAGGCACTGGCGAGACAAAAACTGGAGGGCATGGGCGTGCTGGCAAGCGGCATCGCCCACGATTTCAACAACCTGCTGGGAGGCATCTTGGCTTCCGCCGAACTCGCGGTGGCCGAACGCGCCCATGGTTCCTTTGGTAACGAAGAGCTTCTGAGCATTCAAACTGCGGCGGTTCGCGGCGCCGAGATCGTGCGGCAGTTAATGATCTTTGGTGGGGCTGAAAGTGGGGCTTTTGAACCGGTTGGTCTATCGATCCTTGTCGAAGAAATGCTTCAGCTGTTAAGGGTCTCGATTTCGAAGCACGCGACTTTGGAGATTGATCTTGGCAAGAATCTTCGCGCCGCGCAGGCTAATCCAACGCAAATACGGCAAGTGGTGATGAACCTGGTCACCAACGCATCGGAGGCGATCGGAGAGCGACAGGGAGTGATCCGCGTCACCACAGGGCTTACGAAGATAGACCGAGGATCGGCCGCAACTGGTGCGGCCAACCTGCCGGATGGCGATTACGTGCACTTGGAAGTCTCCGACACGGGCTGCGGCATAACCCCCGAGGTCCAACCCAGGATCTTCGATCCTTTCTTCACCACGAAACACGCCGGCCGCGGCATGGGTCTGGCTGTCGTGCAGGGGATCATCCGAAGCCATGGTGGCGCCATCCATCTTGTCAGCGCGCCAGGTCAAGGGACGACATTTCGCATCTTGCTGCCGAGTACCGCCCAGAAGGCGCAGCAAATCCAGAGCCCCATCACCCTGGCGGGAGGGGAAGCGATGCAAAGACGTGCTGGAACTGTCTTGGTGGTGGAGGACGAGGATGTGTTACGGATTGCCGTGTCGAAGGCACTCCGCAAGAGGGGCTATTCGGTCATCGAGGCCGACGATGGTTCTGCGGCCCTGGATCTGATTCGCGCCCACCAGGATGGCATTGACCTGTTGCTGCTGGATGTCACCATACCTGGGATGTCCAGCCGGGAGGTTTTTGAACACGCCAAGCGCGTGCGCCCCGAACTCAGAGTAATCCTCACCAGCGCTTACAGCAGGGAAACAGTGGACGCTTCCTTCTCCGGCCTGCCGGTGGATCGCTTCATCCGCAAACCCTTCAGACTTGGTGACCTAGTGAGTATGTTGGAGACGCTATCTCCAAATAGATGAGGGCTCAATCGCCTGTCCGCGCAGTGCGGCTTTGCGTCGCTACTTCGCCCGCACAGGGCAGTATGATCTCGAAGCGCGTCCCTTGGCCCGGCGTGCTTGTGACGTTAATGACGCCGCCATACCTACGGACGATGGCTTGGATCACCGCGAGTCCCAGGCCGCGGCCTTCTGGCTTCGTCGTGAAAAAGGGATCAAAGATCCTGGCTTGGACCTCGGGCGTCATGCCGTTGCCTGTGTCCGAGACCTCCAGCCGAACGTAGCCGCCTTCATGCAGGTTCGACAGGCCGTTGAAGGCTGAGGCCTGCTCCGAAGTTAGGTGTGACGTGGTGATTTCGATTCTGCCCGGCGTCTCTCCGATCGCTTCGGCTGCGTTGATAATCAGGTTCATCACGATTTGCCGGATGTGTGTAGCACTGGCAAGCACGGGCGGCAGACGCTTTCCGAAATTCGTCTCCAACGTTGCGTGTTTCGAAATCGAGATTTTTAATAACTCGATCATCTCTTGGACCAGCACCGAGACATCCAACAGTTCCAGGTTGGATTTGTCGTTTCCGGTGTAGATCATCAACTCATGCACGATCTCGGACCCGCGCAGACCGATATCTATGATGGATTGGGCTTCCTTGGCAGCGGGCGAATCCGCTCCTAAATCCCCACGTAAGAGTTCCGCGTGCGCGATGATGCCGCTCAGGATATTGCCAAAGTCATGGGCGATACCTCCTGTGAGAACCCCGAGACTTTCCAGTTTCTGTCTGGCGAACGCGGCCTGCTGCGTGCGCTTGTTTTCGGTGATGTCGATGCAAGAGCCGATGTAGCCGGCGAAAGCACCGTCCGGTGCAAAGCGGGGAACACCGTTGTCCACTATCCAGCAAAACTCTCCGTCTCGCCGACGTAGCCGATATTCCATCTGGAAATTGCGGCGGGCATCGAAGGCCGTGGAATATGTATCCAGGCAGCGGTCCAGGTCATCGGGATGCACGCTCGCGGTCCAACCGCTGCCGAGTTCCTGTTCCATGGGATGGCCGGTAAAGTCGAGCCAAACTTTGTTGAAGAAAGTGCAGAGTTTGTCCGGGCCGGAAATCCAAATCATGACCGGAGCCGTGTCGGCCATATTTCTGAAGCGTTCTTCACTTTCGTGTCGCGCTGCCTCAGCCCGCTTGCGCTCGGTGACGTCGACAATGGAGTTCAGCGTCCAGCGTCCCTGTTCGGTTTCCACGGGATTGATGCCAACCTTCACCGGAAACGGCGTACCGTCCTTGCGTCGAGCGGACAGCTCTTGCCCGATTCCCATTGGCGGCGTCTGCGGTTCATGGAAAGACGATCCTTGAAGGATTGGCCGGCTGGTGCGGGACCACTCCGATAGCAGGATTTCGACTGGTTGCCCGAGGAGTTCCTCGCGCGTATATCCGAATAGCTTCTCGGTCTCGGTGTTTATCAGGACAATCTTGCCCTCCTGATCTACTAGCACCATGCCATTAGGAGCGGCTTCGACTGCCACTCGAAAAAGATCATCTGTCAGATCGCGCACTGTCGGGAGGCCCATGACACTAACCGACTCCCGGCCGGTAACGCTTCGCCGCCAACATTTTCGCCGCCGACATTATAGATTGTCTCAGTTGAACATCGGTTTCTTGCTTGCCTGTTGTTGCCTACGTGGCTTTGCTGCCCCCTGAAATATGTCCTTACCCAAATTCTGGCCTCCATCTGGAGTGCGGTCTTGTCATTCCATGCACGGTGACTCGTAGTCACTGTAACAGGAACCAGCGAAAGAAGATTCTTCATCTACAAGATCAGGTTTATTAAATTTCTAGGGCAGAGATTTTTTGAATCTTTACACTCTTGGTGGCATCCATCGATCGGCTACAACTGCTTCGCTAATGGGCTGTAATGCTAAGGAAGATTTTGCGGTGATTTGGAAGTTCCTGCGGGAAGTCTGCTACGCCTTTGCGCGGCCCAGCCGCCAGCGACCCATAGCAAAGTTCCTGCACATCTCAACAGCCGGCCGGCTGGTCTGGATCTCCCTCGGCGTTGGTAACTGCGCTTTGCACCAAGGAGCTCAATGACGGACAGAGGAAGCATTCTGGTTGTTGACAATGAGCCGGAATCTCTGGTGTCGCTGACAAACGTCTTTACAGCTGGAGGCTACGAGGTGCGGCCCGTCGATAGCGGCCAATTGGCTTTAGAGTCTGCCATGGCCAAGCCTCCGCACCTCATTTTGTTGGACATCTGTATGCCCGGCATGGGTGGCTTTGAAGTCTGCCGACGGCTCAAAGCCAGCGACAAAACCCGGGATATTCCACTGATTTTCATCAGTGCCACCCGGGACGTTGACCAGCGGATCGAAGGTCTGCGGCTAGGTGCCGTGGACTTCGTGAACAAGCTCTTCCAACCCGAGGAACTCCTGGCTCGTGTCCGAACCCATCTGGAACTGAGCCGCCTACGGGCTGATTTGGAGAAACAAGTGGAGCAGCGGACAGCCGAACTACGCGCGGCGAATGCTCGGCTGCAGTCCGAGCTTGCCGAGCGCCTGCTGGTCGTGCAGGCGCTGCGTGAGAGCGAAGAGCGCTTCCGTAATCTGGCAAATACCGCGCCTGTCGGCATCTGGGCGACTGGTCCGGACCAGCTCGCGTCGTTCTTCAACAAAACAGCGCTGGCCTTCCTTGGCCGCTCGATGGAGGAGCTCCGGAGGGGCCGCTGGACGGAACGGGTGCATCCCGACGACGTGGACAGAGTCTATTCAACCTATGTCTCAGCCGTTGAAGCTCGAAGTCGTTTTCGCATCGAATACCGAATGCGCCGTGCCGACAACCAATATCGCTGGGTGCTGAACACCGGAGTCCCGCGATTTGTGAATAGCGTGTATGTCGGTCATATCGGAACCGTAATCGATACAACCAATCTTAAGCGCAGTCACGAACAGATGCTCGCCACCCAGAAACTGGAGAGCCTGGGGGTTCTAGCAGCCGGCATCGGGCACGATTTCAATAACATGCTGGGCGCCATATTCGCTGAATCAGACCTTGCGCTGACAGAAGTTTTCCCCGGTTCGCCTGTTGGTGAGGGCCTCGAACGGATTAAGGGTGTCGCTGTTCGTGCTTCTGAGATCGTGAAGCTGCTCTTGGCCTACGCCGGCGGCACTGAAATATCCATGGAGCAGGTGGACATATCGGTGTTAGTAGAGGAAATGCTTCAATTGCTGAAGGGTTCCTTCTCGGAGCAAGTCACGCTGCGCACCAGCCTAGCCACGAACCTTCCCCTCATCAGAGCCAATGCCGGGCAGCTCCGCCAAGTTGTGCTGAACCTAATCCTGAATGCATTGGAAGCTCTTGAACATCGGGAAGGTACCCTTGTCGTAGCCACTGCGCGAATGCAACACAGCCAGTCATCGGTTAGGGAGTATGAGCGAGAGCGGACGGAGGGCGACTACGTCCGATTGCTCGTCTCGGATACCGGCTGCGGGATGACCGAAGAGGTTCGGTCTAAAGCGTTTGATCCTTTCTACACAACCAAGTTCTTGGGTCGCGGCCTCGGGCTCGCCGCCGTTGAGGGCATTCTCCGTTCTCACGGAGGCAGCATCAATGTTCGGAGCGCGCCAGGCATGGGTTCGACATTTGAAGTTTTGCTACCTTGCGTCGCCCAGCGCTCTGAGGCGAATCAGCCCATTACTGAACCGGTCGCAGGCGCGCACGCCTGATATTGCTAAGGTCGGCCGTTCGGGCTAATTGTGCGACCCGCAGAGCTTTCTGCAGCCTGTAACCCCTTCCCTCTTTACACTCGCTCGGACCAGAACGTATACTCGCTGACGTATAAGTCTTCTAGTTTGTGAGACAGCATACCAGGCCTGGTTAAGGCTTTCCAGCCGGAGGTGTATCAATCCATGCGGTTCCGGTGTGTCGGACGCGTTCTAATGCCGTCTGTGTTGCACGCCCTGCTCGTAACACTACTCGGGGTATCAGCCTTCTGCCAAGATGCACCCCAAGTTAATATCGTCCCGCGGTTCCGGCCTTCCGAAGAGCGGAGAGTGCCCTCCATTCGCTTGGATATCAAGATGGTGATGATTCCTGCGAACGTTACCGATCGCGACGACCGGCCCATCCTGAACCTGCATAAAGAAGATTTCCGCTTGTTCGAGGACTCGACCGAACAAAAGATCGAGTCTTTTGCCATCGATCAGACCCCAGTTTCTTTAGGCATCGTATTCGATGCGAGCGGGAGCATGCGAAATAAGATCGATAAATCCTTTAGCGCCGTCGAGCAGTTCCTAAGGACCAGCCTGCCAGGAGATGAATTCTTTCTTGTCCAGTTCGCTGATGTACCGAAGCTCCTGGTTCCCTTAACACGCGATCCGGATGAGATCGCCGGCAATCTTGGCTTGATTCGACCCCAGGGTTGGACGGCTATGCTTGATGCGATCTGCCTGGCCGTGAATCAAATGAGACACGCCAAGAACCCCAGAAAGGCACTTCTGATTCTATCGGACGGCGGGGATAACAACAGCCGTTACAGCGACGGTGAAGTCATTAATCTCTTAAGGGAGGCGGATGTTCAACTTTTTGCGATTGGCCTCTTCGATAACGCCCATTTTCTCAGGAAAGCGGCGGCTGAGACGGGCGGAGCCGTGGTAGCTGTTCATAACCTGAATGATCTGTCCGGTGCTGTCGACAAACTAAGCACGCAGGTTCGCAGCCAGTACGTTCTTGGCTACTATCCGGCTCAGGCCCAGAACGATGGCAAGTTCCACAGAGTGAAGGTCATGCTGAGCCAAGCTGTGGGGAGTCTGAAACTGCGCACATCCTGGCGGCACGGCTATTACGCGCCTTATTGACGAAAGTGGCATTTTTCCGTGTCTCGACAGGCAGTTGCAGCAGCATAGCGGGTCGGGCGATGTCCATGGCTCAAGGATGCCGGGGGGGTGCTTAGCGGGCCGCTGGCAGAATCAGACAACATTGGACGTAGCATTGAGGACTTAATGGCATTCCTTGAGCCCGGTGTCTGGTATCGGGATGATTGATGCTTTCAAGCACCAACGGTTTTATAATTTGTTGAGTTTGCCGGCGGGAACGCGGCCGTGATCGAACTCGAGAAAATAGCTACCAATCATGTGACAGATGACGACATGCGCGTCTTCCACGGTACCGGCCTGAGTTGACCCGACATGAATTGTAATATCGGCTAAAGTGCTCGCCCTGCCGCCATCCAAACCGGTCAGGGCAACCGTTCGACACCCGATGGATGCACTATATTCCAGAGCCCGGAGGATGCAGGGTGAGTTGCTAGAGGGGTTGATTGCAACCACGACATCCCCAGGCTCCGCGAAGTCCTTAAGCTGCTCGACCAACAGGCGGTCTTTGCTTATGTGTTCTCTTTCCGATTCTGATTCTGGGGACCCGTCACCGAGCGCTAGGATGCGAAAACGCGCCGCCTGATCGAAATTAGACCGCATCAGCATGTCGCTTAAAACTCTCGACGCCGCTGAAGCACTTCCCGTACTACCGCAGACGAAGATCCTGCCGCCCCGCGCCCGTGTCTGCTTGAACAACTCTATGACCTCGATGACCTCTTGTATGTCGATGCTCTCGACCGCGCTTACGATGTCGGCTTTGTATCGTTCCGGGAAATTCATACATCCAATAAAGATGTTGCGCAGGCCGAGCGCGCCGTCGCGAATGTAGATGCGACGCCCCAGCGCTACTGCAATCGAAGATGAACAATTACACGACTTGTTGTAGTTTCTTGGGTCACATGGAGTTTACACTCGGTGCCTGCAGGCGCCTTTGGCTCAGTTGACCGCCGGCGTCGAAAAGCGGACGCCAGAATGTGGGTCAGAAAAGCTGTAAGCCCCCTGAAATAGACCCGGCCTAAATTCCCAGGATCAACATTAGTGGAACGCCCAGCTGAAAGGAGGACCTATGCTTCCTTTGGTCCTCGCGGCGATATTCTTCGGACTTGTAACCACAGCGTTCGGTCAACGCCGAGGTCCGTACTGGTCGCTAGGCGGATATGGCAACATTCTTTATCCTGGTACCGGCCATGCTCCAGTCACACCTCCGGGTGGTGCCGCCTGGCCAAATTTTCTTGGAAGACCAGTTCCAGCAGCGCGGCCGGCCGTAGGGAGCCCCGCAACTTCAGGTGAGATTGTCATTTTACCGAGTCCGCCAATCGACGACAGCAGCCTGGACGATCAATCCGGAATATACGCGCCCGCGGATGGAAACCAGACGCCGGCAAACGCAAATTTCAACGATCGACCCGCGGTGGTTATCGACCAGAACTTCGCGTCTCCACCCAGTGATCTCCAGTTTGCCAAGCAGGATCCAGCCGCCGGGCGGGAATTCGGGCCGCCTCCGTCTCAGAATTCGGCGGCCTCATCGGCGAGTGCTGCTCAAGGTGCCTCGAATAGAGTGGACAACGACGGTAAGCCAACAGTCTACCTCATCGCCTTCAAAGATCACCGCATCGTGGAGGCATTCGGCTATTGGGTAGAAGGAACGATGCTCCACTATGTCAGTGTCGTGTACGCCTTGAATCACGCTAGTATTGACCTAATCGATCCTGATGTTTCGCAACGTCTGAACCGCGAACGCGGCATCGATTTTAAACTTACCGGATTGAAGTAGGTCGTCGAGCTGTAGAGTTGGCTGCCCGACTTCCACATCAAGAGTAGCCAAATAGCGTTGAACTCAACCGGTCGCTTTCAATTTCGATGCGCTCGGATTGTTCGGAAAGATCCCTTTTGAATACCCGTACCAAGGTGTCCTCGCATCTGGCTTCGATCATTCCTGCGGCGTTGGGCTCCGCGAGCGCGACGAGTATAGTGCCACTGTTGAGGCACTGAAAACGTTCGCTAGTGCCGCGGAGAATCACAGCAGTGAGTGAGCTTTTGATGCGATATGCTAGCATGGCACCTTTGTGCGCTCACGTTTCGGTCGCACCATTGCGGCCTGGCACAGTAGTCGGCCGGCGCCCATTGAGGTCGAAACGGATATTGCGCGTTGAAAGATGCAATCTTTCGGGCGATGGATCGAAAATTTTTGCGATGCTTGATTTCTACTCGATAATAGTTACGTCGTGTGACAAGGTCGGGATTACCGCCTGGCGTGATTTATTGGCGTCTGATATTTGGCAATCCCGGAAAACCTTTCGCTTGACTTTAGCGTCTGATTTGTCCGAACATACTGGAACACGATTCCGTCGCGTCCGAAGAGCATCGATCAAGCGCGCAGAGCATTTCGGAACTCGGAATAATTGCGGTGTTCATCCAAGGATGATCTGGCATGAGACAAGGCCGAATACTCGTGGTCGAGGACGATGCTACGCTACGTCGTGTCACTCAGATACATCTCGCGAAGATGGGATACCCGACTGTAGCGGCCTCTGACGCAACTGAAGCGCTCGAAATCCTGAAACACGAGCCCCGAGACCTGGTTATCAGTGACCTCCACCTTCCTGGGATGTCCGGCTTGGAACTGCTGAAAAGGGTCCGAGCCCAGTATCCCGAAACCGAGGTAGTGATGATCACGGCCTACGCAACCGTTGAAACTGCAGTGGACGCAATGAAGTCTGGTGCGTACGATTACGTAACCAAACCGATCCACTTGTACGAGCTCGGTTCGCTCGTGGACCGAGCATTGGAGCGCGTCCAATTGATCGAGGAACTTCGCGTACTGCGTAAGAGCATCTCTGACAAGTATGGTTTCGAAAACATCATCGGTCGCTCCCAAGCGCTGCTATTTGTTCTAGATCAAGCCGCGCGCGTCGCACCAACTGATGCCACTGTTCTGATCCTGGGGGAGACCGGCACCGGCAAAGAAGTGCTGGCCAAAGCCATACACCTAAATAGTCTCCGTCGGGAGCGGCCATTCGTCACTATTAACTGTGGTGCGATTCCAGCCGAGCTGCTACAGTCCGAACTCTTTGGCCACCTTAAAGGCTCGTTTACCGGCGCTACGACCCACAAGAAAGGAAAAATCGAAATTGCCGATACCGGTACTCTCTTTCTAGACGAAATCGGTGAGTTGCCACTGGAGCTACAGGCGCGATTGCTCCGCTTGATTCAGGAGCGCGAGATCGAGAAAATTGGCGCACTATACCCTAGAAAAGTGGATGTCCGCATCATTGCGGCGACCAATCGCGATCTCCGAGCGCTGGTAGCAAGTGGGAGCTTTAGGGAAGACCTGTACTACCGTCTCTCCGTGGTCCCCATCGAGCTTCCCACCCTGCGAAATCGAGCCGAGGACATTCCCCTATTCGTTCAGCACTTCTTTGAAGCTTCCAAACAAAGACACAGGAGGCCGGATCTGACCCTTCCGCCATTTCTCATTC
>Ga0335081_10018811_pt1 | contig 11168 bp, 15 predicted proteins | sample Lox_Sample_35_FD_206713 | JGI IMG/M metagenome (GOLD analysis project Ga0335081, IMG submission 206713) | Soil microbial communities from Loxahatchee National Wildlife Refuge, Florida, United States - Lox_Sample_3.5 | ecosystem: Environmental > Terrestrial > Soil > Wetlands | place: USA...
ACTGATATCAGCGGCTTCACGGCGCGTCTGCTTGCGAGGATGTGCTCCGACGGGGGGAGCCGGTGGGAGCGGGTAGGCATGAGGTGGACGAGGAGAAGAAGCCGTTGGAGTGCGTGGACTGGCAACAAGTTGCCGAGGCGATGTCGGCGGCGTGGTGTACGAGTTCGCCCGATCTGCCATTGTAAATCGTCCCTGTCCCTCTTCTTGCACGCCGATGCGAAGACTGTGGAAGATATATGGAGCCGCTGGTGAAGGGAAGAGGCGGGTGGGTGGGTTGGGGGGTCCGAGTGCGCGTATCCCGGGAAAATTTTAGGTCGATCTGATCAGCCAATCGCGGGTCGGCAGCCAATAACCCGATCATAGCTGAAAGTGTGCTGTGTAACATTCCAATGCTGCATAAATGCACACGCAGCTGCAGCCATCGAGTGGATGGGGATACGTGCGATCGCTGCATTAAATATTGAATTTATTGGAGTTTCTGTTTCAAAATTGGTTTGGGTAAGCGAACGGCAGCGATGGTCGAAATGAGACGTAAGTTAGCGGCTACAAGCTGCCACCCAATCAGCGCAGGGTGCAACCGCACCGTTAATTGCGGGGTTCGGAGCATTTATCAGCCGGGATACAAAAAGGTCAAATCCGTCCACTGCGTCACCCAGTCCCTCTTCACGTGAGCCACCATCCTCTTCTTTGCTTGAAATCCATGACTCTCAAAGTCCTCGTCACAGGCAAGTTGCCCCCTCTCGACGCGCTTCAGACACTGACAATTGCCCAGGCGCAACAGGTTTTATCGGTGGCCAAGTCCTCCACGACCTGCTCGCCCTTAACAAATACGATATCAGGGCCCTCGTCCGCGACCAAACCCGTGCAGACGTCCTCACTGCCGAAGCAAAAGTCGAAACCGTCGTCGCAGATTTGGACTCGCCCGCACTCCCCGACATTGCCTCCCAGTTCGACGTTGTCCTGCATCTCGCAAACTCCGACCATGTCGCCGGGGTCAAAGCCATTATCGCCGGGTTGGAGAAACGAGCTGCCACGTCTCCGGGCCAAAAGCCGATTTTGATCCATACTTCGGGGACGGCGGTGTTGTTGGATGTCGAAAATCAGGATAAGGGGAATGTGAAGGGGGACAAGATTTATCGGGATGATGATTTGGCGGCGTATCATTCTTTGCCTGCGACGCAGCCTCATAAGAATGTCGATGAGATTGTTTTCGAGGCGGGGAAAAGGGGGGATATTGTCGCAGTTATTGTTGCGCCGCCCACGATTTGGGGGACGGGGGAGGGTTTGTTCAATGTCCATTCCATTCAAGTCCCGTATTACATCCAAGGATGCATTGATGTCGGAGAGGGTCTTGTCCTTGGAATGGGATTGAATACCTGGAGTCTCATTCATGTCAAGGATATGGCAGCCGGATATCTCACCATCCTGAAAGCTGTCTTGGACGGGAATATCCCTTCTAACCCCCTCGATCGATACTACTTTTGCGAGAATGAGGAGTATGAACAGCGCCAGGTTGCGGAGGAAGTCACGCGCTTGCTCTACGAGCAGGGCAAAGTCAAGGACCCCAAGCCAAAGAGTTTGGTTTGGAAAGACATAGCACCCGGAGATAGCGGTAATCCGATTGGCATGACGGGTGGGAATAGTCGTAGTAGGGCCGTGTTGTTGAGGAAGTTGGGATGGTCGCCTAAGAAGGGCGGCAATAGGGAATTCATCGAATCAATTAAAGGGGAGGTCGATCATATCCTTGGAAAGCACTCAAAGTGATGGAGGGAGTCTCCAGTGGTGGCAGCCCTATTTACAAATATACAAAGTATTGGTTATTGAATGATAAACCCCGTCTGACCGCTGTTGATATTACTCCCTATTCCTGGTATATCGCCACTTGTCCGTATTCATGAACTTCAAACATTCATCTCCGACGCTCATCCACCCCTCAACCAAGTTACGAGCGTAAAGCTCACATGCTCGGTATTCTGTAGGCATAATCTCATCGAACAACCCTAAGAAATCAAATCTTTCTTGAACGACGAAGAACTTACCCTTCAGGCACGGCTTTTGCGAATGAAACGTAGGGACAGCAACGATGACCTTGCTTTTAGGTATTTCGATTTCTCTTTCATTGGACATCTTTCGTCCAATCAACAAGATCTCATAAGGTTTACGGAACGACGAATTTAAATCAACGACAGGCTCTCCCGATGTCGTGACCTGCTATTAGCACTAGCATCGCGGATGGCGCTCACTTTCAGCCAAACCCATTCTGCGATCAGTTCAACTTGCCATTTTTTGAATACATCCGTCTTAATTTGATTGATCGTCTTCAGATTGTTGGTCGACCAAATCCCAACAATCCCACGAGGTCCAAGCCATTTCCCCACGACAGGTAGCTGTGATGCCATATTCCGTCGAGTGCTATACGCCAAACCTCGTTTTCTCTTCATCCTTGAGACGGCTTTGTTATGCCATGGTGGGTCGAGAATGATGAGATCGAATGGAGATGTATTCAATGTATAAGCCGTCAATGTAGCTGATGCAGATGGGAACGTGTCGAGAATAAAGGATGAGCGGGCAGGGATGTAAAACGTTTGTACAGGCTCCATAAAGATGGCAATCTGTCTCATTTCATCCTGAGTATTTGAAATGCAGCGGCGGCCATACAATTCCTCTAGGCCGAAGCGGTTTTCCTCTGACGGATTAGCTAAATCAAGGCTGCAACATATATGGTTACCATTGTTTTCGGAGAGATGGTGCACAATTCCGCCGGTTTCATCATTCTCAAACGTTTTCATGATTTCAAAGGTTTCATTCCATTTTCGAAAGTCAGCGTCATTATCGATGGCGTCGTCTTCTCGTTCAATTCGCTCCTTGCACCACTGTCTTACACCACTTTGGCGTGCTCGATCCAATGCAGATTCGACAGCCTTTCCATACAGCTCATGTATTTTCTCAAGGTCGTCCGCCTGAGGCCATTTCACACCCTCCTTTTTGGATTCTGCAGGATTTCGAGGCTGCGTAGGTGCCCCCGCTGAAATGGGCTGCAATGAACGAAAAGAGTCCGGAGTCAGCGTCGACGGAATGTCCACGAGACAATATTCAGTCTCCATGACGTCTAAGCACTCGTTTCACTCCCCCTTCCCTCCTCGAAGAGTTTTGTCCCTGAATCCTGAATCCTTCTATGCTGGTCGGACGAGCTGCAGTCCGGCCTGCAATTCCGATGTGCCTCTCCGGGTTTCCCCTTGGTCAGATCACGTACTGCCTCCTTCCCGATCCCGTCCCAATGGCCACAAAACTGCGGATTCTGGTCCCTGTAAAGCGAGTACTAGACTATGCCATCAAACCCCGCATCAAAAAGGACCAATCCGGCATAGACCTAAGTATCCCACCCCAAGTATCCGAACTGGAAATTGACTGTTGTCGTCAGCTGGTCTGAAAATGTCAATGAACCCGTTCTGCGAACTGGCCGTCGAACAATCCCTCCGCCTCCGCGAGGGAAAAGTCCCCTCCCTCCCCGTCGAGGAAATAACAGCAATCAGCATTGGCCCAGCGAAAGCCCAGGATACCCTTCGCACCGCGCTGGCGATGGGCGCGGATAAGGCGATTCATGTGCAAGTGGACGAGTCGGTCGACCCGGAACCGTTGACTGTGGCCAAGGTGCTCAAGGCTGTTGCAGAGCGGGAAAAGAGCAATTTGATTATGTTGGGGAAACAAAGTATTGATCGGGATTTCGGGCAGACGGGCCAGATGCTCGGAGGATTGCTTGGGTGGGCTCAGGTATCGACAGCCGCGATTGCGGAGTTGGGTGGGGTTAATGGGTAGGCTACCTGTGCGGCTAAGATGGAGATTAAGGAGGATGAGACGGTTACTGTTACCGAGGAGGTTGACGGTGGTGTACAGACTGTTTCCGCCAAACTTCCCGTCATCGTTACCACCGATCTAAGGTGCCGAGACCCTGCGGGTTCTCATTAACGGTAGATTGAATGAACCTCGCTATGCTTCCCTACCAAATATCATGAAAGCAAAGAAAAAGCCATTGGAGAAGATCACTCCAGAGGATTTAGGCGTCGACATTAAACCGAGGTTGGAAACGCTCAAGGTAACTGAACCACCTGCCAGACAAGCAGGTGTCAAAGTGGGAAGTGTAGATGAGATGATTGCCAAACTAAAAGAACTCGGGGCATTATAAACTCGGTTCCATTACATCGCTTCAAATAGACAAACCATTATTTCCCCGAACCTCTGCCAAACAGATAATATGCTTCAATCCCCTCGAATTCCGCACTTTTCAAACAATCCCGGAACAAACTTTGTCCTACGTCGTTATCACTTCTATCCGTAATCTCATCCGTCGGGACGGAAGACACTGGTGCTTTATTTTCTGCCGCAATTATTTTTCATGTCGTAAACGGAGCTTCCGCCCTACCTTCAAGAAGCACTGTCTCATCCCATTCGGCCCCTCAAACGAGTCTTCTCAAATCCTCCACACGAACGTTCAAATCAATTCCCTGAGAGAATGGCTCACAATGCCTCTCCTTGCCATTTTGTGGAGAAACCACCCGGTGAATAATAGCTTTGAGATCCGATACGGGTTTCTTGGCGTTCGTCAGAATTTGACGTCCCAAGCGGGGGTTGGGGGAGGCGGAGACATGCACGTGTTCGAAATGTAAGGGAAGCTGATGTCCTAGAGAATGCAGAGTCATTTCAACAGCAGGAGGGGTTGCTTCAAGGAGTCATTGTGGAGAGAGAGATCTAACATTGGAATACTGTCGAAGGGTCTTGAGTTGTCCCGGCTGGGATGTGGGTGATGAACAGGAAAGGTAAACTTCTAGGTGGTTTTCGATGGGTTAAGTGTTTGGACCGGATTTGGCGGCGTCGGGCCGCCTTGTGCCTATGATAACGGTACAGACTATTAGCTTCTTGAAACCTTGTCACATCTCAAAATACACAAATCTTCCCCTCTATACTACACTCCCACACAGTGATTTGCATGTGTCCTTGAAATATAGAGGCTCGCAGAATTGGCGGATCTCGTTTCCATCAACAAGAATTGCGATCTTGATTCTCCGATAAAACAGGACCAGCCTCTTGTAGAGGAATGCAACGTTTCGGATGGAAGTTTTGAAGGGAGCCCTGTCCCTTAGGATGAACTTTTGCAAATAGCTCACCATCCTATATCCGTACGTTAATCTCGAGGTTTTTGAATCTAATAAAAGTTATTCACTGCGGGGAGTCCGAAGATAGTATTCCAACACCGAAGCGGTTTGTTCCGCGTGACTTTCTCTTTGGTTCATCCAATAATTTCATCATTTATTCCCAGGTGGTGCCTTGTCTCCAAGGCCAAGGCCTTCGCAACTGACCATTCTCCCCTGTAAAATAAAATCTCGACAAGATGCAGGATTATCTTCTGTCGGCGCGACGCTCGGACCGCTTTTCATGATGCACTGCCGATCGCAGCCGCGGAATTTTTGTCACGTTCCAAGAATCGACAGCCCTGAGCGCAGGCCCTTCCGACTCCAAATAACAGTCGATGAAATAAACCCCCATCAGCTACACGTTCGCGGTCTGCGATGGAGTCTCCCGTGCAATTATCGCGTGCTCCGCCGGTCGTTCCTGCGACAAGTGATGACCTGCCCGCGGCGAGGGCTTGGTGGTTCCATTCATCGCCGTTATCTCTGGACGATCCTCTCGCGCCGCTTCCCAAGTCTGCGCTTGATGAGGGGACCTGGAAGCCATTTTCAAAGAATGATTGCGATGCGCTGGAGCGCGGGTGGGAGAGGCTACCTGATCGTATCAAAAGAAGGGAAGAACGCTTGCCGGACGAGCATAGGGTGGTCGATGAGTTAGCGATACAGAGAGATCGGGAGAAAGCGATCAAGGAAGAAGAAGTCGTAGATGTGAGTCAAGACGGGTTGAAAATCGTCGTTGGAGTGGAACAACTTCATCACGTCGACCTCGTAACTCAAACGTAGCGCCCCTCATTCCCAAATACCTCGTCTGATGAAGGCTGGGACCAATTTATTGGCAATCATTAAACTCATTCCTCGATTCTGCATCTGTCCGCCGTTCAATCTGGTTCAATGTCGAAACTTTTTCCCCCGTAGAAGAATTGGTCGCAAGGTCCTTAGAAGAAGGCTATAGATCGGTACGAGCGTGGTCGACGACATACACCGACGAACTTTCGTCCGCATTATGCCTTGGTGAGGAAGCAGTAGACAAATTGAGGTGGAAGGTCCGTGAAGACTCTCAAGGCCGTGAGATATTCTTCATTAATGCAACGGAAGCATGGCTTGTTCCTCCTGTTTCGGTCGTTCAAGGATTGTTTGGAAATAAGCATGTCCTCAAGGGAATCATGGAGAAGGGAAAGGGAGGCATTAAAGTCGTGCGAGGATATGATAATCTCCCATCCAAACCGGAAGAGAAATACATTGAGCCCATTCGTTACACAGATCTCATCTTCGTCATCCATGGAATTGGCCAGAAGTTGAGCGAGCGAGGTCCTCCCACCCAATCTCCGTTCATTTGACACGAGCGCTGACATCTAGTCGAATCATTTGCTTTCACACACGCAATCAACCGCCTCAGAACCCATCTCAACAATGAACGAGAAAACGAATTCATTCAAAACGATATCCGAAAAGAGTTTCGCCCCTGCATTGTCCCTGTAAATTGGCGATCCAGGGTCTCCTTCGACTTTGACAGACCACCCAACTCCAGCTCCCGTCCCCCTCTTTCTCGAATGCCTACCTCCGCTTCCGGCTTTTTGGAGGCCAACATCTTTACGATCAAGGATTTGCAACCCAAAAGTATCCCGATTGTCCGAGATTTGATTCAGGATGTCATGTTGGATATTCCATATTATCTCTCCTGCCACAAGGAGAAGATCTTGGAGGCTGTCGTAGCCGAAGCAAATCGTGTATGGGAAGTCTTCTGTCGATGCAATCCATACTTTTTGAAGGACCAAGGACGGTGTCATATTATAGGACATTCATTGGGAAGTGTGATTGCGATGGATGTGTTGAGTGGACAGCCAACATACGTTAAAGATCAGGACCCTGAGAAACGGGACAAGGTGCATTTTGCTTTTGATACTACAAATTTATTCTGCCTTGGGAGTCCGGCAGGGTTTTTCTTGATGTATCTGTTTTCTCATCTGTGCGCATGCTAAGTTTAGGTTGGAGCGAAGTTCTTTGATTCCAAGGGCAGGTCGTCGAAAGACTAAATATGCACGAATCGACGAAGTAGAAGAGTCATACGGTCAATTCGGATGTCTAGCTGTCGACAATCTTTATAATGTCTTTGATTTAACAGATCGTATATCTGCCAACTCTTACGAATTGGTCTAATTTGTAGCCGTTGCATTGCACATGAATCCCGCCGTCGACAGTGAGTACGCCCGCAATCACATATCCCCAGTACAGATCCCTCGAACACTCCCTCCAACCCCCGCGGGTCCCCTGACACAAGTCGCCACGGTCGCTACGTCTCTCTTGCCAACAGCGGCTCCCACACCGGAAAAAACTCCCATTGAGATGGAGACGCATGACTTTCAAAGCGAAGCTCGTGCTGAACGGATATTTGGAATGTTGAACGATAATGGTGGCCTCGACTTTGAACTCACTCCGGCCGGTGGATGGGTCGTTAATGAATATGTGAGTATGTTGAGTGCACATTCATGGTATTGGGACAGGAAGGATTTCGCTAGGGTGATAATTGTTGAAACGGGGAGAGAAGATGACAGAACTGTCGATTGGTTAAGAGCAGTCAAGAAAATCACTTGAGTTTGAAGTTGCAAGTAAGATGACTGATGTCAATGCGCAGCAAAAATAGATACTAGCACTCATAATGCAGTCCTTGACAAACGATTCTAAAGGCTCTTTTAGGGTATATTGAATCAAACGGTTTCTTCTATCTGACCATCCTGACTGAGTTTCAGAACCCTCCCCCATCGTCCTCCAGCAGCCTCCTCTCCGACAAAATGCGTAACCATAACCACAGCTTGGTTGCCATCAATCTCATTCTCCAGATATTCTCGTGCCTTCTTAATCATCCCCACATCCATCCCTTGATACGGCTCATCCAAAATCAAGAGAGGCGGTTTCTTTACGAAAGCGCGTAACAGCAAGACAAGTCTCTGATGCGACGGCGACAACTCGCGGAATCTCGACCCGTACAAAGTCAGTGGCAATACGTCTCTGAAAAACTCAGTGACGGCATCTAATTGAGATTGCTGTTCAGGGGCGAGGACGTCGGGAGGCGCGAACGTCCCTCCAAACCCTGAGAGAATGGCATCTTTCGTGGTCCTATGCGCAGGAAAATGATAATGTAGTTCGGGTGAGACGTGCCCAATTTTCGCCTGAATATCAAAAATCGTTTCTCCCGACCCACGACGTCGACCAAACAACGTGATATCCTGTGAAAAAGACTTAGGATTGTCGCCTGTCAGCAAGGACAAAAGTGTCGTCTTTCCGGAGCCATTAGGACCGAGGAGAAGCCAGTGATCGCCCTCTCGAATCATCCAATTGATATTTTTCAATACGGGTTTCCCCCAATAACTGATGTTGACGGTTTTGAGGTCCGCAAGGACGGGGGCGGCAGATGGCTGGACATTGCGAGATTTGATTTTGGAGAGGACGGCGTCGGTGTGGACTGAATCTTCAGATGGCGTTATTATGGATTTAGGGCCGTTATGGATAATTTCGTTGGAGATGTTGATGTGCAGGATGTGTGTGACGAAGTAGGGGATGTGATCTTGTTCACGGAGGGAAAGCAAAATACGTGGAGACGCTGTCTGGGCGAGGTTCGCCAGCAGTTTTGACAACGTCTTTCGGGAGGCCACGTCTAGTCCCACTACATTGATCAGCGACGTCCAAAGGGATATGATGACTGTAAGGTTCATCGAGAAGAAGGATCTCGGGGTCCTGAAGCAATGCTTTGACAATACGGGCTCTTCGTTGTTGTCCATTGCTGAGATTCATCAAACTTCCGTTCAGTAATTTCTCGACGCCGAGGATTTCAGTTGTTTTCCGCAATTTCGCCTCGTCCACCGTCCCCATATGAGCGAGAAGCCAATCGCGCAGTGTAAGATCGTCCGCCTCACGATATGCCTCGTATCGCTCCGAGTAGAATTGTGCCGTGGTGATGCTGGTGTTAAATCGTAGGGAGTGGATGATATTGCTTGGCCATAATGATTCAGGACTTCTACGCTGTTCTTGAATCCGTTGTATTAGTGGATACTTGACGGACGACGGCGGCGCACACCGATGCTGTCCCTGAAGGGTCTTTTGGTCAATTGGGACAAAATGGTGTGATGTACTTCTAGGAGGACTCTTCTGCCCGAGGAGGACGGTCCGACGACTGCCCAAGTCTCGGCCTCGTTTATCCGCCATGTCAATTCTTTGAAGTATGGAATGACCGTTTCCCCGAACGGATACACTGCCGTTTTCTCAAAAGTAACCAAAGGAGCGCCGCGTGTCGGCTTCTTTGCAAGTGCGCAGAATTGGCGTCCGGGCAGCCTCATTCTTCGAATTGCGATGGCTAAACGACCGTAACCGTGGAAGCACACAAAACGCTCATAAATTTGTTAATTAGATTTACATCGTTAAAAATGTCGTTAATGCTGGTATCAAGCGTATTAAGCTATGGAAAGGCCCACGGGCCCAGAGTCGCCACCACTGAATCGAGTTCTGTCGGAAAGCAGGTGCCGAGTCAGCCGCATAATTGTTGGTAACACAGCGGAAGCTCCGAGGCAAAGCGCAATTTTCAGCGTTCGGGGACCTCGCTTTGTTGGGTCGCTTATTTTCTCTGACTACCTCACACATTACTGTTGGGCAAATGATATGAACACAACGATGACGACACGCTTCCATACTCCCCCAAACCCAGCCAGTCTTCGGAGTTCCTTCGGATTTTTGGTTAATTACCCAGAATTTAAAAGCCTCCTTTAGTGCCAAATTGCGATCGTTCGTAACCACAAATTTTTGTGCGGCCGTTGGCGTGATCCCCCACTGAAAATTCCCGACAGACCGAGCTTTGTCCAATTGTCGAGTCGCGGCAAGACAGATTCCCCTTGCCTAACCTGTGAAAGCAGGCGAAATCCGTCTGCAAGCTCCGTCGGAGCAGAAGACTCGCCTCGATTCGCTGATCTTTGCACGTTCCGAGCTTATCCGAGCAAACCGCGTTTGAGAAGGGCTAAATAAATTATTGTCAGCAGCGGACGTCTCCCCTACTCTCGCCAAGCGACGCTAGGGTGGGACGGTACGAATCAATGGACGACAGTCAACAGAGGCGGCCCTCCGATAAGGACGAACTACGACAGAACCTCGCCCAGTTGAAATTGGGCGATGAATGTCTCCGGCGGAAACGACTCTTGGGCAGTGCTGCAAACCAAGATTACGAGACATATTCTCTTCCCGTCAGCCGGGTAAGAAGGCATTCTTCCACAGGAACGGATGGCTAATTTCGTCTTGCCAGCTGCCCTCGAACGACGATAGTAGCAATGAAGCTTCATTCGGCACAACTCCGAGCGAAACCCCGGGGACCTCGAGGGTCCCTACGCGAGATTCACAGAGTTCTCTCACGGTGCCCACAAAGTCGCAGTCCCCACATCATCCTGCTCCGACCTCAGAACCAGTCTCCAAATTCCTACCTCCGGCCCCCGATGACAGACCTCACCAAGTAAAGTTTATTCTCTCGGATTCGCCTGTAGAGGCCCTTCCCACCCCTCCGAAGGGGACCAGCGCATCCTCCGAACGGTCCGTCCCGGATCCAAACGACCCTTATCGCTGGAATAGACGTACCCCACAGACGACCAATCCCGCAGACATCCCCGACCGCTTCCATTTCGAAAAGGTCACCAAGAAGCGACAGAGTCAGCAACTTCATTACTTTGATTTGCCAGTTACTGGACCTCATTCAACCCACAACCATCACCGGCATCGTGGTGGTATTCTTCATAATCTAGGCAACAAAAACCTCAAGGATCATTCCAGTCAAAGGTCCGGGTACGATAGTAGTGACGAGGGACCTCATGACGAGCATGCTGGTTCGCAAGTCAGTCTTCGTCGGTTCTTCCGCGGCGTTGCCAAAAAGTCATCCAGACCGACTACTCCGGTGTCACCATCCACACCACCTTTTCCCACGGAGGCTCATCGGCCCTCTACTCCACCGTCAAC
>Ga0335081_10018813_pt1 | contig 11167 bp, 8 predicted proteins | sample Lox_Sample_35_FD_206713 | JGI IMG/M metagenome (GOLD analysis project Ga0335081, IMG submission 206713) | Soil microbial communities from Loxahatchee National Wildlife Refuge, Florida, United States - Lox_Sample_3.5 | ecosystem: Environmental > Terrestrial > Soil > Wetlands | place: USA: Florida...
GTCTTGATGTTGGCGGTGACGTCCTCGCCCTCGGTCCCGTCGCCGCGGGTCGCCGCCGTGACGAGGGCCCCGCCTTCGTAGCGCAGCGACATAGACAGCCCGTCGATCTTCGGCTCGGCCGTGAACACGATCGGCTCGTCGGCCGACAACCGCAGGAAGCGGCGAATGCGCTCGACGAAATCGCGCACGTCCTCCGCGCTGAAGGCATTGTCGAGCGAGAGCATCGGCACGCGGTGGCGCACTTTTGCGAATCCGCGCGCCGGCGCGGCGCCGACCTTGCGCGAGAGGCTCTCGAGCGTGCGCAGATCGGGAAACCGCGCCTCGATCGCGTTGTAGCGGGCGCGCAGCGCGTCGTATTCGGCATCCGAGACGGTCGGCGCGTCCGCCTGGTAGTAGCGGCGGTCGTGCGCCGCGATCTCGGCCTCGAGCCGCGCATGCTCGGCCTTGGCCTGCTTCTCGGTCAGGTCGTCCACGGCGGGCAGTTTTGCGGGGCGTTTGGGCATGGCGGTTGAATTGATACTCCGTCATGGCCGGGCTTGTCCCGGCCGTCCACGTCTTGCCGCTTGCACCGCCGTAAAGACGTGGATGCCCGGCACAAGGCCGGGCATGATGAGAATAAAGGTCAGGGCAAGACCGCGGCAACCTACCCCGCCGCGGCCTTGATCAGCCGCTCGGCGGCGGCGCGCGCCTCGGCGGTGATCTCGGCGCCGGCGAGCATGCGGGCGATCTCCTCGCGCCGGCGCGCCGGTTCGAGCTCGGTCACGCGCGTCGCGACGCGCTTGCCCTTGGGGGCGTCCTTGGTGATCAGATAATGATGGTCGGCGCGCGCCGCGACCTGCGGCGCATGCGTCACGGCGAGCACCTGCACGCGCCGGCCGAGCCGGCTGAGCCGCACGCCGATCGCGTCCGACACCGCCCCGCCGACGCCGGTGTCGATCTCGTCGAACACGAGCGTCGGCGCCGAGCCCTTGTCGGCGATCACCACCTTGAGCGCCAGCAGGAAGCGGGCGAGCTCGCCGCCGGAGGCGACCTTCATCAGCGGCCCCGGCTGGGTGCCCGGATTGGTGCGCACCCAGAACTCGACCCGGTCGATGCCGGTCGGGCCGGCCGCAGCCGCATCGCTCGCGATCTCGGTGAAGAAGTTTGCCCGCTCGAGCTTGAGCGGCTTGAGCTCGCCGTTGACCGCCTTGTCGAGCATCTCGGCGATGCGGCGCCGGCGTTCCGACAGCGCGGCCGCCGCGGCCGCATAGGTCTCGGCCGCCCGCGCCGCCGCCTGCTCCAATTCGGCCAATCGCGCCGCGCCGGCGTCGATCAGCGCGAGATCGGCGGCGTAGCGCTGCGACAGCGCCGCGAGGTCGTCGACCGCCGCATTGTATTTTCGACCGGCCGCGCGCAACGCAAACAGCCGCTCCTCGATGCGCTCCAGCACCCGCGGGTCCTGGTCGGCGGCGGCGAGCGCCGCCTCGAGATGGCCGCGCGCCTCGTCGAGCGCGGTCAGCGCCGCGTCGATCGCCTTGACGGCGGGCGCGATCAGCCCCTGGGCCTGGGCCTGCCGGCGCTCCAGCCGGCGCACCGCGGCGCCAAGCATCGGCACCGGCGAAGCGTTGCCGGCGACCGCCTGATGCGCCTCGCGCAAGTCCTCCGCCGCCTTCTCGGCCTGCATCATGGCGGTGCGGCGCGCGGCGAGCGTCGTCTCCTCGCCGGCCTGGGGCGCGAGCGCGTCGAGCTCGGCGACCGCGTGGCGCAGCCAGTCCGCCTCCCGCGCCGCACGCTCGACCTCGGCGCGGTGGGCCCCGACCGCCGCCTCCGCCTCGCGCCGCGCCGTCCAGGCAGCCGCGACCTCGGCCGCGAGTGCGTCGAGCCCGCCATAGGCATCGAGCAGCCGGCGATGGGCCGCGGGATCGACCAGCGCGCGGTCGTCGTGCTGGCCGTGAATCTCGACCAGCGCGGCGCCCAGGTTTTTCAAGACCTGCACGCCAACCGGCTGGTCGTTGACGAAGGCGCGCGTGCGGCCGTCGGCGAGCTGCACCCGGCGCAGGATCAGCTCGTCCTCAGCTCCGATGTCGTTCGCCTTGAGGAGTTCGCGGGCCGGATGGCCGGCGGCCACGTCGAACGAGGCCGTCACCTGCCCCTGCTCGGCGCCCTGGCGCACCAGCGAGGCGTCGCCGCGCGCCCCGAGCGCGAGCGCGAAGGCGTCGAGCAGGATCGACTTGCCGGCGCCGGTCTCGCCGGTAAGCACCGCGAGGCCGGAGGAGAAATCAATGTCGAGCCGTTCGATCAGGACGATGTCGCGGATCGAGAGCCGGGTCAGCATGGCCCACCCCGTCGAGCAATGGAGGCCGCGAGCTTAGAGGATTCGCGCGGACGCGTCTTGTTCTTCACGTCATGCCCGCGCACAGCCGTTCAAAGAACGGCGTCGCTTCGCGCGCCTATGTCGCGGGCATCCACGTCTCCTTGGGAGGCGAAGCAAGAAAGTCGTGGGTGGCCGGGACAAGCCCTGCCATGACGCCATCGCCCTAATTCGCCGCGCCGTTGGTCTTGTCGGACTTCGAGCTGAACACGTTGACGGCGTTGAACGCCTTGCTGATCCACGAGCCCTTGTCCTCGCGCGGCTCGGCGCCGCCGGATTTCACCAACTGATAGGCGTCCTTGTACCAGGGGCTGTCGGGGAAATTGTGCCCGAGCACCGCCGCCGCGGTCTGCGCCTCCATGGTGATGCCGAGCGCCATGTAGCATTCGGTCAGCCGCTCGAGCGCCTCCTCGACCTCCCGGGTGCGCTGATATTGCGTCACCACCACCTTGAAGCGGTTGATCGCGCCGGTGAAATCCTGCTTCTTCTGGTACTGCCGGCCGATATCCATTTCCTTCGCGGCGAGTTGGTCGCGCGCGATCTGGATCTTCTTGCGTGCGCTCTCGGCATATTCCGTATTGGGGAACTTGCGCGCGACTTCCTCGAGCGAGTCGATCGCGCGCTGGGTACCGGTCTGGTCGCGCGTCACGTCGGGGATCTGGTCGAAATAGGACGCCCCGATCAGGTACTGCGCATAGGCGGCGTCGGAGCTGCCGGGATGGAGCGTGATGTAGCGCTTGGCGGTGTTGATCGACTCGTCGTAGGCGCCCGCCGAGTAGTACGCAAAGGCCGACATGATGAGCGATTTGCGCGCCCATTCCGAATAGGGATGCTGGCGGTCGACTTCCTCGAACTTCTTGGCGGCTTCGCGATAATCCTTCTTCTCGTTCAGCAGGTAGACGCCTTCATTGTAGAGGCGGTCTGCCGGCTCGTCGGGCAGGATCTGGTCCTTGTCGCCGAACAAGCCGTTCCATGCGCCGCAGCCGCCGAGCAACGCGAGCAGCGGCAGGAGCACGATCAGCCGTGCCCGCACGCCGACCCGCGAACGGGTCGTGGTCGAAGAACGCGTCGGCATTGGCGCCCAGGAACCCCCGTTGAACCATGCGGTTGCGGCAATCGCCGCACGCGCCGAGAAACCGCAGTCCGGCCAACCCTGTATGCGGACAATCGGCCTGGAATATGGCGGAAAGGCGAAGCGGGCGGGCCGCCAGCCCGGCGCGTCAGGGCACGTCCGGCAGGAAGCTCGCGCTGGCGAGCGGCACGCCCGCCCGAGCGCGCGGACGGCGCGCCGCGCCGCCGGCCTCGACCATCATCCAGGCGGTCGGGTCGGCCATCAGAGCGGAGATGACCGCATGGTTGAGCTTGTGGCCGCCCCGCACCGACCGATAGACGCCGAGCAGCGGCGCGCCAGCGAGCGCGAGATCGCCGATCGCGTCGAGCGCCTTGTGGCGCACGAACTCGTCGGCGAAGCGCAAGCCATCCTGGTTGAGGATGCGGTTGTCGGTCACCACCAGCGTATTGTCGAAGGTCGCGCCGAGCGCATAGCCGGCGCTCCACAGCTTGGAGACGTCGCGCATGAAGCCGAAGGTGCGCGCGCGCGCGACCTCGCGGCGAAACGCCGTCGGCTCGACGTCGAGCCCGATGCCCTGGCGGCCGATCAGCGGATTGTCGAATTCGATTTCGACCTCGACCCGGAAGCCACCGGCGTGAGGCTTGAGCTCGCCGAGCGAGTTCTCGCGCACGACGCGCACGGGCTTGAGCACCTGGATGAAACGGCGCGGTGCCGCGAGGGTCACGATGCCGGCCTGGTCGATCGCCGCGACGAAGGGCTCGGCGCTGCCGTCCATGATCGGCACTTCCGGCCCGTCGATCTCGACCACGGCGTTGTCGACGCCGAGGCCGGCGAGCGCCGCCAGCACATGCTCGGCGGTCGAGCACAGCGGGCCGCTCGGGTCGCCGAGCACGGTCGCGAACTCGGTCGCCGTCACGGCGCGCACGTCGGCGCGAATCTCGCGGTCGGGTTGGCCCTTGCGGCCGGTGCGGAGGAAGACGATGCCGGTGTCGGCGTCGGCCGGATGCAAGGTGAGCGTGGCCGGCAATCCCGAATGCACACCGATGCCCGTCACCGAGGCATCGACGCGCAATGTCGTTTGCTTGAGCGCCTTCATGCTACCCCGTCCCACTCGAAATTGCCGCCGCCCGGACGCGGCACGCAACTGATCCCCCAAGGACTTTCGGCTGGGTCGCCTTGTCGCATGAACTGCGGGACACGAGCCTGAAAAGGCTGCGCTTTCCCCCCGCGCTACGTTCCCCGTCCGAAAACCCCCTGTCGTGCAGGAACCTTAGACACGGATAGGTGCGACGCCAACTCACGGTTTTTTACTAACTGTTACCATTGTCCGATCCCATTTTGAGCCAGCTTCCGCCACCTTCCTGCCACCGCTGCCGCTGGATTGGGAACGGTCGAGCGGGCCGAATCGGGCTGCGACACGATGCCGGTGGGAGCCCGCAGCGGGCCGCTGCGGCTCCGCCCCGGCGAAGGATAAATAATCAAATTCATATACTTGAACGAATACGCCAGCGGCCGCGCCGACACCAATGCAAATGGGCCCCGGCCGTTCGACCGGGGCCCCCGATGCACGTCCGGGCTTGTTCAGTTCGCTTGGCGCCGGAGGAAGGCCGGGATCTCGAGCTCGTCGCTCTCGGCCGCGTTATGCACAGGCACTTGGCGTCCATGCTGGTCGAGACCGTGCGGCGTGCCCTGCTTCGCGTATTCCGATACCGGCTCCTTGCGCTCCGTGGAGCGGGGAATCGGACGCTGCGGCGTGCGCTCGGGCAGCGGGGGCATCTGCGCACGCGGTGCCGCCCGCTGCTGTTCGACCTGCTCCTCGCCTTCGTGCCGGCCGAGCGAGGCTAGCCGCTTGAGCAGCGACATGCGCGGCCGGTCGCCGGCGTCGCCCGCGTCCGCGGTGTGCGCCTCCGCCTGCTTGGCGCGAATCGCGTTCTGCGCCGGCAGCGGGAACTCGTCGATGTGCGGCATGCGCGGCCCCGCGGGGCGAAGTCCCGGCCGTTCCGCCGCCGGCGGAATGAATGCCTTGGGCGGGAGCGGCTCGGCTGCCGCGGCGGGCTTCGCCGGCGCCTCGTACAGCGAGGGCTTCGGCGGGATCGTGCGGATGGTGACGTCCTCCAACGCGGCCGCGACAGCGGCGGTCGCCACCGTCTCGGCGACCGCCGGCGCCGGCGCGGCCGGAACGGCCGGCGCCGCCGCGATCGGCTGCGGGTTGGCGCGCTCCAGGCGCTCCTGCAGGCGTTGGCTGTCGGCGCGCAGCCGCTGGGTCAGCTCGGCAATGCGCGACTGATGATTGACCACAGCCGCGGTCTGCTGCTCAGGCGTGAAGGTGCGCGGCGCCGCCGTCGCCACCTCGTCGACCCCGGTCGCGACGACCGACACCCGGATCACGCCATCGAGGCTTTCGTCGAAGGTCGCGCCGACGATGATGTTGGCGTCCGCATCGACCTCTTCGCGGATGCGGGTCGCGGCCTCGTCGACCTCATAGAGCGTGAGGTCCTTGCCACCCGTGATCGAAATCAGCAGGCCGTGCGCGCCCCTCATCGACACGTCGTCGATCAGCGGGTTGGAGATCGCGGCCTCGGCGGCGCGCAGCGCGCGCTTCTCGCCCGAGGCCTCGCCGGTGCCCATCATCGCCTTGCCCATCTCGCGCATCACGGCGCGGACGTCGGCGAAGTCGAGGTTGATCAGGCCTTCCTTGACCATCAGGTCGGTGATGCAGGCGACGCCCGAGTAGAGCACCTGGTCGGCGAGCGCGAATGCCTCCGCGAAGGTCGTCTTTTCGTTGGCGACCCGGAAGAGGTTCTGGTTCGGGATGATGATCAGCGTGTCGACCACCTTCTGCAGCTCGCCGATTCCGGCATCGGCGCAGCGCATGCGGCGCTGGCCCTCGAAGTGGAACGGCTTGGTCACCACGCCGACCGTGAGGATGCCGAGCTCGCGCGCCACCTTGGCGATCACCGGCGCCGCGCCGGTGCCGGTGCCGCCGCCCATGCCGGCGGTGACGAACACCATGTGGGCGCCGCTCAGGTGGTCGCGGATCTCGTCGATCACCTCCTCGGCCGCCGCGCGCCCGATATCGGGTTGCGAGCCGGCGCCGAGCCCCTCGGTGACCTGCACGCCCATCTGCACGATGCGTTCGGCCTTCGACAGCGTGAGCGCCTGAGCATCGGTGTTGGCGACGACGAAATCGACGCCCTGAAGGCCGGCGCTGATCATGTTGTTGACCGCGTTGCCGCCGGCGCCGCCGACTCCGAACACGGTGATCCGCGGCTTCAGTTCCCGGATATCCGGTATCTTCAAATTGATGCTCATGGCTGCCTCTTGGTGACGCGGACATGGCCGCGGGTCGTGCCGGTCCGCCCCCGGCCGATGGGTTGAATCCTCTGGATGGAGGTCATCAGAAGCTTTCGCGAAGCCATCGTCCGACCCTTGCGATATAGCCGCCATTCCCCGTCATTTGGTGCCGCGTTCGCCGCGGTTCGAACTGCTCGAGATGCGCCGCTTGGGGGTAGACCAGGAGCCCGGCTGCGGCCGCAAAGGCCGCGCCTTTGGCGTCGTCCGGAAGGCCGCTGATGCCGAGCGGCCGGCCGATTCGCACCGGACGCCCGAGGATGTGCGAGGCGAGCTCGGGCAATCCGGTGAGCTGGCTCGCGCCGCCGGTCAGCACGACGCGCGCGCGCGGCTCGGCCGCGAACGGCGAGGCCGCAAGACGATCGCGCACCATTTCGAGGATCTCCTCGACGCGCGGCTTGATGATTCGCGTGAGCGTTGCCCGTGACACGAACTGGGGTGGGTCGCGCTCGTCGACGCCGACGGTGGGCACGGCAATCATGTCCCTTTCGTCCAGGCCACCGCCGAGCACACTGCCATAAAGCGTTTTGATTCGCTCAGCATCGTAGATGCTGGTGGATAAGCCGCGTGCGAGGTCCATGGTCACGTGGAACCCGCCCAGCGCAAAACCGTCCGCATGGATGAATCGGCCGGCGGAAAATACCGCCACCGTGGTCGTACCCGCCCCCATGTCGATGACCGCCGAGCCGTGATCGGCCTCGTCGTCGGCCAACACCGCGAGGCCGCCCACGTAGGGGCTCGCCACCATGGCCTCGACCGCGAGGTGGCAGCGCTCGACCGCAAGCATCAGGTTGCGCGCCGCCGCCGCGTCCGACGTCACGACGTGCATGTCGACCTCGAAGCGGCGCGCCAGCATGCCGCGCGGATCGCGGATGCCGCGCGCGCCGTCGATTGCAAAACCGATCGGAATCGAATGAAGCACCACCCGGCCCTGGCGCGCCGAGCGCCGGCAGCCGGCGGCGAGCACGCGCGCGATGTCGCCGTCCGTGACGGTCGATCCCGGGATGTCGATCGCAGCGGCAAACAGCTCGCTCGACAGCCGGCCGGCCGAGAGCGACACGATCGCCGATTCGATCTGCCGGCGCGCCGCCCGCTCGGCGGTGTCGACCGCGTGGCGCACCGCCTCCTCGGCCTCGTCGAGGTCGACCACGTTGCCGGCCTTCATTCCGCGCGCGCCCGTGTGGGCGAAACCGATCACCTCGACGGCGTGGCTCCTGCGGCGCAGCACCTCCTGCGGCGGATGCGGGGTGAGCCGCGCGATCAGACAGGCGATCTTGCTGGTGCCGATGTCGAGCGCGGCGACCAGCGCGCTGCGCTTGGGCGAGACCGCCTTCATCTTGGGCGTGAGGCCGTATTGGAGGGGGCTCATGGCGAGACCCTCCTCGGGCCGTAGCCCGCATGGAGCGCAGCGGAATGCGGGAACGCCGCTCCCGGATTACGCGGAGCCTGTCCTCGGGCTCGCCGAAGGCGAGACCCGGGAGCTCCATCCGGGCTACGAATGCCGCGACTATTTACGCCCACCCTCACGCACTGCCCCCTTTCGGTTTCGGCTTCTTCGCCTTGAGCGCGTCCGCGCGCGCCGCCGCCGCATCGTCGGAGAGTCGTACCGTCACCCGGTCGGCGAGGCGCAGGTCGATCGCGACGATGTCGCGCGACAGGAGCTTCTTCTCGCGGTCGAGTTCGACCAGGCGGTCGAGCGCCCGGTCGACGTCGGACTCGGGCAGCCGCACGTCGATGCCGTTCTTGAGCCGCAGGTTCCAGCGCCGCTCGGCCACCAGCACCGAGGCGGCGACGTTGTCGCGGATGTCGGGATAGCGGTCGAGGAGGGCGAGAAATTCCTTGGCGCGGGGCGCGGCGCCCTCGCCGACGAACAGCGGCAGCCCGGCGATCCCGCGCGAGATGAAAGGCTCGAGCACGGTGCCGTCGTCGGCGATCACGCCGATGCGGCCGTCCTTCTGCCACAGCGCGAAGGCGGTGCGCTCGTGAATCGCGATCTGCAATCGGTCGGGATAGAGCTTCTGCACCGTGGCGTCGGCGATCCACGGATTGGTCTTGAGCTTGGCGCGCGCGTCGGTCACGTCGAAGAACAGCGTCGAGGAGCGCGGGCTCACGCCGGCGAGCGCAAAAATCTCCTCGCGGCTGAGATGCTGGTTGCCGCTGAGCGCGACCCCGGTGATGCCGAACCCGACCGCGTCGGCGGCGGTATCGCGGGCGACCGTGAGCGCGCCGGTGACGTCCTCGACGTGGTCGCCGTACACGATGCCGAGCGCGATGCTGCCGAGGATGATCAGCGCCGAGGCCGCCACCCCCACGCCGCGCGGCGGCTGCCAGGCGACGAGCCGTTCGGCACGCACGTTGAGGCGGCGTGCCAGGGTGCCGAGCTGACCGGTATGATGCAGGATTCGCGGGGGTGAACGCCCGCGGCGCCCCGCGCGCACGCGCCGAGCCGCTCCCGCCGTCCCCCAACGTGCGGGCTCGCTCAGCGATTCAGCGAGGCATCCTCCACGATCCATCGCACCAGCTCTTCGAACGTGATGCCCGCGTAAGCAGCGAGCTCCGGGACAAGCGACGTCTCGGTCATTCCGGGCTGGGTGTTGACCTCAAGGCAAACCAATCCTTGTGTCCCCTCAATGCGATCGTCGTAACGGAAATCCGCACGGCTCACGCCCCGACACCCGAGCGCACGATGCGCCAGGAGAGCGAGTCTTCGGGTCTCTTGGTAAACATTTGGTTTAACTGATGCCGGCAAAAGGTGTTTTGATCCTCCCGGGGCATACTTTGCTTCGTAATCGTAAAAACGGGCGGTCGGCACGATCTCGATCACGTCGAGGGCCTTATCGCCCATCACCGCGCAGGTGAGTTCCTTGCCGGCGATGAAGGCTTCCACCAGCACCTCCTCGCCGAAGTTCCAATCGGGCCGGGTCAGCTCCTGCGGCGGATGGGCATGCGCCTCGGTGACGATGAACACGCCGACGCTCGAGCCTTCGGCAACCGGCTTGATCACATAGGGGCGCGGCAGTGCATGCGCCTTGGCGGCCTCCGACCGGCTCACCACGCGGCCTTCCGGCACCGGCACCCCGGCGGCCGCCATGACCACCTTGGCGCGGTCCTTCTGCATCGCCAGCGCCGAGGCGAGCACGCCCGAATGGGTGTACGGGATGGCCAGGATTTCCAGGAGCCCCTGGATCGCGCCGTCCTCGCCGGGACGCCCGTGCAGCAGGTTGAGCGCGACGTCGGGCTTGGCGGCGCCCAGCGCCGCCGCGACGTTGCGGTCGACGTCGATGCGGGTGACTCGAAACCCCTGCCGCTCCAGCGCATCCGCGCAGGCCTTGCCGGAGCGCAGCGACACCTCGCGCTCCGCCGACCACCCGCCCATCAGGACTGCGACGTGTTTGGTCATGGCTCCTCCGCGTCCCCGGCCCCGATCCGCTTGATCTCCCACTCGAGCTCCACGCCGCTCGTCGCGCGCACGCGGCGGCGGACCTCTTCGCCCAGAGCCTCGATATCCGTCGCGGTCGCTTGGCCGCGGTTGATCAGGAAATTGCAGTGCATCTCCGACACCTGGGCGTCGCCGATGACGAGCCCGCGGCAGCGGGCGGCATCGATCAGCTGCCAGGCCTTGCGGCCGGGCGGGTTCTTGAAGGTCGAGCCGCCGGTGCGGCTCTTGATCGGCTGGGTCGCTTCGCGCGATTCGGTGATCTTGTCCATCTCGGCCGCGATCGCCTGCGGATCGCCCGGCCGGCCCTGCAGCAGCGCCGCGGTGAAGATCAGGTCCTCGGGTGCGTCGCAATGGCGATAGGAATAGTGCATGTCGGCATTGGCCAAGACGCGCACCTTGCCGGAGCGGTCGACGCCACGCGCCTCGATCAAAATATCCTTGATCTCGCCGCCGTAGGCGCCGCCGTTCATGCGCAGCGCGCCGCCCATCGCGCCCGGGATGCCGCGCAGGAAGGCGAGCCCGGCGATGCCCGCCTCCTGCGCGGCCTTGGCGACGCGCACGTCCGGCACCGCGGCGCCGGCGCGCAACCGCGCTCCCGCCTCGACCGCCGTCTCGCCGAAGCCGCGGCCGAGCCGGATCACCACGCCCTCGACCCCACCGTCGCGCACGATGAGGTTCGAGCCGAGCCCGATCACGGTGACCGGAATGTCCGGCGGCAGATTGGCGAGCCCGTAGGCGAGATCGGCCTCGTCCTCCGGCACGAACAAAATCTGTGCGGGGCCGCCGACGCGAAACCAGGTCAAATCCGCAAGCGGCTGATTGGCGAGCAAGCGCCCCCGCAGCTGCGGCAGTGCGGCTTTGAGGTCGGAGGTGATGTCAGGAAAGGCCAAGGGCTCACCCCGCGCACGGTATGTTCCCCTCCCCCTTGTGGGGAGGGGTTAGGGATGGGGGTGGT
>Ga0335081_10018814_pt1 | contig 11167 bp, 8 predicted proteins | sample Lox_Sample_35_FD_206713 | JGI IMG/M metagenome (GOLD analysis project Ga0335081, IMG submission 206713) | Soil microbial communities from Loxahatchee National Wildlife Refuge, Florida, United States - Lox_Sample_3.5 | ecosystem: Environmental > Terrestrial > Soil > Wetlands | place: USA: Florida...
CGGCCGATTGAAATTGCGTGAGCGATTGCTCGGCCGAAATCGCGAGCGGGTGCGTTCCGAGCCGTGGCAGGTGGCCTGAGACGGCCCATTCCATCAATACCGCAGGGAATCCCTCCGCTCCTCGCGCCAGGCCGCCTCGTCGGGCTCCGCGAGCACGTCGAGGTCGTGCGGTGTCGCACGCGGATCATCGACCCATTCGCGCAGCAGCGAGCCGCCATTAATGACATCGATGGCACGCTTGCCTACCTCGTATTCGTAGGCGAAGTCGCGCCACAGCGGATAATCCGGGTAGAGCCGTCGGATCGCCTTGAAAGCGAGCGCCTGGACGCGCCAAGGCTTGAACGTGGCATGATCGTAGCCCGGCCCCTCGGTGTGGATCTGCAGGCCGTTGCAAAGCTTGCCGGCATGCTTGTGGAACGTCGGCTCGAACCAGCATTCGCGGAGCCGGCAGCCATTAAGCCAATGCGGCGCCAGCGCCACCATCTCCCGCAGCACTGCGCGCGCCTCGATATCGGGCGCTCCGAACAATTCGAGCGGCCGCGTCGTGCCGCGGCCTTCCGACAATGTCGTGCCCTCGACCATCACGGTGCCCGCATAGGCCCGCGCCATCCACAGATTGGGAGCGTTGGGGCTCGGATTGATCCAGACGCGCGTGCCGAGCGGCCAGCCGAAGCCTGGCGCGGCCTCGGGCTGCCAATCCTCCATCGCGACGACACGATAATCGACATCGAGCTTGAGCGTCTTGACGAACCACGCTCCGAGCTCGCCGAGGGTGAGGCCGTGGCGCATCGGCAGCGGAGCGGCGCCGACGAAGCTTTCCCAGCCGGGCCGCAACGTCAAACCTTCGACCGGCCGGCCGGCCGGGTTCGGCCGGTCGAGCGCCCAGACCGCCTTGCCATGCCGCGCCGCCGCTTCGAGCACGTAGCGCAAAGTGGTGATGAAGGTGTAGATGCGGCAGCCGAGATCCTGCAGGTCGACCAACAACACATCGAACGCCGCCATCATCGAAGCCGTCGGCCGGCGCACTTGTCCGTAGAGGCTGAACACGGGAATGCCGTGTACCGGATCGGTGAAGTCTGGCGACTCGATCATGTTGTCCTGCTTGTCGCCGCGCAGGCCATGCTGCGGGCCGAATGCGGCGGCAAGCTTGATGTCGCCGCAGTCCGCCAAGGCATCGAGCGCATGTGTGAGGTCGGCCGTGATCGAAGCCGGATGGGCGAGCAGCGCAACGCGCCGTCCGGCGAGCGGCGCACGCAGCGCGGGTTCGGCGATCAGCCGATCGATGCCGAATTTCATGGCGCAACCGCCGCGAAAAATTGCTGCGCAAAGCAGGCGGCATGATGGAAATCCGGCTTGCCCGGCGGATGCGCGAGCGCCCAATAGGATTTGGCGCCGTCGGCCTGTTCGATTATTGCCGAGAGGCCAAGCCGGGCCGGCTCCGGCGACCGTGAAGCAGATAGCGCAAGCGTCGCTTCGAGCGTGTAGCGCGCGGCGCTCGATTGCACCACGATCAACGGTGAGCCGATGTCGGTCGCGACCCGCATGCCGGCGCGATAACCGTCAAACGCATAAGCGGCCCATCGGGTCGACGGCGCAAAGTTGAGTTCGTGGTAGCCGCCGCCCGGCGCAATTTGCAAAAATGCCTCGAAGCAGGTGTGCCGCCACAGCTCGTCGGCGCGTGCCGAGGCGGTCACCGGCGGCAGCAGCAGATCGCCGATCTTGCCGGTGACGACATAAAGGAAGTGCAAGCGGCCGTCGCCGACCGACGCCGCTTCGGCTTCCACGGCGGTCACCGCGAGCCCTTGCGAATCCGGATGGCGTATCAGCCGCATCCCGGCATTGTAGCGGCGGTCGCGGCAGAGGGACATTGTCCGGCCGCGTCGCGACGTGGCGTGAAAGAGGAAGCCATCAAACAGTCGGCGTGCCGCCGCGCAGGATTTCCGCCGCCACCGGCATGTCGATATTGCCGCCGCTCAGGATCAAGCCGACGCGGCGGCCGGCTTGCCGGTCGCGCTCCTGCAGCAAGGCGGCAAGCGGCGCTGCCCCCGCGCCCTCGGCGAGATTGTGCGTCGCGGTGTGGTAGAGCCGCACGGCCTCGGCGATTTCCTCCTCGCTGACGCGCACGATGCGCGCGGCGCCCTTGCCGATGATCGCCAGCGCCTCACTATTCGGCTCCCGGCAGGCGAGCCCATCGGCGAATGTGCGCGCCGAATTGGTCGGCACCGGACGCCCGGCCGCAAACGACAGCGCATAGGCGGCCGCATTCGCGGCGACGACGCCGACCACCTCGGTGCGAAGCCCCAGCAGATCGCGCACCGTGATGACGCTGCAGATGCCCGACCCCATGCCGATCGGCACATAGACGACGTCGAGATCGCCCTGCGCGGTGAACAGTTCCAGCGCGTAGGTAGCAACGCCCTTGACCAGGTCGCGGTGGAAGGCCGGCACGTAGTGGAAGCCGCGGCTTCTTTCGATTTCGGTGGCAACGCCACGACTTTCGTCGAAATCCTTGCCCGCGATCACGAGCTCGGCGCCGAAGGCTTGCATCGCGGCATTCTTTTCCACCGAGTTGCCTTCGGGCACCACGATGATCGTGGCGAGGCCGTGCCGCGCCGCGGCCAGCGCAATCGACTGGCCGTGGTTGCCCCGCGTTGCGGTCACAAGGCCCGCGGGGCGCACGCCGCGGCGCAACAGCGAATCGATATAGACGAGGCCGCCGCGCAGCTTGAACGCCCCGATCGGCGTGTGATTCTCGTGCTTGACGACAACAGTGGCGCCGGTCCGCGCCTTGAGCAGCGGCCAGGCATAGGCCGGCGTTATCGGCACCACGCCGCGCACGGTCGCGACCGCCTGCGTCACGTCGTCAAGGGTGAGCAAAGCCATCGCGGTCTCTTAGAGCAAAATCGATTCAGATTGAATCGCGTTTTGCTCTTGCAGCCTGGTGGAGCACGATCTATTCAGAAAATCGAAATCCATTTTTGCGGATCATGCTCCGACCGCGGCCGCCGCCGCTCGTGCGTGACGGCGCTCGCAGCGCACGGCCATGAATCCTATTCGGCCTTGATGTCGGCGTCGCGGATGATGCGGCCGTAGTCGTCGTATTGGCGGCGGATCGAGGCCGCAAACGGCGCGCCACACGCGCCGCCGGCACTCATGCCTTGCGATTGGAGCCGCGCGCGCAGGTCCGCGACCTCGACGGCCTTGGCGAACCAGCCGGCGAGCGTATCGAGCGCGGCTTGCGGCGTGTGCGCCGGTGCGAGAAAGCCGTACCACAACACCATTTCGAAATCGGGGAAGCCCGATTCGGCAACCGTCGGTACATCCGGCAGCCACGCGATGCGCTGTCGCGAGCCCACAGCGAGCGCGCGAAGCTCGCCCGATTTGATCAGCCCCGCCGCGGCCGGGTAGTCGACGAAGGCGGCATCGACGTGCCCGCCGACGACCGCATTGACCTGCGGCGGCGTGCCGTTGAAGGGCACCATGGTCATGCTGATCTTGGCTGGATGCAAGATCATCTCGACGCTGACATGGGAGACTGCGCCGGGCGCCGCACTATAGGTCAGGGCGCCCGGTTTGGCGCGCGCGGCATCGAGCAGATCGCCGAGCTTGCGGTACGGCGACTTGCTGTTGACGATGACCACCGTGGGCGTCGCGGCGACGGTACAGATCGGCACCAGATTGGTCAGCGGATCGTAATCGAGCTTGCGCAGGTGCGGCACCAGCAGCATCGAATTGTTGGTGAAGAGGAGCGTGTTGCCGTCGGGCTCGGCACGCACGACGTCCTGCGTGCCGATCACGGTCGCGGCGCCAGGGCGGTCCTCGACCACCATGACCGGACCATGCAGCGTCCCGATCGTGTCGGCGACGATGCGCGCCAGCACATCGGCGCCGCCGCCCGGTGGATAAGGAATTATGACTTTGATCGGCCGACTGGATTGCGACAGCGCGGCCGAAGCGAACATCGCGACTGCAGCCGCGGCGAGCGCGACGCGAGCAATTGAACCGCGCATTGGTCAGCGGGTGTCGATCGAGACGCGCTTGAGCGGGCCGGTGGGCGTGGTCGCCGCAGCCTGCACGAAGCCGCCGGCATTGACTGCCTGTGTGAGGGCGTCGCGATCAAGCGTCTCGTCGTGCTTGTAGACGTCATCGCGGAATTCGACCGTGCCGTCGCGCCGCACCCAGCCGGTCAGATAGACCCAGGCGACCGGCATCTTGTGCGGCAGGTTGATGATCTTGGTCTGGCCGGCTTCGATACCGGCATCGATCGCGGCGCGATTCCAGCCCGGCATGTCGGAGAGAATCCAAGCGGCAAGATCGCGCACATTGTCGACGCGCGTGCAGCCGTGCGAATCGAACCGGTAATCGTCGGCGAACAACTTTCGCGTGTCGGTGTCGTGCATGTAGACCGAATACGGGTTCGGCATGTCGATCTTCAGGTTGCCGAGCGCGTTCCAGGTACCGGCATCCTGGCGGATGAAGAAATTCGGCGACCGATCCGACGACCAATCGATGCTGTGCGGGTCGAGTTCCTCGTCCTTGGCGCCGAGTACGCGCATGTGCATGCGGCTGAGATAGCTCGGGTCACGGCGCATATGCGCGAAAATCTCGTTCTTGGTGATCGAGAGCGGCACGGTCCAGGTCGGATTGAGATCAACCGCGGTGATATAGGCGGTCAGCGTCGGCGACGGCTTGTCGATCTTGCCGACGATCACCCGATAGCGTCGCTCGACCTTGCCGTGGGAGATCGCCTCGACGAAGGCCGCCGGGATATTCACCACGACGTAACGTTCGGCGAACATGAAGTCCATGCCGAGCAGGCGTTCGAGCGAGGCCTCGAGCTGTTTGATGCGCGTGCCGACCGGCACGTTGACCGCCTTCAAGGTCTGCACGCCGACGCTGCCGGTGGCGTCGAGTCCGTGCCGCAATTGGAAGCGCTTGACGGCTTCGGTTACGTCGGCGTCGTAATCCTCACCGGCCTCTTTGTCGGCGGCGAGGTCGTCGGAAATGACGAGACGCCGCCGCAGCAGCGCGACATTGGGCCCATTGGCGCCAGGCGCCAGCTTGACATCGGCCGGCACAAGCGGCCAGCCGCCGCGCACCTGGATGTCCGAATAATAGAGCAGCGCCTCCTTGATGCGCTGAAAGGTGCCTTCATCGAAAACCGGTTCGGCGGACAGCGCGAGCTCCGCGGCCGAGCGCGATTCCGGCGTCGAGGCCGGCTTGGCTGCGACAGGCTGCGCCGGCTTTGCGGCCACGGGCGACTTCGCGGCAGAGGGCGACAGCGAGTTCGCTGGCCTTGCCGGCGCGGCTTGCGGCGCCTGCGCCAGTGCATGACCGGCGGTCAGCGCCAAAACGAGACCAGCAGCTGTCAGGCTCCGCATCGATCCCACTCCCCCAGCCAGTGCGCGCCGCGCCCGGGTCGTCCCTCTTTGAGCTGAACTCCCGGCAGAACTGTGTCGAATCAACAAATGTTCCGGTTCGAAGCTTGCGCGACCCTGTTAACGAACGGTGTGCAACGACCGCATGACCGAAGCCGTCGCGAGGATACTGGAGACACGCTAAGGATCGGTCGGGGCCGGGCCGGCCTTCGACCCGCGCGAGTGGCGCCGCTCACGCCTGGGGCTGCGGCTCCATCGGGCCGGCCTCCGGCCGTGGCCGATTGCGGCCGGCGCTCGGCACCGTCGAAGAGCGTGGCGTCGTCGGCTCGATCACCGATTCGCGGTTGGGTTTCTTGCCCATCAGCAAATCCTTGATCTCGTCGCCGGTGAGCGTCTCGAATTCGAGCAGGCCCTTGGCCAGCGTCTCGAGATCGGCGCGCTTCTCGGTAAGGATGTGCTGCGCCTCGCTATAACCGGCCTCGACCAGCCGCCTGATTTCGGCGTCGATCTTCTGCACGGTTGCTTCGGAAATGTTCTGCTGGCGCGCCACCGAATAGCCCAGGAACACTTCCTCCTGGTTCTCGCCGTAGGCGACGGTGCCGAGCGCGTCGGATAGGCCCCAGCGCGTCACCATCATACGGGCGAGCTTGGTCGCCTGCTCGATGTCGGACGCCGCACCCGAGGTCACGCGCTCGCGGCCGAACACCAGTTCCTCGGCGACGCGCCCGCCCATCATGATCGCGAGCCGCGATGTCATCTGTTCAAGCGACATCGAGAGCTTGTCGCGTTCGGGAAGCTGCATCACCATGCCGAGCGCGCGGCCGCGCGGAATGATGGTCGCCTTGTGCACTGGATCGGTCGCCTTGACGTTGATTGCGACGATGGCATGGCCGCCCTCGTGATAGGCCGTGAGGAGCTTCTCCTCTTCGGTCATGACGAGCGACTTGCGCTCGGCACCCATCATCACCTTGTCTTTGGCGTCCTCGAATTCGACCTGGGTGACCATGCGCTTGTTGCGCCGGGCCGCCATCAGCGCCGCCTCGTTGACGAGGTTCATCAGATCGGCGCCGGAGAAGCCGGGCGTGCCGCGCGCGATGGTCTTGAGATTGACATCGGGTGCGAGCGGCACTTTGCGCACATGCACTTTCAGGATCTGCTCGCGGCCGACCACGTCCGGATTCGGCACCACGACCTGGCGGTCGAAGCGGCCGGGCCGCAGCAGCGCCGGATCGAGCACGTCGGGTCGGTTGGTCGCGGCAATCAGGATGATGCCCTCGTTGGCCTCGAAACCGTCCATCTCGACCAGCAACTGGTTGAGCGTCTGCTCGCGTTCGTCATTGCCGCCGCCAAGGCCGGCGCCGCGATGGCGGCCGACGGCGTCGATCTCGTCGATGAAGATGATGCAGGGCGCATTCTTCTTCGCCTGCTCGAACATGTCGCGCACGCGGCTGGCGCCGACACCGACGAACATTTCGACGAAGTCGGAACCGGAAATGGTGAAGAACGGCACATTGGCTTCGCCGGCGATCGCCCGCGCCAGCAGCGTCTTGCCGGTGCCGGGCGGACCGACGAGCAACACGCCGCGCGGAATGCGTCCGCCGAGACGCTGGAACTTGCCGGGGTCGCGCAGGAACTCGACGATCTCCTGAAGGTCGAGCTTGGCCTCATCGACGCCGGCGACGTCCTCGAAGGTAACGCGGCCATGCGCCTCGGTGAGCAGCTTGGCGCGAGACTTGCCGAAACCGAGCGCTTTGCCGCCGGCGCCTTGCATCTGCCGCGACAGGAAAATCCACACGCCGATCAGCGCCACGAAGGGCAGCCATGAGATCAGTAGCGAGACGAACCACGGCACGTTCTCGGTCTGCGGCCGCGCCGTGATCGAGACGCCCTTGTTGTAAAGCCGCTGCACCAGCGTCGGATCGCTCGGCGCATAGGTCTGGAAGGTGCGGCCGTCGGTGAAGGTGCCGTGGATTTCCGGCCCCTGGATCAGGACGTCGCGCACCCGGCCATTATCGACTTCGCTCAAAAGCTGCGAGAACGAAATGTCCTGCGAGGTGGTGTGCTGGCCCGGATTCTGGAACAGCGTGAACAGCGCCAAGAGCAGCAGGACGATGATCACCCACAGGGCGAAATTGCGCAGATTGGCGTTCATCTTTCGTCCTCGCCCCGCTGACGTCCCTGTCCCGCGAATGGGCGGGGCTTTGAGGGGGAACTAAATGCCGGCAAATCGTGGCGGCTTCACGTCTCAATTAACCAACACAATGTAGGCGTCGACTCAGCCCCTGCCAAGGTAACGCGGGGCAGCCTTTTAATGCAGTATACGGCTAGTTCGTAAAGCGCCAGTTGCCTTTATTCCGCATGGCTAACGTGCGGTGCGAGCGCGCCGGCGGGCGGGAATGCGCCGCGGCGGTGCACGTTCGATGCTCAGCGCCTCCCGGCCGAGCGAAATGAGCGCCCCGGCAAGCGTCCGGCGTAGCCGGCCGCGGGCCTGGCGCAGCGTTTCGTAGAGCGCCTCGAGCTTGCCGAGCTCGACCGGCCCTTCGTCGCCGACATGCGCGACGGCGGCGCCGAGGAGGCGCAGGCCAACTTCGGCCGGCAAATCGGCAAAGCGCGCCGCCTCGAACACCACCGGGCCGCGCTGCGGCCACAGCCCCGGCGCAAGCGCGGTGCGTGCTGCTGCAACCGCGAAGGCGATCGTCGCCTCGGCGCGCCGCATGCGGGCGGCGAGCCGGGCAAGGCCGCGCGCGTCGAGGCCTTCGCGCGCCAAAGCCGGCAGCAACGCGCGCAGCCGCGGCCGGGCAAAACGCGGATCGAGATTGGACGGGTCGGCGCTGTAGTCGATGCGCGCGGCTTCAAGCGTCGCCAGGAGCCGCGCCTTCGGCACGTGGAGGAAGGGCCTCACCAGGAAGATCGCGCCCTCCCCGTCCGCCGGCAGCGCGGTCGCATGCGCCATGCCGGCAAGGCCGCGCAGACCGCTGCCGCGGGCCAGACGAAACAGCACGGTTTCCGCCTGGTCGTCGAGCGTATGGGCAGTAAGGATATGCGCGTAGCCCGCGCGCAGCGCGGCCTCGGCGAGCAGGCGGTAGCGTGCAAGGCGCGCGGCTTCCTGGATGGCGGTCTTCGGCTTCTTGCCGCGCCAGGAGAGTGTGCGATGCGCGACGCCGAGCTGCCGGGCGATCCGCTTGACGGCGGCGGCCTCGCGCGCCGCCTCCGGACGCAGCCCGTGATCGACGGTGACGGCGAGTAGCTTCGGCGCCCGCTTGAGCCGTCTCGCCCAGCGCGCCGCGAGCAGCAGCAGTGCCGTCGAATCCGGACCGCCGGAAACGGCGAGGACAAGGCCCGGCAGAGCTTCAAGACCACGGAACAGCGCTTTCGCGTCTTCGTCGCGAAGCGCCTGTTCAGCAGTGGACACGTTTCTGTTCCCGCTCGACGCTTTGCTTCACGTTCAGCGAAGCGCGCGGATATTTGCGCAGCACTTCGCCGAGCGAAGCGCAAGCCGCCTCCTTCTCGCCCATTGCGGCAAGCGACTGACCAAGTCGCAGCAGCGCGTCGGGTGCGCGTGCCGTCGTGTCGTATTTGGTCGAAACCGCGAGGAACGCTTCCGCAGCGTCGTGATATTTCTGGCTCTGAAAGAGTGACTCGCCGAGCCAGAATTGCGCTTCCGGCGCCATGCGATCGCTCGGAAAGCGGCGCAGGAAGGTGCGGAACGTATCCGCCGCAGTGGCGTAATCGCGGTGCTGGATATAGCCGTAGGCGAGATCGAATTCCTCCTTCGCCGTCGCCGTCGCCGGCGGTGGCAGTGAGGCCTGCATCGCGCCAGTACCGCCCGGAATGCTCGGCGGTGGCGGCGGCAGCCCCGGCGTGGCGGCGGCTGACGGCGGCACGGCGCTTGCGAGGTCGAGCGGCGCACCGGGCACCGGCCGCGGCGGTGTCGGCGGTGGCGCGCCGGTCGCGGCATCACCGGCAACTGCCGGTCGGTCATAGATCGGCGGTGGCTCGGTCGCATTGGTGCTGCTGCCGAGCGGGCGCGGCGCGCCGGGGGCGTTTGGATTGGCGCTCGGATCGAAGGCATCGCCGCGACGATTGGAGGACGGCGCGGGCTCGGGCATAGCCGGCGCGGCGGGCGGAGCGGGCGGCGCGGCCGCAATCACCGGAGGCGGCGGCGGCGAATATTGGGCGGTCGGCTGCGGCGGGGCTGGCGGGGGCGCTGCAGCCTGCGCCCGCGGCGCTCCGCGGCCCTCGTCGGCCCGCGGCGGCAGGCCCTCCTGCAGGCGCTGCATCTGCTGCTCGAGCTGCTGGTTGCGATATTGCAGCTGCTCGATCGAGCCGGTCAGCTCGCGGATCGTCGCTTCGAGCCGATCGATGCGCGTCAGAAGGTCGCTCGGGGAACTTTGCGCCTGCGCGGCATGAGCCCACAGCATGCTGGCGAGGAGAGCCGCGAGGGGCGAAGCAAAGCGGATCATGCGGGACGACGATAAAGCTGAATAAGCATACCTACCATAGCCGGTCCTGCGTCCAAATTGTGACTGGCCGCCTTGCCGCTGCCGGCTTTTCGACGGCCGATGCGGCGCAAACGGCTTCATTCGGCCGGCTGAATCCGCGGATGCTTGCGCGCGGCGCGCCACTCCTCGAAGCGCTGGATGACCACGAACATCGACGGCACGAACAGCACCGCAAGGCAGGTCGAGGCGATCATGCCGCTGAACACGGTGATGCCGATCGATTTGCGCGCGCTCGCCCCGGCGCCGCTCGCCACGACCAGCGGCGCGACGCCGAGGATGAAGGAGAACGAGGTCATCAGGATGGCGCGGAAGCGCGCTTCGGCGGCGTCGACCGCGGCTTCGAGGATCGATTTGCCCTCGCGCAGGCGATGCTCGCGCGCCACCTCGACGATCAGGATGGCGTTTTTCGCCGACAGCGCGATCAACAGGATGATGCCGATCTGCGTATAGAGGTTGTTGTCGATGCGCAGCATCGTCAGCACGAGGACCGGACCGACCAGCGACAACGGCACCGCGAGTATCACCGCGAGCGGCGAATACCAGCTCTCATACTGCCCGGCGAGCACCAGATAGACCAGCAGCATCGCCATGGCGAAAACGAAATACATTTGGTTGCCGACGATCTTCTCCTGATATGACATCGCCGTCCATTCGGTCGCGGCGCCCCGCGGCAGCGTGTGCTCGGCGTTCTGCTCCATCAGGCGCATCGCCTCACCCGAGGAGAATCCCGCCGCCGGAAGGCCGATGATGCTCGACGACGGATAGAGATTGTAGAGGCTGATCAGCGGCGCGCCGACCTCGGGCGCGATCGAGACCAGCGTGCCGAGCGGAATCATCGCGCCCTGGTCGTTGCGCACGTTGAGATTCTCGATGTCGCGCGCGCGCAGCCGGAATCCGGCATCGGCCTGCACATAGACCTGGAACACGCGTCCGAATTTGTTGAACTGCGCGACATAGCTCGACCCGAAATATGTGGCGAGCGTCGAGAACACCTGGTCGATCGATACGTGCACGGTCTGCGCCTTGACGCGATCGACATCGACGCGCACCTGCGGCGCCAGCGCCCGGAACGATGTCGAGACCCGCTGCAGCGCGCTCTGCGACTCGGCGTTGGCGACCAGGGTATTGGTGATGCCCTGCAGCTTGGCGAAGTCGGTCGAGCCGTCGCGCAGCTCAACCTGCATCGTGAAGCCGCCGGCATTGCCGATGCCCTGGATCGGCGGCGGCGGCAGCACGATGACCCGCGCGTCGACCGCGTCGAGTTCGGCGGCGAGGCGCGGAAACACC
>Ga0335081_10018815_pt1 | contig 11167 bp, 8 predicted proteins | sample Lox_Sample_35_FD_206713 | JGI IMG/M metagenome (GOLD analysis project Ga0335081, IMG submission 206713) | Soil microbial communities from Loxahatchee National Wildlife Refuge, Florida, United States - Lox_Sample_3.5 | ecosystem: Environmental > Terrestrial > Soil > Wetlands | place: USA: Florida...
AAGTTTGAACTGGCAATCAATCTTAAAACTGCCAAGGCTTTCGACCTTAACGTGCCGTTGCCGCTACTCGGCCGCGCCGACGAAGTGATCGAATAGGTTGCTTTTGCTGCGGTGCCGTTCGTCTCTTATTGGCACTTAGCGTCGTTTTTCTGCTGTGCAATAAACGGTCGCTTCGGGCCGCATAACGGACATCAAAGACACTTAACGCGGACCCGGCGCGATGTTGGCCTAACGATTATTTGGTGGTCGGAAGCTTCCAGCCGCGGGGTAGGAAAGCGTCCCTTTCTCTATTTCGCGCCGTCGACCTGGGTTAGAGTCGGCGCATGAACTAACGACGAGGAGGGCCATCCGGTGGCGCAGGATATTGCAAGCGTGGCGCAAGCCGAACAAGGCGGCACCGAAGGCTTTTGGCCGAAGGGCTGGTGGGCGATCGTTGATTACAAGATCGGCATCGTGCCGCTGCCGGTGTTCGTCGTCCTCATCGGTGTGATCGCCGGTTTCGCCGCGAGCGGCACTGTGCCGTCGGACATCCTAATGGCAATCGTGCTGCTGTCGATGGGCGGCTTTGCCTGCGCCGAATTGGGCAAGCGAATCCCGATCATCCGCAACATCGGCGCGGCGGCAATTTTCGCGACCTTCATCCCGTCATTCCTTGCTTTCCATCATCTGCTGCCTACTTCGATCCTCAATTCCGTCACGCAGTTCACCAAGGATTCGAACTTTCTCTATCTGTTCATCGCCTGCATCATCGTCGGCAGCATTCTCGGCATGGACCGCGGCGTCCTCATCAAGGGCTTTCTGAAAATATTTGTGCCGCTGATCTGCGGCTCGATCGTCGGCAGTATCGTCGGCACGATCGTGGGCGTTCTGCTCGGGCTCGGCGCCTATCACACGTTCTTCTTCATCGTGGTGCCGATCATGGCCGGTGGCGTCGGTGAGGGCGCGATTCCACTGTCGATCGGCTATGGGCAGATCCTGCACCAGGCCCAGGGCGACCTGTTCGCCCAGGTGCTGCCGCCGGTGATGCTCGGTAGCCTGACGGCGATCCTGCTCTCAGGCACACTCAACTACGTCGGCAAGAAGTATCCGCATCTCACGGGTGAAGGGCGACTACAGCCGGGCGAGCATGACGAACTCGAATTTGAGGAAGATCACGACGAGACCTATGTCGACGTCACCACCATCGCTGCGGCCGTCGTCACTGCGGTGACGCTATATTTGATCGGCGCACTGACGCAGCGGCTGTTTGGTTTTCCGGCCCCGGTGGCGATGCTGGTGCTTGCCGTGGTGCTCAAACTTGTGCGCGCCGTCTCGCCGTCGCTGCAGCTCGGCGCCTTTCACGTCTACAAGTTCTTCTCGACGGCAGTGACCTATCCTCTGCTATTTGCCATCGGTGTATCGTTGACCCCTTGGGACAAGCTCGTTGCCGCCTTCAACTTCCCGTATCTGATCACTATCGTCTCGACCGTGGTAGCGATCATTGCCACGGGATTTTCTGTCGGCGGCTGGCTGAAAATGTATCCGATCGACACCGCCATTGTTACCGCCTGCCACAGCGGACAAGGCGGCACTGGCGACGTTGCCATCCTCACGGCGGGCAACCGGATGCAGCTCATGCCTTTCGCCCAGATCGCCACCCGCATCGGCGGCGCGGCGACCGTGACCTTGGTGCTTATCATCATGTCGCAAGTCGGTTAGCCCTGTGGCGGCCCGCGTTCCGTCGCGCTCGCTGCTCTTCGGCGCTGCAAAAATGTCGTTATTGGCACGTTTCGTCCGATGGCCATGTCTGCTTCTATGGCAGCTATGGAGAGTCAAAGCCGACGTGGCGTAGGCTCTATCCGAGGGCAGTTCGTGACCCCATTTCAGCCATCCCAGAAGCCGATTTGCTGTGCTGCACAACAGTGCTGCTGAGTGCTAGGCTTAACTGTCCGTCCGGAGGAGGGCTTTGGTGAAACGGCGCAAGGCCGGCAGCCGAAGGGCAGCGAAAGCGCCACAGCCGACGCGGCCAAAGAGCCGCGTGGCTCCAAAGGTCGCGCGTGATCGGCGGCGTTCCGTTGGAGCGCAGGATGCAGAGGTCGCGCGTCTGCGGCGCGAACTTGCGGAGTCGCTGGAGCAGCAGACCGCAACTTCGGAAGTGTTGCACGTTATCTCACGTTCGCCAGGCGATCTGAAACCGGTATTCCAAACCGTGCTGGAGAACGCAACTCGCATCTGCCATGCGAAATTTGGAGTGTTGCAGCTTTACGAAGATAGAGCATTTCGCATCGGTGCAATCCACAACGCACCACCGGCCTTTGCGGAGGCAATGGCCCGACGCGAGCCATTGATGCGTCCGACACCACAACATCCGTTCAGGCGCATGGTCACGACGAAAAAGGTCGTCCAAATCGCGGATCTGACGGACTCTCCAGCCTATAAAGAGCGCGATTATGGTGTCGTCATGTTGGTGGAACTTGCGAGCGCTCGTACCTTTCTGGCAGTGCCGCTGCTGAAGGAAGACGAGGTGGTCGGCGTGATCGCAATCTATCGTCAGGAAGTTCGACCATTCACTGATAAGCAAATCGAACTACTAAAAAACTTCGCCGCCCAGGCCGTCAACGCCATCGAGAATACGCGGCTGCTCAACGAATTGCGGCAGCGCACCGACGATCTTGCCGAATCGTTGGAACAGCAGACCGCCACCTCGGAAGTCCTCAAGGTCATTTCCAGCTCGCCTGGCGACCTACAAGCGGTGTTCAGCGCATTGTTGGAAAACGCCGTCCGCATCTGTGGCGCCAAGTTCGGCGCCCTGCCGCTTTGGGACGGCGGCGCGCTGCGAATGGGCGCACTGCATAATTTCCCTCCGGCATTCGCGGCGGCCTTGCGGCGCGGGCCATTCCGTCCTGCGCCGAACGTTCCGGTGGGGCGGATGATCAGCACGAAGCAGGTTGTCCATGTTGCCGACATAATGCAGGAGGCCGCATATAAGGAGCGCGAGCCGCTGGTCGTTGCGGGCGTCGAGCAAGGCGGCTATCGAACGTTTCTTGCAGTGCCGATGCTCAAAGAAGGCGAGCTGATCGGCGGCATCCTCATCTTCCGCCAGGAAGTCCGTCCGTTCACCGACACGCACGTCGAGCTGGTGCAAAACTTTGCTGCCCAAGCGGTCATCGCCATCGAGAACGCCCGGCTGCTCAGTGAATTGCGCGAGTCGCTGCAGCAGCAGACCGCTACGGCTGATGTCCTTAAGGTCATCAGTCGTTCGACATTCGATCTTCAGACGGTGTTAAACACCCTCGTCGAGTCGGCCGTACGCCTATGCGACGCGGATATGGGCTCGATCAACAGACAATATGGTGAATCCTACCGGCAGGTCGCGAGTTCCGGTTATTCGGCAGAGTTCGAAAAATTCATGCAGGAACATCCGATCCTGCTCGGCAGGGCAACGACGGTAGGTCGTACCGTGCTGGAATTGCGGCCAGTCCACATTGTGGACGTGCTTGAGGACGCTGAGTTCAAGCTTAAGGAAGCCGCACGCGTGGGCAGCCTACGCACGACGCTTGGCGTGCCGCTGTTGCGGGAAGGCGTACCGATCGGCGTCATGGTGCTTATGCGTAAGACTGTCCGCCCATTTACGCAGGCGCAGATCGCTTTGCTCTCAACCTTCGCCGACCAAGCCGTGATTGCCATTGAAAACGTACGACTGTTCGAGGCAGAGCAGCAACGTACGCGGGAACTGGCCAAATCGCTGGAAGATTTGCGGACCGCGCAGGACCGACTCGTTCAGACCCAGAAGCTGGCCTCACTCGGTCAGCTCACCGCTGGCATTGCCCATGAGATTAAGAACCCGCTCAATTTCGTGAACAACTTCTCCGGCGTCTCGATCGAACTGATCGCCGAACTGCAGGAGACGCTTGGACGCGTGAATGCCGATAAGGAAACGCGCGAGGAAATCGTCGAACTAGCGGATACTCTCCGTGACAATCTCGACAAGATCGCGCAGCACGGCAAACGGGCCGATTCCATCGTCAAGAACATGCTGCTGCATTCGCGCGAAGGCTCAGGCGAGCGCCGCTCGATCAATGTTAATGCTCTGGTCGAGGAAAGCCTCAATCTCGCCTATCACGGCGCCCGCGCGGAGACGCAGGGTTTTAATGTCACTTTGGAACGCTCGTTCGATCCAATGGCTGGGGCAATAGACGCTTCTCCCCAGGACATCACGCGGGTGCTTTTGAACCTAATCGCCAATGGCTTCTATGCCGCGACCAAGCGTCAAGGCCACGAAGGTGGCAATGGCTTTGAGCCGATCATCACCGCCGTGACCAAAAGCCTGGGCGACCGCGTAGAAATCAGGATTCGTGACAATGGTAGCGGCATTCCGCCTGAGGTCCGGGAAAAGATGTTCAATCCGTTCTTCACCACCAAGCCGGCTGGCGAAGGCACGGGCCTTGGCCTGTCGATCAGCCATGACATCATCGTCAAGCAACATTCCGGGTCGATAGAGGTCGACACTGAGCCCGGTGCATACACCGAATTTCGGATCATCCTACCTCGCACTGCCTCATAGACTTCGCTAAACCCAACAAAATTCACCAAAGCAGGGGGGCGAGCGTGAACCTGCTCATTCTTGTGGTCGACGACGAACCCGATGTCGAGGTGCTGTTTCGCCAGCAATTCCGACGTGACCTTCGGGCGGGCCGATTTGTGATGGATTTTGCGCAGTCCGCCCCAGCAGCGTTGCAGCGCATCAGCGACGCTGAAGGTGTCTCACTGATCCTGATCCTGTCGGACATCAACATGCCTGGGATGACCGGCCTTGAGCTTTTGCCAAAGGCCAAGGCTTTGCGGCCGGATGTCCCGGTCATCATGATCACGGCCTATGGCGACCAGGACACAAAGCGCAGGGCGCTAGAGGGCGGAGCCGAGACGCTTCTGACCAAGCCAATCGACTTTGCAGCGCTCCGTAACGAAATCGACACGCGGATCGAACAAGCTGCTTGACGTCCGCAAATTGCTGCGATGCACTTTTGGTCGCGAATGGCACTAGACCGACTGTCGCGCAATGTCTGCTGTTTGGTCGCTTTCGGGGGGCAAAGCCGACAGTCAGGCCGGATTTATGAGTACACGCCCTAATTCAAGCGAGCGAGCGTGACGGAAATCCGGTTTCCACTTTTCCGGGCCATGTTCTACGCTGTGCTGCCACATCTGAAGCGATTTCAGCCAGAGCATGCCATGAAGCGCCGCCGAGCCGTCCTCGCGCTGCTTGCCCTCCTTGCTGCGTCGGGAAACACCGGCACGGCGCGGGCGCAGGATTTTCCTACTCACCCGATCACGCTCGGCATGCCGTTCGCGGCGGGCGGTCCGGGCGACGTCTTGGCGCGCATGCTGGCGCAGCGCATGTCGCAGGCGCTCGGACAGAACGTCATCGTCGACAATGTCACCGGCGCCGCCGGCAGCATTGGCGCCGGCGTCGTCGCGCACGCGGCGCCGGACGGCTACTCGCTCCTGCTTGGCAACTGGACCACCCATGTCGTCAATCCCGTGGCCTACAAGCTGCCCTACGACGTCACCAAGGACTTCGCGCCGATCGCTCTGGTCGCGACGCAGCCGGTACTCATCATCGCCCGCACGTCGATGCCGGCCGACAACCTGAAGGAGCTGATCGCCTGGCTGAAGGCCAATCCGGACAAAGCCAGCTCCGGCAATGCCGGCGTCGGCAGCGCCACCCATGTCGCCAGCGTATTCTTCCAGCACGAGACCGGCACGCGCTTTCAGCTCGTCCCCTATCGTGGCGGCGCGCCGGCGATGGCGGACCTGCTCGCTGGCAATATCGACATGATGTTCGATCTCGCGACCGATGCTCTGCCACAGGTCCGCGGCGGACGTGTCAAAGCCTATGCGGTCACCGCCAACCGGCGCATGACGGCGCAACCTGATATTCCGACGGTCGACGAGGCCGGCTCACCCGGCGTCTATGTTTCGCTGTGGAATGGCGTCTGGGCGCCGGCCGGAACACCGAAGCCGGTCATCGACAGGCTCGATGCCGCGGTAATCGAGGCGCTCGCCGACCCCAAGCTGCGGGCGCGGGCCACTGAGCTCGGCATGGAGCTGCCGCCGGTCGAGCAGCAGAATCCGGCCGGGCTTGCCGCGTTTCAGAAAGCCGAGATCGACAAATGGTGGCCGATCCTCAAGGCCGCCGGCATCAAGGCGGAATGAGGCTCAGTTCGACCTGATGTGAGCGCTTTCGACGAAGTCGTGCCACTTGACAGTGTCGGCCTCGATCCGGCGCGCAAGCCCGGCGCTCGATAGCCATTGCGGGTCAAGCCCCATTTGCGTGAGCCGCTGCTGCAATTCAGCATCGTCGGAGATTTTCTTGAATTCGCTTTCGAGTGCGGCGGTCACCGCCGGTGGCGTACCTGCCGGCGCCAACAGCCCGAACCAATTGGCGATGACAAGGCCGGGATAAGTCGCCGACAGCGGCGCCACGTCGGGAAGGAGCGGCGACGGCTTGGTACCGGTGACGCCGACGCCAACCACGGTGCCTGCCTTGATATGCGGCAGCGTCACTTCGATTGGACCGCAGAACATTGTGACATTGCCGGCAAGCACGGCGTTCATCGCTGGCGCCGCGCCGGTGAATGGGACATGGATCATGTCAATGCCGGCACGCGCTTTGATCATCTCGCCGCAGAGATGACCCGGCGAGCCGTTGCCGGCCGAGGCGAATGTCAGCACGCCGGGCTGTGCTTTGGCCGCGGCGACCAGTTCGGCGAGCGAATGGATGCCGGCCGACGCCTTCACCGACATGACATTCTCGGCGCTCGCCACCGCGGCGACGGGGATCAGATCGCGCCGCGGGTCGTAATGCATGCTCATCAAAGCGGGCGCCATGGTGATCGGCAGATCGACCGTGAAGGCGAGCGTATAGCCGTCGGGCGGCGAGCGCACCACGGCTTCGGTGCCGATGGTGCCCGTTGCGCCGACGCGGTTCTCGACGACGACGGATTGATTCCAATCCTGCGCCATGCGTTGCGCGTAGATCCGTGCCACGGTATCGCTCGGCCCGCCGGCCGGGAATGGATTGATGAAATGGATGGCGCGGGACGGATAGCTCTGCGCGCCGACAGGCCGCGGCGCCACCGCCAGTGCGATTGCAAATGCCGCGAGCAGTAACGTCTTGCACGACTGAGTCATGATGCCATCTCGTTCCTGCGCCACGACTATTCGGGCTTCATATCAGCCGCCTTGACGACCTTGCCCCATTTTTCGATTTCGGTGCCGATGAACTTGCCGAAATCGGCCGGCGAGCCCGGCATCGGAACGGCACCGAATTCGGCAAGGTGCGATTTGAAGCCGGGGTCCGCCAGAGCCGCATTCGTTTCGCGATTGAGCTTGTCGATGATGTCGGCCGGCGTGCCCGCGGGAGCGCCGATGCCGGCCCACGACACCGCTTCATAACCCGGCACGCTTTCGCTGACGGTCGGCACGTCGGGAAGGACGTCCATGCGCGCCGCGCCGGTCACACCAAGCGCACGCAAAGTGCCGGCTTTGACGAAATTGACCGCTGAGCCCGCGGTGACGAAGACCACCTGCACATTGTTGGCGATCAGATCGGTCACCGCCGGCGCCTCGCCACGATAGGGCACGCGCGTGATATTGAGGCCGGTCAGCATGTTGAACAGCGCGCCGGCGACGTCGCCGGTCGAGCCCGGGCCGCCGGTCCCCATATTGACCTTGTCGGCACTCTTTTTCACGTAATCGATGAATTCAGCGACGGATTTCGCCGGCAGGGACGGATTGACTGCCATGATCAAAGGCGCGCGCTCGATCGCAGCGACCGGCGCGATGTCCTTGGCGAAGCTGAAATCGAGATTGGTGTAGAGCGTGGCATTGATGGCGCCGGGCGAGCCGGCGATCAGCAGCGTGTAGCCATCAGGGGTCGAGTGGGCGACGAACGCAGTGCCGATATTGGTACCGGCACCTCCGCGGTTCTCGACCACGACCTGCTGGCCGAGCTTGACCGACAGCCATTGCGCGATCAGGCGTCCGACGATGTCGAACGTCCCGCCGGGCGGCACCGCGACGACCAGACGGACCGGCTTGATCGGGTAATTTTCCGCAGCAGCAAGCTGCGGCATCACCGGCACGATTGCGGCACCCGCGGCGATTTTCAGAAAGTTTCGACGTTTCATTCTCAATCTCCAATTGGATTGCACGTCGGCACGATCATCATTCGGCCTTTAGATTGGCGGCGCGGATGACCTTGCCCCACTTTTCGGTTTCCTCGGTCATGAACTTGCCGAACTCGGCAGGCGACATTGCCGCCGGCACGAAGCCCAGATCGATGAGCCGCGCCTTGATCGCGGCATCGGCGAGGCTCGCATTGATGTACTTGTTGAGCGTTTCGACGATCGCGACCGGCGTGCCGAGCGGCGCGCCGACACCGATGCCGCCATTGACCTCATAGCCCGGTACCGTGTCGCTGACACAGGGTATGTCGGGCAGCATGGCGACACGCGACGTATCGGTGACGCCCAGCGCACGCAATTGTCCGGATTTGAGGTAGCCGAGCGAGGAGATGATCGGATCGAACATCACCTGCGCGCGGTCGGCCAAAAGATCGCTCTGCGCCTGCATCTCGCCGCGACCGGGCACGTGTACGATGTCGATGCCGGCCATCATCTTGAACAGTTCGCCGGCAACATGGGTGAGATTGCCGGTGCCGGTGGAGGTCATGTTGATCTTGCCGGGATTGGCCTTGGCATAGGCGATGAACTCGGCGACGGTCTTTGCTGGGAATGCCGGATTGACCTCCATCACGAACGGATTGCGGCCGATGCTGGCAACCGGGACGATGTCGTGCAGGAAATCGAATTTCAGGTTCTGGTAAAGGGATGCGTTGATGTAGTTCGGCGAGCCGATCAACAGCAGCGTGTAGCCGTCGGGCGGGGCCCGCACCACGGCTTCCGCGGCGATATTGCCGCCGGCGCCAGGCCGGTTCTCGACCAGAAAGTTCTGTCCGACCTTCTCCGACAGCCACTGGCACAGCAGCCGCGCCACGACATCGGGCGCGCCGCCGGCATTGAAGCCGAGAATGAAGCGCACCGCGCGCGTCGGATAGTCCTGCGCGGTCGCGACATGCGGTGCCGCCGGCACCGTCGCAGCGGCGGCCATCAGACGACAGAACTCGCGCCGCTGCAGTTTCCGCATGGTTTGCCCCGTTGCCGGATGGCTCATTCGGCCTTGATGCCGACAAACTTGATAACCTTGGCCCACTTTTCCGTCTCCGCAGCAACAAGCTTGCGGAAATCCTCCGCCGAACCCGGCACCGGCGCGACGCCAAGCTCGTCATAGCGCGCCTGCATCTTCGGATCGGCGAGTGCCGCGTTGATCGCGGCGTTGAGCTTGTTGACGATCTCGCCCGGCGTACCTTTGGGCGCACCGATGCCGCCGACCGCGCTCGCCTCATAGCCGGGCACGAAGTCCCCGACTGTCGGCAGATCCGGCAGCGCCCGCGAGCGCGTCGCAGTCGTCACCGCAAGCCCGCGCAGCTTGCCGGCTTTGATCTGTTCGATCGACGAGGCCATCAGATCGAACATCACTTGCACCTGCCCGGCAAGAAGATCGGTCACTGCCGGCGCCGACCCGCGATAGGGCACATGGATGAGCTCGACGCCGGTCATCATCTTGAACAGCTCTCCGGCCATGTGGGTGGAGTTGCCGATGCCAGCGGATGCCATGTTGAGCTTGCCCGGATGCGCTTTGGCGTAGGCGATGAATTCCGGAACGGTGTTCACCGGTAGCGCCGGGGTCACCTCCATGACCAGTGGCGTTCGCGTATTGCTGGCAACTGGCTCGATGTCGCCGATGAAATTGTAGGGCAGTTTCTCGTCGAGCGTGGCGTTGATGTAATTGCTCGCGGTCACCCACAGCAGCGTGTAGCCGTCGGGCGCCGCATGCACGACAAGTTCGGTCGCAATCGTGTTGCTGGCACCGGGTCGGTTGTCGATGACCACTGGCTGTCCGAGGTGCTCCGACAGCCATTGGCCGAGCTGCCGCGCGCTGATATCGGCCGATTGGCCGGGCGGGAAGCCGACGACGATGTGGATCGGCCGCGCCGGATAGGCTTGCGCGCGGGCAATAGAGGGTGCCGCCGTCAAGAGAACTGCCCCAAGCGCTGCACGCAGCAAGTCGCGGCGCGCGGGCTTGATGGCAGTGGTGCGGCGCAGATGGTGCACGAATTCACTCCGCCTTGATGCCTGCGAACTTGATCACCTTCGCCCACTTCTCGGTATCGGCGGCGATCAGTTTGCCGAAGTCGGCCGACGACAGCGCGAGCGGTGCGCTGCCGAGATCGGCCAGACGCGCGCGCGTTGCCGGATCGGCGAGCCAGGCGCCGATCTCGCGGTTGAGCAGATCGATGATCGCCGGCGGCGTGTCCTTCGGCGCGACGATGCCATCGACCGCACTTGCCTCATAACCCGGCACGAATTCGGCAAGCGCCGGCACATCCGGCAATGCCGGCGAGCGCTCGGCGCCCGTCACCGCGAGTGCCCGCAGGCGATCGGCACGGACATAGCCGACCGACAGCGGTATCGGACTGAAAGTGAGCTGCACCTGGCCCGCCAGCAGATCGTTGAGCACCAGCGCCGCGCCGCGATAAGGCACATGCACCAGATTGACGCCGGTCATGAACTTGAAAAGCTCGCCGGCGATATGTTGCACGCTGCCGAGGCCGCCGGAGCCGAAATTGATCTTGCCCGGATTGGCCTTGGCATAGGCGATGAACTCCGGGACAGTCTTGGCCGGCACCGCTGGATTGACCTCCATGATGAATGGAATGCGATCGATGCTCGCGACCGGCGCCAGATCGCGGATGAAATTGAATTTCAGATTGTCGTAGAACGTCGCATTGATGGTATTCGCCGACGTGCTCCAGAGCAGCGTATAGCCGTCCGCAGCGGCACGGACGACCTCCTCGGCCGCGATATTGGTCGCCGCGCCGGGTCGATTGTCGATGACGAAGGCCTGGCCGAGCCGACTGCCGAGCCATTGACCGAGCAGGCGCGCGACAATGTCGATCGAGCCGCCGGCAGCAAAGCCGCTGACGAGATGCACCGGCCGCGTTGGATAATCGAGCGCGCGGGCAAGCCGCGGCAGCGCAGGCGCCATGCCGGCCGCCGCGGCCAAA
>Ga0335081_10018816_pt1 | contig 11167 bp, 9 predicted proteins | sample Lox_Sample_35_FD_206713 | JGI IMG/M metagenome (GOLD analysis project Ga0335081, IMG submission 206713) | Soil microbial communities from Loxahatchee National Wildlife Refuge, Florida, United States - Lox_Sample_3.5 | ecosystem: Environmental > Terrestrial > Soil > Wetlands | place: USA: Florida...
CACGTCATCCTGCCCGTGTACGTGGTGTTCTGGTTGTCGTTCGTGGTGCGGCAGGTCCAGGCCTGGCGGCGGGCGGGCGGGGAGCGGCGCCAGCAGCTCAAGTGGCTGGCCAGCGGGGCGGCGGTCAGCATGGCGGCCATCACGATCGACGTGTGGGTGCCCACGCTGCACCCGGACGCTTCCGCCCTGCTGCAGGCGGCCGGGGTCGTCGTCGGCCTGTTCATTGTCGCGCTGCCGGTGGCCATCGGGGTCGGGATCCTGAAGTACCGGCTGTACGAGATCGACCGGATCATCTCCCGGACGCTGGCCTACGCGATCGTGACCGGGCTACTGGTCGGGGTGTACGCGGGGGTGGTGCTGCTGGCCACGCAGGTGCTGCAGTTCCACTCCTCGGTCTCGGTGGCGCTCTCCACGCTGGTGGCGGCGGCCCTGTTCAATCCGCTGCGGTGGCGCGTGCAGGACGCGGTGGACCGCCGGTTCAACCGGGCCCGTTACGACGCCGACCAGGCCGTCGCCGCCTTCGCGAGCCGCCTGAAGGACGCCGTCGACCTGGAAGCGGTCCGTGCCGACCTGCTCGCCACCGCCACCCGCACTCTGGAACCCGCCCACGCCTCAGTCTGGGTCAGCGCGAGGCCGACTCCATGATCACGAAGACTTTTATACGGCATAGAGTAGAAAATTCTTCATCAAACCCGAATCCTCCCGGGTAATGGCGATTCGCTTCGCACACGGGAGCGAGTAGAGATACGTGCAAGCTTCACTGGGGCGTGCGGGGCAACGGTGCGAGCGTCCGGCGCAATCACTGGCCCCGGGCCAGCCGGCGCAGGGCCAGCTCGGCGTACAGGGCGGTACCGTCGGCCAGGGCCGCGTCGTCGAACACCGCGTGCGCCGAGTGGTTGGTCGGCGCGGTCACCGGGTCGGTCCCGGGCGGGCAGGCGCCCAGCATGACGAACGCCCCTGGCACCTGCTCCAGGACGAAGGAGAAGTCCTCGGCCCCGGTGAGCGGGAACTCGGCCCGCTCGCCGCGCTCGGTCCCGAACACCTCCGCGACCGTCTCGCCCGCGAACGCCGCCTCGGCCTCGTCGTTGACCGTCACCGGGTACTCCGCGGCGTAGATGGCCTCGGCGGTCAGCCCGTGGGCGCGGGCGATGTCCCCGATCAGCCGCGGCACCAGCTCGGCCAGCGCGCTGCGGGAATCCTGGCTGAACGAACGGGCCGTGGCCAGGAACCTGGCCTCGTCCGGGATCACGTTGTCGGTGGTCCCGGCGTGGAAGCTGCCCACGGTGATCACCACCGGATCGAACACGTCGAACTTCCTGGTCACCAGCGTCTGCAGCGCGATCACCATCTCGCAGGCGACCGGGATCGGGTCCGCGCCCTGGTGCGGCACCGAGGCGTGCCCGCCCCGGCCGTGCACGGTGACCGTGATCTGGTCGGCGGCGGCCAGCATCGCGCCGGGCCGGGTGGAGAACACCCCGCACGGCAGCCGCTGCGACGTCACGTGCAGGCCGTAGGCGGCGGCCGGCCGCGACCCCGCCGCCTCGAGCACGCCCTCCTCGATCATGTGCCGGGCGCCGGCGTACCCCTCCTCGCCCGGCTGGAACATGAAGATCACCGTGCCGGGCAGTTCGGCCTGCCGGGCCGACAGCAGCCAGGCGGCCCCGGCCAGCATGGCGGTGTGCAGGTCGTGGCCGCAGGCGTGCATGGCGCCGGGGATCACCGACGCGTAGGGCAGGCCGGTCTCCTCGGTGATGGGCAGCGCGTCCATGTCGCCGCGCAGCAGCACGACCGGACCCGGCCGGGAATGGGCAGCGCCCCCGCGCAACACCGCGGTCACCGAGCTCACCGCCCGGCCGGTGCTGATCTCCAGCGGCAGCCCGTCCAGCGCGGCGAGCACCTTGGCCTGCGTCTTCGGCAGGTCCAGGCCGATCTCGGGCTCCCGGTGGATCGCGTGCCGCAACTCGGCGATCTGGCCGGCGAGCTGTTCTGCCTCATCACGTACCCGCACTACGGCCTCCTCGCGACTCGCGCCGAGAACTCACCCTAGTCCCACCCGCCGCGCGCTATCCGACGGCGCGGCGGACAGGAACTCCGGCGGGGTCCACCCGCGGCGGCCGAACGCCTCGGCCACCGCGGCGCGGACCGCGTCCGCGCCGTCCGACCGGACCAGCGCGAGCACCGACCCGCCGAACCCCCCGCCGATCATGCGCGCCCCCAGCGCGCCCGCCGCCAGGGCCGCGTCCACCGCCGTGTCCGCTTCCGGCCAGGAGACCTCGAAGTCGTCCCGCAGCGAGAGGTGCGCCTGGGTCAGCAGCCGCCCGATCTGCGGGTAGGCGTCGGCGGAAGCGGACGCGGAAGCGGACGCGGACGTGAGCAAGCCGGTGACCGCCAGCACCCGCTGGTCGTCGGTCACCACGTGGCGAGCGCGACGCCGGAGAACGGGATCGCTGAGCCGGTCCACGTCAGCCACGTCCGTTAGGTATCTCAAGGAAGGGATCCCCAGCAGGACCGCGGCCTGTTCGCACTCGGCCCGCCGCCGGCCGTACTCACTGGCGCTGTGCTCGTGCTTGGCCTTGGTATCGATCAGCAGCAGGCGCGATCCCGACGCGGCGGGGTCGAACGGCACCTGGGTGCTCTCCAGCGAGCGGCAGTCGAGCAGCAGCGCGTGGCCGCGCCGGCTCAGCAGCGACGCGGACTGGTCCATGATGCCGGTCGGCGCCCCGACGAAGTCGTTCTCGGCCCGGCGGGCGATCGCGGCCAGCTCGCGGCGGTCCGCCCCTAGCCCGGCCAGTTCGGTCAGCGCGAGCGCGGTGGCGCACTCCAGGGCCGCCGACGAGGACAGGCCGGCGCCCGCCGGCAGGTCGGAGTCGAACGCCAGGAAGGCGCCGGGAACGTGGTAACCCGCCGCGCCCAGGGCCCAGGCCACCCCGGCCGGGTAGGCGGCCCACCCGGAAACCCGGCCCGGCGCGAGGTCGTCCAGCAAGACCTCCACCGCGGCACCCGGCTCCTGGGCCGAGCACAGCCTCAAGCGCCGGGGACCAGACAAGCGGCCCGCGGCGGCCACGATGCCCTGGCCGAGCGCGAACGGGAGCACGTACCCCTCGTTGTAGTCGGTGTGCTCGCCCATCAGGTTGGCCCGGCCCGGCGCGAACCACGTGCCGTCGGCCGGGCCGCCGAACCGCGAGCCGAACAGCTCGAGGACTCTCACCGCGGTGCGCGTGAGCGGGTGAAGTCCCAGGCGTCGGCGGCCATGGCCCGCAGGTCCCGCTCGGCCCGCCAGCCCAGCTCGGCCTGGATGCGCTCGGACGAGGCGACCAGCACGGCCGGGTCGCCGGCCCGGCGCGCGGCCACGTCGACGCCGATCTCGGTCCCGGTGACCGACGCGCACACGTCGATCACCTGGCGGACCGAGAAACCGGTCCCGCTGCCCAGGTTGTACACCCGGTGCTGGCCCGGCCGGCAGGACGCCAGCGCCCGCAGGTGCGCGTCGCCCAGGTCGGTGACGTGGATGTAGTCCCGGACGCAGGTCCCGTCCGGGGTCGGGTAGTCATCGCCGAACACCTGGACCCGGCGGCCCGCGGCCACGTTGGCCAGCACGTTCGGGATCAGGTGGGTCTCCGGGCTGTGCCGCTCGCCGAACCAGGTGCCGTCGGAAGCCCGGTGCGCGCCGGCCACGTTGAAGTAGCGCAGGCTGACCGCGCCGAACCCGTACAGCCGGGCGAACTCGGTCAGCGTGGTGTCGACGGCGAGCTTGGACGCCCCGTAAGGGCTGGCCGGTCGGGTGGGGTCGGTCTCGGTGATGGGGGTGCGCTCGGGCTCGCCGTAGACCGCGGCGGTGGAGGAGAACACGATCGTGCGCACGCCGATCTCGCGCATCGCCTCCAGCAGCGCGATCGTGCCGCCCAGGTTCGCCGACCAGTACCTGGCCGGCTCGGCCACCGACTCGCCGACCAGCGACTTGGCCGCGAAGTGCAGCACCGCATCGATGCCGTCGGCCAGCACCTCGGCGGCGCAGTCGCGCAGCGTGCCCTTGACGAACACGGCCCCGGCCGGCACCGCGTCGGCGTGCCCGGTGGACAGGTCGTCGAGCACGGTGACCTCATGCCCGGCCGCGACGAGCTGCGCGGCCACCACGCTGCCGATGTACCCGGCGCCGCCGGTGACGAGCACTCTCACAAGGCCTCCCTCAGTCGTTGCGCCGCCTCCTCGGGGACGATGTCGTTGATCCAGACGCCCATCCCTGATTCGGTCCCGGCCAGGTACTTCAGCTTGCCGGGCGCACGCCGGATCGACAGTACCTGAAGGTGGACCGCGAACCTCCCGCGCGCCGCCTCGTCCCGCACCGGCGCCTGGAACCATGCGGCGATGTACGGGGCGGGCCGGCCGAACAGGCCGTCGAACCGCCGCAGCACGTCCAGGTACAGCGGCCCGAACGCCTCCCGCGCCGCCTCGCCCAGCGCGGGCAGGTCCGGCACCCGGGCCAGCGGGAAGATCCGGACCTCGTACGGCCAGCGCGCCGCCTCGGGGACGAACGCCACCCAGTGCTCGTTGCGGGCCACGACCCGCGTCCCGGCCCGCAGCTCGGCCTCGACCAGGTCGTCGAACAGGTTGCCGCCCCGGTACGCAACCGCCTGCCTGACCATCTGCTCGAGCCGCGGGGCCACGAACGGCAGCGCGTAGATCTGCCCGTGCGGATGGTGCAGCGTGACGCCGATCTCCTCGCCCTTGTTCTCGAAGCAGTACACCTGCCTGGTTTCCGGCAGCGCACCGAGCACCTCGGTCCGGTCCACCCAGGCCTCGAGCACGGTGCGGGCGCGCCTGGGGGTGAGCTGGGCGAACGAGGCGTCGTGGTCGGAGGTGAAGCAGACCACCTCGCAGCGCCCGAGCGGCTCGCGCAGCGACGGGAACCGGTTCTCGAACACCACCACGTCGTAGCTGGACGCCGGGACCTCGGTGGGCCGTCCCGGCGCCGACGGGTCCAGCGGGCACTGATCGGCGGGCGGCAGGAACGTGCGGTCCTGGCGGGCGGCCGCGATCACCACCCACTCCCCGGCCAGCGCGTCCCAGCGGATGCCCTGCTCGGGCGATCCGACTGGCCCCGGCGGGCCTGGCGCCCGCGGCGGCAGCGGCCGCGTGTCGCGGGCGTTCCCGCGGTCCAGGCCGGGCGCCTCGTCGAAGTACACGATCTCGCGCCCGTCGGCGAGCCGGGCGCTCGCCTTCCAGATTGATTGCGTGCCCACGGGACCCATACGTTATCCGGTCTAGACTGGCCAGACACATCCCGTACCAGGCAGATAGAGAATGAGCAAGGTGCTTCTGGACGTCATCGTCGTCCTGGTCATCGTGTGCATCGGGGGATTCTTCTCGGCCTCTGAGATGGCTCTCGTCTCGCTCCGGGAAGGCCAGATCAGGGCGCTGGCCAAGCGGGGCAGGCGCGGCCAGCGCACCGCGCGGCTGGCCAGCGACCCGACCCGTTTTTTCTCCGCCGTGCAGATCGGCGTGACCCTGGCCACCCTGGTCTCCGGCGCCTACGGCGCCGCCACCCTGGCCGGATTCCTCAAGTCGTGGCTGGTCCGCCAGCACGTGTCCGAGGACTGGGCCGCGACGCTTTCGTTCGTCATCGTGACCATCTGCATCACGTTCGTCAGCCTGGTGCTGGGCGAACTGGCGCCCAAGCGGATCGGGCTGCAGCGGGCCCCGCGGCTGGCCCTGGTGGCCGCGCCGCTGCTGGACCGGATCGCGTCCCTGGCCCGGCCGGTCGTCTGGCTGCTGACCGTCTCGACCAACGCGGTGATCGCCGTCCTGGGCGGCGACCCCCGGGCCGGCCGCCAGGCCATGACCCAGGAGGAACTGCGTGACCTGGTCACCGGCGCCCAGGCGCTCAGCCTGGACGAGCGGCGCATCGTGGGCGAGGTGTTCGACGCCGGCCGACGGCAGATCCGCGAGGTGCTGGTGCCGCGCACCGAGGTGGTGTTCCTGGACGCGGAGACCCCGGTGCCCGCGGCCGCCGCGCTGGCCGCCGGGGTGCCGCACTCGCGGCTGCCGGTGTACCAGGACAGCTACGACAACGTGATCGGCTTCGTGCACGTCCGGGACCTGCTCGGGCCGGGGGTGGCCAACGGCTCGGTGCCGGTCGGCCGGATCGCCCGGCCGGTGAAGTTCCTGCCGATCAGCAAGACCGTGCTGTCCTCGCTGTCGGAGATGCGCAGGGAGCGGGCCCACCTGGCCATCGTGGTCGACGACTACGGCGGCACGGCCGGCATCGTCACCCTGGAGGACCTGGTCGAGGAGCTGATCGGCGACATCAGGGACGAATACGACACCGAGCAGGGCCAGGCCACCACGCTGCGCGGCGGCGAGGTCGAGGTCGACGGCCTGCTCAACCTGGACGAGTTCGCCGAGCAGACCGGGATCACGCTGCCCGAGGGCCCGTACGAGACGGCCGCGGGCTACGTGCTCGCCGTGCTCGGCGACCTGCCTTCTCCCGGGGCCAGCGTGCAGGTGAACGGGCACACGATCACCGTGACCGAACTCGACGGCCGCCGCATCGCCCGCCTGCGCGTCGCGCCCAGCGCTGCGGTCCAGGCCGCCCCGGTTCGGCTAGAGTCAGAGAAGTCCCAGGTGGAAGGCGGTTAGCGTGCCCGGCGGCTTCGATACCGTGCTCGTGGTGGACTTCGGCGCGCAGTATGCGCAGCTGATCGCCCGGCGAGTGCGCGAGTGCCATGTCTACTCCGAGATCGTCCCCTCGACCATGCCGGCCCAGGAGATGCTGGCCCGGCACCCGAAGGCCATCATCTTGTCCGGCGGCCCGTCCTCGGTCTACGCCGACGGCGCCCCGCCCGCGCCGCCTGGCCTGCTGACCGCGGGCGTCCCCGTCCTCGGCATCTGCTACGGCTTCCAGCTGCTGGTCTCCGAACTGGGCGGCACGGTCCAGCGGACCGGCACCGCCGAGTACGGCGCGACCGCCCTGGACCAGTCGGGTGGCCGCCTGCTGTCCGGCACGCCCCGGCAGCAGCAGGTGTGGATGTCGCACGGGGACACCTGCACGGCGGCCCCGCCCGGCTTCCGGGTCACCGCCCGCACCGCGGCCACCCCGGTGGCCGCGGTCGAGAACCCCGAACGCCGCCTGTTCGGCGTGCAGTTCCACCCGGAGGTGGTGCACACCGAGTACGGCACCGCTTTCCTGGCCCGCTTCCTGGAACTGGCCGGCTGCCGCCCGTCCTGGACCATGCTGAACATCGTCGAGGACCAGATCGAGGCGATCCGCGAGCAGGTCGGCGGCGGCCGCGCGATCTGCGGGCTGTCCGGCGGGGTGGACTCCGCGGTCGCCGCCGCGCTCGTCCAGCGCGCCATCGGCGACCGTCTGACCTGCGTGTTCGTCGATCACGGCCTGCTGCGCAAGGGCGAGGCCGAACAGGTCGAGACCGATTTCGTGGCCGCCACCGGCGTCCGGCTCAAGGTCGCGACCGAGGCCGAGGCGTTCCTGACCGCGCTGGCCGGGGTGACCGACCCGGAGCAGAAGCGCAAGGTCATCGGCCGCGAGTTCATCCGCGCCTTCGAGCGCGCGGCCCGGGAGACCAGGGACGAGGCCGGCGAGTGCGAGTTCCTGGTCCAGGGCACGCTGTACCCGGACGTGGTCGAGTCCGGCGGCGGCACCGGCACCGCGAACATCAAGTCCCACCACAACGTGGGCGGGCTGCCCGACGACCTGAAGTTCCGCCTGGTCGAGCCGCTGCGCGCGCTGTTCAAGGACGAGGTGCGCCGGGTGGGGGAGGAGCTCGGCCTGCCCCAGGCCATCGTCCGCCGCCAGCCGTTCCCCGGCCCCGGGCTGGCCATCAGGATCGTGGGCGAGGTGACCGCCGGCCGGCTCGCCGTCCTGCGCGAGGCCGACGCCATCGTGCGCGAGGAGATGTCGGCCGCCGGGCTGGACGCCCTGGTCTGGCAGTGCCCGGTCGTGCTGCTGGCCGACGTGCGTTCGGTCGGCGTGCAGGGTGATGGCCGCAGCTACGGCCATCCGCTCGTGCTCCGCCCGGTGACCAGCGAGGACGCCATGACCGCGGACTGGGCCCGGCTGCCCGCCGACGTACTGGCCCGGATCTCCACCCGGGTCACCAACGAGGTCCCCGAGGTCAACCGGGTCGTCCTCGACGTCACCAGCAAGCCCCCCGCCACCATCGAGTGGGAGTAAGAAGACCTTTTCTACCTAACGGAGCGTGGTACCCGAGCCCGCCCTCGCCTCGAGCCGCCCCGCCCATCGCACCCCGGGTCCCTCGCCTGCCGCCCCGCCGTCTTGCCATAGTCAGCTCAACGGTATATAACGTCCATGTGACCTTGGATCAGCTGAACGTGCTCGCCGTGATCGGCATCGTGGCGTGCTGGGGCGCCCTGGCGCTGGCCTGGCTACTAGGCGCCATCTACTACCAGTCGCGGGCCCCGGCCGAGCGGACCCGGTCCTGGTTCGGCGCCTCCGTCTGGCCGGGACTGGTCATCGTGATCGCGATCGACTTCGGGGTGCCGCGCGCGGACTGGTCCGCCGTGACCGTGCAGGCGGCCTGGGTCCGGATCCTGGGCCTGGTGATCCTGGTGGCCGCCACGGCGCTGGCGATCTGGGCCCGGCTCGCGCTGGGCGCGATGTGGAGCGCCGCCCCGGCCGTCAAACAGGAGCACAAGCTGCGCACCAGCGGGCCGTACGCGGTGACCCGGCATCCCATCTACACCGGGATGCTGGGCATGCTGCTGGGCAGCGGGCTGCTGGCCGGCGTAGGCCGGTGGCTGGTGGCCTTCCCCGTCTTCCTGGTGCTGGTGGAGATCAAGCTGCGCATCGAGGAACGGTTCATGCTGGCCGAGTTTCCCGACGACTATCCCCGCTACCGCAAGCAGGTGCCCCAGCTGATCCCCGGCCTGCGCCTGGGCCGCAGGACCTAGCCCAGGCTCCGCATCGCCCACAGGTCGGGGAAGGTCGGGGTGCCCAGCGTGGTCCGCAGGTAGCTGGCCCCGGCCGAGCCGCCCGTGCCGCGCCGCGCGCCGATGGTCCGCTCCACCATCTTGATGTGGTGGTACCGCCACTCCTGCATGCCCTCGTCCAGGTCGACCAGCAGCTCGCAGACCGCGGTGGCGTCGGTGTCGTCGTCGTACACCTTCTTCAGCACCTGCTGCACCCCGGTCGAGGCGGCCAGCGGCCGGGTGACGTCGCGGGCGAGTATGTCCGCGGGCACGTCGTAGCCCTGGCCGGCCAGGTAGCGCAGGAAGGAGTCGAACACCGACGGCCGGGACATCGCCGCCGTGATCCGGGCCCGCTCCGGGCCGTCCGCCGCGTACTGCGCGAACATCATCCGGTCGCGGCGGCCCAGCACCGCTTCGAGCTCGCGGAACTGGGCCGACTCGAAGCCGCTCGAGGTGCCGAGCGCATCACGGAACCGGGTGAACTGGGTCGGCGTCATGGTCTCCAGCACGTCGAGCTGGGCCACCACGATCTTCAAGATGGCCAGCGTCCGGCGCAGCGTGCGCATGGCGTGCGTCGTCTCGCCGGACTCGAGCTGGGCCTGCAGCTTGCCCAGCTCGTGCAGCAGCTGCTTGAACCACAGCTCGTAGATCTGGTGGATGACGATGAACAGCATCTCGTCGTGCTCGGCCGACCGCGGCTGCTGGGCCGAGAGCAGCTGGTCCAGCCGCAGGTAGCCGGCGTAGGTGACCTGATCATCCATGGCGGTCACCCGTGATGAGGTCACGGGCCGCTTCGGTCGCGTCCCAGACGTCGGTGAAGCGGGTGGTGAGCGGGGACAGGCCGAACCGGAACCGGTCCGGGGTGCGGTAGTCGGTGATGACGCCGTCGGCGGCCAGCCGGGCCACGATCTGCTCGGCGTCGGGATGGCAGAAGCTGACGTGGCCGCCGCGGCGGCTGGCCTCCCGCGGCGTGGCGACCGTGCAGCCGAGCGGGACCAGCCAGGCGTCGGCCAGCTCGATCAGGTAGCCGGTCAGCCGCATGCTCTTGGCCCGCATCGGCTCGATGCCCGCCGCCAGCAGCAGCCGCGCGCCCTCCTCCACCGCCGCCGTGCCCGGGATCGACGGCGTGCCGGTCATGAACTTGGCCATGCCCGGCGCCGGGTCGTACCCGGGCCCCATGGCGAACATGTCCCGCTGGGAGAACCAGCCCCAGATCGGCTGGCGCAGCACCTCCCGCAGCCGGGCCGCGACGTACGCGAACGCCGGGGCGCCCGGCCCCGCGTTGAGGTACTTGTAGGTGCAGCCGACCGCGAGGTCCACGTCGCACCCGTCCAGGTCGACCGGCACCGCCCCGGCCGAGTGGCACAGGTCCCACAGCATGAGCGCGCCGGCCCGGTGGGCGATCCCGGTGATGGCCGCCATGTCGGCCAGGGCGCCGCTGCGGTAGGCCACGTGGGACAGGCTGACCAGCGCCGTGTCCTCGTCCACCGCGGCGCGCACCAGGTCCGGGCCCAGGCCCTCGTCGATGTCGGTGGCCAGCATGCGCAGTTCGGCGCCGCGCTGGGCGGCCAGGCCGGCCATGACGTAACGGTCGCTGGGGAAGTTGTCGTGGTCGGTGACGATCACGTGCCGCCCGGGCCGCGCGTCCAGCGCGGCGGTGGCCAGCTTGTACAGGTTCACCGTGGTGTTGTCGGTGACGATGACCTGCCCGGGCGCGGCGCCGATGAGCTCGCCCACCACGTCGCCCGCCCGCGCGGGCAGGTCCACCCAGTGGTCCCAGGACCGGGCCAGGGCGGTGCCCCACTCTTCCCGGTACACCGTGTCCAGTCGCCGCAGGGTGGCCAGCGGCAGCGCGCCGAGCGAGTTGCCGTTCAGGTAGATCAGGGCCGGATCGGTGAGCAGGAACCGCTCGCGGTATCCGGCCAGCGGGTCTGCCGCATCCAGCTTCTCGGCGTACGCCCGGTCCAGCGACATACCGCTCACGATAACGCGCGACGGTAACCAGTCCGGATGTATCAGGACCCGAGTTGACGAGTCCGTGTAGCCCCACTATGTTCGGGTTTAGCACTCACTCGTGTAGAGTGCTAACGCGACGAGGCAGTCTGATCCCCGCGACGGCAGGCCGCCGCGCTCGCCCTCTCTAGCAACTCACCATTAGCCTTTCCGGAGGGGGAGGTCAGATCGTGACGACCGCCACCAAGGTAGTTATCAAGCCGCTCGAAGA
>Ga0335081_10018818_pt1 | contig 11166 bp, 7 predicted proteins | sample Lox_Sample_35_FD_206713 | JGI IMG/M metagenome (GOLD analysis project Ga0335081, IMG submission 206713) | Soil microbial communities from Loxahatchee National Wildlife Refuge, Florida, United States - Lox_Sample_3.5 | ecosystem: Environmental > Terrestrial > Soil > Wetlands | place: USA: Florida...
GTGGTCTTGGACATCCACCTCTTGATCGAGCGGCCGGAGCGATATATCAGGGAATTTGCTGAACTCGGCGCGGACCGTATCGCCATCCATGCCGAGTCGACTCCCAACCTGCATCTAGTCCTGGATCTGGTTCGGACGGGCGGGGCCAAGGCGGGTCTGGCGCTCAATCCTTCCACCGCAGTGGAATCAGTCGGCGATGCGCTGGGGGATATCGACTACCTGCTCATTCTCTCGGCGGACGCGTGCTTTGCCGATGCCGCGTTCCTTCCTCGGACATTCGAGAAGGTGCGATCTGCCTGCGCCACGCGCGACGAAAGACGGCTGGATTTCGCGATCCAGGTGGAGGGGAGCATCCGCCAGGAGCAGATCGAGTCTTTGGGACGGGCGGGGGCAGACATCCTGGTGGTCGGTTCGGACATCTTTCAAAAAGACCCCCAGACTCGCCTGCGGGATATACTGCGGCTGGCGGCGTCTTCGCGCCAGATTTCAGGAGCTTGATTTCGAAGAGGAGATAGAATTCTGTTCAAACGTCCTATATCCGATGCATTCAGGAAGGCATTACTCATTTTGGGACTCGCGCTTACCGCTGCCTTCCTGCCGGGTTGCGCCGCGGTAAATCGTATGCACCACCCCGACCCGGGGCTCATCTTTGCTCCCGGCGAGCAACCCGACAAGGTGCTCTTCCAGAAGGCGACCAACGAGATCGCGCACGGGCGATACGACGTCGGGCGATTGACCCTGCAAACCCTCATTAATACTTACCCTGACAGCGAATATCTCTCCCGGGCAAAGCTGGCGATTGCGAATTCCTATTACAGCGAAGGCGGAGTCTCCGGATTGACCCAGGCGGAAGCGGAATACAAGGACTTTATTACTTTCTTCCCCACTGCCCCGGAGGCACCGGAAGCGCAATACCGCGTGGGCATGGCGCACTTCCGGATGATGGCGAAAGCCGACCGCGACCAGACGGATGCCAAGATCGCGGATGCTGAGTTCAAGGAATTTCTGTTGAAGTACCCCGACAGTCCGTTAATCTCCCGCGTAAAGAGGCGCCTGCGCCAGACGCAGGAGGTCCTTGCGGAGGGCGAATTCTTCACCGCAAACTACTACTATCAGCACGGTGCTTATCTGGCAGCGCGCTCCCGCTTCCAGGAGATCATCGAGAAATATCCGGACTTCAGCCGTGGCGACGCCGCCCTTTTTTACCTGGGCCAGAGCCTGGAACATTTGCGGAAAGCGCATGAATCTGTTCCTTATTACTCGCACGTGATCACTGACTTTCCCTTGAGTCCGTTGGTTCCGCAAGCCAAAGAACGGCTAACCGCCTTGAAAGCACCTATTCCCCACCCCACGCGCGCCATGCTCGCGCGCGCGCAGGCGGATGCTGCCCATCACGTAGAGAAAAGCTTGTTGGGCAGCTTTGAGGAAATGATTTCCAGCACTCCGGACACCAGCGCTACGCTCTATGGCCCCGTGCACATCGGCAGTTCCGGCAATGGCATGGAAGCCGTCAAGACACAGCCCGCTACTTCCCCCACCAATGCCGCCATTGTTGTGACGCCTGTGAATGAAAAGAGCCCGGAACCAGCCAAGGCTGCGGAATCCTCTGCGACTCCCAAGAATGAGGGCGAAAAGGCCGGGGAAAATACTCCTGCCAGCAGCCCACCAGAAACGGGCAATCCTCCAGACCAGCCCAAGAAGAAGGGGCATCTTCACGGTCTTAAGAAAGTGTTACACCCCTTCTGATACGTCACCAGGAGGCTGTGTCAGTAGCCTTCAGAGGCACGGGGGGGCGGGGGACCGACCAGATCACCCCCCATTGCCCTTGGCACAGCGCAAGCTTAAGAATCCCAATCGGTTGCGCCTTGACTTCGCATCCCCATCGTGGTATCTCTCTCACGAACTGGGCGTGGCGCCCAAGAGGAGAATCCCGTGGCCCGGACTGTTCTGGTTGCCGACGATAGTCCCAGCGTCCAGAAGAAGGCGCTCGGAATCCTGAAAGGTGAAGGGTTTGAGGTTGAAACCGTTTCCAACGGTGTTGCCGCTATCAAGCGCTTGGCGGTGCTCCACCCCGTTGTCGTTCTGGCGGACGTCTCCATGCCTGGCAGGGATGGGTACGAAGTTTGCGAATTTGTGAAAAAATCGGTGGAACTTTCCCACGTGCCCGTGTTGCTTGTTGCCAGCGAAATGGAGCCTTACGACGATGCACGCGGCCAGGAAGTGAGGGCGGACGGCATCATCAAGAAGCCCTTCGAGGCGAATGAATTAGTCTCGATTGTAGGGAAATTTGCTGACCAGTATGAAGCGGCCACGGTAGCCAATATTGCGCCTGATACACCTGCCGTATCGCCTGCTCCTCCGCCCGAGTTTGCCTTTCCTTTCGAGCCTTCGGCGGAACAAGCCCCTGGTCCCTACCTGCCACCGATACCTGCTATGGCTCCCGAGGGAGTCGCATTCACTGAGCCCGTATTGGAAGAACCCCCGGCGTATGGCCTGGGGTCAGCGTCGGTGGAGACCCAAGCCCCACAAGCTCAATTGGAGATGGCGCCGGAGTCTGCTCCCGCCCCAGAGTTTGTTGCCCCTTACGAAGCGCCGGCGGAAATGCCAGCTGCACCCTACGCAGCGCTTGAACCATCTGTAGTATCGGAGGGAGCCCCATACGGTGAGCAGCCCCCTCTGGAACAGGCAGCTCCTTACATCCCGGAGCCAGCTCCACCAGCTTCGGTCAGTGCACCGGAGGATACCGGATACGCTGCGCCTCCTCTAGAACCGCCGGCTTACTATGAGCCGATGCCTGTTCCGCCGGTTTCTGCAAGTGTACCTGAGGCTGTAGCATACCCTGAGGCGTCCCTGGAACCGGTGCCGGATTATCAGCCACAGCCTGCTCCGCCGATTTCTGCGAACCTTCCAGAGGGGGTTGCATACGCTGAACCGTTCTTAGAACAGACGCCCGCAAGCCCTCCGGAGTTCGAGTCGGTTGCTTCTGCCACTACTCCGCAGGAGATAGGGTCCATTGAATCCACATGGGATCAGGGACCCGTGTTCGTACCGCAGCCTTCGCCCGCCAAAATGCAGTTCGGAGATCTACCGGCGGAGCCGGAAATCGCCGCAGGAGCCGCCCCTGCGCCAGAGCCCTCCGCCCAGCCCGAAACCCCGTTGGAGTGGCCGCCATTGGTCCACGCAGAGTCGGCGCCAATTTTACCCGCTGAAGCAGCGCACAATGGACCGACGATGGGAGCGCCGCAGTCATTCGCACCTGAGCCGCCGCCTTCGCAAGGAGAGGTGGCCTATACCGAGCCCGAAGCGGCGCTAGGGATGCCACCGGAACTCGGGCCTGTCCCGGAACTTTTCGAAGCCGGTCCTTCTCCCGAATCGCCAGGAGTTCGCCCCCTTGAGATCCCATCGGTTACGGAGGAGGTGCCCTCTCCCGGTCCTACTGTGTCGTCCGCACCTGCGGAGCCATCGCCTTCGTTTTTTGAATCGTTTGAGAACGAACAGGCGGAACCAGTCTTCATTGAGGAGCAGTCGGCGCAAGCTCCCGACGTGGCCATCGCGCGCGCCGAATTTAGCACCATGATTTTCCGCGCCCCCTTGGAGATTGCCGAGCCGGTTTGGCGAGATGAGACGCTCCCGGCATCGCCCGAGCCCGAATCGGGCGTTGCGCCAATACTGGAATCAGCCCCAGGAGCCGAAGCTGGGACGGTTCCCCCAGAAACGGCAGTAGAAAAGCCCCCTCCTGAACCCTCTCCAATCGAGTCACTTCCCTGGGAGGAGCCTTCCAGCCTTCCATCCATGGCAGTACCGATTGCCGGTGTTACCAGTCTTGAGGGTTTTTCGTTGGAGCAGGCCGCGGCCGGGCAGATCCGTTATGCTTCTGAAGCGGAATTAGCTGAACCCGTCGAAGCAACTGCACCAGCGCCCGCGGAGGAACTACCGGCGGTGGAAGTTGCCCCTCCTGGACCCGCCCAAGTGGCTTCCACGGAAGTTGCTCTGGGCGACCGGCTACCGGAACCGGCCTCTACGGATGAAACGCACTCCGAGGCTCCGCGAGAAGTAGTCGCCGCGCTAACCGGTCCCCTCGAAGCCTCGCCGGAAGCTACATCTCCGGAGCCTGTGGCCGTGCCCGCCACACCTCCCCAGGCCATCGACTGGGAAATGGTTTACTCGGTTGTTCATAAAGTGGTAGTGAAGATGTCTCCTCCCCCCTTGCCGGCGGATGCAGTGGAAGAAATGGCCAGGCGCCTTGCAGAGGAAATCGCCGCTGAGATCAGGTTGGAGTCGTCCCCGCCCCAGACATAGTAGAAGGTCATCGAACTCCCCTCTCCTCTCCGCGACGCGTTGGGAAGGGGTGGAGACATTGTGCGGTCCGCCGAAAGTTTGACTCACCCCAGCGCACCCGGTATATTTATTTGATTTCACTCTCTTGCCGGACACATTCAGGAGAAATCTCTTTGGATACTGAGATCCCGAAGGTTTATTCGCCGGAGAACATCGAACCCCGCTGGGCACGCTCCTGGGTAGGGCAGAACCTCTACCGGCCAAAGGACGAAAGCGTTGGGTCGCAGTTCTGCCTGGTGATTCCACCCCCGAACATTACGGGATCGCTCCACATGGGGCACATGCTGGAACATACGGAGATCGATATCCTGATGCGCTGGCAACGCATGCGCGGCGAAAACGTCTTGTGGCTGCCGGGAACGGATCACGCCGCTATCGCCACACAGATGATTGTCGAACGTGAGTTGGGACGCGAGGCGCTCCCTGACTTGGACGGAGCGCAGGCCAGGAGCGCCTGGCAGCGCGAAGGGCAACGCCTGCGCATCGAGATGGGGCGGGAGAAATTCCTGGAACGGTGCTGGAAGTGGAAGGAAGAGAACGGCGACACCATTCGCCGGCAGATGGAACGACTGGGCGCCTCCGTGGATTGGACCCGCGATCGCTTTACCATGGATCCGGCGTATACGCGCTCTGTCCAGGAAGTCTTCATTCGACTCTACGAGGAAGGCCTGATCTATCGCGGACAATACATCGTCAACTGGTGCCCGCGTTGTGGCACGGCGGTTTCCGATCTGGAGGTCGTGCATGAAGACCGCCCCGGCCACCTGTGGTACATCCGCTATCCTTTTGAGGATGGCGGGGGCTACCTGGCTGTAGCTACTACCCGGCCGGAAACCATGCTGGGTGATACGGCGGTGGCCGTGAATCCCGCCGACGAGCGGTACCGGTCCGCGCAGGGCCGGCGGATCGTCTTGCCATTGCTGGGGCGAGCCATTCCGGTGGTAGCCGATGACTTTGTGGACCCCAAGTTCGGCACTGGGGCCGTGAAAGTTACTCCCGCGCATGACCCAAACGATTATGCCATCGCCCAGCGCCACCGCCTTCCGCGCGTGGTGGTGATTGACGAACGCGCCTGCATGACCGCCGACGCGGGACCGGCATACCAGGGACTCGATCGCTACGCGGCGCGCGAGGCGGTGGTCCACAACCTGCGTCAACAGGGGTTATTGGAGAAGGTCGAAGATTACCCCCTCAGCGTGGGAACATGCCAACGCTGCAAGAGCGTGATTGAACCCCTTCTTTCCATGCAGTGGTTTCTCAAAACCGGCTCCCTGGCGGAACCTGCCATTCGCGTAGTGGAGGATGGCCGAGTCCGCGTCGTTCCCGACAATTACAAGAAAATCTACCTCGACTGGATGTACAAGATTCACGACTGGTGCATTTCCCGCCAACTATGGTGGGGGCACCGCATTCCGGCTTGCTACTGCGATGCCTGCGGCGAAGTTATCGTGGCGCGCCAAGCACCCGCTGCGTGCCCCAAGTGCAGAAATGCTTCCTTGCGCGAGGACGGTGACACCCTGGATACCTGGTTCAGTTCCGGCCTGTGGCCTTTTGCCACGCTGGGGTGGCCGGAGGAGACCGCTGACCTGCGCCGGTTCTACCCCAACCGCCTGATGATCATGGGCTTCGACATTCTGTTTTTCTGGGGCGCGCGCATGATCATGCTGGGGCTGAAATTCATGAAGGATGTTCCCTTCCGCGAGTTGTATATCCATGCGCTGGTGCGCGATGCGGAACGGCAGAAGATGTCGAAGACCAAGGGCAACGTCCTGGACCCGCTGGAAGTCACCGAGAGGTATGGTACCGATGCGGTGCGGTTTGCGCTGGCCATTAGCGCTGCCCCGGGTACGGACATTGCCTTTTCTGAGGACAAAGTCGAGTCTTATCGCGCCTTTGCCAACAAGATTTGGAATGCCGGCCGCTTCATCCTGATGAACCTCCAGAAAATGCCGGAGCCAGCTCGGACCCATCTAGGAGAGGCGCTGGATCCGATTCCCGGCCTGGGTTTTGAGCCCGTGCCGGCAACCGAGCATCTGACCCTGGCGGATCGCTGGATGTTTTCCCGCGTGGCCACCGTAACCCGGGAGATGGAAGAAGCCCTCACGAATTATCGCTTCCACGAAGCCGCTTTCAATATCTACCACTTCTTCTGGCATGAGCTCTGCGATTGGTACCTGGAATGGGTCAAACCGGAAATCACCCGGCCAGTCGAAGGGGGGAAGGCCCCGTCCGGGTGGGTCAACCTGGCGCGAGTGTTTGAAGCATCGCTGCACCTGCTCCACCCCTTCATGCCATTCATTACTGAAGAGCTGTGGCATCTGCTCCCCCATGCGAAGCCGGGGGTTTCCATTTCCTTGACGGATTTTCGCCTGGTCACCGAACGTGTGGCCGACCCGATTTCCGAAAAGCAATTTGAGAAGATCCAGGAACTCGTAGTCACGGCGCGCAATGCCAAGGCGGAAATGGGCCTGCAAAAGCAGAAGCCCAGCCTGCAAGTGGCAGCGGAGGATTTGCGCCTTCTGGAGATCTTTCGCACCCACCAGGATGCCATTCTGCGTCTCGGCGCCTTAAGGGCGATGCACCTGACGCGGGGCCACTTGGCGGCCGACCTCCCGGATGTCCGCTCCGGCCCCTCTTTCGATCTGCGCATTTTGCACGAGGAAAAGGTGGATCATGAGGCTGAGCGGGCGCGCCTGTTGAAAGAGAGACAGAAGCTCGAGCAGCAACTTCTACAAGTGCGCGCTCAACTGGACAATCAGGATTTCCTGGCGCGTGCGCCGCGGGAAGTCGTGCGGGGTGCCGAGCATCGGCTCAGGGAGCTCGAGGAGCATCTCCGTAAAGTCCTGGAATCCCTCGAAAGGGTGGGCTGAGACGTGGCCGGTTACCTTAGTCCTCCGGGTCCGGATGAGTCGCTGGAGTCCCTGGATTTCTCTTCCGAAGAAATCCGCGACTTGGTTTTTCACGCGCTTGCCGAAGATCTGGGTCAGGGCGATTTGACGACGCGCGTCACACTGCCGGGTGAGATGCAGGCGCGCGGGACCTTCTACAGCAAGCAGCGCCTGGTCGTGGCCGGGTTGCCCATCGCCCGCAAGGTCTTTGAGGTTCTCGACTCCTCGCTGGAATGGCAAGGCGGAGTGGAGGAGGGCACAGAGGTTGCAGTCGGCACCCCGTTGGCCTCGGTCAGTGGAGCGGCGGGGTCTCTGTTGGCGGGCGAGCGCGTGGCACTGAATTTTCTGCAACATTTGAGCGGCATTGGCACCTACGCACGGCGCCTGAAAGAAGAGTTGGCGGGAACACGGGCGGAATTCCTGGATACCCGCAAAACCACGCCCGGCCTGCGCAGCCTGCAAAAATATGCGGTGCGGGTGGGAGGCGGGCGGAATCATCGCCTGCGCCTCGATGATGGCATCCTGATCAAAGGGAATCACCTGCGCCTGGTCGGTGGAATTAGAATTGCCATCGAGCGCGCTCTCCAGCAGCGCCCGCCGGGATACCATGTGGAAGTGGAAATCACCTCTCCGGAGGAATTGGACGAAGCCATCGCGGCCGGAGCCGACGGCGTGCTGCTCGATAACATGTCGCCCTCGGAAGTGGGGCGGTGCGTGGAGAGGGCGGCCGGGCGTCTGCGGCTGGAGGTTTCGGGAGGCATCGACGCCGGCAATATTCGCGCCTACGCCATGGCGGGCGTCGATTATATTTCGGTCGGGGCCCTTACCCACTCTGCCGCCGCAGTGGACATTAATTTTAGGATATTGCCCCTTTAGATATTAGTGGCAATGCCGGTCGCCGCTAGAGGATTTTCAGCGGGTCCACCGCACGGTCGGCTGTCGATAACAGATCTTTGGGGGTACCTAAGACCAGGAAATACCTATGCGTATCACCGCTCTAAGCACGGATCGCAGGGTCGATAAGCTGATTAACCTCCTGGTTAAGAATGCCACAGTGGTGGTGCCGGGTCCTCGCATTGCTTCAGAAATTGGTGTTACACGCCAGAAGGTTTTTGATTGGATTGAAAAGTTGCGCTCGCTGGGGATTGAGATTCACGGGGTGCATGGGGAAGGATACCAACTGGTGACCGTCCCCGACATTCTGGCACCGAGCTTACTGCGCGCGGAACTGGGTGACAATCCCATCGGGTGCAACATCGTTCACTTCTTCCGCACCGACTCCACCAATGCGGTGGCGCTCAGGCTCGCCGCGGAAGGAGCCGAACACGGAACCGTGGTAGTGGCGGAGGAACAGACGGCCGGGCGGGGGCGCCTGGGCCGCTCCTGGTACTCGGAGAAATCCAGCGGCATCTATGCCTCGGTTGTCCTGCGTCCCCCTCTGTCTCCTGCTGCCGCTCCTGTGCTGACTCTCATGGCAGGGTTGGCGGCGCAGAAAGCCGTTAGCGCGACCACCGGGCTCGCGGTGGACATCCGCTGGCCGAACGATCTCTTGGTGAACGGGAAAAAGGTTTGTGGGATTCTGACCGAAATGAGCGCCGAACTTGATCGCCTTCACGCCGTGGTGCTGGGGATCGGGATGAATGTGAACCACAACCACATGCCCCCCGCCCTGGAAGACATTGCCACCTCGCTCCGCATGGAAGTGCACCGGGGTATTTCCCGCGTCCAGCTCCTCCTCGCCTTGTTGCGGGAGTTGGAGCGCCATTATCAGTTGCTCCTGGATAAGGGGAACAAGGCCATCACCGAGCGCTGGGAAGCAGCTTCGACCTTCGCACACGGCAAGCGCGTGCGTGTGGTGTCCGGCGCGGGGGCGGCGCAGGCGACCACCACCGGCCTCGACCCGAGCGGCGCGCTGAAAATAATTTACGACGACGGGCGCCAGGAAGCTCTGGTGGCGGGCGAAGTGGTGGAGGTGAAATAGGACAAAGGGTCATAAATATGGACAACCCTAACCCCACGATCCTGGTTATCGACGTAGGAAACACGAATACGGTGCTCGGCCTGTACGAGGGCGATTCCCTGCGCGCGCTCTGGCGGCTGACGACCAACCGCGAGCAAACGGCCGACGAATACGGGATCCTGATCCACAACCTCTTCACGTTGGAAAAGCTCTCGGCCTCGGACGTCAGTGGAATCATGATTTCCAGCGTGGTGCCACCCATGAATTTTGTCCTGGCGGACATGGCCCGGAAATACCTCAAGCGGGAGGCGCAGTTTCTGGGGCCGGGAACGCGCACCGGCATGGCCATCATGGTTGACACTCCGCAGGAAGTAGGGGCGGACCGCATCGCGGACGCCGTAGCGGCCTTTGAGAAATATGGCGGCCCCTGCATCGTGGTGGACTTCGGGACAGCCATCACCTTCGACGCCGTTTCCGCCAAGGGAGAATACCTGGGCGGAGTCATCATGCCGGGAATCAGCGTCGCCGCGGAGGCGTTGTTTCAACACACCGCCAAATTGCCGCGCGTGGAAATCCGCGAACCGGACCGTGTGATTGGCACTAATACCATCACGAACATTCAGTCCGGGCTGTATTACGGGACCGTAGGCGCCGTGGATGGAATCCTCGACCGCATGTGTGCCGTGTTGGGCAGGCAAACTAAAGTCATTGCGACAGGTGGCCAGGCGCCGTTGGTGGCGGGCGCCTCCAAGTACAATCCGGCCATCGACTCTTCCTTGACACTGGATGGCCTGCGAATTATCTACCACCGTAACCATTCCGCCCCGCGGCGGAAGTAAAGCAGGTGGTGGGGGCTGGGTACTGGGGGCTAGGGACCGGGGAGAAAAACAGGCTCAATGGACAGAGGTTCATGGTCGAGCGGCTGGCCGATGCACCCTTCAAACTTAAACCTTCGACCAGCACCTAGCCCCCAGTACCCAACCCCTCGCCCCCGGGGTTCCCTTGGAAAACTACTTCAACTACTTCACCGAAATCGAAGAGCAGTTCCGTAAGTGCCGCGCGGAGCCCGTCCTGTTGTCCCCTCTCGACTGGGCATTGGTGGAATCTTGGAAGGAGCAGGATTTCCCGTTGGAAGCCGTGCTGCTGGGAATTGAACGTTCCTTCGAGAAGTTCAAAGCCGGGAAGCGCGGCTATCGTAAGGTGAATACTTTGGCGTATTGTTCTCAGGAGGTTTTCCGCGCGGTGGAAGAAGCACGTGCCGCAGTGGCGCAGGGAGGTCCTCCGCCTCCTGTGAAAACTGCAGCCCCAGCCCCGTTTTCAGGGGGAGAGATCGAAAGCTATCTCGCGCGTTGTGCCGCGGCAGTGGAAGGCGCGGGACGGAAAGCACGGGAAGAAGGCAGGTGGGTGCTGGGGGAAGAATTGGGGGAGGCTGCCGCTGTACTCCAAACCCTTGTCGCGCGCGCCCAGACTCAACCCATTGGCGACATGCAGGAAACGGAAAGGAACCTGACAGCGTTAGAAGAAAAGTTGAATGCTTCGCTGCATCGCGGGACACCTGTGGAAGTCCTATCGCAATTGCGCGCGGAAGTGGATCGAGGACTGATGCCGTATCGCCGCAAGATGTCGGCCCCGGAAGTGGAGATGCTGGAGCGGCGGTTTCTCAGGAACCGGCTGCTGGAGCAATACAAGATTCCACGACTGAGCCTCTTTTATGTCCTTTGAACTTTCCCCTGTCAAGCTGGTATACGGCGGCGACGCCCTGGGCTTTAACGCGGGAAACACCGTCCTATCGCCCGGTGTCCTGCCCGGCGAGCGCGCCGAAGTAGAGGAAGTGAGCCGGCAGAAAGGGGTGATCCACGCCCGCCCTTTGCGGATCTTGGAGCCGTCGCCCGAGCGAATCGAGCCGGCGTGCCCTTATTTTGGGCGGTGCGGCGGCTGTCAGTACCAACACCTTCCGTATCCGGCGCAGGTGACGGCGAA
>Ga0335081_10018819_pt1 | contig 11166 bp, 9 predicted proteins | sample Lox_Sample_35_FD_206713 | JGI IMG/M metagenome (GOLD analysis project Ga0335081, IMG submission 206713) | Soil microbial communities from Loxahatchee National Wildlife Refuge, Florida, United States - Lox_Sample_3.5 | ecosystem: Environmental > Terrestrial > Soil > Wetlands | place: USA: Florida...
CCCGAAGAAGAAGGCGAGCGCCGAGATCATCACGGCGGCGCGGGCGAGCCGATGGCTCTGGCCGCCCATCGCCGCGGCGATGAGGGCGAGCAGGATCGCCGGGATCACGAGCCGGAGCGGATGCCATGCGATCGCGATCACGCTTGCGAAGATCGAGAACGCCGCGAGCCAGCCGGCGACGGTCTCCGCCGTCCGGCCGCGTGCGGGCTGTGCCGCCTCCGAGATGGGCTCTGCGCTCACCGGTGCTCCCTCCTCCGCGCCGTCGCCGATGCGGCGCGCGGCACCCGAGGATACGTGCGCGACGGGCCGCCGTGCGGATGGAGCCGGCGCGGCCGCACCCGCCGGCGCAGGCCGCCGCGGCCGTCGTCGTCGGGCCCAATGCGGGCGGTGACGGCGGCGCCCTCGTCGGGCTTCGGCTCGGCCCTGACCGCGTAGTAGATGACGACGCAGAGGTAGACGATGGGGATCTTCAGGATCACCATCAGGAACACGATCTCCCAGATCGAGTCCGGCGCCACCACCCCCGAGTGTACCGGTGTAACCCCGATGGCGCAGGTGAGATCCTGGTCCATGGTGAGCACATGAGCACCGACGAGCTGAGATCCATCATCGAGCGCGCGGAGGAGTGCGGCTGCGTCAACCTCTCCGCCCTCAACGACCTCCTCCTCGACCTCGACCTCGGCGACGACGAGGTCGCCGAGCTGTACGAGGAGCTCGGGGAGCGGGGCATCGAGCTGACCGACGACTGCGGCCACCCGGAGGCGGAGGAGACGCAGTACTCGAACGCCGCGGTGGCGGCGATGACGACCGACTCGCTGCAGCTGTTCCTCAACGAAGCGGGCCGCTGGCCGCTGCTGACCGCGGCGGAGGAGGTCGAGCTGGCGAAGGCGATGGAGCGGGGCGACGCGGCCGCGAAGGAGCGGCTGATCAACTCGAACCTCCGCCTCGTCGTCTCGATCGCGAAGCGCTACCAGGGACACGGCCTCTCGCTGCTCGACCTGATCCAGGAGGGGATCATCGGGCTGATCCGCGCCGTCGAGAAGTTCGACTGGCGGCTCGGCTACAAGTTCTCGACGTACGCGACGTGGTGGATCCGGCAGGCCGTCCAGCGCGGCGTCGCGAACAAGTCGCGCACGATCCGGATCCCCGTCCACATCGTCGAGCGCGAGCGGAAGATCGCGAAGGCGGAGCGGGAGCTGACGGCGGCGCTCGAGCGGCCGCCGACCGACCAGGAGGTGGCGAGGAAGGCGAAGCTGCCGCTGAAGCAGGTGCGCGAGGTGCGCACCGCGGCGCGGACGGTGGCGAGCCTCGACAAGCCGACCGCCGAGGGCGACACGCCGTTCGGCGACATCGTCGCGACAGCGTCGACCGACGTCGAGGAGGAGATCGTCCTCGGTCTCGGCTTCGACGCGGTCCGGCGCGCCGTCGACCGGCTGCCGGAGGTCGAGAAGGACATCATCAAGCGGCGCTACGGCCTGGACGGCGACCCCGACCCGCAGTCGCTCGAGCAGATCGGCCGCACCCTCGGCATGTCGCGCGAGCGCGTGCGCCAGATCGAGTCGCGAGCCCTCGAGCGCCTCGCCGAAGAACGCGAAGTCATCGCTTAGACCGCTGCCGCCCAGGAGTTGAGCGCCCTCACGAGCGCGCGCAGGCGCTCGCCTGTGGGGGTGAGGCGGTACTCGACGCGCGGCGGGCGCGTGTTCGGGAGGACGCGCCGCTCGACGACGCCCGCCGACTCGAGCTCGGAGAGCCGCGCCGCGAGCGTGCGCGGCGGGATCCCCTCGAGCGTCTGCTTGAACTCGTTGAAGCGGACGGCGCCGCCCTCGGCCGAGGCCCAGAGGATCGCGAGCACCCAGCGGCGCCCTAGGAGGTCCGCCGCGCGGGCGACCTCCTCGGGCAGCGGCTCGCACTGCCTACAGCGCATGGAGCGTCCGGTGGTCCGGCTTCTGCTCGAGCGCGAGGTCGAGCACCTCGCCGACCGTCATCACAGGATGGAACCGCATCACCGCGCGCACGTCCTCGGGCACGTCGTCGAGGTCGCCGCGGTTGCGCTCCGGGATGATCACGTCGGTGAGTCCGGCCGCGTGCGCGGCGAGCACCTTCTGCTTCAGCCCGCCGATCTGGAGCACGCGACCCTGCAGCGTCACCTCGCCGGTCATCCCGACCGTGTGCTTCACCGGGCGCCCCGTCAGAAGCGAGGCGAGCGCGGTCGTCATCGTGATCCCGGCGCTCGGCCCGTCCTTCGGCGTCGCGCCCGCGGGCACGTGCACGTGGAACGTATGGTCGTGGAACCGCTTCGGGTCGATCTCGAGCTCGTCCGCGTGCGAGCGCACGTAGGACAGCGCGATCCGAGCCGACTCCTTCATCACGTCGCCGAGCTGGCCGGTGAGCACGAGGTCGTGCCCGCCCTCCATCTCGGTCGCCTCGATGAAGAGGACGTCCCCGCCGGCGCCGGTGACCGCGAGCCCCGTCGCGACACCCGGCACCGCGGTCCGGTCGGCGGCCTCCTGGAAGAACTTCTGGCGGCCGAGCGCGTCGCGGACGACGTCGACGTCGACCTCGATCGGCGCCTCGATGGAGCCGGAGGCGATCTTCGTCGCGGTCTTGCGGAGGATCGTGCCGAGCTCGCGCTCGAGCTGCCGGACGCCGGCCTCGCGCGTGTACTCGGAGACGACGAGCTCGATCGTCGGGTCGTCGATCGCGACCTCGTCCTCGCGCAGCCCGTTGCGCTCGATCTGCCGCGGCCAGAGATAGCCGCGCGCGATCGCGGTCTTCTCGTCGACGGTGTAGCCGTCGAAGCGGATGACCTCCATCCGGTCGAGCAGCGGGCCGGGGATCGTGTCCGCGACGTTGCCGGTGGCGATGAAGAACACCTCGGAGAGGTCGAGCTCGACGTCGAGGTAGTGGTCGCGGAACGAATGGTTCTGCGCCGGGTCGAGCACCTCGAGCAGAGCGGCCGACGGGTCGCCGCGCCAGTCGGCGCCGACCTTGTCGACCTCGTCGAGCAGGATCACCGGGTTCATCGTCTTCGCGTCGCGCAGCGCGCGCACGAGCCGGCCCGGCAGCGCGCCGATGTACGTGCGCCGGTGGCCGCGGATCTCCGCCTCGTCGCGGATACCGCCGAGCGACATGCGCACGAACTCGCGGTTCAGCGCGCGTGCGACCGACTCGCCGATCGACGTCTTGCCCGTGCCGGGCGGCCCGATCAGCGTCAGGATCGCCCCTCCGCCGAAGGCGGGGTCTGCTCGCCGGGCGCCGACGGCTCCGCCGTCGGCGCTTCCAGCGCCGCTCCGTTTGTCGTTCGGGATCCCGCGATCCTCGCGCAGCTTCCGCACCGCGAGGTACTCGACGATGCGGTCCTTCACGTCATCGAGCCCCGCGTGGTCCTTGTCGAGCACTTCGCGCGCGTGCTGCGGGTCGAGCCGCTCCTCGGAGCGCTTCGACCACGGCACGGACACGAGCCAGTCGAGGTACGTGCGGATCATCGACGCCTCGCCGGTCGCGTCGCCCATCGTCTCGAGCCGGCGCAGCTCGCGCTCGGCCTGGGCGCGGACCTCGTCCGGCATCCCGGCCTCCTCGATCTTCGTGCGGTACTCCTCGACGACGGAGCCCTCGTCCTCGCCGAGCTCCTTGCGGATCGAGTCCATCTGCTTGCGCAGGAAGTACTCGCGCTGCTGCTTCTGCGCGCCGGACTCGACGTCGTCGTGGATGCGCTGGCGCACCTGCAGCTCGGCGAGCCGTTCGCGCTGGAGCGCGACTGCGAGCTCGAGCCGCTCGATCACGTCGACGGCCTCGAGCAGCTGGACGCGCTGGTCGAAGGAGATGTCGGGCGCGTACGCGCACGTGTCCGCGAGCGCGCCGGCCTCGCTGATCGAGCGGAGGAACTGGCGGATGCGGTCGTCGGCGTCGCGGATGTCGAGGATCTCCTCGACGATCGCCCGGTACTCGCGCTCGAGCTCGCGCGTCTGGACCGGCGGCGGGTTCTCGTCCGGGCGCTCCTCGACCTCGACGCGGAGGCGGCCCTGCGAGTCGGTGTGGGCGGCGCCGATGACGGCGCGGTGGAGGCCCGAGAGCGCGACGGCGTGGGCGCCGCCGGGGAGCCGGACGGTCTCGATCACCTCGGCGATGGTTCCGACCTTGGCGTACTCCTGCTCGTGCCGGGGCACGAGCAGGACGCGCGCCTCGTCGCCGGTGTCGACCGTCAGCGTGACGGTCATGCCCGGGAACACGACGCTGTCCTCGAGCGGGACGAGCAGCAGGTCACTCACGATGCGATTTCACTCCAATCGGATAGCAGGTATCGAAAGTATACCTACTGAACGGCCGACGCGGAAGCGCTATTCCCGCTTAATCGGGGCGCAACGGACGGCTGCTTCGATGGTCCCGTGCTCCTCGCCCCGATCCTGGCCGGACTCGTGGCGCTCGCGGGCCCGCCGGCCGCGCCCGCACTCCCGGCGGCCTGGGCGCCGGTCTCGACCGGCCCCGACGGCGGCGTCGTCTACCAGGGGCGGATCCCGAACCGGTTCGTCCCGTCGGACCACCGCGTGAGCGCGATCTACCTCCCACCCGGCTACAGCGCGGCGCGGCGCTACCCCGTCGTCTACCTCCTGCACGGAATGTCCGGGACGCCCGCGTCGATCTGGAACGGGATGCGCCTCGCCGACGTGGCGGACTCGCTGATCGCCTCCGGAGGGACGCCGCCGTTCGTCGCGGTGCTGCCGGTGGCCGGGCCGACGGTCGATCCGAACGCCGGCGAGTGGGCCGGCGTCTGGGAGCGCTTCGTCGTCGACGGCGTCGTCCCGTGGGTGGACGCGCACGTCGCGGCCGAGCCGGGCCCGCAGGGCCGTTCGCTCGAAGGGCTGTGCGCCGGCGGGTTCGGCGCCGTCGACATCGGCCTCCGCCATCCGGGCGTGTTCGGGACGCTCGGCTCGTTCGAGGGCTACTTCGCGCCGGTGTTCCGCGACGGGCCGTTCACGCACGCGACCGCGCAGGCGCTGCGCGCGCACGATCCGACGCTGCTCGTCCGGAGCGAGGCCGCGTCGCTCCGCCGCGCCGGCGTCCGCTTCTACGTCTCGGTCGGCGGGAACCACGGCGGCGTGATGCGCAGCTGGACGCTCGCGTTCGCGAAGGAGCTGGCCGGGCTCCGGCTCGAGCACGAGCTCTGGCTGCTGCCGAAGGCCGACCGCGGGCACTTCTGGCGGGCGACGCTGCCCTCGGCGCTCGCCTACGGCGTGGTCTCTAAGACCTAGCTGAAAATGTCATCGCACTCCGATCCAGAGCGTTACGCTCTGGAGACAATGCGCGTCGCGGTCGTCTCATCGCCGAGGTCGGGAAACATGTGGCTGCGACGTCTGCTCAAGGCGGCGTACGGCCTCGAAGAGCGGTCGGCGCACACGCCGGACGAGGTCGACTGGGACGGGCTGCCGGACAACTGCGCGCTCCAGCTGCACTGGCACCGTACGCCGGCGTTCCGGGCGCTGCTCGACACGCACGGCTTCTCGGTCGCCGTCCTCGCGCGGCACCCGCTCGACGTGCTCGTCTCCATCCTCCACTTCGCGCCGCATGAGCCGGCGACGGCCCGCTGGCTCGACGGCGAGTGCGGGGACGAGACGCGCCTGCTCGGCGCCGATCCCGCGTCGTCCGCGTTCCTCGCGTACGCGACGGGGCCGCGGGCGAGGACGCTGCTCTCGATCACGCCGGAATGGTGGGAGGCGGCGGACGCACGGGTTCGCTACGAGGACCTCGTCGGGAGCCCGGCGGAGGAGCTCGAGCGGCTCGTCGGCGAGCTCGGCGGCACGCCGGTCATGCCGGCGGCGGAGGCGGTCGAGGCGGTGCGCTTCGAGGAGCTCCGGGACGAGGCGACGAACCTCCACTTCTGGCAGGGCCGGCCCGGGCTCTGGAAGGAGCTCGTGCCGACCCGGTACGCGCTCGCGATCGCCGCGGTCTATCCGGAGATGCAGCGGCTCGGCTACACCGTCGGAGTCGACGCCGCCACGGCGCGGGCCCGCTGGCGCGCGGTCGCCGTCGACGCGCCGCTCGCGCAGGCCTCCTAGAGCTCTTCGTCGTCGAGCCCGGCCGCCTCGAGCGCGGCCGCGAGGTGCGGGTACTCCTCGACGCGCGCGACGCGCCCGTCCCGCGCGGTGATGATCGCCGCGTAGCGGCCGACGAGGTACGTCCGCCTCGACTGGAGCGGCCGCTCGTCGGTCGGGTCCGCCTCGGAGCGGGAGAAGCGCATGCTGACGACGACCTGGTCGTCGATGCCGATCGCGCGGTCGACGGTGACGCGGTACTCCTCGGCGACGCGCTCGGCGAGCACCTCCAGCACGACGTCGCGGCTGACGAGCGTCGCCTCCTCGCCCGCGCCGATCCACTCGACGTCGGGATCGAGCATCGAGCCGATCGCCTCGAGATCGCCGGCGACGAACGCGCGGTACCCGCGCAGGAGGAGGTCGACCGCTGCCTGGCTCACGCAGCCAAACTAGCGCCGACCGGCACCTCGGCGTGCGCGTGCTCGATCAGCACGGGGTCGTGCGTCGCGCAGACGACGGCGGCGCCGGTCCGCGCGGCGAGCTCGGCGAAGAGCGCGCCGATCGCGCGCGCATTCGCCTCGTCGAGCCGCGCCGTCGGCTCGTCGGCGAGGAGCAGCGCCGGCCGCGCCGCGAGCGCGCGCGCGAGCGCGACGCGCTGCCGCTCCCCCATCGACAACCGGCTCACGCGCTGCGCCGCGAGCTCGGCGAGCCCCACGTCGGCGAGCGCGGCCGCCGCGCGCCGCTCCGCCTCCACGCGGTCGATCCCGCGCATGGCGAGCCCGAGCGCGACGGCCTCCTGCGCGCCGAGGAACGGGACGAGATCCGTCCCCTGCGTCACGAGCGCGACGCGCGAGCGGCGGAGCTCCGCGCGCGCCGTCGCGTCGAGCGCCGTGACCGCCGTGCCGAGCACCGTCACCTCGCCCTCGGTCGGCAGGTCGAGACCGGCGAGCAGGTGCAGCAGCGTCGACTTGCCGGAGCCGGACGGACCGGTGACCGCCGTGAGCCCGCCGGCGGCGAACGAGGCCGACAGGTCGCGGAAGACGGTGCGGTCGCCGTACGCCTTCGCGAGCGCGTGCGTCTCCGCGACGACCGGTCCCGCCGGCCGGGCCGAAGCCTCGGCGGCCGCCGGCGGGGCGCCGGCGGGCGCGCCGTCGCCGGAGACGAGCAGCCCGCGCTCGTCGATCTCGATCCGGGCCGAGCGCTCGAGCCCGGCGCGCCGCAGCAGCTCCTCCGGCACGCGGATCCAGCCGCCCTTGTTCACGACGGCCCGCGCCTCGCCGTCGCGCGTCTCCGAGCTGACGCGCCCGTCGCGGATCTGGACGACGCGCTCCGCGACGGCGGCCGACTCCGGATCGTGGCTGACGAGGATCGTCGTCACGCCGGTGGCGCGCGCCAGCTCGCGGATCAGCGCGTACGTGTGCGCCGCGTTCGCCGCGTCGAGCTCGCCCGTCGGCTCGTCGGCGATGAACAGGCGCGGCCGGTGCGCGAGCGCGACGGCGAGTGCGACGCGCTGCTGCTGGCCGCCGGACAGCTCGCCGGGACGTGCGTCGCGGCGGTCGAGCACGCCGACGCGCTCGAGCAGCTCGTCCGCGGCGCGGACGCGCGCGCGCGCGGAGACGCCGAGCAGGCCGAGGCGGAACGCGATCTGCTCGCGCGCCGTCAGCTCGGGCGCGAGCGCGCGCGTGTAGTGCTGGTCGGCGTAGCCGAGCGTCCGCGAGCGGTAGTCGAGGAGCGCACGGCCGCGCAGCGTGCGCAGGTCCTCGCCGAACACGCGCACGGATCCCGCCGACGGCCGGTCGAGCCCGGCGAGGATCCGCAGGAGCGTGCTCTTGCCGGATCCGCTCGGCCCGAAGACGACGACGAGCTCGCCCTCCTCCACCGTCAGGCTCAGTCCCTGCAGCGCCGCCGACGCGCCCTCGTCCGACGGGAAGATGCGGAACAGGTCGCTCGCCTCGACCGCCGGCGTCATTCGAGCCCTTCCGAGAAGCGCCAGCGGCCCACCCGCTCGAACGCGCTGCGCGTGGCCGCGACCGCGCCGAGCGCGGCGCCGGCCGACACCGCGGCGAGCGCGACGAGCACGGCGGGCCAGTCGGCGACGCGCTCGAGCGGCGGCAGCGGCGTGCCGGCGCCGGCGGTGACGGTGACGACGGCGACGACGAGCGCGCCGACGATCAGCCCGGCGACGAGCCCGCCGGCGATGCCGACGCCGGAGACGACGGCGGCGCGCAGGAGCAGGTGGCGGCGGATGTCCGCAGGCGCGGCGCCCTGCGCCTCGAGGTCGAACAGCTCGCCGCTCTCGTCGCGCATGTCGCCGACGACGCCGAGGACGACGCCGATCGCGGCGAGCACGAGCCCGACGAGCGCGGCCGCGAGCAGGATGTCGAGCGTCCCGCGCGCGAGCGGGTCGGTGCGCAGGTGCGCGTAGACGGCGCGCTGCGACGTCGCGTCGAGCGCGTCGAACGGCGCCGCGCCGAGGCGGCGTGCGGCGCCGGGACGGAGCCCGTTCAACCAGATCTCGCTCGGGACGGCCGTGCCCGGGTTCGCCGCGTTCGACGCCGCGAACCAGCGCGACAGGTCGGCGACGACGGCGTCTCCGTCGACGGACGGAACGTGATGCACGATGCCGACGACCTGCGCGCGGATCGTCTCCTGCTCGACGTTCAGCGGGACGATCCCGCCGGCGCCCGCGGCCGCCGCGACCGCCGGCGTCGCGAGCACCGGCACCGCCTCGCCCTCGAACGGCTGGCGCGGGCGGAAGACGGAGTCGGCGGCGCGGTTGAGGATGTAGCGCAGCGTCACGCCGCCGCCCTCCGGCGCGACCGCGATCCCGGCCGTCCCGATCCAGCCGGAGTAGCCGGGGAGCGCGGTCGCGCCGGCGCGGATCCGGCCGAGGCGGAGCGAGCCGCGCGACGCGTCGGGGACGGAGAGCGCCGTCCCGCTCTCGCGGTGCCCGGCGAGGAACGAGGCGATCACCGGGAACGCGAGCCGAAGCGCGACGACGCGGCCGCCGCGCGCCGCGGGCGGGATCGCCGCGCGGATCACGTGCGTGCCGCGGCCGTGCTCGCCGAGCTCGATCGTCGAGAAGTCGCCGCGCCGGTTCAGCACCGTCAGCGCGAGCCCGAGGCTGTCGCCGCGCACCGTCACGGGGACGGCAAGCGTCGTCGCGGCGGCGGGCAGCGCCGGCCCGCGGAGCGCCGCCGGTCCCGCCGGCCGGAGACGCCGCGCCAGCGTCGTCCGCGAGTCGGCCGAGAAGTCGCTCCGCCAGCCCTGGATCGACGGGAGTGCGGCCGCCGGCAGCGCGAGCAGCGTGAAGTCGCGACCGCCGTTGCCGGTGACGTAGCCGGAGTCGTCGAGCACCGGCGTCGCGCTCCCGAGGCTCGCGTACTGCGCCGGCGACGCCGCCTGCTGCACCGTAACGAGCCGCTGCAGGTCCTCCTGGAGCACGACGTCCGCGGGCACCGCGTAGCGCGCCTGCTCGCGCATCCCCGTCTGCAGCGTCGCGCGGTAGCCGATCGCGAACACGGCGACGCTCACGGCGACGACGAAGAAGACGACGGAGAGGATCACCTGCCCCGGCGCGCGCGCGAGCGAGAGCAGCGCGATCCGCGCGGAGACCGGCGCGCCGCGGCCCGACCGCTCGAGCGCGCGCAGCGCCGGCGCGAGCAGCCGCGCCGCGACGACCGCGAGCACGAAGATCGCGAGCCCGGGCAAAAGGAGCAGGAACGCGCCGGTGCCGCCGCCCGAGGCGAGCGAGCCCGCGTCCGCCTTCCCGCGCGCGAGCGCGAGCAGGATCGCCGCAAGCGCGCCGATCGCGGCGACGTCCGCGATCGTGATCCGCAGCCCGCCGAACGTGACCGGCTCGGCGCGGACCGCGACGAGCATCACGATCGCCGCCAGCGCGGCGAGCGCGAGCGCCACCAGCAGCCCGTGCAGCGTGAGGACGGAGTGCACGACGGCGGCGCCGCCGGGAGCGCCGAGTCGCCGCGCGAGCGCCGCGCCGGCGCCGGTGCCGACGATCCAGCCCGCGAGCGTGGCAACGACGGTGATCGCGAGCACTTCGGTCGCGGCGACGAGCGTCGCCTGCGAGCGCTTCGCCCCGTACCAGCGCAGCCGCCGCCGCACCGCGCGATGGTCGCGCCGGAGCCGCGTCGACGCGAGCACCGCGAAGCCGAGCAGCAGCACCGCCGTCTCGCCGCCGACGATCAGCAGCCGCCGGCCGGCGACGCGCGTCGTCGCGCGGATCGACCGCAGCGTGTCCGTCGGCGCCGAGAGGCTGAACAGGTCGGTCGCCGACTCGAGCCGGTCCTGCGCGAGGTCGATGCGCCGCTGGAAGCCGGGGATCTCCCACACGTGCATCGCTCCCGGCGTGACCGGGACGATCCAGCCGACGGTGCGTGCGATGATCGCCGCGTCCGGCAGCGGCACGCGCGCGAAGCCGCGCACGCCGTCGGCGAGGAGCACCGGCGGCCGGCGCGACCCCGCCTCGGCGAAGTACGCCGTGAGCGGCGCGCCCGCGCGGAGCGTCGCGCGGCCGACGACGTGGAGGTACGGCAGCTTCGGCGCGACAGGGGCGCCGCCGATCTGGACGAGCTCGCAGTCCGTCGGCGTGCACGCGCGCGGCAGGCGTCCGCTCCGGAGCACGAGCCAGCGCGAGAGCCCGTCGACCGCGCCGAGGTTCACGTACGCGCCGCCCCACGTCGCCTGCCGGAAGACGTAGACGGAGAACGGCGGCCGCCGCAGCACCGGCCGCAGCGCCGCGCGCGCGATCCGGTCGAGCTGCCGCAGCGAGAGATTCGACTGCGCCGGCACGCCGCTCCAGTTCACCGACACGGCGCGGTCGGACGGCTGGAGCTCCGCGAGCGAGCGCTGGACCGCGCGGTCCTGGACGGCGACGGCCGCGACCGCCGCCATCGCGAGCACCGCCGCCGCGACGGCGATCCCGGCCGCGACGAGCGTCGTGCGCGACGCGTGCGCGCGGAGGCGCGTGAACGCGTAGCGGATCGGGACGAGGCGCCGCTCGAGCGCGCCGCCGCGGTCGCTCGGAGCCCCGGCAGCCGGAGCGTCGGCGGCCACGGCGCCCGATCCGGACGGCTGCGACGGAGGGGCCACCCCGGGAAGCTACGGGCAGCGGCCCCGG
>Ga0335081_10018820_pt1 | contig 11165 bp, 9 predicted proteins | sample Lox_Sample_35_FD_206713 | JGI IMG/M metagenome (GOLD analysis project Ga0335081, IMG submission 206713) | Soil microbial communities from Loxahatchee National Wildlife Refuge, Florida, United States - Lox_Sample_3.5 | ecosystem: Environmental > Terrestrial > Soil > Wetlands | place: USA: Florida...
CTGGTCGGTTCGACGGCCGGTCCTCGGCTGGGGACCGGAACACGCTGGGCGCTTCCATTCCAAAAAGACTGATCCGAAGACGGGCACAACGATCTACAACGTTGATTACACGATCGATTCAAACCTCTTGCGTCAAACTCAGTCATGCGAGGCAGGTCCGACGATCGTTTTTTTTGGCTGTTCCTTCACTTTTGGGGAGGGCCTGAACGACACCGACACTTTGCCGCAGTCTTTCGCCAACAGTTTGGACCGCAAGGAACGCGTTCTCAACATGGGTTTCTCGGGCTACGGACCGCAGCATTTTTTACGCGAATTGCAGTTCGGCTTATTCGATACAGTTATTGGATCGGAGCCGAAGCTGTTCATTTTCATGACGGCGGCTTGGCACGCGGAGCGGACCGCGTGCAAACCCTACTGGATGCGTTACGCTCCGCGCTATGTGCTTGAAAAAGGCCAAACTGTGTTCAAGGGCGACTGTTACGAAGGCGTGAGATTGCAGCTGCGGGAGTGGCTTGAGAACTCAGCCTCTTATCGTTTGTTCATCGCGCCGCTTTTGAACAAGGTCAGCCGCGATGACGTCGAGTTCTATATTAGGATCGTGCTCGAGGCGGTGCGACTGGCCAAGCAGAAATATGGCGTTGAGACGCTCATTCCTTATCTCCGGCAATTGCCGCCGAATTACCTGGATGGGACAGGCTTCGACAATGATTCGATCATGAAGCGCCTGCGGGACGGCGGCGCTATCGTCATGGATATTTCTTTAACGAAAAATGAGGCGGTCGATGATGCCTTCACGATCCACGGCGATCACCATCCGACAGCACTCGCGAACCGGCTCAGAGCCTCCCTGCTCAGAGACTATGTCGAGCGGCACATGTCCGGGGTCCTGAGATTACCCCCGAAATGACGCGAGCCGGGTCAAAGACTTACCATGTCTGCGAATTGCTCTGCCATGAAGATCCCGACTGACGATTTATGATTTGTCAGATAGAACATTGCTCGCTGCGACTCGGGCCAGTCGCTTTCGAAATCTTGATCCATCGTAGCGATGATGTTCGTTGCAACCACGACGCTTCGTCTTCTCTAATACTGATGGTATAATTCGTGGTGTCGAGAGAATGCGCCCGACAACCACCCGACAACCTGAACAGCCCGCGGCTGTCCCTACAGTAAACACGATCCGACTGGGTCGCGTCCCCTCGGTGACGGCTCGCGCCGCCTTTGCGTTCGGGATCGATGGCTTGCGACCGCACCCCGGTTATCGTCGAGAACTTCAAGGCCCGATGCCTCGAAACGCCTCGACCACAGTGAAACGCGCTTAGGCGTTGTCTTCAGCCGCGCCGCGACAGCTTCAAACTGATGCCGTCGAGCCACACTGTGGACGCGCCCCACAAGCCACCAATCGGTGCCAGCAGCCGACTTCCAATAGATTCTAGTTTGTAGGCTTCCAGCGAAATCGCAATGCCGAACTTGTCGCGCAAAGTAATCGGCCCCTTGTCCATGGTTCCCATATTCCAGCGGCTGACAAATAGCGAGGCGACGGAATGACCGTAGGCTCAGCCGGACGCGCGTGGTGAGCTTGCCGGCGAGGCCGATTGTAGCCCAGTCCTTATGCGATAACCTCTCTATCAATCTCGCCAAAACCCCGATCGGGTCGCGCCGCCTGGCGAATTGTCTTCGACAAAAGCGCAACGAGATTCAGATCCTGAGATATCCTTTCACGAACAGTCTGGATGATCTCCAGCCGTCTTGCCGGGGACCGTCTGAGGGCGTCCATCTTGGACGTGAGTTCTTCCGCATCGCGATACATAAACTCTTCCGCGATCTCTCCAAGTGCTTCCCGCAGATCTCCCTTCCGATCAAGGAACATGAACCCTCCGGCTGCGAAACAGTCGAGCACTTTTGCATTGCTGCCTTCCATGAAGGGCGTATGCGTGATGTCTATCGAAAACTGGTATCGCGAATAAATGCTCCCTAGACTTTCAAGAGGGACGCTGCCCATCGACCGGAACAAGCCGATGCGATCCAGTTCCGCTACAAAATTTGGGTCACTGAACCCACCGTAAAAGTCGATAGGAGATCCCAGCGATTTGAATACTGTCATCCTGAAGGCAGTCGTAACAACATTGGTAATCAATTCGCGTCCAAGCGACCAGAAGAAGGAATGGTCGGGTTGCAGTTCGGCGATCCCCGCCGCAGCTTTTTGCGACGCAACCTTTTCAAAGGCGTTCCAAGCGGAGGTTTGCCAATCCCTGCACTTTATATCCGTCACATAGTTCGTGACATCCTCTACCACTGGATCGTTGCCAAATTCCGACATCACCTTGCTCGAATTCAGATTGCCGGCGAATAATATGCGATCCGTGATCAATCCGTCGGGCGGCTGGGTTGATGCTTCCAAGAAAACGTTGTGGGCGGGAACCACATAGCGATCGAGGAAGCCGCGCTCGCAAATGCCGAGTCTCTCGAAGACCTTGATGTGCCCGGAGTCCGGCACGTAATGAACAAAATGATCGGCGTTGAGCCCTTGTTTTAACTTGTCCAGGCATCCGGAGCGGGACTTCGCGCGCTCCACCGGTGGATATCCTATCAAGAACTGCGCCGCGTGGGTAATGAGATGGTCCCAAGGCAAGATAAGCGGGATGCCGAGTTCGTCGGCGAACACATTGCCGAGCGGAGTAGCGTGCCAAGGGAAGGTCAGTCGATCCCTGAGAGTCTTCTTGTGGCAGGAAGCGCGCTTGTCGAGGATCATCCCATAGCAGGAGTTGGGCAATGCCAGTCCCACATTCGGACGGAACTTCTTGGCGGCGTTCAGTTGCGCGGAGAAATCCGCGTCGCTGCTATATAAATAGGTATCGCAATCGAACAGGAAGATCTTGGGAAAGAATGGTTGGAGCGACTGTACGATGGAGAGCGCGTTCTGCCTGTCATTTCCTCCAAAATATTCACGCGGCGGAATCGAAATGATGAGTCGTATCGAATCATTTTGTTCGCTCGAACCCATGGAACCCCGCCGTGTGCCTATAGTTTAAATTCCAACGCTAACGATCTCTTCGTCGTTCTTCTTAGACGATCATCTCATAAAAACTTAACTTTTTCTCGCGCACTATCATTGACGCTGCGGGCTTAAAATTGCTTTTTAGGAGCGCGCGACGCGCGGACGCGGATAAACCGGACTCGATTGAAGAGCGCTCACCAACGCCTCCACGACAATATTGAGGAAATCAAATGGCATCGTTGGATAGAAAGGAAGCGAAATGGTCTCGGCTCCAATTCCTTCGGCGACTGGAAAATCGCCATCGCGATATCCGAGAGTCTCGCTGAAGTACTTCAGCCGATGAATGGCGCGATAGTTGACCACGGTCCCTATTCGCCGCTTGGTCAATTCAGCGATTAGGCGATCCCTTTCAGTCGCGTCGACGAAGACGGGAAACAAGTGCCGCGCATGAATCGCGTTCGGCCTTGAAGCAGGAATCTTGACCCCGGAAATAGCACTCAAGATCTCTGTGTAGCGGCCAGCCAGCCTCTCGCGTTCGTGAAGCTTCGCCTCAAGCCGCCGCAACTGCGGCATCAAGATGGCAGCTTGAATATTGTCCATGTTATATTTCCATCCCAACATGGTCACGTCCCAATGCGCATAGCCTTCGCGGTGACGGTCGGCAGCGGTCTTCGTCATGCCATGCAGACGCAACAGCCGCAGCCTTTCAATGAGATCGTCGCGATCGGTCGCGATCGCCCCGCCCTCACCACATGTCAAATTCTTTGTCGCGTAAAAGCTAAAACACGCGCTATCTGAGAGTTCACCCGGCCGGACTCCATCCCTCGCGCCTTCGACGCAATGGGCGCAATCCTCGATAATGGCGAGGCGAAAGCGGTCGGCTATCTCGCGAAGCGCCCGCATGTCGCACATGAGCCCATAGAGGTGCACAGGGAGAATGGCACGCGTGCGCGGAGTAATCGATGCTTCGACAAGGCGCGCATCGAGATTGCCGGTATCCGGCTCGACATCGACGAAGACCGGCCGCGCGCCGGCCTCCATGATTGCCGTGGAAGTTGCGACGAAAGTCATGGGCGTTGTGATCACCTCGTCGCCCGGCCCGATGTTCAAGGCAAGCAATGCCATGTGGAGGGCACCGGTGCAGCTCGTCACTCCGAGGACATGCCGCCGGCCAAGATAATCGGCAAATGCTCGTTCGAATTCCGCGACTTTATCGCCCGTTGTGAGGATCGGACCTGCGAAGACATCCGCAATCTCATCGAGCTCGGGCTGGCCAAGATCATGCTCATAAAAGGGAACAGCTTGCGTCAATGCAGTTCCTTCTTTCCATCCGCATTGATGATTGGAATATGACGCATCCACTGTTGGGGAGCCCACCATTCCTGATTGGCGACGTACCAGGAGACGGTCTCGCGCAAACCATCTTCGAAGGTGATGGCCGGCTTCCAATCCAACGTGGCTATTGCCTTCGACGCGTCGCAGGTATGGCGGAAGACCTGACCCGGCCGGTCGCCAGTAAATTGGATTGGACTCATCGAATTATGCATCGTCGCCTTCACCACTTTGGCTATCTCATGCACGCTAAGATCGCGGCCCGTGCCGAGATTAAAGATTTCGCCGATGACCCGTTCTCGCTCCATGTGGATCAGCTGGTCCAGCGCTTCGCAATGATCTTGGACAAACAGAAAGTCGCGCCGCGCGGCGCCGTCGCCATGGACGGTTAAAGGCTCGCCTAATATGCAGCTCGTTATGAAACGAGGAATGACTTTCTCAAGATGCTGAAAGGGCCCAAAATTATTGAAAGGGCGGACGATCACCGCCGGAATACGGTACGTTGTCCAATAGGAATAGACAAGACGGTCGGCGCCGCATTTGGCGGCAGCATAGGGGCTCATCGGGTTCAATGGATGGCCTTCGTCCATCAGCTGGCTCGCCGCCGTGCCGTACACCTCGGATGTCGAAATATGCACAAACAATTCGACCCGGGTGCGATGGCGGAGAACCGCGTTGGCGACGACCTGAGTGCCGAGAACATCCGTCTCAAAGAAATGCCGGTTGTCGAAGATGGAGCGCGTCACATGCGATTCGGCAGCAAAATGCATAACAATATCGGAGCGGCAAACAAGAGCGTCGACGATATCGGCGTTGAGGACATTGCCGTACCAAAATTCGAACCGCTCACTGCTGAAACTGTTCTCCGGCAGGTTGCTGACGCTCCCAGCATAGGTCAATGCATCAAGGACGATGATCTTGTAGCCAGGATATTTCTTATAGATGTGGCGGACAAAATTGCTACCGATGAATCCGGCACCGCCGGTGATCAAAAGCGTTTTCACGCGGTCCCTCTCAAAATGGAAATACTATCACGACCGGCGTTGAGGACAAGATCGAGCGCTGATAGATAGGGGATGAAATCACCATGGAGCTGTGGATAGGTGGGATGGCGATAATTCTGCCATTCCACGGCAATCCCGGCGTCCTCAAAAAGCGCAACATCGAGATAGTCTTGCGCCGCGTTACCGGAAAGATAACGGGTTGCCGAGAAATGCTGACAGATCGAAAGCAAGCGGCTGCTCTTGCCGCCTGGGATGCCGAGCGCCGACGCGCGGAACACGGGCCGCTTGACCTCGAACCAGCGGCACATGAGATCGGCGACCGCGAGATCAAGGTCGACCAGAAAGCGCCATGGTGCCGCAAGCACTAGCTCGAGTTCAGGCAAATAGAAGGCCAGATGTGGCGCCCGCACGTAGTTCTGACGGATCGTCGCGATCATCTTTCGGGCCCAGCTCTTGTTGTTGTCGACCTCGGTATCGATGATCCTTTGACCTTGCTTGCCACTGTGAAGGACCGGAATTGTGACCCAGAGAGGCCCTGAAGGCGCCTTGATCCGGTTGCGATTGCGCCAACCGTGTTTGTCGAACTGCACATCATCGTAATAAACAAATATGTCGCAACGCAGCATCTGGTCGAAAAATCCTAGCCATGGCAAAAAGCCCGGTTGAAGAATCGCTATAGTTGTCACAACGAATTCCCCGGAGAACGAGACTCCAAGTTTTGGAATTCGCTGGATAGCATTGAAAGCAAGAATGAGTCGACATATTCGCTGTTTTGCACCGTATCGTGGCGCAGACGGCCCTCCTCCACAAAGCCGAGAGTTTTGTAGAATGCATACGCACGAGGGTTGATGGCCAGCACACGGATATAAACCCTTTCGAGCGCCAATTCGCTGAAAGCTCTCGAAAGCAAGGCGCGGACGGCTTTCCTCCCGATGCCTTGCCCTTGGAGATCCCCAAGATAGATCCACAATTGTGCCTTTTTGCGTTGGCGATCTATCTCGCTCAGCCCACAATTGCCGGCGTAATTCGCGGCCTCGTCGAGAATTGCATAGTCCTCTCTCGCCCTATCCCGCCATTTGGCTCGCCAGTAGGCTTCGTTTTCCGAACGGGTCGGCGCCGAAAGGCAATCGATCTGCTCGCGAAGCCCAGCCGAATTCGTCAGCCAGCGCCGGGTCGTCTCCAGATGCTCCTCGCCAAACCGCACAAGCTTCACCATCGCGACACCGCAAAAAATCTCTCCCACCAGAGTTGGAACATCATCAAGTTCCAGATTCGCGGCCCATAATTAGCAGTTCGCGCATAGTGCGCGTCCAGAACCGCGCCGACACGCTCGGGGCGCAACAAGCCATGTGCCGCGAGGCGCGCGGGAGCAAGTGTCTCTTCGACCTTGCCGCGGAGATTGTGCAGAATCCAATAATCCATCGGCAAGACAAACCCTTCCTTACGGCGGTCGATCACGGTTTGCGGAATCAGACCGCGCACCGCCTCTTTCAGAATGTGCTTTTCGCGGCCATCACGGATTTTGAGCTCGCCGGGAATGGTCGCGGCGAACTCGATCAAGCGGTGGTCGAGGAACGGCGGCCTGACCTCGACCGAATGCGCCATCGACAGGCGATCGACGAAGGCGAGAACCTGATCCGGCAGCAGCGTCAAAAAATCACAATAGAGCGCTCGGTTAAGAGGATCATGCGTGCTTGCTTCGGCATAGCGCTTGGCGACCAGATCTCGAGTCTGCGCGCCACCCGATAGCGCCCGCATTTTATCGGTCAAAAGCGCGTTCTTTTCGGCATCGGTCCAAAGGTAGAGAGAGGCACGCCGGTCTACCTCGTCGCCGCGGTCAAATAATGTGGCCAGATAGTCCAATTTGTCCGAATAGGGCGCGAGCCGGCTCAATTCGTCGCTCGTCAAGGTGGAGGCCTCGCGCGTCCGTAACTGCCCGAACTGATAAAGCGGCTGCGCCAAGCGATGCGCGAGATAGCTGCCGAACAATTCGTCGGCGCCATCCCCCGAAAGGGCCACCTTGACGTGCTTGGCGATGAGCTTCGTGATGAAAAAAGTGGAGGTGACTCCGGAAAAAGGTTCATCGAACGCATCGAGCACCGCATCAATGCTGTCGGCAGCCTCGCGAAAGCTCAGAACATATTCATGATGGTCCGTGCCGAATTCCCGCGACACGAGCCGCGCATAGGTTTGATCGGCCGCCTTGTTCTCGAAGCCGTCCGAATATACAAGGGAAAACGTCGTGACCCGCCGTCCGCCGATCTTTGTCATGAGCGCGACGACGCTTGAACTATCGACGCCGCCGGAGAGATAAGCCCCGAACGGCACGTCGGCGCGCATCTGTAACCGGACCGCGTCTTCGAGCAATTCGCGGACGCGGGCGGCGGCTTCCTGCTCTCCTAGCCGGTGATCCTCCGCGAAGATGGGGCGCCACCAAATGCGCCGGTTCAGCTCTCCGTTTTCAAATACGATCGACTGACCTGGACCGAGCTGACTTATGTTTTGGAAGGCGCTCCAGGGGCTTGGAACATTCTTCAGGCTCAGATAATGGGAAAGCGCGGCAAAGTCCGGCTCACGCGAGACTGCGGGATGCTGCAGAATCGATTTGATTTCCGAGGCAAAAATCAAACAGCCGCCAGTTAGCGAGAAATAGAGCGGCTTGATGCCGGCCCGGTCGCGCGCGAGGAATAGCCGCCGGCGCGGAAAGTCCCAAAGGGCGATGGCGAACATGCCGTTGAGCTTGTGGAGGAACTCATCGCCATATTGTTCATAGAGATGGACAAGAACCTCGGTGTCGGAATGGTCGGTCCGGAAGCGGTGCCCTTGCGCTTTCAGTTCTGCCTGAAGCTCAGGATAATTGTAAATCTCGCCGTTGAAAACGACTCCGACCGTTGCGTCCTCATTGAAAATAGGTTGTTGGCCGGTCTCGAGGTCAATGATCGCTAGCCGACGCATGCCCAGGGAGACGTCGCCGCTTTCCCAAAATCCCGCTTCGTCGGGACCCCGATGCATCATCGCATCCGTCATGCGCTGCAAGGCTTGCCGGTCTGGTATTCCAGTGAAGCCGCAAATCCCGCACATAGAACGATGTCAGGCCGCTTCGCCGCCGCCGGCCGCCGATTGAAAGTCGTCGTCCACGCTCAAGCGATTGAGCGTGGCCCGGCGCTGTCCCTCGGCGTCCTTGACGACTTTCCAGTAATTATGCTGCCAGGAACGGTATTTCCAATCGGGGCACGTCCGGCACATCGAGATGTCGTTGCCACGCATGGCCAAATGCTTCTCACGGTAATGACGGAACCCTTCGCCGTGCCAGATTTCCCGGATACTTTGCTGGCCGACCATGCCCATCCTGGTGTTGGCGGCAATGTCGTAGCCACAGACCATCACATTGCCACGGCTGTCGATATTCAGCCGTTCAAAAATAAACGGGCAAGGCACTTCATCGGTGTCGAGGTAGGGCGCCGGATCTGCCGAACGCGAGGCATCGAGCGTCGTATTCACTCCCCAAGTCAGGAACTTGCGTTTGATGAAATTATCGACGCCGATCTCATCCCGCCAGAACCGCTCGACGGCTGCAATGTCAACTCCGTTCTGATTGACTCCCGAAGCTACGATCTTTGACGAACTGCCCAGACGGTTGCGCATGTCAAGCATGCGCCGCGCATTTTGCAAAAGCCGGTCCCACTTCAGCCCCTTGCGAACGATGGCGTAGGTTTCGGGGTCGCAAGCGTCTACCGAGAATTCGATCATATCCACGCCCGACGCGAGCAGCGGACGGGAGTTTTTCTCTGTGAAAGCAGAACCATTGGTAATTAGGCCGACCTTGCAGCCAACATTCTTGGCATAGGTCAAAAGCTCGATGGCCTTAGGATGCAGCATCGGCTCGCCGCCTCCCGAAATCCGCAAATAGGCCCCATGCGGTCCGGACTCGTCTGCGATTCTTTTGAAAATCGCCTCCGGCATATAGGGAACGTCTTTGTAGGAATCACGGATATTGGAGTTGGTATAGGGGCAATGCGGACATTCGGCATTGCAGGGATAAACGAACGATAGAACGAGCATCATCGGAAACGCCGAGGCTTCCGGACGCAATCCATATTCCTCCTGCCTGTGCATGGAAGATGCCGCCCTTCCTCCGGCGGCGTTTCCGCTGAGAGCAATTTCAGTCATGATGCACCTCAAGCTCTCGTGCGGATGTCTGCGGCGCGACCTTGAAATCGGTTGTTTCCGGATCATACCAAAATGGACGCGTGGTCGGCGTGTTCGTCTTTTCGTATTCAGCTCCGGCTGTCTGCCAGTCGCGGCATCCCTTACAAATGCCGGGCATGTCGGCCCAGCGATGTTCACGATGCGGACGCCGCAATTTCTCACCGAGGATCGCCCAGAGCTCCTTAATTGACATGTCGTTGGCGTTACCTGCCTTGAACATCCCCTCATAATCAACCGCGCAGGCGACGACGCTGCCATCCTGATGGATCCCCATCGTGTTGTTCCCCCAAGGGCAGGCGATGCGGAACTCTGTTTCATGATCGATTCGGTCGGACCGGATCGATCCGGTCGCCGTCCATTCGAGCTTCGGCCGGACCTTAACCTCCGCACCACGCTCCTGCCAGTACTTACGAAAAGATTCGACCTCGTCCTCGTTTTCCGCCATCAGGGAAAACTGACAAATAATCACCGGATATAGGGCGCCGGTTGCCTGTTTGCGGCGCAGCAATTCCTCGACGCCTTGGTAGGTGTCTTCCCATTTGCCGAGATAACGGATCCTTTCGTAGGTCTCCTTCGTGTATCCATCGAGACTGAGGATGAAACGCTTGAGCGGCGAACGAAGAATCCGGTCAATATGGTTCAGGCGCAACAGCAGACTGCCGTTTGAATTCAAGACGAGATTGGCGCAGCCAACTTCTGCGGCAAAGTCTATGCGATCCCAAATCTCCTCGCCCATACCGAGGGCTTCCCCGTAAAAGGTTGGCCAAATCTCGGTATCGGGCGCCTCTCGGCCGATCTCCGTCACGATCTTTGCCCACAAACCGCGTTCCATCGGGCGTTTCGGACGGATCAGCTCCTTGTGGGAGCAATGAACGCACTGCTGGTTGCATCTCGACGTATTTTCAATGACAATTTGCGGCGGATAATCGAAGTCCCGTAATTTTTCCTCGATGGACAGAAGCTTTGCTTCCATGGCAATTTCCATAGCATTCCCCCTTGGCAGTCCTAGCGTATTTCCCCGGAACGGAAGCAAAACAATCGCAGTTACTGTAGTCTCGCACGACGAATCAGTCAAAACCTCACAATTCTTGTAACCTAGAGAGCCAAAACGTGAAAATATTGTGATCATGACAAGCTTGTGCGTCCGAAGCTGCGCGCCGAAAGCCTAGACAGCTCATCGAGTGGTGCGGCCGGATTTGGGTGCGTGCTCACCCTTACCGCGCAATTCGCAAAGCGTGGATCATCGACGACACCGGTTTTCCCAAGAAGAAGCGCATTCGGTCGGCGTGGAACGCCAGTCCCGCGGTCAGCTCGGTAAGCGGGAGAACTGCCAAGTGGTGGTGTCCTTGTCACTTGCCAATCACCACGCGAGCCTGCTGTCGGGGCTAGGCGGGCATCCCCGACGAGATTGATTTTGAGACCAAGCCCGAGATCGCGTTCCGTGTCACGTAACCCATTGACGTAACTGACTGATCCGTCTGATGATTATAAAGCGATTCCGGACACGGGCGTGATGTAGCGTTCGCCGGGCCGTCTTCGCAAAAGCTTTTTTAGGCTTTTACGCTTTCATCGAGCAAACCTTTCTATGTCGAAAGGATGGCCGTGCGATCGCCCCTGATGGC
>Ga0335081_10018821_pt1 | contig 11165 bp, 8 predicted proteins | sample Lox_Sample_35_FD_206713 | JGI IMG/M metagenome (GOLD analysis project Ga0335081, IMG submission 206713) | Soil microbial communities from Loxahatchee National Wildlife Refuge, Florida, United States - Lox_Sample_3.5 | ecosystem: Environmental > Terrestrial > Soil > Wetlands | place: USA: Florida...
CGACGCTCATTCAGGACAAGGATCCGCGCGGCGCGCTCTATGTCCTGATGCCCATGCGGGTTTGACAGGCTTCGCGCTTCGGCAAACAGATATCGGCTGTTTCGGGAACCCGATTCCTGACCTCTGTCGATTGCCGAAAGCCCAATGTCCATCCGCCGCCTGACGCTCCACAATTTTCGCAACTATCATGCAGCCGCAATTGAAGTTGGCGAGAAGAGGATCGTGCTCGTCGGACCGAACGGCGCTGGCAAAACCAATCTCATCGAAGCAATCTCCTTCCTGGCGCCCGGTCGTGGCCTGCGGCGCGCGAGCCTTGAGGAAGTCGCCTTCAGCGAGGGCGACGGCACCTGGGCGGTCGCGGCCGAAATCGAAGGTGCGCTCGGGCTGGCGACGCTCGGCACCGGTATCGAACGCCCACTCGAGGACGGGGCAGCACTGCTGCGGAAATGTCGCATCGACCGCGAGCCCGTCGCCTCGGCGGCGGACTTTGCCGATCACCTGCGCGTGCTGTGGCTGGTGCCGGCGATGGACACGCTGTTTGTCGGCGCGCCAGCAGACCGCCGGCGCTTCCTGGATCGCCTCACGCTCGCGGTCGACGCCGAGCATGGTAGCCGGGTGAACGCGCTGGAACGCTCGCTGCGCTCGCGCAATCGGCTCCTCGAGGAACCGCGCCCCGACGCACATTGGCTCGATGCCGTCGAGCACGAGACCGCGGAACTCGCCGTCGCCGTCGCCGGCCAGCGTATGGAGACCGTGCGGCGGCTCGCCGCCGTGCTGGCAAGCCCCATGGGCTCCGCATTTCCACCGGCCGAAATCGCGCTTGAAGGTTGGATGGAGCAAATGCTCTCGGCGCACCCGGCTGCCGCGATCGAAGAGCGCTATCGCACGGTGCTACGCGACAATCGCCCCCGCGACGCCGCGGCTGGGCGCACACTGGACGGTCCACATTTGACCGATCTCAAGGTCATCTACGCGCACAAGGGCATTCCTGCCGCAGACGCCTCAACCGGCGAACAGAAGGCATTGCTGATTGGGCTTGTCCTGGCTCATTCCCGACTGATCGCGGAGATGACAGGACTTGCGCCGGTGCTTCTGCTCGACGAAGTCGTCGCGCACCTTGATCCCACGCGACGAGCCGCGCTCGATGTCGAACTCGAGCGGCTCGGTTCGCAGGTCTGGATGACCGGCGCCGATCCGGCGCTTTTCGTCGAAATCCGGAACCGCGCCACGACAGTCGAAGTGAGTGCCGGGCAGTTGCGCAAAAGCTCCTAGCGGCAACTGAGAGGTGAGAGTTGCAGCACCGCTGAGCCGCCGCCCTGAGGCGATCGGCACCGCGCATAAGCAATTTCCAGCGCGATCTGGGCGCGGCGAAAAGCAGGCATTTTTGGGCCTCGAAAAGGGATGATTTGCTGCCCTGCGGAATCCTTGAAAAATAACGATCTGACAATATCTTATCGGTAGCCACTTTGCGCTGTACGCGGTTCCGTTTTCGTGTACAAGAATTGGCTGATTCTCCCGCGCTTTTTGGCAAGCGCTTTGAAAGCTCTGGCATGGCCGAACCCGCCCGCAAGCCCGTTGCCTCCGACTACGACGCCGAATCGATCAAAGTGCTCAAAGGCCTCGATGCGGTGCGCAAGCGGCCGGGCATGTATATCGGCGATACCGATGACGGCTCAGGCCTGCACCACATGGTCTATGAGGTCGTCGACAACGCTATCGACGAGGCGCTGGCCGGTTTTGCCAAAGAAGTCGTGGTGACGCTCAACCCGGATGGCTCCTGCACCGTCTGCGACGATGGCCGCGGTATCCCGACCGACATCCACAAGGGCGAAGGCGTGTCGGCGGCCGAGGTCATCATGACCCAGCTCCACGCCGGCGGGAAATTCGACCAGAACGCCTACAAAGTCTCCGGCGGCCTGCACGGCGTCGGCGTCTCCGTGGTCAATGCGCTGTCGACTTGGCTCAAGCTGACGATCTGGCGCGACGGCAAGCAGCACTTCATGGAGTTTCGCGACGGCGAGGCGGTTGCCCCGCTCGCAGTGGTCGGCGCCGCCTACGACAAGCGCGGCACCGAGGTGAACTTCCTACCGTCGAAGAAAACCTTCACCATGACGGAATTCGATTTCGCCACGTTGGAGCACCGGCTGCGCGAACTCGCCTTTCTCAATTCCGGTGTCACCATCGTGCTGTCCGACAAACGGCATGCCGTCGAGAAGCGCGAGACGATGCTTTACGAAGGAGGCGTCGAGGCGTTCGTGAAGTATCTCGACCGCAACAAGACACCGCTGGTGCCGCAGCCGATCCTGATGAAGGCCGAGCGCGACGGCATCGGCGTCGATTGCGCGTTGTGGTGGAACGACGGCTATCACGAGACAGTGCTGTGCTTCACCAACAACATTCCGCAACGCGATGGCGGCACGCACCTCGCCGGCTTCCGCGGCGCGCTGACGCGCCAGATTACCGGCTATGCCGAATCTGGCGGCATTGCCCGCAAGGAGAAAGTGGCGCTGACCGGCGACGATTGCCGCGAAGGCCTCACGGCGGTGCTGTCCGTCAAGGTACCCGATCCCAAATTCTCCTCACAGACAAAGGACAAGCTGGTCTCCTCCGAAGTCCGCCCGGTCGTCGAAGGCGTCATCAATGACATGTTGAAATCCTGGCTCGAAGAGCACCCGAGCGAGGCCAAGATCGTCGTCGGCAAAGTGATCCAGGCGGCGGCGGCCCGCGAGGCCGCGCGCAAGGCGCGGGAAATGACGCGCAAGAGCGCGCTCGGCGTGACCTCCCTGCCGGGCAAGCTTGCCGACTGTCAGGAGCGCGATCCGGCCAAATCGGAACTGTTCATCGTCGAGGGTGACTCTGCTGGCGGCAGCGCCAAGCAGGGTCGCAATCGCGAGTTCCAGGCCGTGCTGCCGCTGCGGGGAAAAATTCTCAATGTCGAGCGGGCGCGCATGGACAAGATGCTGTCGTCCGAACAGATCGGCACGCTGATCACAGCGCTCGGCACCGGCATTGGCCACGATGAATTCGCCATCGACAAATTGCGCTATCACAAGGTCATCATCATGACGGATGCCGACGTCGACGGCGCCCATATCCGCACCTTGTTGTTGACCTTCTTTTATCGACAGATGCGCGACATCATCGACCAGGGCCACCTCTTCATCGCGCAACCGCCCCTCTACAAGGTCACGCGCGGCAAATCCGAGCAGTATCTCAAGGACGAGCACGCGCTGGAGGACTACCTGATCGACGCCGGCGTCGAAGATGCGGTGCTGCAACTCCATTCCGGCGAACAGCGCATCGGGGCCGACCTCCGCACGCTGGTCGCCGAGGCGCGCGTCGTCCGCAACGTGCTCAACGGGCTGCACAGCCGCTACAATCGCCAAGTGGTCGAGCAAGCCGCGATCCTCGGCGTGCTCAGTGCCGACATTTTCGGCGATCCCGTCAAAGCGGCGGCCGCCGCTCCCTATATTGCACGCCGGCTCGACGCGCTGTCGGAGGAGACCGACCGCGGCTGGAAAGGCGCCTTCGCCGAGGGCCAGGGCTTTACCTTCGAGCGCACACTGCGCGGCGTAAAGGAAGTCGCGACCATCGATCAGGCGCTGCTCAGCTCCGCCGACGCCCGCAAACTCGACGAACACGCCGCTTCGCTGCAGACCGCCTACGCGCGTCCGGGCTCGCTGCGCCGCAAGGACGAAGAAATCGCGATCCACGGTCCGGTTGGCCTGTTCGAGGCCATCATGGCGGCAGGCCGCAAAGGACTGACCCTGCAGCGCTACAAAGGCCTCGGCGAGATGAACCCGCAGCAATTGTGGGAGACCACGCTCGATACCAATGCGCGCTCGATGCTGCAGGTGAGCGTCAAGGAAATCGACGAAGCCAACACCATCTTCGACGAGCTGATGGGCGACAAGGTCGAACCGCGCCGGCTATTCATCGAAGAGAATGCTCTTACGGCGAGTGTCGACGCGTAGAGCGACATCAAAACAAATCGAAATATTCATTCTGTTCCCAGGGGGTCACCTCTTCCGCGGCATTTGCCTCGGTCGTGAACCGAGCAAACTCCGCCTCCTTCAGATGCGCGAAGTAATCGACGAAGGCCGCACCGAGGCGTGCTTTGTACATGTCGCTTGCGCGCAGCGCCTTGATCGCCGCACCGAGATTTTTCGGCAGCGGTTCCGCTTCGGCCTCGTAAGGCGTATCGGCCGATGGTCCGGGATCGCGACGCCGCGCAATGCCGTCGAGCCCCGCATAAATCTGCGAGGCCATGTAGAGATAGGGGTTGGCTGCAGGCTCGCCGACCCGATTTTCCAGATGCGTCGCTGGATCGCCGGGTTGGCCTAGCACGCGCACCATGACGCCGCGGTTGTCGCGCGCCCAGATCGCGCGGTCCGGCGCCAGCGTGTAGGAGCGATAGCGGCGGTAGCCGTTGACGGTCGGTGTCGTAAAGGCCGTGGCGGGCTGAGCATGTTCCAGGATTCCACCGAGAAAATTGAGGCCGAGCACAGAGAGGCCCTCGCGTGCGTTGCCGGCGAATGCATTTTTTCCGCTCTTGCGTTCAATCAGTGACTGATGCAGGTGCCAGCCACTTGAAAACAGATTGGGCAGCGCCGGCCGGCACATGAAGCTGAGCAGATGACCGTTGCGCCGCGCGATTTGCTTCGCGGCCGCGCGGAACAGGATCATCGTATCGGCAGCATCGAGGCCGGCTTGTGGACGGAACGTGAATTCGCACTGGCTCGGCCCCAGCTCCACTTCGAGCGATCGCAGCGGCATGCCAAGCGCCGCGATGCCGCGACGAATCGGCTGCAAAGCTTCATCCATCTGATCAAACCGCGCTTCGGTCAGATACTGATAGCCCTGATTGAGCAGAGCGACCTCGGGCGCCCGCGGCGGCCAGGTCGCATCCTCTGGCGTCAATCGCGGGTTCACGATCTTGAAAAGATGGCATTCGACTTCGAGGCCCGCCAAATAGTCGAACCCCGATGTCTCAAGCCGACCAAGCGCGTCGCGCAGGATCTGCCGTGTCGAGAACGGCACCGGCTTGCCATTGGTGAAGTAGATATCGCAGAGCAGCCAGCCGGTGTTCGGCGGCGCGCCGTTCGGTGTTCGCGGCAACAGGCGGAAGGTCGACGGGTCAGGCACCATGACGAAATCGCCGCCGCCCTGCATCTCCGGCATGGCGAAACCGCCGCCAGGTGTGAATACCGGATAGGCAGTCTTGTGCGCGGTATCCTTGGCGAGCAGCGTCGTCGTCATGGTGACGCCGTTTCGCATCAATTCGGGCGCGTCTTCGGCGACGACGGTTTTGCCACGCAGCACACCGTGCTGATCGGCGAAGGAGAAGCGCACCAGTTCCAGTTCGTGCTTTTTGATGGCCGTAGCGACTGCGCGCGCCTTGCGCGCCTGTGTTTCGGTCCACAGGCCGTGCCGATCGGCGAAACTCGCCGCCTGAGATTGTCGGGCCATTCCGTCAACGCTCGTCGGCCCAGCTCTTGGTCTGGTGCCGATTGTGATCGTCGCGGCGCCAGTAATCCTGCCAATCCGCCGCGGGCCCAATGCCGTCGACACACGCTGGGCCGGTGATTTTTCCCGCGGCGCTGCGGTCGAGCACCATCATCGGCGTTTCGCCCTTACCGCATTGCTCGAGCGCCTGCCGCAGCAATCGGCGATAGGCGCTGATCGCCTTGTCGGACGTGCCGAGATGCTCCTGCGTCCGATCCTGGATGGCGCCCATCGACTCGCAGGCCCATTGGTCGTGCACGTTGATGTCGGCGCCCATGCCCGTATAGGTCGTGTGCGCCTGCTCGTGCGGATCAAAGCCGTAGTCGTTGCTCTTGTTTTTGCGCGGGACGTAATCTGGCAATTCGTAGAGATCGAGCCGTTGGCGGCGCATTTCGTCCTTGTCGACCGGCGCGCCGAACGAGGTAAAGATCGCATACCAGTAGTGCTTCACGTCGTCGATCGGAACATGCCACTGCGCGATCGTCATCTCGCGGCTCATCGGTATGATGAATGCGTTCGGAAAGACCAGATTGGTGACGCGGATGTGCGACCTGTCGGCGTTGATCTGGCGCAGTGTCACGAGACGAAAGCCGTAATCGGTCGGCTCGATTTCGATGCGCGGCCGCGGAAACTCGCGCATGATCCTCGTCATCGGCATATCGGAGTCCTTCGAGATGTCGCGGAACATCCGGCCATAGCCGCGGTCCGGATCCTCGTCTTCGAAGAATCGATGCAGGAACGACGTATGAACCGGGTCGATTCCAACTTCGAGCGATTGCAGCCAGTTGCAATCGATCATGCCCTTGAATGCGAACGTGTGGCTTGAGGGCGCAATGAAACAATCGAAGCGGGGAAACTCGGGCGGCGCGCCCGGGCCGAGATAGGCGAACAGGATGCCGCTCTTCTCGACCACTGGATAAGATTTTTGCCTGATATTGGCGCACAGATTGCTTTCATCGGGTTCTGCCGGCGTCTGCAGGCACTTGCCGTTCACGTCAAACAACCAGCCGTGAAAGGCGCAGCGCAGACCGCCATCTTCGAGCCGCCCGAAGGCGAGATCGGTGCCGCGATGTGGACATCGTCGGCCGATCAGCCCGTAGCGGCCTTTGTCATCCTTGAAAATGACCAGGTCCTCGCCAAACAGCCGCACCGGTTTAACCGGCCGATTGCCCGATAGTTCGTCAACCAGCGCCGCAGGCTGCCAATAACGACGCATCAGATTGCCGGCAGCGGCGCCCGCCGTCGTCCGGGTGATAAGTTCATTGTGCTCTGCGCTCAACATGCGGACAGACCTCGCCAGCGCACCACTGCGCCAGGATGGTTATACGATTATCGACCACGTCCGCGGAAGCGGGGCGGACGCTGCGGTCATTGTCACTTAGTGTCCGGGCAGCACCAGGACTTTCGGATTTGTCGGCAATGTCGACTTCGACAAGATCAACGAGGGAATTTCGGCAGTCTCGACCTCCCATTGCTGTCGCGCTCGGTCGAGAAAGCGCGCCAGCGTGAATTGATTGAAAAAGTGCATCGGAATTATGAGCTGCGCCTTCAGCGCTGCAAGAACATCCATCATACCATCGAGATCGAGCGTAAGATTGCCGTCGACCGGCGCCATCACAACATCGACGCGGCCAATCTCATTGAGCTGCTGCCGAGTCAGTGTGTGATGCAGATGACCGAGATGAGCAATGCAGAGATTGGCGATCTCGAAGATGAAGATCGAATTGCCATAACGCTCCGTGCCGCCGAGCCAGTTGCGGATATTGGTCGGCACGTTGCGCACACGCACATCGCGGTATTTGAGGTCCCAGATCGCGGGCTCCTCGGGGCTCGGTCCCCAGCCGCGCAGCACGTACTTGATGGCGGGGTCCGGATGCTCGGTGTAATGCGTATCGTGCGCATGGTTCATCGTGATGATGTCAGGCACGACCGGTGGCCGGACGTAATCGTTGTAATCTGTCGCAATACGGACGAGCTCGGGACTCTCGATCAGGAACGTGGCGTGACCGATATAGGTCAACCGCACTTGATCCGCATTGAGCGCTGCGACATTCAACCCGACGGGAACGGCGCGCGGCTGATCCGCCGCGACAAGGCCGGGGCAGCTCTGCACCATTTCCGGCTGCGGTTTCTGCGCCGGCGCCGGCTGTGCGCTGGTCCCTGTGTGAAAAACCGTGCCGGCAAATATCGCGACCGCGATTGCAAACGATCGACCCAAACCGCACTCCCTCGTTCCGGCGCGATGACCCGCGGCGCACGATCAGAGGCGGCAAAATGGCACGGATTAAGGCGGCCGACCATACGGAGTGGCCGCGCTGCCGCCCTCACGCCTATAGCCATCGGCCGAACGATCGCGACGGTGCGCTCAGTGGCAGATGGAACGCGATCTTTTCGGAAAACTGCTTTTCCGGATCAAGCTCTAACGTGCGGATGTGATGATGCCGCGCGGCGTAACGACGATCCAATGACCGTCTTGCCGCTTGACGCTATCAACCCGGCCCAGCCCGGGCAGAAAGCTGCCAGCAGAAACGTCGAACAGACCATGGTACCGGCTCTCGACCAGCGCGCGTCCGCCGCGAACGTCGTGGACGATCCAGTCGTCGAGAATCCGATCCGTGAGCTTCTGCTCCGCCGGCTGTTCGGGCGGTTTGATCGAGCCTGTGGTCTCGGGTGCGGCGGCCGCCTGTGATGGGCTCGGCGACGCACTTGACGACGCGCTCTGCTTATCGAGCCGATCGACGGCGGTTGCGATATGAGCGAGTTGCGTCGCCGGCTCGGCTTGCGCATGTTCGACGCGATCGAGGCGATCGGCAAGCTTGACAAATTGACTGTTGCTGCTGCGCGTCGCGCTGTCGAGGTTGGATTTGATGGCGGCCAGTTCGGCGAGCTCGAGCTTCATCGCCTGGGAGACGTTGGTCACGTCAGCCGTGCGCGCGAGAGCGGCGTCGGCCGGAAAGAACCTGACAACGCCCAATGCTGCCACCGACCCGAAAAACGCGCCGATGGCCGCGACAAGAGCGACCGTCGCAGCAAGAAGCACAAAGCGCGGCAGGGGTGTGGTTGAGATGGCGGCCGTGGGCGCCGATGACGGGATCGCCGTTGCGGCCGGCGCCGGCTCGTCGGCCTTGCTGGGCTCCGCCTTCACCACCTCGGCTTCCGGAACCGCCTCTGTCGTCGCGAGCTTTGGCGCAGCGACCACCGGCAAATCGTTTTCAGATTTCTTGGCTGTTCCCGCCTCGAGCTTTTCACCCTTGGCGGCGCTCTTTCCCGAGCTCTTGGCCATGTCCGGATCCTCCGAAATTCGGTTGATCCTTCGTTAACCTTGGTTTGGTTAGCAATTGGTTACTGAGGGCCGATCAGTCGACCAGGCCATTCTCTCGCGCCAGATCGATCAGCGACGACTCAGGCCGCGCGCCGAGATGCTGAATCACCTCGCCGGCCGCAAGCGCGCCGAGCCGACCGCAGGTGCGATCGTCGGCGCCGCGCGCCAGCCCGGTGAGAAAACCGGCCGCAAACAGGTCACCGGCGCCGGTCGTATCGACGACGCGCTCGACCGGGAATGCCGGCACCGCCTCGATGCCGTCGCGGCCGAGGACCATGCAGCCCTTCTCGCTGCGCGTGACCACCGCAACCTCGATATCGCGGCGCAGCGCCGCCACCGCCGCATCAAAATCCGACGTCTGATAGAGGCTGTGCAGCTCGGCCTCATTGGCGAAAATGAGATCGACCGTGCGCGACCGCATCAGATGCAGGAATTCATCGCGCCAGCGGTCGACGCAAAATGCGTCCGACAGCGTCAAGGCCACGATGCGTTCGGCGGCATGCGCGATGGCCGCCGCTTTGAGGAAGGCCTCTTTGGCATTCTTCGGGTCCCACAGATAGCCCTCCAGATAAGTAATCCGACTGGCGGCAATCATGTCCGAATCGATGTCGGCGGGGTGCAGGTCCTGAGCCGCACCCAAATAGGTATTCATGGTGCGTTCGCCGTCAGGTGTCACCAGCACGTAGCAGCGGCCGGTCGAGGGGCCGTCGGAGGCTGGCGGCGTCTCGAATGCGACGCCCGCGGCGCGGATGTCATGGCTGAAGGCGCGGCCGAGCCCATCGTCCTTGAGCTTGCCGACGAACGCGCCTCGCGCACCAAGCGAAGCCAAGCCAACGATCGTGTTGGCCGCCGAGCCGCCGGACATTTCCATCGCGGGCCCCATGGCATCATAGATCGATTCGGCGCGCGCCTCGTCGATCAGCATCATGCCGCCTTTGCGCATGCCATGCTTGACCAGGAAATCTTCTTCGGCGCGCGCGATCACGTCGACGATCGCATTGCCGATGCCGAGAACGTCGTAACGAGCAGCAGATGCCATGAAGGAAACTCGCGTGGGCGGCGCGCACTATAGCGGGCGCAACTCGCCTGGCAATGGCGTGCACTCTGCGACGACATCCGCTCTCATCGGCCGCAAGGCCCCGTGGGAGCAGCCCCATCGTCCCGCGCCGCGGGCCTGCAACGAGACACACGGGCGATCGCCGCTCCCTCCACTCCCCTGGACGACAGGCCGGCAGCATGGCATGGGACGCCCAATCGACGCGGAGCTTTTTCGCATGGCGTTCAAACAACTGGTCTTCTCCGGCGTGCAGCCCACGGGGAACCTGCATCTCGGCAACTATCTCGGCGCGATCAAGCGCTTCGTCGAATTACAGGATACTTTCGAGTGCATCTATTGCGTGGTCGACCTGCATGCCATCACGGTCTGGCAGGATCCGACCGAGTTGCCCAAGGCCACGCGCGAGGTCACCGCAGCGTTCATCGCCTGCGGCATCGATCCGCGCAAACACATCGTATTCAATCAAAGCCAGGTTGCCGAGCACGCCGAACTCGCATGGGTGTTCAATTGCGTGGCTCGGCTCGGCTGGCTCAACCGCATGACGCAATTCAAGGAAAAAGCCGGCAAGGATCGTGAAAACGCCTCGGTCGGTCTCTATGCCTATCCGACGCTGATGGCCGCCGACATTCTGGTTTATCGCGCGACCCATGTACCGGTCGGCGAGGACCAGAAACAGCATCTCGAGCTTTCACGCGACATTGCGCAGAAGTTCAACAACGATTTCGGAACGTCGATAAGCGCGAAGGGCTACGGCGACGCACTATTTCCTCTGCCGGAGCCGCTCATCGCCGGCGAAGCAACTCGTGTCATGTCGCTGCGTGACGGAACGAAGAAAATGTCGAAGTCGGAGGCATCAGACAATTCGCGCATCAATCTCACTGACGATGCCGACTCGATCGCGCAGAAAATCCGTCGCGCAAAAACCGATCCGGAGCCGCTGCCGAGCGAGGAAAAAGGTCTCGAGACGCGTCCGGAAGCGGACAATCTCGTCGGCATCTTCGCGGCGCTTGCCGGAACAACCCGCGCCGGGGTGCTGAAGGATTTCGGCAACGCACAATTTTCGACCTTCAAAACGGCCTTGACCGATCTCGCAGTAGCGAAACTCGGCCCCATCGGGGCCGAAATGAAGCGGCTGCAGAACGATCCGGCGGCGATCGACGCCGTCCTGGCGGACGGCGCCCGCCGCGCACAAATGCTGGCCGGAGAGACGATGAACGCGGTGAAAGACGTCGTCGGCTTTGTGCGCTCGTGACCGCCGCGCCACACGCCAGGTAAATATCT
>Ga0335081_10018823_pt1 | contig 11164 bp, 10 predicted proteins | sample Lox_Sample_35_FD_206713 | JGI IMG/M metagenome (GOLD analysis project Ga0335081, IMG submission 206713) | Soil microbial communities from Loxahatchee National Wildlife Refuge, Florida, United States - Lox_Sample_3.5 | ecosystem: Environmental > Terrestrial > Soil > Wetlands | place: USA...
GCTGCGGAGAGAACACGGCCCAATCGCGGCTATAAATCATCAGAGGCAAGCCGGTGGCGCGCCCGATGGCTTCGTAGTAACTGAACAGGCCGTCTTCCGGCGGGTTGGAGTAGTAGGGCGGCAGCACCAGCAGGCAATCGGCGCCTGCTTTTTCGACTCCGCGAGCGATTTCGACGCCCAACGCCGCGTTGAAACCTACACCAGCGACCACGGGCATGCGCCCGGCGGCGGCTTCGACCGTGACGCGCACCACGTCGATGATTTCGCCGGCGGTGAGCGAGTACAATTCGCCGGTGCCGCCCGCCGCCACCAGCGCGCAGAATGGGTGGCGCGACATCTGGTCCACATTGTGAGCGAGCCCATCGAGATCCAGGGAAAGATCGCGGCGGAACGGCGTCACGGGAAAGCCCAGGACGCCGCGAAAACGGTTGCGCAACTCGACAGAGGACATGGCATCACGTTACCATCCGCGACGCGGCGCCGCTATTCCCCCTGAGTAAGTTAGAAAGGTCACAGTTTCGGTAGAAGTGCACGTAATGACAAGTGCATCAAAACTCAAGTCAAACTCGAATTAACAACTAAAGACTAGTAAATTCTGGACCTTGCGGATTGTGCGATCAGGGGAATTACTCAACAATAAGGTCATGAAATTTATATGCTCGTCTGGATTTCTTTTGATTTCGGCGGGAGTCATACTAGCGCAGGAGGCCGAGCCAACCTCGCTCAACTCGATCTTCGGCACGGAATCGGCCGTGGAGCCTTTGGCCGCCAGCACGACATCGTTAGCGTTCCAATATGTGGTGGCTCACTTCCCCTTCGGGGCCGGCTTCAACACGCAAGTCATGATGGCCAACAGCGGAACCAAGGCTGCGACGGTGCAGGTTTCGTTCTTGAATCAATCCGGCGCTTCGGCGGCGGTGCCATTATCGGGCAAGGGACTTCAGAGCAGCCAGAGCTTCACCATCCAGCCAAACGACGTGCAAGGCCTGAGCGGTGACCCTTCCAGGAGGAATTCCCAGGGTCTGGACGTCGCGTGGGCCACTGTAGGTTCGAGCGAACCGTTGAACGTGTTCAGCCTGTTCGACTACGGGCCCAATCCTCCGGCGATCAGCGGCGCCGTGGGAGCGCAATCGACGGCAGCGGCCAAGTCGTTCCGGTTGCCGATTCTGGAGAGAAATGCAGGGCCGGGCAATCCGGCTAATTATGAGGTCGGCCTGGCGATCGCGAACCCGAACAGCAGCACCACAACAGTCACGGTAAAGGTGTTGAATCCAAATGGCAGCCTGAAGGGATCGTTCCAGGAGACGCTGGCGCCGAAGAACCAGACCATCTTCGTTCTCTCCAGCAAGATGAATTTCGACTCATCGCTTTTCAACGGGTCAATGGCCGTTTGTGCCACCGAGCCAATCGGACTGGTCACCATCGGATTCGAAGGCGGACAGGCTTTCTTTACAACGTCAGTGACCAACGACCCCTGCCCATAGCAGGGGACCCCATATTTAACAACTAAAAGAAGTAAACTCTTTGCCTTGAGTATTGTACGGCGCGTGAGATTCCCTACAATGGAAGCATGAAGGTCATATGCACGTTGGGATTTCTTCTTGTTTCGGCTGGAATCGTGTTCGCGCAGGAGCAGCCGGCTTCGTCCGCGGAACCTGATTCGCTGGATGACGTTTTCGGCACCGAGGCCGTGGTTGAGCCTCTGTCCTCCAGCACGGCGGCAACGTCGTACCAGTACACCGTGGCCCACTTTCCGTTTGGAGGCGGATGGAACACGCAGATCATGCTGGGGAACGGCAGCGGCAAGACCGCTTCGGTGAAGGTTACCTTCTGGAATCAGGTGGGCGCCTCCGCGCCAGTACCGCTCGCGGGCAAAGGGCTCCAGAGCAGCCAGAGTTTTAGCGCTGCCGCGAACCGCACGCTGGTGATCAGCGGCGACACCTCTAAGCGGAATTCGGCAAAACTGGAGGAAATGTGGGCGACGGTCACCTCGAATCAGCCGTTGGAGACTTTTAGTTTGTCGGACCTCGCCTCTAAACCACCCGCGTTCAGCGGTGCGGTAGGGGCGCCGTTGCTGGCTCCCTCCAAGACCTTCCGCTTCCCGATTGCGGTGAATGGTCCCAACAGCTTCAACGCCCAACTGGCCATTGCGAATCCGAACAACAGCACGGCGACGGTGACGATAAAGGTATTGAACGCGAGCGGCAGCACAACGGGGAGTTTCGGAGTGTCGCTGGCGGCGAACAATCAGGCGCTCTTCAATCTCACCGACAAGATGAAGTTCAGCTCTTCACTATTCAGCGGCTCGGTGGCGGTATGCTCCACGCAGCCGGTCGGGCTGGTGGTGATCGGGGTCGAAGGAGTCGGACAGCAAGCGATGTACAATACCGCGGTCACCACTGATCCGTGCCCGTAAGTTAGGTGGTTCGAGGGCCAGGGCCGTCGCGTATGCTGAAGGTATGCGCGGCGGCTTTTTGTTTGTTGCAGCCGGTGTGCTTTCGGCCCAGGCGCCACCGGATCCCACTCAAGTATTAGCTCAGGCGCGTGACAAAATCGTAGAGAGCCGGCCACGCCTCCCCAATTACACCTGCGTACAAACTGTCGATCGCAGTTATTTCAGGCGAGCCGTACAGCCAAATCCACTTCCTTCCTGCAGCCAGATGCACGCCGAGGAAGATACGCCTGCGCACCAAATTGATCTCTATCTGACAGACCGGCTACGGCTCGACGTCAAAGTGTCCGCGGGCGCCGAGATCGGCTCATGGGCGGGCGCGAGCCAGTTCGATGCGAAGAGCATTTTCGACCTTGTCGCCACGGGGCCTTTCGGCACGGGTGCGCTGGGGACATTTCTCTCGGACATTTTCGATAACGGCGGGACCAGCTTTGTCTACAGCGGCGAGGTGCTTTCGGACGCCGGGGAACTTTACCAGTACAGTTATCAGGTACCCTTGAGCGCAAGCCACTACCAGGTGCACACCGGGCGTGACTGGCAGGAGATCGCATATGAAGGCGAGGTTGGCATCGATCCCCATTCGCTTGACCTCAGGCATTTGGTGGTGCGCAGTAACCATCTGCCGGTGGAAGCGGCCGCTTGCGAAGTGGTCACGAACGCGGACTACGCAAGGATCCACATTGGCACGGGCGATTTTCTGTTGCCCCAACGAAGCCGGCTCCACATTGTCACGGTCAGCACTGATGAAGATGACATCGTGATGACGTACAGCGGGTGCCGTGAATATCAGAGCGAGTCGACCATCCATTTCGGGGATGACCCGGCAACGGCCGCGACCACGAAGAAGGCGGCGGGCGCTCCGGCGAGCCTTCCTGCCGGCTTGCAGATATCACTGGCATCAGTGGCGCCGATCGACACGGATGTTGCAGCGGCAGGCGACATGGTCATGCAAAAGGTCCGCACGCCGGTGCGCGCGAAGGGATCAAAAGAGGTATTGATCCCGGCGGGAGCAACGGTTCGAGGCCGGATCGTCAAGATGCAGCACTGGATGATGCCGCCAAACCGGTTCGACATCGCAATTCGCCTGGAGACTTGGGAGGCGGAAGGTGTTTCGGCGCCGCTCTATGCCGAACCGGACCGTAGTGAGCTGGCGGCCAAAGCTGGCACGCGGAAACGAGGGGCGCCGATCAACCTGCCGCCGGCGGGGCAGCTACCAACGATACGAACATACGTGTTTGTCACGGATACAAAGCGTCACGTTATCCCACGGGGGTTCGAATCGAAGTGGATCACCGTGAGCGCGCCAAAGGAGCCATGAGGGCCGGACGCTCCCGGCGCCTCCAGTGGGGACGCGGCGGAATACTGTTCGCGGCTGCGGGCGTGCTCTGCGCACAGACACCGCCTGACGCAATTCACGCACTGGAGCAAGTGCGAGACAGCGTTGTCAGGTGGATAAAGTATTTGCCGGACTATACGTGTGTGCAGACGGTCAATCGAAGTTACGTCAGACGCGCCGGCGGGAGCTATCCGTTCCCGTCCTGTGCCCAGATGCACGCCGAACAGGAAGCGCATGCTTACAGGCTCGATCTTTACCTGACGGACCGGTTGCGACTCGACGTAATGGTTTCTGGCGGTCAGGAGATCGGCTCGTGGGCGGGCGCCAGCCAATTTGATGCGAAGAGTATCTTCGATCTTGTGGGTAAAGGTCCGTTTGGCACGGGTGCGCTGGGGATGTTTCTAGCCGACATTTTTGTCGGAGGCGGGGCACTGTTTGCGTACAAGGGTGAGGCGCCGGAGGGCGACGGCACGCTTTACGCGTACCGTTTTCAGGTGCCTATCGATGCGAGCCACTGCACAATGAAGGCCGGGAGCGGCTGGCAGACAATCGCGTACGAGGGCGAGGTTGCGATTGATCCCCGCTCATTCCAGATCCGGCATTTGCTGGCGCACGCCAGCCACCTGCCACCGGAAACCGACACGTGCGCGGTGGACAACAGCGTGGATTACGCAACGCTCCGGATGAGCACAGGAGAATTTCTCCTGCCGCAGCAGAGCAAGCTGCATTTGCTCAATTCGGACGGCAACGAAAGTGATACCACGACGACGTATGGAAGCTGCCGGGAGTATCAGAGCGAATCGACCATCTTCTTCGGCCACGATCCGGCGGCCACCAGTGTGAAGAACATGGTTGGCGCTAAACCGGTTGTACTTCCCGCGGGCCTGCCGATTGAGCTGGAGCTGGTATCGCCGATCGATACGGATGTCGCGGCGGCGGGCGATGTGGCGATAGAGAAGGTCCGCAATCCGGTGCGCGCGAAGGGATCGAAAGAGGTGCTGGTCCCTCCGGGAGCGACGGTGCGAGGGCGGATTGTTCAGATGAAGCACTGGATGCTGCCGCCGGTGCGCTTCGAGATCACGATACAGCTCGAGAGCTGGGAAACGGCCGGTGTTACAACGCGCCTTTATGCCAAGCCCGCCCGTGACGAAATGGCGGCTGACCGGCCGGCGTCCATAGCAGGAGCGCAAATAAACCTGCCACCAGCGGGGCAGTCGCCGCGCGTAGGCACCTTCATCTTCAAAACGAAGAGCAAGCGATACGTCGTGCCGCTTGGGCTCGAATCCAAGTGGATCACCATCAGCGCGCCGTCGGAAAAGCCTTGAGGTGGTTCACCGATGCCTACTTCGGCAGCTTCGCCGCCAGCCGCGGCGCGTCGACCGGTATATACTCCTTCACTCCGGGCCGCCCTTTCACGGAGAGCCAGATGTTACCGTCGGCTGCGTGGAAGTTGATCTGGCAGCTGAGCCACGTCTATCAATGATGCTTTCGCCGGATCGACGCGGAATGCGCAGCCATCACTGAGCTCTCGCGAGGTGGTGATTGCGGAAATCAAGTGCTCGCCGAGTTTCTCCAGTTGCTTGCGTTGTTCCGATGTGAGCGCCTTTGAAAGACCGGCAGGCGCAATACGATAGCCGATCAGTGCAAATACATCAGGCCGGGCATGCCTGGCCCCCACAGCAATTTACGAATGCGCGCGCACCGCTACTGCGCAATCGGCAACAGCGTCGTCAATGTGCCGCTAATTGAGTCTGCGAGAAGCGCGAGCACGCTCAGATCACCGGGATTCCCCGGCAAGGTGATGCGCAGGACGCCTGACTTGCCCATTGTCGCCGGGTATTTGGTGGTCGAAGTGAACGCTGTGTGATTGAGCGCGGCCAGATTGAGTGTATCGGTGGCGATTACGGCGCCCGACGGGTCGTCAAACTCAATGGGAACCGACATCGCGGATGAGGTGGTGTTCGCGAATGCAACGGCGGTCACATGCACATCAATGGTGTTATCGAACGGGACCAGGATGAAGTGTGTCAGCGGCACAGCCCCATAGGGGACAAGACACAACGGCGCCCCGGTAGTAAAAGGGACGGCGGCTTCCAAGACCGGGTGGGAACCGCCAAGATGTTGCCGGAAGATTGCCTGGCCGCTCACCGTGGGACCGTTGCTCACATTCAGACTGGCCCAGCCTGCGTGGGCCGTGGAGCCTCCCACATCGGAAAGAACGATCGCAGAAGAACCTCTGGGCGGAATGGAAAACGAATACACGGATGTTGCGTTGCCGCCGTTCACCGGGGCGGCGAGCGGCGCTCCGGAATCCGAGTAGAACGATAGGCTCGCGTTCGCCTCCGTCGCCGGGTCTTGATTCACCACCAGAAAGGTGGTTTGCCAGCCCGCTCCGTAAGCGAGGTGTCCGAATGTTCCCTGCGCCAACGCACTACCAACTCCCACGCCCAGCACAAGAGTCAAAAGCCAAGCAGTTCTTTGAAACATTGCAAGCTCCCGATTCCGAAATCTAATGCAGCGTCAGAATCCCACTGCAAGCTACCTGGTTCACTTGAGGTACAAGAGTACCCTGCGAATGGCGGCCAGCCAATACTGAAATTGGGTAACAGTGTTGGAAAGAAAGCACTTGGTAGCAAAAAGGGAGCGGAAACCTGACTGAGCCAAGGTAATTTCCTCAGTTAAGCGTTCTGCGTTGAGGTGCGGGCTGTAACGAACCGCCCTCTACCATCTTGGCAGCAGGCGTTTCCAGTTGGGACCGACGTGCTTCCGCATTTCGGCTTCGTCATCGCGTTTGCGGTAAGGCAGTTTGGCGTAGCGCTCGCGGCCGCGGGCGAGCTGGTCGTAGTCGAGCTCGACGCCGAGGCCGGGTTTGTTGGGGATGCGGACGCAACCGTTCTCAAAGGGAATGCGGCCGCCGGCGACGACTTCGTCGGTGGATGTTTGCCACGGATAATGCGTGTCACAGGCGTAGGTGAGATTGGGGCACGCGGCGGCGACGTGCGTCATGGCCATCAGGCTGACGCCGAGGTGCGAGTTCGAGTGCATGGAAAGACCCATGCCGAGCACACCGCACATGTGGGACAGGTGCTGGACCTGGCGCATGCCACCCCAATAGTGCGGATCGCAGAGCACGATTTGCACGGCGTCGAGCGATCGGGCGCGGGGAACGTCGGTAAAATTCGTGACCGCAACGTTGCTGGCGAGCGGCGTGCGGTTGTTTTCAGCCACCAGCCGGCGGTGAACTTCGGCCATGCCGTCCAGGTTGGGGCAAGGGTCCTCGATGTAGCCACCACCTGAAAGTTCGTCGCGGAGTGAGCGGCCGACCTCCACCGACGTTTCTACCGACCAGGCACAGTTGGGATCGATGCGCAGCGGGTACGTGTCGTCAAATTCCTGACGCAGGGCGCGGATCGTCGAAATCTCGACATCCGGCGGCAGCACGCCGCCTTTGAGTTTGATCTCGCGAAAACCGTAGCGGGCGATCATTTGTTTGGCTTCGCGGATGGCGGCAGCGGGGTCGAGAACCTCACCGTATTCATCTTCGCGGCGATCGTCGCCAATTCCGCCGCCACCCGCGTGTTTATAAAAGAGATACGCGGAAAACGGAATGGCATCGCGGACGCGGCCGCCAATGATGTCACAAACGGGCTTGCCTGCGGCTTTGCCGATGATATCGAGGCAAGCGATTTCGATTGCGGCGAAGGTGCGGGCCTGCTGGTCGAGGGGATTTTCGCCCGGGACGAGATAGGTCTGGCTGTGGTCGCCGGCGTCCGCAACCGGTTGATTCATTTGCCGATAGAGACCGGCGAGTTGAAACGGGTCCATGCCGGTGACGCGAGCGCGAACAGCTTCGAGCGCCGCAACCGGACCATCGCCGCCGTAGGTTTCACTGACGCCCGTGATGCCATCATCCGTTTTTAGCTCGACGACGGTGCGTAAAGCGTACGGAGCGTGTAATCCGTACGAACTGCGCAAAGGAGGATCAGCAATCGTAATGGAATGCAACTGCATGGACGATATAAGCATTGAGTCACTCGTGGGTTTGGGAATCGGGTGGCATCAGACGTGCATCGAAAAAAGTGAGATAGGACAATGGCGGTAACAGTGATCGGCGTGGCGCTTTTGGGAAGTCTGGCGACGGCATTCATGGTGGAGAAGGCCGTGCTCGGCGCCATGTTCGGCGCGATGAGACGCGACAAGACAAAAAAGCAGTGACTGCGTTGGCAGATTTCGCAGATCAAATGGAAGTTCCATTCTAGCGTTATCCTGAAGGTTGGCATTAAACCGGCCCGCGGGACATATTTTTCCCCATAAACCTAAACTCACCAAGCACATCAGGCTATGTGTGGTTGCGCTGGCGGCTTCGGCCGCCGCGATCTGGGGGCAGAAGGCCGACCGGTCGGTATTCGACGAGATCGGCAAGGATCTCCAGGAACTCAACCACATTACCGGCCTCAAGATTCACCACAAGGTTCCGTTCGATCTGATCTCCAAAGACCAGGTCAACATGTTCTTGAGGGACCGCGTGGGGGAGAAGAGTTCCCAGGAAGACCTGCGCGTAGAAGAGATCGGCCTCAAGAAGTTCGGATTCGTGCCGCAGGATTTCGACTTGAAGAAAACCGAGGTGGACCTGCTGACGGAGCAGTCGGCGGCATTCTACGACTATCACAAGAAGAAGCTCTACATCTCGGATTGGGCGCCGAAGGACATGCGCGAGGAGGCGCTGGTGCACGAGCTGTCGCATGCGCTTGCCGACCAGAATTTTCACCTGGAGCGTTTCATCAAGAAAGGCGGCGACGATGATGACCTCTCCATGGCGCGGGAAGCCGTGATGGAGGGGCAGGCGACCTGGCTGATGTCTGAGGCGGAAGAACGCAAAAACGGGCAGACGCTCAAAGGGTCGCCGGCGGCGGTGGAAGAGATGAGCCGGGCCATGGATTCGGGCGGAAAAGACTACCCGGTGTTCGATTCCACTCCCATGTATTTGCGGCGCACGCTGGTGTTTCCGTACACGCAGGGCATGATTTTTCAAAACGCGGTGGTAGAGAAGATGGGCGAGGCGGCGTTTGCTGAAGTGTTCCGGCATGCGCCGGTTTCGACGCAGCAGATTCTGCATCCGGAGAAATACTTTGCGCACGTGATGCCCGCGCGGCCGCCGCTGCCGCATTTTTCAGGCGGGCACGGGTACAAGCAACTGGCGTGGGGCACCATGGGCGAGCTGGATCATACGCTGCTCATCGAACAGTATGTGGACAAGGAGCATGCGGATGAGATTGCGCCGCACTGGAGAGGCGGGGTATACGCGCTCGAAGAGAACAAGAAGGAGAAGCGCGTGGTGCTGGAGTATGCGGCGGAATGGGAAAACGCTGACTGGTCGCGGCGATTCTTCGAGGCGTATCAGCAAGTGCTGCGCAAGAAATGGCGGAAGATCGAGGTGCAGTCGCGGAACGATTCGACTTTCGCCGGACTGGGCGACGACGGGTATTTCGTGGTGCGGCTCGATGGCGCGGTCGTGAGCAGCCTGGAAGGCCTGCGGGATGCCGCGGTAAACTCGAACTGATGCTGCTCCGGAAACTATTTCCTCCCCTGCTGCTGTGTGCGGCGAGCCTGGCAACAGGCGCCGAGGTTCCCCGCCCTTCCCCGGATTTCGCGGTGTTCCTGAACGACGGCCGGCAGATTCACATAAGCGAGTACAAGGGCAAGGTGGTAGTGCTGGCATTCATTCTGACCACGTGCCCGCACTGCCAGTTCACCTCCCAGGTACTGACTAATTTGCAGCAGGAATACGGGCCACGCGGATTCCAAGTGATGGCTTCGGCGATCGAGGACATGGCCAAGATGGATGTGCCGGACTTCGTCAAGCGATTTCAGCCGGCGTACCCGGTAGGATACAACCAGCGTGAGGCGGCAGAAGATTATCTCCAGCACCCGGTGATGTTCCGGTTGCTGATGCCGCAAGTGGTGGTGATCGACCGGAAGGGGACAATTCGGGCCCAGTACGCGGGAGACGACAAATTCTTTGAGAAGTCCGAGCAGGAAAAGAATTTTCGTGATCTCATCGAGCCACTGCTCAAAGAAGGCCAGACGCAGACAGCGGGGCGGAAGAAGTAGGCGAGCCGCGGCGCGGAGTGCGGTGATTCTTAAACGAGTCCGCCGAACAGGCCATACGCCAGCAGTAGAAGGACCATCAGGGCCACCACGGCATAGAGCCGGTCTTTCTGCTGGGCAAATGCGTAGATGAGATAGGCGACGCGTGCAACCGGAGTGGCGATGAGCAGCAGCAGGCCAAGTTGGATGATGCCGCGTCCTCGTAGCGCGAACGCATCGCGCAAGATGCCCGGGACCCCGCGCAGGTCAGACGGCTCGCCGTGGAATACCTGGTAGTCAGGCGCTTCGGCGCCGTGACGGAACAAATAGACGAGCCCGCCGATGAAGACGATTGCGCCCGAGAGGATGACGCCGGCGCGCAGCAAGTTGCCGACAATCAGGTCCATCCTTTCGGTGGCGAGGTCGATGGATTCCGGTTCCACTAGAGCCTCCCCGAGAGACTGTTGTATATCATTTCCAACGCGAGAAGGGAAATTACCCCACTGAAAATCTTCCGCAGAAACGGCGTGCGGGCGGTGGTGAGGAATCGCGCGCCCAGGGTGGATCCTGTCAACACACCCAGCATCACGGGCATGGCCAGGCCGGGATCGATGTAACCACGGCTCAGGTAGACTCCAGCGCTGGCCGCAGCCGTGACGCCGATCATGAAGTTACTGGTCGCCGTCGAGACCTTGAAGGGGATGCCCATGATTTGATCCATGGCAATCACCTTGACCGCGCCTGAGCCGATACCGAGCAAACCGGAGAGGATGCCCGCGACCGCCATCAAACCGAACCCCGCCGGGACGCGGTGGACGTAATAGGGAACCAGACCGTGATCCCCCGGGTAGGTGGCGTCCATCTTCAAACGAGCCGCGAGCGGATCAGGCGACTGAGAAGACCACGCGTGCTCCGATTTCGCGGACACGGCGTGATAGGCGGAGTACAGCAGGACAACGCCAAATATTACGCCGATGATGGTTACGGGCAGCCTGGTAGCGAGGAATGCGCCGCCCAGGGCTCCGGCGCTGGTGGCGATTTCGAGAAAGATGCCGATGCGGATGTTGGAGAAACCCTCTTTCACGTATGCCGCGGCGGCGCCCGACGATGTGGCGATGACGGAGACGAGCGATGCGCCGATGGCGTAGCGAATATCAACGCTCAGCGCCAGGGCGAGCAGAGGCACGATCACCACACCGCCGCCGAGTCCGGTGATGGAGCCGAGAAAGCCGGCGACGAAAGAACCGAGAGCGATGACGCCGGTGAACTCGAGGATATTCACGATGGGT